>Ga0065711_1003081_pt1 | contig 40193 bp, 25 predicted proteins | sample Hoacrofraction12_FD_59098 | JGI IMG/M metagenome (GOLD analysis project Ga0065711, IMG submission 59098) | Hoatzin crop microbial communities from Cojedes, Venezuela - Epithelial fraction 12 v2 (version 2) | ecosystem: Host-associated > Birds > Digestive system > Esophagus > Crop | place... | reverse complement strand
TTTTTTTTTTTTTTTTTTTAAGTGGGGTGGACTGGCTATTTATACACTAGTTTTACTTTCAAATGGTTGCACTAACAGGAAAATAGAAGTTGAAATACATAGAGATCACTATACTGTATCATTGCAGTTTTAAAAGTAAAGTAAAAGGTGCTTAAGTTTGGTTTCAAAATGTTACCCTTCAACATCCAAATGAAAAATTGACCAGGAAATGCAGGGTGTGTCTGTTTTGTACTAGTGTGAATGATCTCTGAGCTTCAGAAGTTACCTCTAAGTGTAGTTGAAATGGTGGGGGTGGGTTCAATGTGGATATTTGCGCCTCTTTTGGATTTCGTATAGTGTGAGACCACATGTCTATGAGAGAGATTCAACTTTATAATTGGTAATTGTTACACTTCTACCTTTTGTTAGATTAGCTAATGGCCCTCCAGATCTGAGATGCTGTTTACTGCATCAGAAACTTCAGGTAAATATCCTAAATTTAAGATTGATTTTTCTCCTAAGGAAACTGTCAAAATTATAGCAATTATTAACTAAATATATTGCTTTTTGTAGATGTAGCTATGCTTGTATTGTTGGGTCCAGACTTCATTTCTTGGGAGAATCTTTGTTATAGTAACAAGGTCAATGGAATTACTATCTTCTAGAATTATAAGAGACTTTTGATGACTGTCAAAGTTTTTCTGTGACATTGTTTCCATAGGAGAAGTAATTGCTAAACAATTTTTTTTTTCCCTTTAACTTGTTAGATGTTAAATTGTTGCATAGAAAGAAAGAAAGCAAGAGATGAGGGAAAAAAGGGGAGCGTGTCTGATCGTTCACCTGGTGGTACTTCTGGTGATGCCGGGAAAGGAGCAGACCACTCTGGAGATAACCCTGATAAGGAAAAAGAAGTTGGCAAGTCTTGGGAGTCGTGGAGTGACAGTGAAGAGGAATTTTTTGAATGTTTAAGTGACACAGAAGATCTTAAAGGAAATGGGCAGGAAAATGGAAAGAAAGGAGGAGCAAAAGAGGGCAACAGAGAGGCTGTAAACTTAAAACCAGAAGGTCGTCTGCATCCGCACGGAAAGCTGACGCTGCTGCATCCCGGAGAGCCTCTCTACATTCCAATAACACAGGTGAGGTCGCAAGAGCTGAGCCGGATGTGCAATACGACTCTCACGCAATGTGGCTCATACCTAGGATTGTGAAATTGTGTATAGTTTGCAGGTTATAGCCTTAACTGTTGTTAAAATTGCTAAGTGTTTTCTGCCTAAGACCTTGTTTTCCATTTTTTAAACTTAATGAGGCTATTAAACTGGAATCTCGCATGCTCTTTGTTTTGTTTGAGAATGGGTCTCTCTACCAAATTTCACTCAAACCAAATTTTTTTTAAAAAAGAATTAAGCTGTCTTGCTTTAAATTTGGGTTTCTTTTTATTTCCAGCTGTTGAGACATCTTAATCCCCTCCTTACTTTCTTTCCTGTAAAGTAGGAACTGCCATGGTCCTTCCACCGTGGAGTTTTTCTGGCTGACTGATCAGAGTACTGGATCAGTTTTGCTGCTACACTTTTGTCTTTTTTTCTTTTTTTTTTCCCTTTTTAAAAAAAAAAAAACAACCCACACATTTGTGAACTCGTATCTAAAAGGCCATAGTCAGCAGTTTTTGGTAGCATTATCTAAAACAGGTTGATCATCAAACCACTAGAAATGTTATCTCACACAGACTTTCTTGCAGACTAGGGATGAAGTAGGAAGCGGTGGTGTCAGAGGAAGCAGTTTGAAATCAGCCATGCATGAAGAGCACAGTATTTTTCATTCACTTGAGAGCAACTGTTAATGAATGTTGCTTTGTGTGGGTAAAAGGTATGAGCAGAGTGTAGTCAGGCAAAATGTTGTCAATTAATTGTGTGCTGACAGTATCAACGGCAAAAGTTGTACATTGCTTTAGGTGGATTTCCATTCATCTCAACAGTCAAACACTTCCTGGACTTCATCTGGATTTTGGCATTTAACAATATATCCTTATGTTGTTACTTCAATCTCAGGTTGTTTTCTTTTTAGTTTCTTTTTGTTAGTGTCTTCAGATGCAGAGCTTTAGGCTAAACAGTTTAAGGAGTATGAAGTTATGATTATTTCCTTTTGAATACAAATACAGTACTTGTGGTGACAGGGAGCTTTCCATTCCTTTCTGAATCAGGGCTAAGTCTAGGAGAGGCTGTTTGTAAACTTGTGTTTTTCTGCATTGCAGGAACCAGCACCCATGACTGAAGATCTGCTGGAAGAACAGTCTGAGGTACTGGCAAAACTAGGGACATCAGCAGAAGGTGCTCATCTTCGGGCACGCATGCAGAGTGCCTGCTTGCTCTCGGATATGGAGTCCTTTAAGGTAGTACTACTTGAAGAATTCTGTGAGGCTGCTTTCTGCGTAATTAAACTGTCCCTCTTGCTTGTGTTGAACAATTTTGAAGGTTTTTCTGACGAGATTCTTTTCCTCCACAAAACAGTTTCAAAATAGTTTAAAGTTGCAAATAAAATCCCATTGACAAAACTCTTAGAATATTTCAAAATCTATGACTGTCCAGTCTATTATGCGGTGACGTTCCCGTAAACTTGCACAATGTCTGTGGGAGGGAAAAAGCCCTCAACACAGTTGATTAATTGGGAATTAAAACTTGGGCAACCCTACACAAAATGATGTCGGAAGAACACTGAGCATCAAAGTTGTGAACCAGAATGACATGTCTCTCCTTCCCACCTCCTTGTAGCCTTCATGTAGTGTCTATCTCACCAGTATTTTCCACTGTGTCTAGCTTTGTAAAGTGCACCTTTAATCGGACTCCAAGTGGGTAAAATGTAAAGGTGGTGTAAAGAGAAAAGAAATCTATTAAAATCTATTAACATATTCACAATTCTGTATTTGGACTTTGGGGAGGTGGATGTAATTTTTATGTATGGTTTTATGTCTATATATATAGAACAAGATGTCTTGTTCTTTAGTAGTGGTATAGGACTATTTAGAAGTCCTTTATAGAGCTGTTTATCAAACTGGGACTTCACTAGCTGTGGTTTTGGGTCATTTGTTCCATTTATTTTCTGAGCTCTGAAGAGGGAGCTAAAAGCACATACACTGCTGTCATTAAAGGGTCTCAAAACTCTGAGAAGATTGGAGATTCTGTCACAAAATAGCTATTTTTTTTTTAATTATTGCAATGTTACTTTATAGTAAAAGGATACAGATTTACTGTAAAGTAAGAGTATTTGTAACATCGATATCAGTTTATTAGCAGTGATTCATGTCATATATGTAGCAGTTTTATTTCTATGGTGCAAGTGATGTAAAAACTCAAAGAATACAGAACCATAATTTGAAGCAGAAATGCACTCTCAATAGGTACATCAAATAGAAAGCTGAGTTTCCTCTTATGTTCTAGACCTATGGATGTATGTATTTGTGTTGACATTGCATCTGTGAAAAATTAAGTTGTTTTTGTTTGGGGGAGATATTTTATTAAGTTCCTTTTTAAAGCAGGAAGAAAAAGTGAATTTTGTTACTGGAGTGTTAAAAGATGGGAAGTCAGTGCTGAAAGCATATTTATGCAGCCCTGTGATCCTATAGACTTGGGCTTGTTTTTATCTAAATCTTTAATGGTGTAAGCTTATGCATAAAATATAATAGTGAAAATTCATATTTATTGCACGTATCGGGTACCACATAGAAGCTTGACCTAATGGTATAATTTTGAGCTTGCTTGAAATATACTGATGAATATACTGGTTTGGAGCGATAAGGAGGTTTCTTTGGTTTTGTCGAGGGTGTGAGTTTTACCCCTTGTCATTGTCGTGGTTGGCGCTTTATTCCCTCACCCTGCCGGATTTCTTTCCTAGGGTACAGTTTGGTGACTGTGAACAGAATTCCCTGAGTTTTGGCTCCTAGCCTATGCTCTACCCACTAAACCGTATTGCCTGCCTACCCAGGTTATCATGTTTTTATAGGAATTTTCTGGGCACAGATTTTATCTCCTCTTCATTCTAGGCAGCTAATCCTGGCTGTTGTCTGGAGGATTTTGTGAGGTGGTACTCCCCACGGGATTACATCGAAGAGGAAGTGGTTGATGAAAAGGGGAATATAGTAATTAAGGGCGAGCTGAGTGCCCGAATGAAGATTCCTAGCAACATGTGGGTGGAGGCCTGGGAGACAGCAAAACCAGTCCCGGCCCGGAGGCAGAAGAGACTCTTTGATGACACTAGAGAGGCAGAGAAGGTAAAAAGCGCTGTGGCTGGTGATAGTCTGATTTATAATGCTTGCACAAAACTTATAGCAGCCCTTTCTTTTTCCTTCTGCAAGATTCAAACAGTAACACGTCGTTGGACTATATTCTTGGAGTTAGTAAACTGTTTTGTACATGGCTTAGGGTTAATCAGAAATTCTTGCTGCCGTACAACAGTGTGCTTGAAGTATCTAAAAGAATTGGTGTGTGGAATGTAACTGCACAAGCTGTATTACTTAGGCATTTCTTTGAATTATTAGTAAATAAATTCTTATCTGGATGTAGGTGTTAGGAAACTAAACTGTTGCTAAAACATAATTATTTTTAGTTTCTTTTTAACCTTTTGGGACTGTAAGCAGTCACTGAGGATTCATGTAAAACTACCTACTGAGTCCTGTCTTCCAACGGTGCTCCCTTCTTGGGAATTCTTCGGTGTAGGTGCTCATCTTTCATAGTTAGCCTTACCATTGGGAAGTAGTTTTGATCACTAACGTGTTAAATTTTCCAATGTTACAGGTGCTTCATTACCTTGCCGTTCAGAAACCAGCTGACCTTGCAAGGCATCTCTTGCCTTGCATCATCCATGCGGCTGTACTCAAGGTAAAGGAAGAAGGTAAATAATGTTTCATAAGTTATTAAGATATTTTAGGGTGAACACTGATGCAATAATTACAACTTCTTCATTTTTTTTCCTCCTAATAGAAGCACTAGAAGATATATCTTCAGTTAAGAAGATTATTAAGCAGATAATATCCCATTCCAGTAAAGTTCTACGATTCCCCAACCCAGAGGACAAGAAGTTGGAAGTAAGGCTGTTGTACTGGCTGGGGCTGAAAACCTGAGAGTCTTTTACACTGTTTGTGGGAGTGTTAAAAGAACTTCTTTTTAATTTTCACTTTCATTAAACCCCTGCAGGAAATCATTGCTCAGATTATGAGTGTGGAAGCTATCATCGCCAGAGCCAGGTCTCTGAAAGCAAAATTTGGGGTAGAGAAATGTGAAAATGAGGAGGAGAAAGACGATCTACAAAGGTGACTGATATTCCCCTCCCCCCCGCTGTGTTGTTTTGTTTTTCCTCTGATGCCCTTTTTTTGTACTTTCAAAATTTAGGACAGATGGAATAGGTGATAATACAGAAATCATATTTAGAAGCTATAAACATTAGGTGTCCCTGTCCGTAGGCTACCTAGAGATGTTACGTGTGGGTAGCCTGAACGCTTCTCTAAGTAACCATCTCTCTGAAAACATGTGATACAGATCTTTTTAATGGAATCTGTCTTGACAGTACTGGCATTTCATTTATTGTTTCATGTATGTAAAAGGTACATTTGATGAACTTTGTTACAATAGAGGTAAAATTAGAAGGACTAGGAATTCAGTATTTTCTGTAACATGGAATGAAATCCTCCCCCCCACGTTACATTTTCTGGTCTCCTTACTTTTTTGAAACATATTAATGAGGAACCATAGGAATGAAAAGCAGCAAGCCATGTTTCATTGCGTCACTGCCTCCTGTCAGATGATTTACTTCTCGCTGCTGCGCTGCGAGGAAGAGCTGGCATTTTAGTAGTACACGTTGGGAGTTCAGAGGAGCGATGTCTGACCAATGCGGTATCTTTGTGCTCAAAAAAATTGGCATATTGTGACTTCTTCTGTGTGACGGACACCGTGAAGGTTTTTCATGGTGAATTCATACATCTGCATTAGGAGCCTGGGTTCCATCGACAGTTAATTGCGAGAAGCAGGTCCTTTCAGAGGCTGAATTGCAGCCTAGGTGTTAATTGGCCCTGCTGCTGGAGTCGCAGTAATCCTGCCTGTCCTGACCTTGGGTGGGAGGCTGCCCTGTGCCGCTTAGCTTTGACCCATGTTATTGGTGAAAGAACAGCTGCTCGTATTGGCAGGAAAGGGCGAGCAGCAAGGTAGGAGGGAACAAGTGCAGGCTAAGGGGGGGGCAGTCTTTAAGGCAGAGGGGAAGGAGTAAAGGGATGAAAAGGTGATGGTAGTGTTTGAGTAGGTTGCCGAGAAAAGTCAGGGTGTTTTCCTTCAACTTCCATAACAGAGAGCTCTTGAGAGTGACTGCCAGCTCTCGCTCTCCAGATGATGCTAGGTGGAGACCTCCTCACAGGAAACAGTTCCAGTTTTAGATTAGCAAACTGGATACAGCTGAGAATGAAACATTCTTTTCCTTTTCTACAATTTGTACCACCAGATTTGTAAACTGTCTCCTGGAGCAGCCAGAAGTGTCAGTTATTGGCGCCGGAAGAGGACCTGCTGGTAGCATTATTCACAAGCTGTTCGTGAATGCTCAGAGGGTAAGAGAGTGCTCTTGGTGGCTTTGCAGACACCTAATTTAAGCAGTATGAGGCAGCGACATCATATGATGTCAGTTTATTTTGTGTGCATATATGCATGTATTGTCATAGATGTGCTTGAGGGTTTTTTGGGATGTTCAGTATGATTTTGGCAATAATAGAACCTTGCAAGATGAAAGAAGAGTAGATGACCCGGGAGGTGAAACAGTTAAAGCCATCTGGGTAGACAGGTGTCTTTAGTTTGATCTACTTCAAACAGTAACATCAGTAATGCCAGTATGGCACAAATTCCTGCGTTATTCAAGTTACACAATATATGCAACAGCGTAGCAAGAACAATCAAGTGTGGTGACTGTTTCACACAGGAATGGAGAGAAACACCTCATAATATTAAACATTTTAGAAGGAGTAACTTTTTAGACTAAGTTTACGCTTGAAATACTTGAGATTGCCAAGCACGCTAGTCTCCACAGAGGAAGGTTTCTGTTCTTTCTACATTCAGTTTACGTACTGGCAGTGTTGCATCTGTTCTCTGGAAACCCTTCCCCAGCCTCTATTGGTATAAACACTCCCTTTTTCTCTTAGCAGTCTTTGTAATAATTAGCCTGAAAGTACTGATTTCCAGACTTCTTGGACTGCAGTCAGCCTTCAGTTTCTGCCAGAATTACACCTGTTCAGAGCATCATATGATCTAACTAAAATTTAACTGCAGGGTAACAACAAGGTAGCATAGTATTGCAGATATCTTAGAGCATGAGATCCCATTTGGAAATCATTGATGTAAAAATACTGTGATTGGGTATTAAACACTTTTCAAATACAGATGCTTTTATAATAATCTGTATTTTGCAACCCGGCATAAAAAGAACCATTCTGAAAACAGACCATGGTTATTCTGAGAAATGAAAATCAGAGCGTTTATTTTATCCTTCTGGCCTTTAGGGAGAATCTGGTTGCAGATTCCAGCGTGGCAACCAGCCTTACGGCCTTCCCTGCAGAGCCTGAGATCGTGCCCTTACGCATATACAGGCGTGTGGCCCTGCCTTTTTAATGCGTGATGTGTGTGAAGCTGAGTTAGGAGTTTCTGGGGTTAATGTTCGATGAAGATGTGTGTGTATTTCTGGGGTTTTGTTTCGTTTGAAACATGAGTAACTAAAGCGAGGTTACAGGTACTGCCCACTAGTAGCTGGTCACTGTTAATTAAGGCTTCTTAGTGGGACCGGAGCTGACTTGCTACGAACCCCCCTGGTGTTTAATCTGCCATGGATTAGGTCAGTAGAGAGCCCTTTGGTAAACAGAGATTGAATGACTTGCTTGTTCGTGACCTTTTGAACCTGGACTCCTCTCTGTGAGCTGTGTAACATGTGGTGTTATGTTCTCAAGTTTTCTCAGGAAAATTAACGATAGCAAATGCATGTTCTTGGAAGTAGAGTGCATGATGTCTCTTAAACCTACAGTCTCCTCCTAACCTCTTGTAAGTCACCTCTGACTTGCCTTTGTTTCTATCTTTCATCACTGATTCTTTTCTCATCCCTTTCCAAGCTGACTGAATCTTCTGACGAGGTAACCAATTTTGTCCCTCGTTTCCCACTCATCTTCCCTAGCTGCATAGAGTTGAACCTTTTGGTAGAGATAGTACAGCAGCCTGACTGAGTTTGTACTGTTGTGCACATACTAAGCGTAAAAATAATTTTGCGTTTCCAGAATGGTTTTTCTCAGTCGCAGACTTTATTTTTGGAGCCTTACAGGTAGTGAAAAGAGAGGGAAATATTTTTAAAAAACAAAAAAACCACCCAAACAAAAAAAACCTCGAAACAAGCAAAAACCATTTCTTCAAGTGAATATTAAGTTTTTTTGATGCTGAATATGTGGCCGTGCCTTTATATTCTTCTCTGTTGCTGTCTCTGTCTTTTGGTTACTGAACAGCCAGATGTCAGGGGGGGCAGGTAGGGATGGACAACACCCGAACGTTGCAATCGAGCCAGGGGCACTCGGTGGCACCACGGAACCTTTTGGGCAGAGATGGAGCGAGGTCTGGGGAGGAGCTGGGGTAACGGCCTCGAGACGCAGAGCACAGGGAATGTCCTTGCTGTTGGTTTCCTAGAACTGTTCCTGAGGGAACGAGTGGCAGTTGTCCCTGGTGCCTCCTCCTGTGGCACAGGCTGCAGAGCTGAGAGGGGCCAGGTCCCCACGCCAGGGGAGTGGCGGGGTGGCCGCGAGGGTCGTTGAGGGTCCTCCGGTGGGTTCTGCCACACCGCTGGGACATTGATAAGCTCAAGTTGCATACACTTAAATTAGGACCCTGTTAGGGTATTGGGGTGTGTGGGAGCACGCCAGCCCTGCTTCCAGTGCTCAGACTCCAGTGTTGCTGCTTACTGGCTTGGAGGCCATGAGCAGCGATGGGGACTGCACAGGGTCTCGCTTGCTCTGCACTGTCGTTTTGGGAAGCCTCTCTCTGGCCACCGAAAGCACATATTGAAGTAATAGTTTGAGCTTGACAAGGCAGGTGACTTGTCAAGACCCTGGTAGTGGCACTGGTTATTTTTACATGGAGGCTGGCTTGGCCTCATGCAGCCACAAGGAGCTGCGGAGAGAGCCCTGCCCGAGAGGGGCATTTCGTCCGGTCAAAACCCTCGCCTCACGCTGTCAGAAAATCAGGAGCTTCATCTAGGCTGAGCTTCACCATCCACACGTGCAGGTTCTTCCATCTGATTGTGCGCAGTTTATTTCCTGACATCCCATTAGCGCCTTGCTCTGTGTACACATAAAGCCTTTTTGATGTGTTTGCCATTTCTAATCTTCCTCTGCTCCTCTGACGAAATATTTTCTGCATCCCGATGTTAACAAACAGCTTGCCCTGTAATTACACCTCTGCTCTGATTTCAGGTTTCTGCGGTGCCGCCACTTGATGAAGAATTGAGGAGATCGGGTCCATCAGAGGAGCGAAGGCTGAACGCGGGGGCCGTTGCGGATTTCCCCCCGCCCACGGGCCGCGAGGTGATCTTGCGCACAACTGTCCCCCGCCCCGCTCCCTACTCCAAGCCGTTGCCCCAGCGCATGTACAGCGTGCTGACGAAGGAGGATTTTCGACTCGCGGGTGCCTTTTCAGCAGACACGACGTTCTTCTGATGCACCCTGCTTGTGCGTCTGCACGAGTAGGATGCTGCTCATTTTCCTCGGGGAAGTCAACGTTACAGACTGACGGGCTTGCGGTGAGGAGAGAACACGGTTGTCGTTGGTGACGGAGTCACGTTCCCAAGGACAGAGCTGAACTGGCAGCCGAGACGGATGCCCGCAGCAACTCTGACCTGGAGGCTTGGAATGGCTTCACAAGTAGTTTTAATCGGATCTTGGGGGAGGAAAGTTCAGTGATCTCCTCTCTGTCCAAAGGCAGCAGATTATATTTTTTTTGCATTAGCTTGTTTAATAATGGACACGGATGGGCTGTGTGCAAATACTTGCTGTTGCAATGGATGCAGAACGTGCTGCTTTGCAGTTCGTAATCACACTTTATCAAGTGACAGTAGTCAAACTGATGTACAAACATTAAGTGATTTGTATTTATTGCTAATCATAAATGTTGAGCCCAGTATTTTTTGGTTAATCACTAAGTTGCAAATACTTCTACAATATCCTGATTTTATGTAAAGTATGCAGTACATTCTAGTTCATGCTAAAGCCTCCTAGCATTGCATTGCAGCGAAGATCTTGTCTCGGACACTTCTCCCAAACAGAAATAAATGTGTTTGGGGCTCTGACTGGGCAGTCGGCCTGAGAGCCCTGCGTGGCTCACTGGTGGCGTTGGGTACGTTACACCCTTCCCTGCAGACAGGGGCCCAAGCTGTGTGCAATGACCTGGGCAGAGGTGTTTTGCTGCGAGCAACCTGCGGGTAGTTAGAGCCTGCAGGGATGCCGCGGCGTCTCTGAGCCGATGCGATGGACCCGTTCTGTCACCTGCCATCAGCTAACCCTGCCGGGTGTCACGCAGACACCAGGGCCTGCGCGTGCCAATGTTGCTTTGCAGTGACCTTGGTCTGTTTTGATGAGAAGCAACAAAAGCTCAGCGTTACTTCACAAAGTGTAAAATCAGCCACAGTATTGTTGATGTTACTCAATAAATCTGAACTTACTCTTGGCGCTCAGACGTCACTGGGTACCAGAGATGGTTTTGTCACGGTTCTTTTTAAATGTCATCCTTGCGTGATTTGTCCTAGGAACAGCAGTGTTTATGGCTGTGGCTACTTTTAAGTAGAGAAAGTTCACTTCTTCCTCAAAAGAGTAGGGTCACAGCTGTTACCCTAACACTTCTTTGAGAGGCCAGGGGCCAGAGTGTTTCCCTCAGATAAAGGTGGATCAAGTAGAAATACAGGGTTTTTTTCAGGGTAAAGTAGAATTAATCTTCTTCAGAGACAGTCTTGTCACAGAATTTGTTCTCCGGGCTGTTTGTGTTCTGCCTGAGGTAAATCCCTCTGATAAAGGGCTGAGAAAGACAAAGACCCATTGAGCTGTTGTTTAACCGTCTGGCTTCTTTAAAAGAAATTGCACTAGTAATCTTTAGCTTCTTCACTGATACTCTTGGTTTCCTCCTCTCCTGCTGTGCTGTCTTCATGAAATTTTACATTGACCTGTGGTCTCTTCTACAGGCTGTATAAGCTGGAAAATCTCTCACTTCATTATCAGGCTCTTTTAAGCTGCTGAAGAGGTGATTCCTTCAGTTGTACTCAGAGAACACAAACAGCAGGTAACATGTTTCTGGGGCAGTTCGTTACCTAAAGGTGTCTTCGCTGGAAAACTCCAGTTAGTTTCACTCTGTAGAAAATGGTGCACTCACAGCAGTACCGTGTCTTAAATCTCTAACTGAGAAAAGAGAATGTTTAAGACTTTTAAGAATTTTCCCCATAAGGATAACCTAGAAAGCTTTTCAGCTTCCTTTAACTAGATGTACTTGAAATTGCAGTCATGCACTTTCAGAAAAAGATGTGTAGTGGACAGATGTGCTTTATGAACTTATTGCTGCCTTATGGCATTCAAGGGGTGGGGGGAGACTGAGAAAGCATAAAAAAAGCCCCAAAAACACCAGGAAGAGAGAAATGTATTTATTTAAAGTAACTGCAAAGAAAGCCACATAAAGAGTCCAAAATAACCAGCCTCTGCCATCTTGTCAAGGAGAGTGCAAATATCAAAGGTAGTTTCTAGGAACTGTTATAAGATAATTGGTAACATTTATTGTTCCTTATCACAAATAAGCTTTAAATACAGGCTGGTTTAAGTAAAACCAGATTTCAGTAGCCATTAATTCTAAATCCCAGTGTCCTACAAATCAGGCCTGGTGCCAACAGCAGGCCCTTCATGGCTGATCAGAGCATTCCCAGGGCTGCCATTAATACATTTGGTAGGTATGAGACAGTTTTAGAAGAGATACATCACTCAGTTTTACACTATTTTTGTCATAATAGAGATCAGAGCCTGTATTTTCTCCGGTAATTTTGATATGTGAACAAAGAATTTCACCAAAGCTATTTGACTGGTCTGTAATGTCCCCAGTGCAGCTGAACCCTGTAAGACTAAAGGAACTGCCTCAAATTCTTGCAGCTCTGAAAATAGCAATGCTTCAAAATTGCATTCAGATTACACACAGAAATGTAGCTTTAAACCACAGGGTCATAAAAATATAACCACGATCAAGTACCTCGGATGCCCTCACCCAAGGCCCTCCGAGAATCACTGTTAGAAATGATTTCTTGGTTTTAATTCTGGATTTTCCTCCCTCTATCAGCATCATAACAGATGACAAAGATTTTTTTTTTTTAAATCGGTGCATGAGGAAAACTGGAACTACAGTGGTTTCTGAGCTATAATGTAACTGAAGATATTTTGCATTTTACATCTTCACAAAAAATTTTGTGATATCACAGCCGTACTTTGTAGCTAGAGAACGTCTCTTCATCTGGCTTCTCTCCTTGGCCTGTTTTGCGGTCCTCTGCAAAGGAGAAAGACAGGGCTGTTCAGTAAGTGCTGTTACTTGGCAACAGCAAGCTCCATGGAAAGCATTAGCCCACAGTTCACTTCAGTCTAATTTTGCAGTAAACACCACAATAAAATGCAAAATTTTTATTAAGGTGACATTTTCCCAAATCCTGAGGAAACCTGTAACAGTTTAACGCTACCTTTCCTCAGCCCCGTTGGGGAGGAACCCAGCAGCAGCCTGGAGCATTGGCACTCCCCAGGGCCTTCCCGTAGGACAGGGAGGTTCCAGCACGAGGGCATCAGGCCTGGAGCATGGTGCTCAGCAGCCTGCGCTGGGCCCAGCCTCGGGCTACCCTACCCCTGGGGTCCCTGCGCCCGAAATCCCTCCGGGGTGGCACTACCGCCCTGCGGACGTGCGCAGCGCTTCCGCGTGGGAGGGCAAGGGCCCCCAGCTGTCCCGCACTGACCTCTCGGTGGCAGACCGTGCACAGCGTCTGAAGGTTCTCCAGGGAGCACTGTCCTCCTCCGCTGTAGACGGGCTTGATGTGGTCGACCTGCCAGAACTGGCCTTCTGTCGGGTTGGTTATGATGTCGTTCAGCTGCAGCAAATAAAGGAGGCGACAGTGGAAGCGTTAGATACCCCTTCTCAACTACACATGTGCTCTGCTGTAAGAACAGGAAAATAACTCGGGGAATTAGCTGCTCATAGTTCTCGTCAAGAGAAAGGAAGGCAGCATTAGCATCTGTTACTCCCACTGGACAAGCACACAGCTGTAACTGCACTTGGCGTATTTTCACCGAGCCTGCAGCGCGCTGAAGCACAGTGCGGTGGATCACAGAAAAACAGAACGAAAGGTTCAGTCTTCTGGTACATAAGTTATCTTCAATGACATTTTATCAACATGTACATGTTAAATATACACAAATAAAAAGAGCACAACAGCTATGGTCCCATCACAAAAATGAAAGACTCTAACTAGGTGCCTATCATTTAAGTTTTTGATCAAGAAACTGGGAATTGTAGTAAGGAGCAATGAGAAGCCCCAGGTGATAAAGCCCTATGTCAGCTTGAAAAAAGGCAAATTAAATGCAATAAAGCATCACGTGCACTCAGCGGGGTCTAAGAAACCTCCGCTCCACAAGACTTCTCTCAGCCCGCTGGATGAGCACCACCTGATCAAAAGGTGGAAGCAACAAAGCTGATCTCATGCATACGACCAGTGATGGTAAATGATGGTAAATGATTCTATTGCAAGTTTAAATGGGTGTCTGCAGAATTCAATTAAACAACTTAGAACCAGTAACTTCTGAAGCAGAATTTCAGTTTTGCAGCAGTAAAGAAAAGAATAGAAACATAAAATCATAGAACTATAGGTTGGAAAAGACCTCTAAGATCATCAAGTCCAACCATCCACCCAACCCCACCATGCCTGGTAAACCATATCCCGAAGTGCCACATCTACACGTTTTTTGAACCCCTCCAGGGATGGGGACTCCCTGGGCAGCCTGTTCCAATGCCTGACCACTCTTTCAGTAAAGAAAATTTTTCCTAATATCTAATCTAAACCCCCCCTGACATAACTTGAAACTAATATTTTAGTTTCTGAATAAAAGCACCACTTTACATAGGAATGGGCTCCCTCCCTGCTCCATTGCCTTGGAGTCGGCGAAGAAGCAGTCACAGCCATGGAGGGATGGTGGTAGCTGCAATGCATTCGGAGGCGGTACTGAGAGGAGCTGTGGCAACAGGCTTCTGTTACGCTCCTACCAAATATTCTGCAAAGCAGGAATAACCCAGTACTGCTAGACTACATCCGTTCTTAAATTGTTTCATAACCATAAAGTTTGTTCATGAAGTGTGTTTCAAGTAAATCTGGCTGCAATATTCACATCCCTAAGGAATCTGAGTTCAGCCATGAAAAATGTGTCAGAAGACACGGGGGGTTTTGTGCTCAAGATTTGGTTTTTTCTTCTGTTGTTGGTGCTAGGTTAACTTTTGATCTTCAACCTGCAAGAACGTCATTCTGGATTTCTCTGCACTGTCTGCTACAGGAATACAGAAATTAGCTGTTACTGCTTAAAAACCAGCACTGTTACCTGCCCAAGGGGGAGCTGAGACATCCAAGAACTCTCCAGAAGTTTCTTACGCTGACCCTTTGGTGCATCTCTGACGCTGAGATAAAGCTCCTGGGCATTCTGCTTACAAAACTGGCACACGCCGTGTTCAATTTCAAACACTTTAGTCCTGAGGTAGCTCTGACTGGAGCGAATCGAGAAGTCCTCCTGGCAGGCGTGAGAGCAGAATCGCGTGTCCCAAGCCCGGGCCGGGCAGCCTGGGTCAAGCTGAGCTGTTGGCTGCTGACAGCTGAGGCAGAGTGGGTTCCCCTGGCTGTCCAGGGCTTGCAAGTAGCCTTTGGACGGGGAGCAGCCTTCGGACTGGGAGCAGCCTCCCGCTTCAGCCGGGGCTGAAGGAAGAACCGACGGACCTTTTCCGTTGTCTGAAAGCAACCTGTTTGCAGAGCCCGAAGCACAGCCGTTAATAAAGGAGATGCCCAGCAACACAATTCAGTAGAGTGTTTTTATGCACTGTATATTTCCATTAGATATCTTTGATGCTCTGAAATACCAATTTTAGTTGAAATAATATCTTGCTCAGATTGATACCTGCACAATGCAAATCATCTACTTAGTTTACATTTCCATCTAAACAAAATTTGACAATATAACAGACAGGTTTTTCTTTTGCACATCTTACTACATCTACATGTGTACACGGAATTATCAGCTGAAATAATGCTGTACTTACAAGGAAATGGTGGCTTCTATCAGGCATGTACACATAAATGTAAAACGGTTCAGCCCGTTCTTTAACAGAAGTCAAAAGTCAAAGGAACCATCCTGGTTTCTCCGCGCAACCTTCAGAGCTACCTATCGATTTTTTACTCTGAACACGGCTCATCCCCAGGCAGGATACACTGTGCTTGTTTAACAAAGCTTTTTGAAAGGGCATTTTCTGTCTAGATTTTTCATGTTCTTTCTCCTTTTTTCTAAATTTTGAGGCAGAATGGAAGAAAATTTGGTGCTCCCAATTTGCTGTTGGCCTCACCAGCAGGCCTGAGCTAACGTTCTTTTTTCCTTAACCGAATCACGTAACTGTTTCCTTGTTTCATTTTAATCAGACTCACTTAATTAGCGGCTATATCAGCAGACAACAGATGTAATTTGAATTGTTAGAAGAACAAAATATAACTCATTAGCACCACAGCAAGTTTCTTATCCAAACACTGTACTTTGGCAAGGTAAATACTCCTAGGAAATAATTTTTGCTATCATAGACAAATCTGTGGCAAAATAGCTTAATCACATTATTGCATTAATGAACTTACTTTGTGGAATGACCTGATTGTTCAACAGAAGCAGTCTCGTCCTTCGGACAACCCCCCCTTTCTTTGGAGATGAGGCGAACGCTTCCCCCGCTGCTGCCAGCTTTGCTGAGTGAGGCTGCTGCTACATCCTCCTTGGTCACGTACCTGAAGTAATTCACAATTCTGTCAATGTACAACAAAGGCAACAATCTCCCTCAAAGCACAGTCACTCCTGGCTGCGGCCAGACGGCTGGTACGGCATGGTCACTTAAAACATTCCTCACTTCCCGGATGAGAAATCACAGAATCACAGACTGGTAGGGGTTGGAAGGGACCTCTGTGGGTCATCTAGTCCAACCCCCTCGGCAAAGCAGGGTCACCTACAGCAGGCTGCACAGGACCTTGTCCAGGCGGGTCTTGAATATCACCAGCGAAGGAGACTCCACCACCTCCCTGGGCAGCCTGTTCCAGGGCTCCGTCACCCTCAGAGGGAAGAAGTTCTTCCTCATGTTCAGCTGGAACTGCCCATGCTTCAGTTTGTGCCCATTGCCCCTTGTCCTGTCGCTGGGCACCACTGAAGAGAGTCTGGCTCCGTCCTCCTGACACCCACCCTTCAGATATTTATAAGCATTTATTAGGTCCCCGAAATAAATAAAGTTTGGGAAAACATACTTCACCACAGTGCTTCCATATTACGTAAGATCCCTTTTCCTAAAACCAGACTCGGCTCTCACCAGCAGGCAGGTGGGTTTGTACACAACAACATGAAAATGAATCCAATTTGATATTGCCTGACAGTGAAGTCGGAGAGCCATTTTGGTCCCGTTCGGTGAAGTCTCGCTGATGCTGTCACTAACACAGGAAGCTTGACGAGCTCTGGAGGACTCCTTGCTCCCTTTATTTTCATGTGAAAACATGCAAAACACCACTGGTCTCAAGTAAAACTCTTAAAATCGCTTCACTCTGATCATTCTTCCAAAAACCACCATTCAGCCAACTTCTCACAGGTGCACCTCTCTGTACCACACACGTGCCAAACCCTATACACGACCTTAGCAGGCTGCTGTAGGTTACAGAGGATTTTCTAACACAGTTCACAGTTAGATCTTTCCTACATGTTATGGAAGGATACAATCCAGCAACAGGTTAAGCAACTCTTACTACCTGCTGGTTCTCCTTGTGTTACTGGAATTACAAACTCTATTTACTCACTTGAATTCTTACCTACAGCCAAAACAGCGTCACCCTGCAGAATTTAACAGTAGGGACTGAGGAATAACAAAGTTTTGGAGAGTTTGCACGGCACCTTGGTGAGTTAACCTGTATGCATGAGAAGTCTTGTGGAAAGCAATGACAGCACTGAAGCTGCCGATGTCTGTCAGGGAAGACAGCGTATCAGAAAAAGGAAAGAAAGTGGAAAAAAGGTACATTTAGATTTTAACAAGGATTATACACTATCCATTTTCAGTGAGTCTTCCCAGTAAGGGAAACAATAGTTTCGAGAAATGTCATCCCCAGAGAATAGAACTGCTTAAAGAAAAAAATGAGTGTCAGGAAGGGCTGGAGTAGGCTGTGAGTCATGAATAAAGCGTTAGATGATTGATTGCAACTAATGATTTAGTCCTGCTACTACAGGGGGACAAACAACAAGATTTTTTGACCTTACTTGTCTTTCGAGTCCCTGAGGTCATGGTTTTTCCTCAGAAATCTCTGGTGAGTTCCAGATGTTAAAGCACGCAGCACAGCAAAGCCAGAGCAGCTGCTCAAGGCAGCACAGTGCCGGACAGGGAAGCAGTTGCTTCCACTCTGACAGATTTACCAACAAGCTTGGCTGCCAACGTCTGTCACTGCGTGGCAAGCAATCACCAAACAACCAGCTTAGTCTCAGCATCATTCCACACCAGGTTACATTCAACACATCAAACTTCCTGCAGCAATTAGTAAGAGGAAGAAAAATTAAAGCCCACGTACCTTTTTGTGCTGCTGACCACTGACTGCTTTTTAGACAACTCCTCTGCAGCGTGAATCGGACTACTAAATATCTGACCGCTCTTTCTGACAATCTTCTGTTTCATTGCTGTTAGATGACTCCATTCTTTCACGAACCTCAGTATCTGGTAGAGAATGCTACTGTCAGCAGCGTGACAGGCAGTCTACAGAACTATTTAATTACAGTGAAAGAGTGCTATGAATTAATACATTCAAAACTGGATGAAAACGGTGTTATCAGAGAGAGTCCCTTCAAGTCCTTTTTCACACAAGCTTCAACCCCCCACCCTCACCTGCTGAAGAACTCCAACAGCTTTGGCACTGTCTAAAATACTGGGTTTGCTACGATAGGTGTGTTGGTCCAAAGGTAAAAAATAAGGCCAGAAATGCTCTTTACGGATCTAAGGTACAGTGACAGCAGAAGGCTCTCTTGATAAAGCCTCAAGTAAACCATTCTTGTGCAAGCAAGGCTTTGCTGATGGGAAAAACAGAATTTTGTCTGAGTTTTCTCCTTAAAGCAGCCATTCTCATGTCGCACCAAGCCTCCCAGAAAAGGGAAGGTCGCTCCCATTACTTCAAGGGCATGTATAATTGGCTTTATGGAGCACTCTTCTTTCCTCTAACCTTCTGACAGATACAGGTTTAACACTGGATCAAGTGTTACAGCCCCTAACATCCGTGTGGAAGGCCTAGCTACAGGTAAATTGGAAGACCTGTTCAATTCAACTAGGTATTTCTCCCACAAGTATTCCAAAGTATAGAATTTTAACAGAATCACTGACGTACTTGCTTTGAGGTTATAATATTCCTTTACAATAATAAAGTGTCAGAAAAACATACATAATAAAAGTTATTATAGTAAATTAGCAATTAATGACATGGGAAATCAGATCACCACCTTATCTTAACCATGCACCTGTTTTTATGGCAATACTGCCATCCTCTTTTCTGCGGCATTTCAGTGCAGCACACAAAGATCTGACTAGCAAGTAGAGACATGCTTTACCATCAAAACATTCAAAGGGCAACAGTTGTGAGCAGTTTAACCTCCAGTTCACCATCTTTCACCGTAATCTCAAATTGACATCACCACAGGACCCTGCGGAAGCACTGATGAACTGTTTGACAGAGTATTCCAGAAAGGAAATAGAGACCATAGCGTAACATTGATCACCTTTCCTTATTTTGCATCTAGAATTTGAAAGTGTAATAAAATAAAGAGGCTCAGAAGAACTTCATTTCTGGTACTGAATCTAGTATTTTTTTTACAGACTGGGAAGCCACAAAAAAAACATCCAACAGTTTGATGCTGTAAACTGACTGGTTTAATTGATTGGTGTGATCAGTTGATTCCTTAATAACTATAACCACAGGACAGTGAGGCAGTGAAGGAAAAACTGTCCCTACATAGGAATTTGGAATTTATAACATGGCTGCTTGCTTTAGGATGTGTGTAGGGGAGAAATTATTTCATCCCACCCTCATCTCTACAACAGAAAATAAATGGGAGCAACAACACGGCAACTGAACAAGCGGCTTGGGTTCTGGGGTTTGTTCCATTCCATTTTCCCACTCTTTTCTCACTGACTACCTACAGCAGTCAGTATCACGCTGTTTCTGGACACGGACTGTAGGAAGAATAAATACATTGTGCAGTAGGGACTGAACTGCGACTTCAGCTTTATCCCAGAACAAACTTCCATACTTCAAGATTACAAGATAGCAAGGATTCTCTTTTTCTCCTTAGAGTATTTTTACATGACAAATGTAAGATGTACAAATGAGCGTGACTTCCTCTGAGTTAGAGCAGCAAGAAAGAACTCAATGAAATGGCAGATTATTAAACAGAAACAAGAGGTATTTCCTTGATTCTTTCTGGGAGCATTTACTAACTTGGATCTTCTAATCCAGAGGAGAAGGCTCAGGGCCAGGAAGGTCCATGAGGCAGCGTCACGCCCTGCCCACAAACATGGGATTCTGACCTTGTCTTTTCAGTCTAGCAAATAGCCTTGAAGTCCTCTGGCAACATCTGTGTTGCCCACTCATCAGCTGCTTCACGACTGGTATTGAATCAGTCAGGTATCTGTCTTAGAGTTTAAGTTCCAACCTTGCTGAATAACCTACCAAAAAGAATCAGTTTTGCTCCTACACGATAGGATCTGATTTTCCAAATTATATTTTTCTTTAAATGGAGAAAACTGTTAAGAAAATTATGTTAAGCAGATAGTATTGCACATCCAATTTAAATTCTGTATTTCCTTACTCGAGTACTTGGGTCTACAGTGTTCACGCTCTCCTCAAACACTATTATGAACGTGACCTTTAGTACCAAACTAACCGAAGCCACATGTCTCAGTGGAGCTGTGCCCAGCACTGCTTTGAAAACTGTTAGAAGACCAAAGGAAGAAGTGAGAGTGGAGGCCTGCTCAGAACTGCAGCTCTGATACAAGCTAGCACATCCCTATTCATAATGCGCCCCGTTTAATTCATAACCTTTACAATGCTGTTTTGTTGACTTATGAATGTTAGTTACTAATCCTGTAAATGAGAAATTAAATGATGCCTGGTTGATTCCATCGACCAAAATGTTAACAGGAGGCATGATAATTTGCCAAAGTAACAGACTGCATAATTAATATTCACATCAACATTTATAAGATCTGCTTGCATTGATGAAACTGTGCCTAGATCCCAAGGCCTGGAAGTGTTCCGCATTTATTAAAAAAAAAAAGTCAAAGCACTCCATATTAAATATTATATTACTGTGCCAGTAGAATTTGTTCTTACCGATGAACGATTTCGTTTATGCTGGAAAGTCTCTGGTAAATCCTCCCAGTTATCCAGCTGTATGTCCAATGGAATGAAATTATGATTCAGTGGTTCACCATCCTAGACAAGCAAACAGTTTTGTTTACAGATGCAATGCAGCACAATCTAGAAAAACAAATTTATCTGTTTCAAGTGAGTTATCCTCGCTTCCTAATAAATTTAGTACCTCAAGGTAAGATTTTGCCAGAAATAAACAATATGTATGATAACACCACAGATACAACAAACATGATTCACATTAATATCTCTAAAACTCAACAGGGTGAAAATTTTAGCTCTGAATATACCTGAATTTTTTTCGTTGCAAATAATTCAACACAAACTGTCTTCGATTAAGAAATTGAAATTATCATCCTCTTGACTGAATTTCCAAGGGAAATGCATGATTGCAGACTGGAGAACGTCGCTTCATTACAATTTAAAATCAGAATCTTAGCTAAAGCATTGTTTATTATACTTTTTTTTTTTAAAAAAAAGTCTGAACAAGTTCTCCTCCACTCAAGTTTTAAGGAACAAGTTGTCCCAGTGCATACGCATGACCCAGGAACTTGTTGATGATTCACAAACATTCGAGAGAAGAAATCAAAGCAGAATTCCCCAGTGTCTCACGGTTCCGCAGACAGATTTTGTGTAATATCTGGCATAATGAAACTATAATCCAAGACAAAACCAACCCAGACCAATACACAGTTGCCCAAATACCATCCAAAATGCATCTTTGATTAAAAAGTGTGAAGCTAGGAAGCAGTGTACATTTTAAGTATATTAAACAACTTTTGTGATACAAGAGGACACTGTGACTTTTTCCCAGCTGCATCAGTTAGTCTAATAAAAAAGTATTATCTGAAAGACTTGCCCTCAGTTAGTTGTTATGCTTTTGCTTTTTTTTACCTGAATACCCTGACTCATTCAGCAGCTTTGAAGAAATCTTCCCAGTGAACTTTTCCATCCCTTGAAAGAAGGGATTGGAAAGTCCTGACTCTCCCTTGAAAAATGACCCGGAAAATTATCAACTGCTAGTTTCTGTACCCCCATTACCACTGCAGATTAATGATAATGTGTTTTATTCAGGAAGCCACTGATCTACACACAGCACCAATGTCCAGCTTTCTGAAAATGTGATGACAATCTTTTATTCACTTACTTAGTCTGTCAGGATTCACTGTCATTTTTATTTTAATTTAGAATGTTGTTCTATTAAAAAAAAGAATCTTAAACAACTACCATTTGCATTTCTAACAGATGCAGAGATGTACAGCGTGCATCTAGTGTATCAGCCCCATTTTTGCAAACTAAGCTAAGCGTTAGAAGTTGTATATCTAGGGAATTACTACTTAGTTCCGCTGAGAAAAAGAACTAGAATGATAAACTACCTAATTTTTGTACATTTCAGCTAATAAAAAATACTGGTCTTTTTATGTAAGATATAACAAATAAAAGTATATATACACATTTCATAGGACAACATTTTACTCTGTAATTTTAAAATTATAATAAACATACATATTTCAGGTCTACCTTTGTATAGAGGTGAATTCTATCAGTATTCCTGCTTGCACAGAACATAAGCCCGTCATATATTGGAAACATGTCCAATTTATCTACATCTCCTAGAAGCAGAAAAAATGTTGACATTAAAAAGGTTTTTTTTCTTCATTCATTTCATTCAGTCTACTCAGGCTTTAAAAATATCATACATGTATCTAATCCCAGAACAGCATAATAAGATACACAGTTCAAGCAGTAAGCTATTAAAATATTTGTGTATTTTGTTTTTCTGTTTCTCCTGAATTATCTATCACCTGTTTTGCCTATGGCTGTTCTGAACACAAGTAAACGCCATCATAAGTTTCAATAAAACTATACAGGTTCGCAGCTCCTAGTCTGACATAGTTCTCAAGTCAGCCAAAACCTCTGTATTGCTTCAGGAGTTGTATGGAAAGGCTGGGTTTCTCCACCATCAAAATTCAATAAGCATCTCGGGCTAAAATGAGAAAGTCTTGTGCTAGTGCATGTACTTCCGTCTATCTTTCCAACGTGCAGGTTTTTATTTAAAAGTTATTTTTCACACCAGAGGCATTTCATACAGTTTCACAATGGGATATAATCTTTCTTTCATAGGAGTCCCACGTTACCTTCTCCACACCTTTTTTCACTGTCTTCATTTTCAGCTTCAGCAGTTTCCAGTTTGCTGATTTCAACAGATTGCTGGGTCACCATTTCCCCCAAAACTTCTCTTCTGTCTTCAGCACTGCGCTCTGCTGTCTCCTCATTTCTTCTGGAGTCCTTTGACACACCTTCCTCAGTTTGGCTCCAGGGAGATTCACCATTTCTCTCAACTACAGATGAAGAAACAAGAAAATCTATTATTTATATTACCAGTACAAACAGGTACCTAATCAATACACATCTGGAGACAGGACTATAATTGAAATCCAAAGAAACTGCATTTTATTCTCTAATACTACTATGGTGCAACCACTTATGAAACTAGAGCTAACTTAATATTAGGAGAATAAACAGCTGGAACAAAGTTTTCCATTTATGCAATTTCATGCACCCAGCTTAATATCAAAATATATGCAATAAGTAATGCAGTTTGCAATTCTATATTACATAACATTGTTGTATACCCTGAACACACAAAGCAGTTTTCCAGGCATTGATCTCTAACTGCGAAATTCAGAAGTTGTCCTTATGTGGACAAGCACAGAGAGTTAAATAACATCAAAAAAACCCAGAATGGAAAAGAACCTTATCCCCTCCTTTGCAATTGAAATGGCAAATATGGGGATAGATTTATAAAAATATTTTATTAAGTTTCCAGACAGATCAAAGAAATTTAATAGAAGACATCTACTCTGACCTGTTGGAGCAAGAAATGCCATATTTTCCAGTACATGTCTCTCATGACAAATACACAACACCCAAGCTTCTAAAACATCTCTACCACACAGTCTAGTTTTGAGAAGTAAAGAAAAAGTATGGCATTTAATTGGATTCAGAATAACCGTAAACCTCAAGGAAAAGGAGAACTACATTTGCTGCAAAGAAAACTGAGCATATATTCTTCCTCGCAGAATTTATTTCCTGTTAAGAATTATCTACATTTTCCATTTGTTTCAAATTAGAATCATGTAAAAGATCCTCGGGGAAAGCAAAATTAAGAAGGATCACTTAATGGGTATCTGTGTATGTAACGACACCATTCTTCATATTTTACCTGGATTTGTGTATATTCATGTATTAAAAAAACCTGTATTTTCTGAAGCTAATCATAACTGAAACAAAAAATGCATCTTTTTCTTTGGAGCACACATTACTTACCATTACTGCTTTGAGGGCAATTGCACATTTCACAGTAAGGGAGCAATTCATTATTACTGTAAGTGCAAACACTACAGTGCCAAACTTTATTTAAAGCTGCACTTTTGCTTGAAGTATTTAAGTCACAAGGACGGACTTCATTGTTTTTTTCTGAAAACAAAGAGGGCTTTATTCCAGTCAAAGATTTTTTCTTTTGCTTACTGGAGTTGACTGGAGTAGATCCACTTATGCTTCTTGCTCTTTTAGCTTCAGGTTCACAGGTACTTTCATGACCAATTGTATCCACATCACATATTCCTGGGGAACCCAGGTTTCCATTGCTCTTCTCTGCACCCTCTTCTTTTGTGACTTCAGATGATTCCGAATCATTATGTGATGATTCATTACCAGAAAATATTTTGCGTTTCTTCTCAGTGGAGGGTTTTGGAGAAAAGAAAGAACGTATATCATGCTGTCTTTCCTTTTCAAACTAGGAAAGAGGAAAGAAACATGTAAACCCCGCTTACAATTACTATATCAGAAGCTGTTAAAATTATTCTTTTTCTCCATTAATACTATTCTCTCTAATACAGGAAGCTATTTTTACTTTGGAGATAGAAACAAAAGACATCTTCCTTTAGGAACACATAGCCAGCCGAAGAACAACAACATTCCTCTTCTGCTTTGTAAAAAGTATTTTCAATATTCTCATGAAAATTCTGGAATAGTACTATCAGAAAACAAACACACAGGCCAGGTATGCTACGTGCCTTTTTTGATGATGCCTGTTACAAGGAAAGGCTTTTAAAGGCTGTTTTTAAAATAATAACCAAAATTCAGTACAGTTAATAAACCGGTAATTTAAACAGAAATTGCTTTGTCTTACCTGACTCTGAGGGTGGGTCAGTCACCTAACCATGACATAAGGACCCACCGAAAGCCTGCAGATGACATTTATACCCAGCAGAGATATATACCAACTTCACTGAACTTTTAAAATGGATTTTACATTATTTTCTTCTACTTGTTTAGTGTTTCTACATTAGTAAAGTTGCAGTGCTCAGAAAGCTTAAGTGAACAACGTTTTGTTTTTTTCAAACAAAAGAAAACAGAAAAACGTAAGTTTTGAGTCTTACATGTGTAAATAAAAGTTCATTTTTGGGATCTTCTAGACTTTCATTTGGTGTCCAGGTCTCAGCAAAACTCAAAAAATCCCATTTCTCCTTATCACCTTCTTCAGCCTGCATTTTCTCTTTCTTGCCATTCAAGGTGCTGCCTGTAACTTTGGCCTGCAGAAAGACGGCTTGCATAAAGTTTCCAAGGAATTCACATGTTAGAACAAATTTATTTACCTATATTCACTCAATTTGCTTCCCTTGCAAACTTAATTCCAAAGTCAAAGTAAGAAACTCTGTAGTAATTCAAAATTACTTAAGTGATTAAAACTATTCCTCTTCCAGCAGCCGTTTCTGCAAGAATAACAATAAGTAGTATATTTAACACACTACGACTTGTGAAAAGGTGTACATAAAATCTCAGTCTATTGAAGTTAAAAGAGAATATATACATTTTGTACATCTCCTACAGTCTTCACACATTTTGCTTGACATGTGGAGACAAATAAAGGCAGAGTTAATTGAAAGAAGCAGCTTAGTGACAGAACTTGTGAGCTAAATTGTTGGTGAATTACTGAGACCCACTTGCACCACGTTTAAGGAGACTCTTAATGTACTGGACTGACTGAGATTTTTTTCAGAGGTGCCTACAGGAATTAGAATACAGAATTTCATTCCTCAACTGAATGTCAAACACAGTTTGTAGTACACAGATTCTTTAAACTGTGATTAGTTTTCAGCAGAAGAGGAATATATTAGCAAAAAAAAAACCTGTCCTCAGTTTCTCAATATAGTAACTGTATGGATACAAACAATTCAACCACTACAACACAGGGGTGGCCAAATGCAAGAACAACATCCATAAGTCGGCATTTGCATGAGAAGAAATCCTGTGTAACCACAAATCTCAAACAATTCTGACAACTAGAGTTTAAAAGGCAGTTCTTTCTATGTTGACACTTCTGGAAATGTCAGAAAACGAGAGCTGACAGAATATTAATGCACCTCAGTTATCAAAACAAGACAGTAATGAATGGTATCAAAGGCTACAAAAAGGTCACAAAAGCAAAACAGCCAAATCATTTTTCTTCGTCCTGTGAACTCTTGGAGATCTGCCAGGTAAGGAAAGAAAGCAGGATGGAATTACTCCTCCTAACGAGGACTGAGTAATACTAGAGGAAAATGGCAACAGAAATTACTCTAATCTTGGGTCTACTGAAGAAGAATTATTTGAGAATTCTTCTGCCTCTCAGAAATGAAGTTTAGTTAAGGGACAATCTTCACACAATTAATAAAAAAAAGGCAAAAAAACCCCACAAGAAAACAAAACCAAACTCTAGCTGTTATTATTGTGCAGAAAACCTTAAAATTGTAAATTTAACAACCAGAGCAATAGAAAGCTAGAAGGAAGATAAAACAACAATCTTCTGTAGATGTGAGCCATACCATTTATCTTGGCAAAGAGTTAAACGTAGAGCAAAAAGCTAGGAAAGACTAACATGGAACAGACATGGACATTTTGATGATTAGCAGCTCTAGGTGTATCAGTCTGTCTTGTAGTGGGATACTACTCCAGATAAGCAAGAATGTTATTTGGCACATGCACTTAAATGCTACCTTAACCACAACGAGGTCTTGATTATTCGGTTCTATTCCAGACGCACCTTGCGGTTCAGCATTGCCCACATAAGAGTATCCATTGTTCCTTTTGCAATAAGGAAGTGAATATTCACAGAACTGCACTGCCCAATTCGGTGTGCCCTGTCTTCTGCTTGCTTAATATGGCCTGGATCCCAGTATAATTCAGCAAACACAACATGAGTAGCAGCAGTGAAAGTTAAACCCTAAACAAAACAAGCAGATGCATTTTAGAAAAAGAGATCCCCCACAAACAACTGAATATCCAAAGTAAAACAAAGCTAAATGTTGTATAGAATACTTTTATATGGAAATAAGAGAGTCCACCTCAATAGCAGATAGATCTATTATACCAGTTTCTTCCTTGGGCCTCAGATTCACAGTAGTAAGACTGAGACCATACTTTAGTATTGGGCAAAGGCTACATACTGCTTTTCATTCTGGAAGTAACATTTATTTCTTATTAATCTCATACTTTCAGAGAAATCGAGGTTTTAGTAATTATTCAAGAATGAGATGCTGAGGCTTATTTTGATTTTACTCCAGTGATTTCAACGGAGGCTTCAAACAGTTAACATGATTAGTGCAAAAAATGAATATGAGTCTACAAAAGACGTATTGCATGAACTGCCTTCAGTAAATCACTTCATTCACCAATGCCTTTAGTATCTATGTTCAAGTTCCTTATTTCACTTATTTTATTTTTTGTCCTACCTGACCAGCTGCCTGAATGCTCAAAATAGCAACCCGGGTATCAGGATCCTTCTGAAACTGATTAACAAGATGTATTCTTTCTGCGGAAGGAACACTTCCATCTATTCGTATGTAGCGAACCTGTAACATATCATAAAGACGACAAAATTATCAGTATCCATTTTTGGACCCAATCACACTCTGTCCCCCAAAGAAAATATGAAAACATCTGTTCTATTCCTGTCATGGGGATAGGGACACATCAGTACTCTTTTGCCCTTTGATTTACAACTAAGCCTGTATCTAGAGAAGTGCAGACTTAGTATTCCTTGTTTACAAAAGAAGAATCACAGAATCATTAAGGTTGGAACAGACCTCTAAGATCACCAAGTCCCACGATCCACCCAATACCACCATGCCTACTAAACCATGTCCCCAAGTGCCACATCTACACGTTTTTTGAACGCCTCCAGGGATGGGGACTCCACCACTTCCCTGGGCAGCCTGTTCCAATGCCTGACCACTCTTTCAGTAAAGAAATTTTTCCTAGTATCTAATCTAAACCTCCCCTAACGCAACTTGAGGCCATTGCCTCTTGTGCTACTGCTAGTTACTCAGGAGAAGAGACCAACACCCGCCTCACTACAACCTCCTTTCAGGTAGTTGTAGAGAGCAATAAGGTGTCCCCTTCCTTCTTAGACAGAAAGAACATGGGACCTTAAAATGGAATACTCCGCAGAAGAACCTGTAATTTACCTGACGTGATTTATTAAAATTCCAAGCATTTGCAAAATAATAACAACATAAAATAGCGAAGTTAGCCACCATTCTCTAGCAATGGTTGAGAGTCCGTAACCAAAACAACATGAACTTTGTTTGCAAACATTTTTACTGATTTGAATTAAATGTTCAGGTGAGATGACAGTCTTCTTTAAAAAAAAAATAAAATAGATGGAAGCATATTGGTAGAAAAACTTGGGAAACAACTGCTTACAACACTGAAGTATCATACCAGATATGAGTGCTTACATTATCCTTAAATACAAAACAGTTCTTCAAAATCACACAATCCCTTTTAACCCAGTGGCACTGATTTGTATATACTTAAAATCCATACATTCCTTTACACACAGGTAGCTCTCCTGAACTGAAACACAGCTCATATGTATTTGTAAAGTCTGAAGTTAAATTTGTGTGCAAATTTGTTAAATCTTTACCTTATTTTCAATAACTGCCTCTGTACAGGCTTGAAGCATACTTAAGTGATGAGCAAAAACTAGAAACTTCAATTTGTCATTTTCAAGCATCATTTTGATATAGTCCTTTACCGCTCCTGCCTGGAGTAGGAGAGTGCATTTTCATTAGTTAGACATAAAAAATGTTCAAAAATACAGTTTTTATGGTAATGTCTTTCAATTTCTTGTAATATGAAAAGGTAAATTTCCATACGTATTATTATCTATTTAAGACTTTATCAAACACTAAGTATAAAATTATTCAAATTAATTTTGTTTAAAAAAAAACCCCACAACTTTATGTCTTCGAGAAACCTATCTCATTCCCTCAGAGAAAAAACACATCCTCAAAAGATCACACAATTACATGGCACTTCTTCTGGATTAAGATGTAGATAAGACCCTTTTTAGTTACAATATCATTATTTGATGTTTTAAGCCTATTTAAAAAAAACAAAACTGATTTCTGCCCAAAATATTTCAAACAGACAAGGTAGTGTTTAATCAGAACTTCTGTATCTGCACCCACATAAAGCCATATGTCAAAACTGAAAGAGTAATTTTGATACTTTCATGATAACGTAATCATAAAATATAGCTCTATTTAAACATTCATAGAATTCTTTTGTGTCAAATCAATTTTCAATATCTTTTACAAAAACTATTAAAGTAATGATGACAGTTAATAATAAAATTTATCAGTGATCAATGGTTAATGCAATACCCACTGTAGCACTCCTCAGATTTCTTTTTTTCTCTCTTATCTGTCTTTCAGCTTCCTGTTTGAAAATGGATTACCAGAGGGGAGAGACTAGAAAAGTGGGGAAGAAATAGCAACAGAACCACAGTGATATTTTTGAGACAAGGGGGAAAAAAAAATTTGAAGGAGTTGGTCAGATTCTCAACTCTTTTTGCTCCAGCAGCTTGCAGAACTTTTTTTCCTATCCTTTTCTAAAAATAGGTTAGCATAATGAAGCCTGACAGCAAGGTAAAAAGTAGGCATGTAGAAGATTTCAGTTATTAACTTGTTTTTCCTTACACCTTGAGCTACAGTACTACAGGAGGAAATACAGAACATGGGGTCCCACTTGATAAAATAGACAAGAGACCAGCTAGAGGGGATTGTTCTTCCACATTTGTCCGTGGGTAGAGCCAGTACAGACAGAATTCAGTCTGCGTAAAGGCTGCATCAGCACGACCCTGGGTCAGCTGCAGCAGCGGCCAACACACAGGTATGCCCCTGAAGCACCCACCTTCAACATATCCCCAAGTCTGTGAGAATCATTTAGCGCTGCTGGCAGACTATGTCTGGACGGGCTCAGTCAGCTCAGTGGATATCTAATCAGTAACAGTTTTAACACTTAGCTCGGGTCATTATAATGGCGTTCAGCCTATTACATAAACATACAGGGAAAAAAAGAGTGTTTCTGCATGTTGCGATTAGAAAACAAACCAACCTCATCTAGTATTCAGGCCAATACAACTAATTTTACACTGAGTATTTTAAATATATTAAGAAAAGTCTTCCACGCTTACCTTGGCAATGGCTGTTTCTTTATACATGCGTGTGATTAGATTCATGACCTGAGAAAAGTGGCTTTCAGTGGCATCTGAATTCAGATTTCTCATTAATTTCTCCCACTCTGCAAAAGTGGTACTCAAATTCTAATTGGCGGAAGAGATCAGTGGTTAGATACGTAGTACAAGGCATGTTGTACCTCAACACGTACTTTCAAGCATGAAATGTTTAGGAACAGAGTACTTTTGAGAACTCCATTAAATTTGGCTAAAAGTAACTCTATGGTTCAAAATCTAAGGGAAAGGAAGAAAACTGTACTAAAATTAGAGCAAATTTATCATTATCTGATGCAAAAAAATTGCTACGTTCATGTTCTTCATGTTATATTTTAAGAAGAATAACAGAGATGCTATGCTATGTATTCACACATTCTTTATAGCTACATATAATACACATGTATACATATGAATACATAGATATTACTACTTACTAACAAATGTGTTTCTAGTAAAAGTGGAAAATATACCTTAGCTGCAGCTTGTGGGAGGTCAAATGGAATACGTTGCCTAACTTTGGGAGGCAACTGAGTTAGAACATCATTCTTCAGTCTTCTGATCATTATTTCACTCAGAAGTTGATGTAGTTCTTCTAAATTTGAAGCTCCTCTACAGTCCCAATGAGTTCTTTTACCAAAAAACCTGAAAATAAAAAAATCAACACTGAGGGTAAAAACTGGCTCTTCCAAATTCGATAGAAACCTTCAGTACATAAAGGACACTGCTAGATATGAAGGTGTGCTGGATAACAACACTTGGTGTTCCTGTTTACACCAGAGAGATGACTGCTTTCTGTCCGTTTCCTTCTAACTCTAAAGTCTGAGCTGTTTCAACTTCCCAGCAGATACTGCTGCCCGCAGGCATTACTACCCACCAGACACACGTAGTCCCTCTGTATCATCCCAACTACACTTCCCTTTCGACGGGAAGCAGAAGTTTCAGGTATAATTTTATAACTCTTGTTTCAGTGGACCAATAAGACAACTATACCACCATGAGAATGCTCTTTATTATATTATAGACGGGAATAACTGACAGGGAAGCTATCATGAAAGCTGCAAATATCACCATTAATACTCCTTTATTTCCCTCCCTGAGAATTCCCTCCTAGTTACAGTCAGAGAGAGGATTTAAAGCTTAAGTTACCACCTTTAAATGTAATACTACTTAATGAGCAAGGTTAAATAGAGGAAGTATGTTAAAGGTTAAAAAGCTAAAGGCTGGAAAGTGAAAGAATCTATTAACATTGTCTTCCTTGTTCTTGCTTTGCTGTGTTGTTTCTAAGGAAGTGTTGCAGCAGGAACAACAGCTTTTCTCTGCCAACATTGCGAAGAGATAACAAAATAATGAGCATGACAGACTTTGCCACCTTTGGAGAAAAGCCCAGGTAGCATTTTCCAAGGCCAGAAGAATATGTTGCAAGCATGTAATTTCACTGGTAATTTTTTTTTTTTTTTTAAACTCCCATCATTTAGAGATTTTTAAGCCTTACTGAGTTTATCAACGGTGTTCTAGTTGCCTGCCTACAATCATTTGGAAAAGGGGCTGAGGGACTCATTTCTACACTGGTGAAGTATTGGCATGACACACTCTTAAAGCCATGTAGCTGGAAGACAGCAACATCTTTTGCTCATACCCCTTCTTTGGTCTATTTATACAGCTGTCCTTAGAAAGGTTTCCTCCCTCCAGCTCAAGCACTAGAGATATAAAAGAAATGGTACGCAAAACCTCACCGAAATACTTTGGCCCTCATCTTTAGAAACAGGTGTCTATGAACACCCAAGTAAAAAAACCCACAACATTTTCACAGAAAGTGCTGCATAAAACAATCCTATCGAGTTTATCACCATAGGATGTTTTGTTTCAGCCAAGTCATGAAGACAAAGTTATTTACTGAAAGCTTGCCAAACCCTGGACTTGATTTTTATTACATTTATGGAATTCCAAAAATAAGATAATCATCTATGATTGAGTAGCTAACCATGCTGTACCCACGCACACTTGTGGTGTGAAAATTACAGATGCATTCAGTCAAAACACCATGGAAAAAATAGCATTTCTCTGCCTGAAAATTAGACAGCACTCTTCCATGTTATTTGAAGTTAAATGCTGATAAAATGCATATGATGGAGGGAGAAAAAACAAGTTCCATGAAAATGAAACCATATAATTATTATTGTAAAAATTAAATCTAAATGCTAGCCAATTTAGCTGACAAAATCTATTGTTCTGAATACAGGCAAAGTTGTAGATAAGATTTTTTTTTTTACCTAAAAGGTTTTGTAAAGGTTCTTCCCTTCTCAAATTCTTTCACTCCAGATTGTAACATAGATTCAGATGGGTAAAACTGAACATTTTAAACCAGAGCTTCTTCTGTTCCCTCTATTTTAGACTATAGCTAAAGAAACTGATCATTAAACTAAAGCTGAGGGAAGCAAGTCAGAGGCAAATGAACCCTCCTTAAGTTAATAACTTAAAGCACATGAAACAAAAATTCATAAAAGATGCAAGGGATAAAATTCATTAGGCACGTGTGTGGAAAAATGTGTAATGAGCAATATTACCTAGCAAAATGGAGGCAAGGTGGTGGACAAGAACTTACAATCCCTACAGTTGACCCCTAAAACAGAATTACAAACACACTTTTTGTGTGTTTGGGAGTTTTACACCTTTACATTTACTCAGTCAACCTGCAAAATACAGAGATAGTATTGGACTTTTTTTCACCTAAGCATGGTGGGATAGCAAAAAGACTACATCCCATAATAGAGATACAAATTATTACAATATATAAGCATAAGACTGAGTCAGAAACTCCTAAGTTTCAGCTGTAACTGAAACTCCAGCTGAAAAGGTAAAATCTACACACTTCATACTAACGACAGTACATTTGCAAAGCATTTTACTTAACAGAATGCTGGCACTTAAACTTTATTTCAAACTTTAATAGCTTCCCATTTTGTCCTCAAATAAAGTCCCCTGTCAATTTAACCTTCTTCCCAATCCTCTTTGATGGAGGAAATGGTATCTGACCCTGAGTTTCCAAGCAAGATGGTATGATACAGCAATAGAGGTACTACTTACTGATTCTCTCACTTCACGACAAGAAAATCAAAGACATTCATAGGAAAATAAATGAGCAAGTACCATAATACCTGACACGAGCATTGCAGTACTTTTTGGCATATTCGCTCCAAGTTCCAAATCTTCTTGGAAACAATGCCTCGATCTGCATGAAAAGCTGTATAAAAAAAAAAAGTGATAGTGAAAAATCGCCTGCAAATGTACGAGTATTCAGAAGTACTTATTACACGATTATTGTGTTAAGTTTACATTCAACAGCTGAACAAAAAACACGCAGCTTGGCACACATGCAAAAGACATCCATAGGAGTACGCATCTGTCTTGAGACAGGACAGCTGTTGGAAGTCCTCGAAGAACAGAGCACCCTGAACACCATAACACAGTGCTGATGACTTGTAAAGAATTTGTACTGAACAAGACGACATGAATGAGAAGATGTTCTTCCTAAAAATACAATATTAGCCATTTGCCAGGTACATGAGCTTCTGCAAAGCTGCAGTGCAGGTATTCCATGAATAGCCTGCTTCTTAAAACACATGAAAAACCTACTCATTCTGAAGTTTTCCTTCAAAAAATAGACAATGTCAATACAGACCAGAAGTTTCACACCCTTCTTCCCCAGTGAGTAACAGGAGGTAAATCTCAGTTTAGATAACCTTAGCCAGAAAGCATCCTACTTTACAAGCTGTTCTACTGACAAAGCTTTCTGGAATCAAAGATCACTACTAGATCCAAGACACACTGTTGAGGGGTAGCACAGAGACAACAGTAATATGGAAGGCTCTCTCCCACATGCATTTCCCTGCTATCCTCTCACATCTACTGTACATCATTTCTGCCATTTAAGCTTTCATATTACCTAATCACACACTAGTGACCTCTCCCGAAAAGAAAATCGCTACAGCCTAATTTTGTTCTTCACAAGCTTCTTTCAAGACAGAAGTTAGAGAACTGAAAAACAGTATTAAGAAAAAAACCTAAACAAAACCAAAACAAATTTATTTGCCCAAGTAAAATGCTGTGATTTCGACACAGATCTAGGCCAAACAAGAAACTGCCTGTAATTATTTGCTATAAATGTACATTACTCATTTATATTTATGCTTTTAATTTTCTATAGATATTCCATTTAAAGATTTCATAGAAAGATTCTGCTTATGACACAAAACTGATTGAAGAGATGTAATGCTTTTTACACTACCTTGTATGCCATGGCAGAACTTCGGTATCACCACCAAAATGCCTAAAATTGTTGTCCATTTGGTTATGAATTTTGACCCCATTACTGTCATCAGGGATAGCCTGTATGAAATTTCCTCTGAAGACCTTTAACAATGCGGCTTACTGGTCTTGGTACACTGTACAAACGTACAACACTTTCTAAATTCAGTTCTTCCAGGGTTAGTTGCAATGTCTTTGGTACATGCACAAGAAGTTTCACAATTATCCACAGCGATAGATATAAATATTTGCTTTAAAGTTTTAAGCAAACACTCATAATGCACCAAGCCCTTTTTCATACAGTGGATATCTTTCTCAAGTTACAGCCTCTCTGAATAAATAAAAATACTAAAGGGTCTTGGCATAAGTTCTGTTTAAACAAGAAACTCTAAAGTGTAAAGTATTATTTATATAGCCCTTATAAGTTCCTGGGATACAAATCAGCTCTTATATTCCATTTATTTCTGCATTTGATAAACAGAGGCAGTTTTATTGGGTTCAGTATAAAACCCAAGTGGTTTTTGGTTTCGTCTCTGTTCCTTCCCAATTCCATAAGTTGAACTTCCTTCAAAGAAAAATTTGTCTTTCTGGACCGCAACAAGCACAAGATATATTTTTCCACTTATGCAATACAAGTGAACATTAGGCATATCCAAAAGACCAGCAATAAAGGACTTCCTATATCAGATGAAAAGTAGAAGGTTTAATACAAGTTCTTGTCCACCAAGGACTCTCCTACCCAGTAGAAACCAATAGTTCTCTACTTAGGCTCTTTATTTTCCAGTTCACTCAACAGTCAGTATGTTACATGTGAGATTAATTTATTACAAGAAACACCGTCTCAAGTGACCTGTGCATGAACTTGAAACAAGTCTGTAAAACATCAATATAATCAACTCAAACTCAAAGAAATTGTTTTAGTTTCTTATACTGGTGCTTCCTAATGCAGCTAGTGCACTGTTTGATGTCGTAATGCACATCATTGTATACATTAAAGACAACTACAAAATTGTTCATTTATTACCGATACCATCCCTAAAAAAAACAAACCAAAACAAAACACAATATGTCAAATACCTCTTCGGGTCTTCCCAGAGCAGGAGTTCCAGTGAGAAGAATAGCTCTAAGAGCTTTCTGAACAATTGGCAATAAAATCTTGCTGCGGGTGGCATTTCTGGATTTCATATAGTGTGATTCATCAATCACAACTACCTTAAAGTTCTGCCTGTACAAAGTGTCTACTAAAGTCTGTGCATCAGAAGTTAACAGGCCATACCCCAGAATCGTCACTTTGCTGGTTGATATTCTCCTAAAAGAGAAAATCCAGAAGTTTTCTTAGTAAAATTTCATTGCAGGAAAATTAATATAGCAAAGGAACAATAGCAAACAAATTTTTTTAAGAAGGTATGTATGACATCTTTTGCACTGATTAGTGTGCTGCCAGACTAATAACAACAGCTTTTGGTGTTTAAAACATTCTGGCATCTCACACTTGTAAATCACACACACTTCATTACCATTTTCAGAAGATATACACTGCATTTAAAAGGAAGTTCATTTAACTTTGCATGGCTTCAACTTGTGCTTCTTCCCAGGAGTACTGTATGAGACAAATCCATTCTCTGGATAAAAAGTTAAGCATGCAAGTCGGATCATGATGAGCATGCTATGTAAACAGCACCCAAACACCTGAAGTGTCTCTATGCCAGCTATCTACTGCTCTGTGTGCAAAGAGTCACCTTACCAGTGTCTCTGAGTATTTAGATATTGTAAAAATACAGTCTGGCCTGAACCTCACCACCTGAAAAAACCATCCATATCAGAACTGTCTATCCAGCTTTTTTGCTTGAACAGAATATGAAGAAAACAAAAAACTGGAAGCAGGGAATCAGCAAGGCACAAGATGAAAAATTAATATTTAGTTGGAAAGAAACTTCTTACAATAAATTTAAAGATATATAGAGGCCTACGACATCCATTGATTTCAAAATCACTAGAGAGCACTGTGGCCCTTCAGGAGCCTTCGAGCAGCACCAGAACTCTTAAAGTTGTTAGACAAACAAGTCACCACAATGAAAGTCATAGCTTGTCTACCCATCTGTCAGACACTACCACTCTGCTGGCATGATTTTCATTTGTTCTCCAGTAGCAACAGATCAAAAAGCCAACTAAGTAGAAGTTTCCTTGAGTATTTAAGAAAACAAGTGCATATGTACATTAATGCTTATGGATATGGAAGAAGAGGCAATGGTTAGAGCACTGGCAACGTGGTCAATACACTACAGACTCTGGCTGTTAGCCTATAGATAAAGGTAGCAACCAGGCAAACAAGTATCTTCTCTACCCTTATGTGAAGGGTGGATTAAAAAAATTCCAGATAAAATTATTTTTTAGTGAAACAGATTTATTCAAGAAATACCCAATTTCAGATTTAGTTAGAAACTTTAAGAACCTAAACTGATGCCTTAGTATACTGTAACCTGTTTGAATTAAGAAGTTAAACAACATTCAATCAGTAAATTTCATTGCTGAAGTTTTGAAGAAAAGCAAAGTATTGAGCTGAGAGAAATCAAAGCTGAACATATGGAAGTAGAATTTAACAAAATGCTAAACCAAGTCTGGCAGCTGTATTTTTGCATTTTCTTGCACATGCATAAACCACTTTTTAATGTTAAAATATTAATTAGTTCAACAGCTATCTCACTTATAGCTAGGACTCCTCCTGGGAGTTAAGCAAGCAGAAACCCAAGTTTACTTCTTCCCTTGTTGTTGAATAAAAGTAAGTGATAATGGTTAAGGTCTACTGCTTTTAAAAATCTTAAAGATAAAATTAACAGAATTCTGTTTGCCATTTACATCTGGCTTCATTTCCCTTATTCTACATTTCTTCTTTCTGCATTCAGCACTATAAGCATTAAATTTTGTGCGTTTTAGCTAAATAGCTTAAAAAAAACAAACAAAAAAGGCTCACTGGCTCCTTATTTTAGTTCCCATATTCCTATGATAAATTTTGACTATTAGTAGCAACGACCCCTTGATTAAGCTTGTAAAATGCATTTTCAGTTGGATTTCTCTGGTTACCACAAGGAAGGTTCCAAGCTACTGTCTCATCTGCACATCTTGGTGGTCAAGTCACTTTCCAACACTCCTCAGCCAACATGAAGATCAGTCTCCCTTACCCAGAAGTTTTAGCACAACATCTAGACATTACCATGAAATCAACCAAGTCATTTACAGTAAAGCAGACTAAAAAAATAACCTTGTTATTCAGTGTAATAGAAGAGTTATTCTAATAACGCACAAGACTTGCAGTCTCTCTTTGACAAATTCACGCTATTAAGTCTAAAGATAGAAAGCCTAGGTCATGATGACCTTTTCAGTTATTTAGAGAATATTTATTCTAACTTATAAATTTTCTCAGTGCGCTAAATAGAATTTTAACAGTAACTACTATTTTGTACTGTATACCAGAAGTTTTCCAAAAATATGTTCAAAATGTTTTACAGAAGCTAATGAATACAAGCTAATTCATCAGAGTTGAGAAATAACTGTACATGTTCAATCTGAGACACACTGAAGTAATCTAACTTTCAGCAGACAAGCACTTGATACTTTGCAAAAACCAGACCTCTCAATTTCTAAGGAGATGAGCAAATACCACAATATAATAATACAAAACTGGGAGGAGGGGCTGATACATCAGAAGGTTGTGCTGCCATCCAGAGGGACTTCAACAGGCTGGAGAAATGGGCTGACAGGAACCTCGTGAAGTTCAACAAGGAGAAGTGCACAGTCCTGCACCTAGTGCACCAACAACCTGCAACCTCGTGCACCAACATATACTGAGGGCCACCCAGCTGGAAAGCAGCTTAGCAGAAAAGGACCTGGGGGTCCTAGTGGACACCAAGTTGAACATGAGCCAGCACTGTGCCTTTGCAGCAAAGATGATGATCGGTATCCTCAGCTGCATTAGACAAAGTACTGCCAGCAGGTCAAGAGAGGTGATCCTTCCCCTGTACTGACCACTGGTGAGGCCACAGCTAGAGTGCTGTGTCCAGTTCTGGGCTCCTCAGTACAAGGGAGACATGGATATACTGGAAAGAGTACCACGAAGGGCCGTGAAGAGGATTAAGAGACTGAAGCACCTCTGCTATGAGGAAAGGCTGGCTTGGACTGTTTAGCTTCGCGATGAGAAGGCTCAGGGGGATCTTATTAATGTATATAAATAGCTGAATGGAAGGTGCAAAGAGGACAGAGTCAGGCTCCTTTCTGTCATGCCCAGTGCCCAGGAACAGAGGCAATGGGCACAAACTGAAACACAGGAGGTTCCCTCTGAACATCAGGTAACATTTCGTTTTTACTGCAGTGGTGACTAAGCACTAGCACAGGTTGCCCAGAGAGGTTGTGGGGTCTCCATCCTTGGAGATATTAAAAAAACACCTGGACACATTCCTGGGTAACCGGGTCTAGGTGGCCCTGCTTGAGCAGGGGGCGTTCCACAAGCCTTTCTACAGAAGAGTAACGAACTTTACTCACCCAGTATCAGTTTTGTTCTGAATGATGCTAATATCATCTGGAGAGAGTTCTGGAATCCACTTCTCCATCTCGTCAACCCAAGGGTATCTCAGAGATGAGGGCACTACAATTAAGAGAGGCCATTCATTTTTATAGTAATAGGAAATGGCAATTGCTTGAATTGTTTTACCTAGCCCCATCTGAGAAAAGAAACAAAAAGAAAAAAAATTAGACATCACTGCTTAGAAATTATATTCCATTCAGTAGAGCCAAAAATATTTTGCAAAGACAGAACCTGATAAAGGAAACAAACCAAAGAGCTAGTTACATAGTATCTATTTCATTGTCAATTTGTTACCACTGATCATCTTTTATGAAAGAAGATGCTTCCCTTTAAATGGATTAATACATACGTTACATCTGGTTAGCTCATTAAAGCTGAAAGCAGCATTCCCATTCACTTCAGCTTTTCTGTTCAGGGCCTTAGTAGGATAGACTATAAAGATCAAGTTCAACTTGTCAAACCACCAAAAACATTTCAAAAAGACTATGCAAAGGAAAGGAAAATATGGGATGCCCTCTTAACACAAAAATGAAAACTTTGTCCTAAGTTGCACTGGCAACTGAAGAACAAAGGAAGATCTATATGAAGAACTCTGCTTTTGACCCAGCAGGTCAATGAAAAGAAACTCCTGTCTTCATTCACCATAGCTAAAAGCTTCTCTTTATTCTGTAACACAGAAGAGGAAGTCCACCAAAGTGGAGAATTCAGATTTACAGATAAGGCGAAGGGTAAAGATACAATACATGGATATGTATTTAACAAGAAAGTACTTGCTTCATATTGTTGAGGTAGGAATGCCCCCATCTAATGAGTTATGAATATAAATAACAACAGATTAATAAGATCCAGAATGTAGGGCTTTGTTTAAAAAATAAAATCCCAAAGATTTTATCAAAGAATGCAGCTATTTTCTCTACTTCTTCACAAGGCAAGAGATAGTTCCAGACTCCTGTTAAGGACTAAAGCAGAGAAAATATTCTGTTCAGGTTTTCCAAGAGTCCTGTGCATATCCGAATTGATTTGCTGCTATCTAACTAC
>Ga0065711_1028610_pt1 | contig 40198 bp, 21 predicted proteins | sample Hoacrofraction12_FD_59098 | JGI IMG/M metagenome (GOLD analysis project Ga0065711, IMG submission 59098) | Hoatzin crop microbial communities from Cojedes, Venezuela - Epithelial fraction 12 v2 (version 2) | ecosystem: Host-associated > Birds > Digestive system > Esophagus > Crop | place... | reverse complement strand
CCTGGGGAGGAACAACCCCATGCACCAGTACAGGCTCGGGGCGGACCTGCTGGAGAGCAGCTCTGTGGAGAGGGACCTGGGTGTGCTGGTGAATGACAGGTTAACCATGAGCCAGCAGTGTGCCCTGGGTGCCAAGAAAGCCAATGGGATCCTGGGGTGCATTAAGAGAAGTGTGGCCAGCAGGTCGAGGGAGGTTCTCCTTCCCCTCTACTCTGCCCTAGTGAGGCCCCATCTGGAGTGCTCTGTCCAGTTCTGGGCTCCCCAGTTCAAGAAAGATGAGGAGCTACTGGAGAGAGTCCAGAGGAGGGCTACGAGGATGGTGAGGGGACTGGAGCATCTCTCCTAGGCTGAGAGAGCTGGGCTTGTTTAGCCTGAAGAAGAGAAGGCTGAGAGGTGATCTTATAAATGTCCATAAATTTTTTAAGGGTGGGTGTCAAGAGGATGAGGCCAGACTCTTTTCAGTGGTGCCTAGCGACAGGACAAGGGGCAACGGGCACAAACTGAAGCACAGGAAGTTCCATCTGAACACGAGGAAGAACTTCTTCACTCTGAGGGTGACGGAGCACTGGAACAGGTTGCTCCGAGGGTCAGTGGATTATTCTTGTCTGGAGATACTCAAGACCCGCCTAGACGTGGTCCTGTGCAGCCTGCTGTAGGTGACCCTGCTTTGGCAGGGGGATTGGACTAAATGACCCACAGAGGTCGCTTCCAACCCCTACGTTTCTGTGATTCTGTGATTCTTTGCTTACAGTCAGTTCATGTTTTGAGAGTTATCTTTGCAACCACAAGGACTAGAAAAATTTTTGAGTAGACACTTCGGCTCTGGAACACACTCATATAGTAAGAGTGGGTGGATTCTCTCTGCAGAATTAGAAAAACAAGTTTTGGTTGTAGCTCAGGACTGTGGTATTCAAAGTAAACATTTAATTTCTATTTAAATTACTGTTAAATTGAAACTTCGTAATAATCGCTACCTTTAACAATATAAATGTTAACTATGGGGAGTTAAAATTCACATCTGTCTTTATCTCAGTTAAGGTAGGAGTTAACTTTCTGTTTTTTTCACAGCATGAGTTTTTCAGAGCATTTTGCTGCAGAGTACAGGATGGTTTATCACTGAATGTCAGATTTGTAGGAATTCATCTTCTCTTTATAGTCAGTCCTGACCTGGCTTTTTAACATACTCTCTTTTTTATAGCAATTCATCACAATGCTAAATTACTGGTGCTTTTTTTTCCCCAAATAATAACTCAAAAATGCTGGAAATAGCTATGTACTACATGCTGCCTGTGTCTCTCTAGGACCATATTCATATTGTCATTTGATTACTTGTATTTCAAGACAGATTTTAGTAATTCGTAGCTTTCAGCCAATTGGGCGTTAATACTGTGAAGAAAATGTGTGTGTATGACTGCTCATTAAATAGGAAAGCCGTTATCTGTTAGGCATTGTAGTTTTTTACTGGATTATTTTGTCTCTTCAGCGGAATATTAAAATGAGATTTCTCAACATAAGCTATAGGATCAATCCAAGTTCATCTACTCCCTGTTTCTTGAGAGTGTTAGAATGTCATATAAATGTGGTTCCATTTGCTCTTGTCCTGTTATTATATGTTGCTGTGTGTTTTCCAGCATATTGAGCACTCTTGCCTTCTTCAAGGAGAGCTGAGTATCTTATTTACCATTAAGCAGAGAAACAGCGGAGAAAATGCACGCACCTTTGCAATGGTATTCCAGTTTAGGACAACCATATCTGATGAAAGCAAATCCCCCTTGTGCCAGAACACTAGGGAATGGATCACTAGGATTAGTGATTGAACTATTTATTGTCAGTACCTTCAGTAACAAAGGTAATGAAATTATACCTGCAAGCTCTTGATTAGTTCTTCTGATTTTATCTGTATTTATAGACTGAATGAAATACATTGCAAGCTCCAGCAGAATTATTTTCCAGATAGATTCGCAATATGTTTGCAGGGTGTATTTTTGCCTTTTCCCTAGAACTTTTGTGTGAGGCTTTAGTTTATGTTGGGGCTGCAGAAAAAATATTGGGAAAAAAATGGGCGACCAGAATCTGTGGTAATTCTCCAACCAGTTGTAGTTACATGGAATTTCAGCTCCAGACTCTTGTCTGGGTTTGGGTAAAATCAGAATAGTTTTCAGGCACCACTGGGTGAAAGCTAAATTATAAATGGCACTGCGAGGGAAAAGAGGCCCTAGCAGGTCTTTGTCAATCCCCTGTTCCAACCAGAGCCCCAAAAGTGATTTATCATTATACATCACACTTTAAAAGGCAACTGAAAGATAGCCACCTATTCATTTATGTGCACTCACTGTGGCTGTAGCATATATCCAGCAACAGAAATAACAAGCACTTTGTAGTGACTGTGAAACTCTGTTACTACAAGGCAAATATTAGCTTCAAAAAGAAAAGTGTTGTACTTGAAAAAGCTTCACTAACTCGTTACTCCTCACAGGCAAGATTTATCATGGTTCCAGCATGTACACATCTTCCCCACACCCCGGGAAGCTCTCCTTTTTTAAGATTAAAAGTATTTTATTCCTTTTGTTTCTTGCACTTTTCCGCTAATTGAAGTAACATCAGTACCAAATCATTAGACATTCTTTTCAAGTTGATTTTAATCAAAATCACTGAGATCAGAATTAAGTTATTTCCTTTTTAAGATTAACTTTGCAATAATTTCTGTGGGTAAACTCCATTATCGTTGCACATCAGCTATGTATTCATTATTTCCTTTGGATCAGGTGCCAGTTTTTTCTTCTGCAGATATTTTTAGTTGACAAATCTGATCCTGTCTTTAGTTTTACTAATTTCACATCAAAACAAGTCCATTGCCCTCTCTTCTGCCCTAGCAGGGTACAGAAACTTCAGAGGGAAATAATACATTTAATTTGTATTAAAAAATGAGCCCAGGAATTTAATTTAATTAATCCTGATATACTTAGGTACAATATAAGAACTGGGAATACTGGCTCTGCTCTTCCAGTATTTTTGCATGTTTTAATATCCAAACAAAGTGAGTATAAAATTTTAGCAGATTACATTTTTTCTCAAGGCACAAGGATGGGAGGAATCAGGCTGTTTATCCCAAGTTGGATCCCAGTTCTCTATGAGTTGGTCAAAGGTATTGTGCTTTTGCAAACCCACTCACAAAATCTCTGAGGTTTCAAAACAGGACATGCGGCAAAGGAAAAGCACTTTCCCCCCCAAGCAGTTTGCAGCTTAGGCGTATTGCATACAGTTAAACTGTGGTGCAATCCTTGAACTAGAAAAGAGTGTAGTCAAAGCATATTTTTACACTGAAATCAGAAACCAAAATTTCAAGGATCTATTGTTGGTCTTAAAAAACCTCAGCAGAGTGACCAGACAGCCACAGTTTTCTTGTTTCCTTGAGCATCTCCCCTGCTCTGCTGCTTTATATGGCCTCTCTGTCCTGACACTGCAGCTTGAAACAAACAAGACAGCAGCTCTGAGAACATTCCTTTGCAATCATTTTTAAACGTCACTCAGTTGATTTTCTTCTACTGCTGTTGCTATTTTCTAACCTCCATTAGTATGCTAGCTGATGTACAAAACATAGATAAAGTGCCACTGCGCATCCCAAGCATTTTATATAGTCTAAAAAAGAGAATATTATAATCCAACCACATGAGTATTCATCAGTACATGCTCATGTGCATCCACAGTGTTTATCTAATACTAGGCTGATACTGTGTGTTTACAGGCAGATGATGACCCTGGAGCTCTGCCCAAAATAGATGGACTGGGTTAGGTGCTGGATATGAACTGGCTCTGAGCTGCGCTATAAAAACTCCTTCGGTTCAACAACTACACGTCAGGAGGTCGTCTCTCTCTCTGCCACATGGCATTGAGGATGAAAGCAAAGGTTCCATACCTGCTTTTTCCTGCTCTGATCTCATCCTAGTGCTCTAGGGCTTCCTCTTCCAATATCCACTTAGGACCGTTGTTGTGCTGACACACAAGTTTCTGTTTCGCAGAAACTGACCTGTGTTTCATACAGATAGTGCTTGCCCCTCATGCCGCCCCCAAGCAGGATACTCTCCTGAGTTTCATGGCGTTTAAGTGTTCAGTGATACCAGTGGAACAACTGTGGCAGAACCCAGTCAGAGTTTCTGCTCTGTCTTCAACAGGACAAACGGAAATACCTTCCTTATTCCATTATTTCTGTTACACTTGTGCAGTAATGGAGAAAGGGACCAAACCAGCAGATTTCAGTTTGTGTAGATAATGTCTAGTAGTATAAGTGACCAGCATCTCCTACCTGTGGAGTAGGAGTTACAAAAGCAGTGTATTCTGGGGTGATTTAATTTCCTTGCAACACAGCCCAGAATGAAAGACAATAAATTCCTCTGTTTGTGTTAGATCAGCACACTTGGGTTTTTCTTTGTTTTTTAAGGCTGGTTTCCTCTGGGAGACATTGAGCTGTCTTGGTAAAGCTCTGTCTTAAACTGTGTTCTATAATGATGTATGCCCTTGTGTGCTGCAAGGCATGGGCCAGATATGGTACCTGGTGTTTTGGTTGGAATCCAGGCGAAATCTGACTGAACAAGGAAGTGTCCAAGGTCTATACCACTGAGCTGACTGCATTAAGTGACAAAAGATTATGATTCTGACTGAAGTGTTCCTCCTGTCTCTGATCTGTAAGACTGGTTAGTTAGGAAGAAGGGTGGATTGAGTCTCCTGCTTGTGGTATTTTGATTATAATATTTTGATTCAGTGACTCAGCTGGGACCCTTCTGTCCCCATGAAACTTCATAAGACAAGAATTCACTGCATGTTCTCAAGCCTTTTTCTTCTTCCTACAACCCATATGTGCAAGAGAGAATTGCATTGCAGGACAATCCTCATCTATTTCTTGCCTGGGATGCTCATCCCACATACGTAACTCAGCTGTGCTCCATCACTTTACTGGAAAGAGGGAGAGCTGTAAGGGTGAAGGAGAGAGAACACAGCCTGTCTCTAGGTATTCCTTCCCTTCCCGCTGCTGGAGTGAAAAATCTTAACTTTGGGCAGGACAGTGAGTAAAGGAAAAGCAGAGAACAAAGAACAAGGCTAACGTTTATAATGCAGGGCACGACCAATATTGAGTATATCATAGTGACATGATAGTTCGAACTTCTGCTAATTTTGGTATCACTTGGGTTTTTTCCTTACGCTCAGATTTGCGATACTGTCATGGTAGAGAAGGTACACTGCATCTCTTCAACCATTCTTTGCAGGAAATACATTCCTAATTTTGCTACAACCAAGAACTGTCTTTTTCCCACTTTGGGTGGAATAAAGACTGACTGTGCTTTTTTCTGGAAGGAAGAAAGCTTATGTGGGGACTGACGAGAACCATCAAAGACATTTTTTCCTCTGAATTGCCCTACCGCAGCTTTTTCTGCTATTTTGCTCATCTTTGCCCAGCTGAGTAAAGGTGGAGGCAGCAGAGGGTCTCATGCCATTTCATGAATGCCTGCATTCTTTTTGTCCTGGTTAGGCAGCTCTGGGAGGGAATGTATATTTTTAACACAAGAGAAAACAGATTATAATTTAAGAGATCCTGAAAGGTAAGAAAACAAATACCCTGTTTCTGAAGCAGAACATTCTGTCTCAACTAACTGATAAAAAATAAATCCTAAGTTTTACGTTCTTGTTAAAATGTTTATTACAAAAATCTACTTAGCGGTAGGGCATTCCTAACAACACTAGATATCTCTTCTGTGGTATTTTTTGCTGTTTACAAAGTAGGATTAGTTTCTTTTTGTTGTTGTTTCGTGGTGTTGGCTAACTTCCCATCCTTCCAGGTAGACTGTTTCTCAAGCAGTGCTGCTCTTCTTCAGGGAAATGAGCTGCAAAGTGTGCTTCTGTGCGTGGTAATTTATTGAAAAGCATTTTTTTCAATCCCTGGGCAAAATATTGCTTTTGTTATTCTTCCAGCTGTATTTTCTTTTGTGTATTGCTAAAGAGAGTGACAGGCTTGCTAAGAAATTACTGCAGAACTGGTAAACCCTGGATACGCACAATCAAAACAATTCCTTGCTATCTGTAGAGTTTGTCTGATTGAAAAATACAGATAGCAAACATACTAAAATATTCTGTTAAACCTAGAGTTTCTAGGTACTGTACAGAATTACAAATCCACAGAACAGCAAGGCAGGCATGAGATGTGAAACTGAAGGAGGAGCTGCCTGTGCTTTGAAGGAAACATAGATCCTATCGCCCTCCAAACACAACCATTAGTTAAAGGCAGAGTGCATCTTGAATTAAGACCTAGAATATAAAATCTCTTCCTTAACTCCTACCCTGGTATGCACATTAAACACTTTCTGCTGGGAAGCTGTAGTCTGTAAATGGAAAGAATGGGTTCCTGATGGACTTCCCTTCCCTGTTCCATTTTGGGTAACTTCTGCTTTCAGGACTCGGCGATCAGTTCCTGTGTTACCTGTAGATTTCTTTTATGTATGATCACTACATGGAGACATACACCCAAATAATAGGTCATGTTCTGAGCAAGTTATATGGATTTCTGCATCACACTGGGCTACCAATGCATTGCTTCTTGGAATCACTGATGAGAACTCAGTGAAAGCCAGAATGCAGTTGTTAAACTGGTGGCCCCAGAAATTCCTACTGGTGTTGGCACTTCACTGAGAAATATACGCCATGCATATGACAAATTTTGCTTTTAAAGGGGTGTGTCTTTTCTAAGTACACTTAACTTTATATGCTGTGGGCTTGGCCTTACACTGCTGTGGCACAAAACTATAACTATTGGGGATGTCACTTGCTCTGTTAGCCTACAGGATCAGTCCCAATGTGTTTAACTGTCATCTCTGCTTATGTATAATATTAATTCTGTCAGTAAAGGTAAGCAGATATGCCAAATAATTTGTGATTAAGAAGGGATTGGTCTAAAACTTATACATTTGCTCTGATGTTGGAAAACATCCATGACTAGAAATGTCTTAGCTGAGTGTTCCTTTACTGGAGACAAAATGGCTGAAGATGTTTGCTGCTTACTGCCAGCTAGCTTGTATATTTAGCCTCATAATGTTCAAGGTGGACTACTCAGATTTAGATTGCAACTAAGGTAAGCATGAATACCAATTTACTAACAAAAAAAGTTTAGTTTATTAAAGAAAACATCATCTTCTTGAGCTGTTTGAGCAGTGGACACTCTTGCTTGTTTTCTGGGTAGATGTCTTGCACTTTATACCGTAAAATAAATAGGAAAGTGTTTGTTGTTCACATTTAAAGAAACAGGTTAAAAGCTGGTTAATTTGCTTTATCTACTTCTTCATAAACTAATGGTTTAAGGAGTTAAGCATATTAAGATGTAAGGCAATATAATTTATGTCAATCCTATGTAGGTCAGTTTTCAATAAATAGAAGTCATTTAAACATTTTTCTCTAAATTGCCTAAAATTGGAAGCTCAGAACTTCCCAATAACATTGTTAAAACTGAATTTTGCCATTCCAAAGGTGAGAGCCTTGGTCTAGAGTGTTTCTAGCTCCATGAGCTCAGGAAAGAGCTGTGGATAGCTTTTTCTGTGGAGAGAACCTGTTGTTCTTGCTGTGGCTCTGCTAAATTTTAGCCAACGACACCAGCAGCAGCAGCAGCTGTGAGGGCTTTCCAGAGCTTTAGCACAGCCAAAGCAATCGGGGTGCTATGGATATTCTGCTCCTGCCTCTATGTATAGCATTAGAAAACTGTCTAGTTTCTTTATGGAAAGCAGTTCTCTAAAGTTTGTGTGCATTGCATCCAAACTTAGCCTATTTGCTACAAATACTCATAGCAGTGATAGGTAATGCAGGTGATGCAGCAGCTTTCAGCTACGTCCTGTGCCACCTGATACTAGAAAAGGAGGTATGAAACCTATCTCCAGTGCCTTAGCCCCACATCTGCAGCAGCATAAAACACTGAAGTTTTATTTCCCAATCTTCTTTTCACTGCAAATAAGTCATTCTTACTAATTCAGAGGCTTTAGGCTTTGAAATCTTGAATGTATGAGATGGGTATGTTTTGGGTAAAGATGAAACTATTTGACTCCACGTCCTATAAATGTGATTGATTGAAAGTGAAATTGTCTTAGTTCCGTCTATGAAGGCTGGATTTATAACTGGCACTCTTCCTCTAAAACTCAATTTTTTACAATTTTTAATATTGATTTGATACTACAAGTGGATATACTAGCAGTAATTAAGTGTAATGGGCCTTTAATATCTTCAAAGGAAGCTAGTGAATATTACTCACTTCTCAATCCATTTAACAAATTGCTAAGGGGAATACACTTCGTAATTATAGTAATTGGAGAAAGTAAGAAGGAATTTTTGAGCCTACTGTATGGTGAAGAAGGGATAAAAATGTCAAAAACCTGTGACCATATCTTCAGCTGACATAAATTACATAGTTTCTTTTTTTTTTTTCCAGTATCACGTCTTTGTTAATTGTGTAAATGCATAACAGAATGATGGACTCAGTTCTCCTGGAACCTTACATTTTCAATTACTATAATCTTATAGCTGCTTCTTTCTAAGGATTTGTAAAATGGATTTGAATATTAGTAACATTACCTGCTTCTCTTTTGAAAGTAGTTTCAAAATAGCTAAGGTTACCTTATGTTTCAGGAAAGTGATTATACCTATTTCTGATATTACATTATGATTACATAGTATTACAAATATTGTTCTATATGATGTGGCCATCTTAATACTGTACAATTGGTTATTTTAATATGCGGATGAATGCTTGTTTATTCTAATTCCGATTTCAGAGCTGTTTGGTCCTCCTAAAAATGAAGATCTGACCTATAAGGTATTAACTGTTTGACACCATTTGTTTATAAAGGATACTAATACATGGTTCAGTGTGAGGTGACTCTTAAGCTAAAAGAATCTTTAAAATAAAGTTTAGAACTAAGTGTATAAAATACTTAAAAATTTAAACTTTAAAACAAAAATAAAACCACTTTAATTTGTTTCCTTAAAAAATGATCACTTCCACTCTCAAATTGTGATATTTCCAGTGGCCACCCTTCATACTGTCACTCAAAAAGAAGAGCTAAATGGTGCCACAGATTTTAGGATCCCTACTGATACAAGGCAAGAATGCCATTTAACAAACTTTAAAATCAACTCCTAATGTAAGCAGACATATTACTGAATGGTTTACATGAAGAATAGATTATAAGTAATAATAGAATTTCTTATCAGAAGTACTAGAGCTCCCTTATAAATGCCATAAATGCTTCCCTGTGTCAGAATACCTGCAGCTAACTTTATACAACAAAAAACATTCAAAAAATTACTAAAAACTAGAATTATGCTTATAAATTTTCAGAAGACCATCAAAAGGCAATTCTGAAAGGCAAAATTAATTCCAGATTTCCGTTCCTGTTTGTGAAGAAGCAGCAGAGCTCTTAAAAGGTTAGAAAAAAATTGTGTCATAAAAATACCTGTTCTTTCCCAAATTCAGCTCTGAAAAAAAACACATGCAATTTTTCCTTAAAATTTCTTATCAGGAATACCACTAGAAGTAAGAACACTGCCTTAGAAATTATTCCTAAAGACATCAGGATAATTTACCAGGGAGGACACTGTAATGCATCATGGGAGATGCAGTCCAGGCTATGAGCCCAGTTCACTAAGAATAACTAAAACATGCAGAACCCCAATCCCATGTCCCAGTAGACATCCACACAGCTATGGAAGACAGGTGAATCCCAAAACAGGCAGAGGCTAATCTTTCTCATCAACTTGTTAATCCAAAATACTCTACAGATATCTGCTATCTTATCAACAAATTGATTATTTAATTTTCCAGGTAGAATATTGAAAAGTGGAAACCAGAATTTCCATTAAGTCACATGCATTATTATTAACAGCTTTTATCCTATTTCCAAATTGATATCATATTAAAACCAGATAAAGTTAAAAGACTTCTCTGTAATTCATGCTACTGGAAGACCAAAACCAGGTAGTACATTTTACTGTAGATAATATGCCTCTGAGCAAATGTAATGTATGCACATATACATATTATAAATCTATTAATGAATTCAAATGTTTATGATCCTGTCCTATCAATACCTGCATTGTAATGCAGGTCAATAGTTATGATGTTAATAGTTATATAGATACAAAATACATCTTTTCAATTCACTGTTTCTTTAGTTTTAAAATCCAATTTGAAACCACAGGACATTAGTTCTTAAAAAGTTATGCATTAAAAGGTTTTGTTTAAAGCATATGTAAATAAAAGTTAAGTCTCTGGAGTCTTTGAGGGCCAAAATTGTGAGAAATGGGTTTTCTTCATTATATTACTTGGTGTTTTATTTACTAACAGAAACACCTTAAGTTTTTACTGAGAAAAGAAAGAAAAATGATAATATCCTGTCAGCTATGCACCTGTATACAATCCTCAAAGATACAGGTAGAAGCTACAAAATTCCTTGATGATTTTCTGAGATAAGTTAGTATCAGCGAGCTATATTAAAAAAGGACTCAGTTCTGTTCATTCAAGCCTGTCCTGAAATCATGCAAGTTAGATTAGTAAACATGCATTGCATCAGAAAAAGTACTGCTTTATGGCTTTGTTTAAGTGAAATAGAAAATAAAAAAAACTGGGACAGGATAACTTTATACCAGATTAAAGAATTGCTGAGGATCCTTTTCATACTTTGACAAATCCAGATGAAATTTAATATTTTTAAAATGTTCTGTGGTATAATTGATTTTACTAACTCTGGAATAATTTTGAGAATCTGCTATTAAAGAATATTAAATTAAAACCCTAACGTTCAACTTAACTGACATCGTCTCTCTCTGCAAAGTCACAACATGAAGTCTGCAGATCACAGAGAGTATTTTCTGTAAAAACATAAGGTTAGGACAGGATATTCCAAAAATAGCTACTAGTCCAATTCTGTATGTCCATGAAGGAGGAGAACAGCTTATAAAAAGTCTTCCCTCATAAATTCTTTTGCTATAATAAATGAAGAGTTCCTGTGAAATGCCCAAGGCCGCGCTTTGGCTAAGAGCTAAGAGCTACATCATCTTTAAAAGCAGGTACACTTTTTCTTTGCAGAAGAGAGACCTAAGAGCAAGGTTTTTGTTGTAGAACAAAAAGGAGTTGTATTTTTAATGAAGTGGACTATTCGTCGACAAAAGAGCACTTCTTAGAAAAACAGACAGTGTACTTTTAAGGAAACTACAATTAGAATGTATGGTTGTGGCATCCTACCTTGTACACAATGATAGGAATATCAATGACAATATAGATAAGGTCTCCCAGTGCCAGACTGGCTATCAGTGCATTCGGGCCATTCCTCATACACTTGTTCTGGTAAATGATCCTCAGCAGCGTTGCATTCCCAACCATTCCAACGATGAAAATAGCACAAGATACCACCGTGTTAATGTATTTAAAAGTTTCAGCAATCTTAGTCTGCTGGGAGCACTTGACAGTTTGGTTGGACACCAGGGGCTGTCTGGTGGTGAGGAGGATGCTGGATTCGATCCCTGAGAAAGTGGAAAGGTAGTTTCCCAAGTCACTCCGATTGGCAGCATATCTGTCAGAGCTGTCACTGAGGACAAATCCTGGAACCAGCAGCAGCAAGGAAACTCTCAAACACAAGGCTTCCATCCTGAAGTCCCAAAAAAAGAGCAAATTCAGTGAGACCGCGTTTTTTCGGTATTTCAGCAAGATACTTCTCACTTCCTCACCTGCAGAGAGAAACAACAAGCAACAACAAAATAAGAAGAAAGAAACACAGAATAAGTGCAACAGGTAGACTAACACACCCGGTTTCTCACTTAGAAAGGGTATCTGAATGTACAGTTTCTATGACACTTACGTATAAACACCCGTTTATAATCACTGTGCTCCTCTGGAATCTAGATTACCCACATTAACTGTCTGACAAAATGCAAACACAAAAAATTCCACAAGTAATTTATAGCTTATACAAATGAGATCCTGCAAAACTCTTTTAGTTTGAGACAGAATTTGTATATGAATGGAAAAAATATGGTGGATGAAGTTCTGTTTTAAAATATAGTCTTGCAAGAAAAATGTACCAGCAAAGGGAGGCCTTGGAGACTGCTGAACGATATTTTAGCTAAAATCAAAGTTACTATTTTTTCTTCAAAAAAGTAAGATAACAGCACTGCATTAATAATTAAAGGTAGTAAATTTCTTATTTTTCTGAGTATTTTTGACATATGGCAACAATGAGGCTTTATATTATTTTTCTCAGACTTTATAATTACCTGGATTTCAAATGAAGACTGAAAATACATGGATTTCAAATAAAATTTTGGACCGGATCCAAAGTCCCTAAGTATTAGGAGGAAGACTTACAGTCTCAGGGTAGACCCCTGGCTAGGAAAACCCTTCAAACTTTGTGTGTCATTTGGTTCCTGAATGTCATTGCAACTCACATTCAGTACTTAGCCACAGCAAAGCTAATTATAAAAATTTAAGCTCTCTTAAGGATTTAAAAAATACTTGATTTAGTATTATAAGCAATACTTCATGACACTTCCAGACAGGAAAGGAAGCATCATAGCATTCTGCCTCAGTAAGCACGACTGCCTATGTGTCACCCCCAGAGCTGCCTCACTGCCACAGGGAGTATAGATGCTACGCCTCCACTGAAACCAAGGAGGCCACTCAAGTCCATTTCCTTGAAGCCTCAGTTTAATTTAAGATATAGATTTTTTTTACATGGCTCGTATCTGCAAAACAAGACAAAGTGCTGCAGTGCTGCCAAAAGAAGAGTAGAAAGTCAAGTATTTATAACTTTCTGATTTCTAGGGACTCACATGAAGGATGTGGAAGGATCCTTTTAAAGAAATTAATACTAATTTCATTCCCTGTGGGGCTATTAAGTCAGAGTTTATAGACAGAAATTTACCAGAGAAAGAATGTGGGAGACAATTTACTGTTAGTGCTTCTGGACACAGCCACAGGATAAATATTTACTACTATTACCCTCTTCTGTTGTGTGTGGTCTGTAGAAGTATGGTGTACCTATCTGTACACAGCACCAAATGCAACATTAACCTGAGTATTCCTGTCTGGCATGTGGAGTGCTGTCCCTCACAGACCAGGGATCCACGTTTACAGTGTTTTATATCGGTGTATTTGAGACGAGGCTCTGACCAACTGTGAGTTCCTATGCACTCAATTTTAAAGTTTGGTATACTAAATAGTAAATCCTTCTTTATTAAATTCCTGTTATTCTGGTATCTCAGGGCAGTTTGCAAGAGTTTGCATGATGTAAGTGCTTTCAATTTAGGTTTCTAAATCATATCAGAAACAACAGGTATATTTGACTGTAACTCTTTTCAGGCAAGTATTAATACTTTCACTATGTACTATGACTATGGTTCCCCAATTTACAAATGGAAAAACTGAATTACTAATGGTTTAAATGACTTCTCCAAGTTCATACTTGCCCAACTAAGTGTGCTAGAGTTATGAACAGAACCCACAGCCTTATGCTTTAGTGCTGATATTAGTATCCTCCTTATTTAATGATGTTTTCTTGTGAAAATTTGATACATATATCGTATGAACATGGTGGTAGCATGGCAGTCATGCAGCCAGCATGCAAAGCTAGGAACAAAATTGCCAGTTACCATCTCTTTCCTCTCCTGGAAGAAACTTTTCTGTAAGAAGCAAAACTAGAAAACTTCTAATATAATCATTACTAATGATATTTTGTTATGGATTTCTGACAGTCCTTCATTCCTCCGTGCGTATTTTTGACGTATTTATATTGTTACAGAACGTAACGTGTAAACTGCCTCATGTTAAATAACATACTAACATCCGTAATAACATTTTGTAAGAACGTAATCTAGCATTCTCCTTCACATGTACTCTGAATACGTGGAGCCTGCGAGGTGGCCGTGTGACTGGAGGCCCCATGTGCGTGCTGTGCCTGCGCTCCTGCCCCACTGCCGGAGCGGCCGCAGACGCGGGGAACAAAACGCCTAACTCGCCTGGGGTGGCAAGCCAGAAAAATTCCCATTCACGAGAAGAGACCACGCTGTTGGACACGAAACCGCTCGAAGTATTACAGACGAGCCAAAACGTTAACGGTGGTAAATCTGCCCAAAAGGCAGCCGAGATGTCAACAGGAGCAAATAAACTTCACCAGGGCACGAAAGCGCTGAAAGAAATAGTGCCAGCAAGAGGAATTTCCCCCGGCTGCCTCCCGCTCCGGCACAGCCAGCGAGCGCTCTTCGCTGCTGGGGCAACTGCCTTGAATTTCTTCCTCTAACACGAAGGAGAACGTCCTCCGCTTCCAACCCTATCAGAAGACCCATTCCAGCGTGCGCCTGGCGAATCAGTGCTACACAGAGCATCTGACAAGATCTAGATATTGTTGAACTTTATTTAATAACAGTTATCCCAAGCTGCCTTGTTCCTGCCTCTGGTTCTCTCTCCCTGGCTCACACACACCCCCACCCACACACCCCCCGCACACGGAGGTGCCCCACCGTCGCCTAACCCTTACCCGGAGCGTTGTGGAGAAGCGCAGAAGGTGCCCGGCGGCTCCGGGCAGGGGCAGGGTCTCCCGCCCGGCCCGGCCGCCGGTCCCGCCGCACTCACCCCCGGCGAGCGTTCCCCGCTGGGCTCCCCTCGCCCGCACGCTGCGGCCGCTGCCGAGAGTCCGCTCTGGGCGGCTGCTCCCGGGGCAGCCTCGCCGGGGAGATCCTCCTGCCCGCGTCTGGCTGGGTGGGATCGAAAATCTCCACCTCCGCGAGATCAGGGAAAGGAAGGAGACAGACCGGAGAAGTCAGAGCGTCCCTTCTCCTCTGCCCCCTCCCCCAACTAAAACAAACCTCCAGCCCAGACTGAGCCCCTGCCAGCGTTGCACACAAAGGCTGCCTCCCGGGCACGGGGAACACTCGGCTCTTTAACCGTTTCCTCGCTGAAATGGCGCTGAGCCGCGCTGCCGGACTGCTCTCGGCAGCAGCCTCGGCGCTCGCTGCCGCAGCTGCCTGCTGGTAGCGCCGGGGGTTCTCAGGGAGGTTCTGCAGCTGGCCGAAGCCAGGCGACACGGGAGCCGTGAGCGGAGCAGGGGAAAAGGTCTCCCGGGGAAATACACAGCGTCGGTGTTGCGTGTTCCCCGGGCTTGGCCAGGTTTGTGGTGTGTTTCCAAGACAATCAGTAAAACTCGGTGTGTAGGAGTTTCAGAAACGCTGGATCCGTAAACAGTGACTGTTCTGGGTGAAAATTTCTGTGGTCCATCCAGGACACACCTTGCAATACCCCTTAGTTTTCAAGACCAAAAATGCGTGTACAACGATAATAGAAGTGTAGCATTTTCTGGCATTCCTGTTTTTCCTGATACTGCTCTTGTGTCAAGGTAGTGGTACAAAAAAAGGACACAGAAAAAGTGGGACATTCTCTTATAGCTAACAATCTTTTCTCGTGGTGAAAAATTACCAGTGTATCAGAGGGTGCAGCTTGTAGTGGAACCAGTTTCAAAATCTCTTCATGCTAGCAAGTTCAAGAAATTTTGAGTCCTTTGTTGAATCATTTCAGGATCCTCATTTCATGGCAAGTTTCTGCCTGGCCATACCACAGAAATTATTTTCTAAACATATATGTGCTTCTCTTGAATACAAAAACACAGTCTTCCTAAGTATGCTACAAAAATAAATGGTCATAAAAGAATAAAAACAGTCTGAAAAGAACAATAGAAAATGGGATGCTAGTGGCCTGTGGAATTACAATACCTGGCACTAAATCATGTAAGAAGTTGGTTTGAACTTTATGAGTTTTACCTAGTTAAAAGAATATTTCTCTAGACATTCTTTTAAATCACCTGATAAATCTTGAACAGGAAAAACAAGTATCTGGATTGACTGGAATAGCAATACTTTATTTCTTCTACAAAGTCATCTCAGTTCAATGATGTGTCTAAACACAAGATCTGTGAAGGAACCTAAGTGTTCAGGCTGAGAATCACATATCGCCCACTGTTTGCAAATCAGGTAGAAAAGTTTAAGTCAAAATCTCAGGTTGCCCAGAACTTGAATAAATGCTGATCAGCCACTAAATTGCCCATATATTCATAGAAGTTATTTTAAATTCTTTCCAGTTTGGTCTTATATGTGTAATATTAATGATATGCTTTGTCAAGAGTCATCTGTATGATAACTTGTTGCAAAAACTATTGAAGGAACTGGAAAGGGTGTCCTTAAAGATCATGCATACTTGATGGAGTGCTTTATCGAATGAAATTCTTAAATCTCTTCTATGTTCTCTAAACTTTGTTAACACCCTATTCCTTTCCTAGGATGGTTTGACCTTTGTGTCTAAACAACTAGAGTTGTTAAAAAAAAACTAAATTTGTGTTTCTAATCTCATTCAAACACACATTTGTCCTTCCATTGCTTAATTCCATTAGTTTGGAAAGTTTACACCATATATTCAGACACTGCCATGCATAATGATATTTACTATTCAATGAAATAATCAAATTTACTAATGCTGTTAAAGATCTGTTTCAAAATACGAAAAATGAGAGCTCCATTTACTACCCTTGTGAATGCTTTTATTATTGCCAAACCACATGAGTAGTATTAATTATTAGAAATTACTGAATTGCTCAGTTCTGTGTTCTTTGTTATTATCATTGTTGCTTATTCATTCATTGGACCTTTGTTCTGCCTTTAACCTTTTAGGTGTCTAAAACTGAGTTGAATTCTTGTCTTAAACTAAGTTAAATTCAAAAGTTGTATTTAATTGTTCCTGGTAGGTTTTGGGTTTTTTTTTACTGCGTTCAGGAAAGCAACATAGAAAAGAAAGTTATCATATATAAACTGTAGTTGCAATTGCAGTTCACCTCAGCTACTAAGTGAAAAAATACAGTTCTTCACACCAAGATATTTTCAGCTACGAGAGACACTTTCACCACCATTGTAGGACTGCTATCCTGTGCGTGTGCATTCTTTAGTGGAAGAGTTCTTCACTGAGGACTCTCTTTTCCAGATTCGGCACAGTGAAAGTGTTTCCTCTGACCTCTTCTGTTTTGTGTCTTCAACAAACTACTTAGCTTGTCTTGCATAACTTCAAAGATTCAGACTAAGGGTGACACATTAGTCTTGTTAGAAAATAACCTATTATAATTCAGTTCTAAGGATACCTGGGGTTTGCAGCTGGAGTCATGCTTCAAGAAGACGCTCAACATTTTGTAAAGCTGTTAATTTTCCTGAAGCCTTCAGGTATGAGAAAGGAATACTTTACTGCAAGTGTTACTAACCTAATGAAACTAAAGCTGCAGTGCCTTGCAGAGACGATAAAAGGGGATCTTTAGTTACGTTTGGAGGAGTTAATTTTTTTTGACTGAAATGAATGTTTAATTAATGTATTACCTGTTAAGCCACTTATCTCCTCAGATTTGATATGAAAAGGAGCATGTGTTCATCAGCTCATGTAGTCCTGAATTTCATTCCTGAGATTCCAAAGACCAAAATCAAAACCAGATATTGTCTATAATTGGCATTTTCATAAGCAGTCGGTTGATGTGTTTATAATCTGTAGCATTTTCAGAAAATCAGAAGAGTTATTCAAGGCAAAGTATGTAAATGTCTAATTATTTTGCTTTCTTCCATTTGATTTCTGATACAATTTTTGTTTCTTCAAGAAACAATAGAAAATATTATGTTAGGAGCCACTTGGATTATTTGGAAAAATGAACCTAGATACTTTGGTTAAGATACTGGATAACTGTTTCTCTTTGAATTCAGTATGTAGATCTAGTGAATAATTTTGCTTTGTATTTTTGAAATAAAAAGGAACTCAGCAAATCCAAAAGTTTTCATAGAAACCTGCTAGTTTGAAAAATATTTGGTGGGCGGGTTTCTCAACTTTTACTAACCCTGGTTCAGTCAGAAGTTGCACCTCACTGAAAAAAAAACAAGAATCCAGACCATAGACAGTATTTCTATCTTGTGTAGGTTTTCTGTTCTTTGACAAGAGATGCACTTATGCAGTGGCTGTAGAATAACTCAGCTGAAAAGTGTACCTACCAGAAAATCCAAATGCGTTGAAACTCAGGGCCTGTTATTCCCAGTGATCAATGAACTATTTATTTGCTTCTGTTACATAACATTTCTGTATCCCAGCAGCTGCCGTATTTAAATTGAATCTCTAGTAATGGCATATCTCTTTGTGTGCTTAGCATAAATAAATCCTCTTTCTGGCAAGAGTATTTTGCTCCTCCTTTCCTCTTTCCTCTCTCCTTTCCTCTCTCCATCTCTCCCCCCTTATCCGTCTTTCTCTTGTTTCCTTCATGTTGCTAGAAATTTTTGGCAATTTACAATATGAATTTATAATTCAAAGAGAATTATAGGGAGAATACTTTTATATTAGTTTATTCTAATACTTGGAAAGGTATTTGTGTTAGAAACAATGAAATATTCCTGCCCTTGGACTATGTGAAGTTGAAACCTGAAGCTGTGATGGAATCAAAAGGGAAAAATGGTTGAAGTTTAAAGGGCAAAATAGACAACAGTGCCAAAAAATTAATATAGGAACAACTGTAAGAGCTGTTGCACCCCAAATGGGAATATTAGTCAGGAATTGTGGATTGGGTGTATATAAATTTTGCAGAATCATTATAGAAAAGTTTTAGTAAGAAGTGAGGTTGCTGGACCTTTATTGTGCAGGTTGGAGTAGTAGTAATGTGTTAATTCCCTGCAATTACTGAGCATTCAAGCTTCTTCTGGGGAGCATTTTTCTACTGTATAAATGCAACAGACCAAGAACATTCCAGGAAAGATTTACTGGGAGATGTAATGTTGTTGGTCCCCATTTCCATCGATGGAAACCCTGTTTTTCAAGCTTTTGTTCCATAGAACCTGATGGGAATGCACCCATGAGTTCTGAGGGAGTTAGACAATGTCACTGCGAGGCTACTCACGAAAAGGCTACTCATGGAAAAGTGTTGGCAGAGAAGGACATGGGTTTCCTGGTGGACAACAAGTTACCCAGGAGCCGGCAATGTGCCCTTGCAGCAAAGGAGGCCAATGGGATCTGGAGCTGCATTAAGCAGAGTACTGCCAGCAGGTCAAGGGAGGTAAACCTACACCTCTACTCAGCACTGGTGAGATACATCTGGACTGCTGTGTCAGGACAGTCATGGAGCGAGTCGAACAAGGGGCTATAAAGATGATTAAGGGACTGGAGCATCTGTCATATGAAGAAAGGCTGAGAGAGCTGGGACTGTTCAGCCTTGAGAAAAGAAGGCACAGGCAGGGTCTTATCAATGTGTATAAGTACCTGGTGGAAGGCAGTAAAGAGGACAGGACCAGACTCTTCTCAGTGGTGACTGGTGACAGGACAGGAGGCAATGGGTACAAACTGAAATACAAGAAATTCAATTTAAACTTTAAAAAGAGAATTTTCACTATAAGGATGAACAACAGGTTGCCCAGGGAGGTTGAGAGTCTCCATCCTTGGAGATACTCAGAACTCAAATGGACACTATCCTGAGAAACCTGCTCTAGGTGACCCTACTCTGAGCAGGGAGGCGGGCTACACGATTTCCAAAGGTCCCTTCCAATCTCAGCGGCTCCGCAATTCTAGGATTCTGTGATTCAGATGAAACTTTCATTTTGTCAAGAGTATTTTGACCTGAGCTTTAGCATTACAGTGTTCAAAATGCTTTGAGTTATACTGTTTCTATTGGAAAATGATATGGTGTTGAACTGAGTATGAACTACACTAAAAAGAGTACTTGTAATTAATATTCTGTGGCAAGCTGGATATTGTCCAAAAGAATAATGTGTGATGTTTATTGAAATAGTTAGCAAAAAAGTGTATTTTTTAAATGTCATGTCTATAAAGAAATTATTTTTTTTCTTCTTCTCTTTTGAGGCCAAGACAACAAAGCGTTTGACTGTAGAGAGCATTTAGAGATCTTCATTTGTTCTAATTCTTCATCCCCATTGTTCCAGGCAACGCTGAAACTAGCTGTGAGCTAAGGGAGTTTAAGGAACCTGCCCCAAAAGAACAGTCTTTAATGATAATAGATGAAAAGACTTTTACATAAAACTCTAAATATGCAGTAAAAATGAATACATAAAGAACAATGAAATAGAGATATGTCACAAAAGATGCCTGTTGCATAATCTTGCAATGAGTGAAATTATGCAATGAGTGATTATATGCATACTAAACAAAAAAATGGAAGAAGGAAGAACAGATATAAAGAAAAATTAAAATTTGATTAAAGAACACTAAGAGGAAGAGAGTATATTAGATTAGAAAATCTTTCATAACTTACATTAGTTCACAAAAGTAAGTTTCAATCTGCGTTTGCAGATGGGAGCCTGTAGAGAACACACTTTCTGTGATAGAGGAATGCTGTTCTGCTACCAGATGCTTCTTTTATTGTCTTAAGCACTAATAAAATTATCTAGATAAGATAGTGAGAATAGAATGCCATTTTATCTTAATCTAAATAAGGTTAAAATTATTTCTATTGGCTACTTTGCAGTGAAGCTCTTTTTCATGGAAAACCCTGACTCATCTCACTTATTTCTGATGTTTCTAAGTTTTCTAATTTTTTGTTAGCCTAACTAAAACTAAGTTGAAACAAGCTGCTTGTACATTTACTTTGATACAGTAAACTGTTCTTATATTATTCAATATTTAATGATTAGCATATACTGTTCCACATACTATCTTACCATAAATGATACACATAGGCCTATTTACAGACTTATCATTAAGTGATAGATCTACAAACTTCTGCATGTTTTTATAGCTGTAATGAATGCTCTGCAACTCAATATTAAGACAAAGACTTTTCAAATTATCAAGGTTTCTGGAAAAGGTTGCACCGTTCCTTCCTACTATCTAGAAACATTATTTATTGGAAACCAAAGCACATATTTAGGTAGCTAGGATAGCATTAAGACAGTGTAAATAGAAAAATCTAGGTTTGTATTACTGGACAAAGGAGCAGAGAGCTCTTTAGATTTTGGTGATAAAACTCTTCCAACCATCCAAGAATGATCCTTCTATTTTGATGTTTATGCATGTGGAGTGTTCTGTTTGTTAGTTTTAACAGTACAGCTGGCTCTATCCCATGTTTAGAGGGGCTGGGTGAAGAGAAGACTGGATTCATGGGTATAGGATTGGTATGATGTGCTGTCATGTGTTGTCACGGCCTTTGAGGCAAATGGACAGCTAAATTGTGATACTTATAACTGATTAAAGGAGATAGCAGTAGTTTTTGCTAAGCAAGTTACCTTTATTACCTTGCAGTACATGTACTTCCACTGCAATGACTTTCACCCTTTTTACGTAGATGAGAAAAACCAAGCATGAATGTTATTATGTCAAGAGACAAATGAAAGTCCTTACGCTAAGGCCTCCAGTTAGTTCTTTGCAGTTAATACCTAGATACATGTTTTGTTTTGGTTTTTTATTTCATTCAGTAAATAAATATCAGTAATCTCATGAAAAAAATCCAGGATGGTGTCATACTAAACTTTTTTATTAGACCAAATCCAGTATTTTCTGCATGACTGTTATAAAACTACCATAGTCCAGGAACTTCGTAACAGTCATATACAGATCCACAATGAATAATAACATACTGATGTTAAGGACCTATTTTGAAATGCTACATTTTGTTCAGAGACATAATTCAGAATTGTATTTTGGATGTTTTCCAGAAAAAATACCATGGATTTAGTCAACAGAATCTAATCACACAAAAACCTCTCTTACAATGAAAGTGCCATGGACCCATTTTATTGTTGGGAATTGTTCTGTGTTTCTTGAAGTTAGACGCTATGTAGAAGCAGTGCTTTTATTGGTACTTGGCTGTGTTAATGCAATTCAGTGATACTAAGTTTCAGAACTGTGAAGAAATCTGAATTTGTCTTGAGGATTCACAGATTGGGAGCCAACTAACCTTGGCTTCATTCGTTTCTCTTCCATCCTAGCTTGCTCATGGAAAGCGTTCTCTTTTTTGCTGTATTCTTTCTAATGAGAGCTACTGATATCTTCTGCATATGCCTGGTAGGCATTGAACAGTGACAACAGTGTTCATCAGCCATCTTTCTTGTACTGATCCTTGTCCTACCCACTGTTGATGACCTGCTGTAGTTTCTCACATTGTTGGCAGAGTGTCCGTTTCTTCACACACTAAATGCTAAATAGATGAATTTTGCTAGTTTACCCGTAATTCCAGTCACACTGCTGGGGTTTTGTGTGGTGCGGAGAGACAGACAAGCAAGCCAGGACAATGTCAAGCCTCCAGCTGGCCAGGCCCCTGCCTTGCTGCCTGTGGTACCCCCTCAGCTGCTGGCTCCCAGGTCTGAGGGCCCAGCCAGCCCTTGCTGCTCCCTGACAGAGGGAGGGCATGCCGGAAAGAAAACAGAATCACAGAATCACAGAATCACAGAATAGTAGGGGTTGGAAGGGACCTCTGTGGGTCATCTAGTCCAACTCCCCTGCCGAAGCAGGGTCACCTACAGCAGGCCGCACAGGACCTTGTCCAGGCGGGTCTTGAATATCTCCAGAGAAGCAGACTCCACAACCTCCCTGGGCAGCCTGTTCCAGTGCTCCGTCACTCTCAGAGGGAAAACAGGGAGTGATTTCATGTGTGTTGGTCCAAGTATCCTAGACAAAAGATCCAACTCAGTTCTACTGTCTTTGGACAGAAATATTTCTTTCTCTGGTGACAGCAATCTTAATTTGCCTTATACAATAACTTGAAACGGAGCTGATTTCTATGTGTCAAGCGACTGTGGATTAACCTATGTGCTCTCAAATAAAGGGAAATTATGGAAAGATAAACTAATAATGCTGTTAAAATATACAGGCATATTAATACTATATATATATTATTTAATTCTATTTTTATTCTTTTCACAGTTAGTACTTTCAGATTTTTTGGAATGTGAAATGAAAATGAATAAGAGATATTTTTTGCCAGTCTCCCTTTTCTGTCGATATTCTGCTACAGTTAGAAGGACTTTCATTCTATAATATTGGATTTTTGTCGTGTTAAAATCCAGTGTAATAGGAATATAAATAACATACAAAAGAGAAGTCCTACAACAAGTCCTTTGTATCAAGCTATAACATAAGACTATTCTGTTTGTATAGACAAAAAAATAAAAATTTGAGACCTATGCAATTCCTGGGCACAGTAGGGTAAATAATGATATTAGCTTTCTGTGATAATTCCTATGAGTATAGCCAAAAGCAAAGTATTGTTGGCAATTAAAGAAAAACATGTCTATTCTAGTCACAAACTTTCATCAACTCTTCATTGATTTAATGTTCAATTTAACTATTCAGGAAATAGGTTTAAAAATATAACAAATAAATGCATGCAAATATTAGTTTATGTACTCTTTGAACGAGTGAGTTTATAATTTGCATCATACTTTCCTAGGGAAGAACATCTGGAAAAACACTTTCCACTTCCTTATGAATGTGCTAAGTAAATGGTATAATCCTAAATGTTAACTAGGTCAGATTTAAGATGGTGGGAATGCATCTCTTTTGCGTGATGAAAGCTCCTAGTTAACTAGAATAGTGTATTATCAATATACTAAAAAACATGCATATTGTTGTGAAACAGATCCTGAAAACATACATATCAATATTGTGTTCAAATGTTATTTACTTCAGACCCACTGACATTGAAGATATGTTGTGGGACTCTTACGACACTGTTGGATCAGATTTTTGGCTGGTGTAAGTAAGTGTAAATGACTTGATGGAAATGGAAATACATTTATATGTATTGTCAGGGAGCGATCATAAATGATGTAATTCTTTCTGACTCATTGATATATATTGTAGGGAACCATGCCATCATGTACATGTATCTCAAAATATATCTGAAACTGGACAGTTACTGCAATTTTCTTCAAAAGCTATTTCTGCTTGTTAAGGATTTTGATTCACTTTCGTAACTTTTTTTAGTACTTACAGACTTTTTAATGATTATTATTTCACTAGTGGCTATAATAATCTAGATCAGTAAATTTTCAATAAGTGTTCACAAATAGTTGAAAATCAAATTTTGATTCTGAAATAGTCTGTAATCCGAAACATTCTTACTGGAAATGAGGTTCCTAGGAGTGAAAATATTTAAAGAAATCTGCGTCCAAACAAGCTGTAAACTGAAAAATATGTATTGACTCTGTGAATGGGCCTTACTCAAAGCTTCAGTGAGGCTAATTTTTTTTGATAATTACAAATAATACATATATATGAAATGATATTGTTCACATCATGTTTATAATAAAAGATAAAGTTATTTTAAAAAATTTAAACAAATTATTTATACAGCCATATGAAAATCAAATAAGTGGGCAAAGCTAGATCCTTGTAAATTAAATAGATTAGCTGTTTGGCATCTGCTTATAGCAAAATATCTGGATCAAAGCACCAGCAACACTCTGTGACTGATTTATAACATGCAAGTAGCTATCTCCTGTTTTTTTTCAGTTGGTGTTGTTTAAATGTCATCTATACTATTACTTTTGAAATAATGGCTAAGAACAATTGAAGCTTTGCAAGGACTGTGAACAATATGGGAAAGAAATGCCTTACGGATTTAGTTTTAGAATACTGTAACAGTCTGGCAAAATGCAAGATGGACTGAAAAACTGCTTCCATTTTAGCTTAGAACCTGTACTTAAACCTTAGACTGAATTTTATTTGAGTCAGGACATGTGTGCTGAATTTTTCTCTTCAACATATGTTAAAAAGTAGAAAAATGGGAAAAGCCATACCAAAAGTCTCAATATTATTTTCTGAAATTTTGTAATACTTTCTTGGAATTTTGCAATATACTGAAATCCTTGAGGGACCTGCTTGTGAAAAACTTCTGCTGAGATATTTTGGTCTCTCCAACCTATTTTAGTTCAAGTTAAAAACCAAATCTATTAAAAATGTCCTTCCTCTGAGGAATACGTGTTAGCTCCACTAACTGCACCTTTATTCCTAGATACATGTCCTCAGATTAAAGAAATTTACCCACCTTTGCAGTTCTTTGAATACACATGCCTGTACATATATATCAGATACAGAACACTAGAAGATCTTGTTTATTGTTAAAATTCATATATGCAAAAATGTCTTTCAAGTTATGCAGAAGTAGGAATAAAGTCTGTATGATTTTTGCTGCTAGCATTTGGCGAGACTAAAGGGAAATGAAACCAACAGATGTCCCATAAGCTGTCAAGACCTAATAAGTCTGGTATTAATAGACATGTCTGGGCCAAGTGCTCTCTAGAGATAGTAACAATAATTGTTGCCTCCAGATAGTCACATGCTTAGTCTCTGCAATTTTCTAAAGGGTTCAAATTCTCAATTGTTGTGTTTTAAAAAATGTTTAATTAATCATTACTTATTATAATGCTGTCTGTAGCTTTAAGTACCCACCCCTAATGAGGTGTCTCAACAAGAAACAAAGTTTAAAGGTTTTTTTAGTGGTGAATAGGAACTGATAGTTTAATTTCTTTTGCCCTGGAGGGCTGGTATGACTTGGTGTATTAAGAAATGCTAGTTTGAACAGATATGTTTGGCAACTTATATCAAAATGATGAGACTCACATTCAGGCTATTTGCTTGCATAACATTGTTCTATTATAGTGCACCTTGCCCTCCATTGTCACCTGATGTTTCTGTCAACATTATACTTGACTGCATATCTCAAGTGCTCGAGAAGGTGGATGAATACTACTTTCAGAGACAGTCTCCTTTTCACTTAGGACTTTGGATATGAAATGATATTAATTAATCAGGTTTTTATTTCTTCTGGGAGAGCACAGCAATTTTGGGGCTCTTATTTAACCACTGTGAAACAACTTATGTGAAAACCCACCCGTCTAGTGGGGAACTTGGGTTTCTTATAGAAATCACAACAATCCTTTATGGAAAGCATACCTGGAACAGTTGTAAATACAAATAAATAGAGGGAGTGATGTAAAGTATTATTCTGTTATAATATTTACCCTAGCTGAAGTTAACACCATTTGGCTTGCTAAACAAGTCGTCACATCAGTCAGTCACCATCTTCGAAAGGATCTTCTTCAAATAAAGCAATTCTTTCTTGTGCTTTCTTATTCTGTAATTTGCTCATGCATATTTATGTTTATAATATTTTCCTTACTTTACTTGGTTGTATGCCCTATCATGACCTACAGTATTCTACATGCTAGACACTGTATTTTAAGATTTGTACTTAGGTATGTATCACTTTACCATATTTGCTGAGGTATTACTGCAAAAAGTACCATTGTAGTGTATTATTGTTTGCTTTGATTAAGTCTATGCTTCTTAGAGGTTGTGCACTTCTAAAAAAACCCATTATGTTACTGTATTCATTACAGACAGTCCTTGTGACTTATTTACAGTATCTTGTTTAGGTCACCTATTTCTAGAGCACTATGCTTATTGCTGAGGTTTTAAGCTTTGGTGTTCCTGGTAGAGTGTCACAAAACTAAACTCTTAAGATTAACTTTGAATAATGAAGAGCTGAGGTAGATAGATCCAAAATTCTAATGAAAGCCACTGTTCCGTTTGGAAGACAACATATTTCATGATATGCATACATTTATCTGAAGTGTTGGGGGTCCTTTGCCATTTTCTTTATTTATGTATACATGATAAACCATACTCAGAGAAATAGTCATGGGCTGTGTTTACCCTGGAAAGTATTCAAAAGACGGAATTGTCAGTTTAACCACATCTTTCATTAAACATTTACATTTTCAGATATATCTGATATCTATTTCTCTCCTCTATGTACTCACAAACATCCAGAGAAATTAAAACTATCAATATTAAAAAAACCTCCAAACGCTCTTTGTATGTAACATTACTGTAGATGCATATGAAATTCTCAGTGGCAGTACTGCAGGTTTTTTAAAGAAAGAATAGATTTTAGAGTTTTTTGCTTTCAAAATGGTTGAGTCAAATGTTTTCAACCACTTAATAAAAACAAGCTGGTATTAAGCTTTTAAAATGAGACTCAAAATGGCTGGTGCTAGAAAAAATATCTTTGCACAGACACTGGAACATTTCTGCAAGTTTGTGGTATTCTTTTGGGTTTTCAGTAGGAGGAACCAGTGTACAGAATGGGCTCTCTGATTGCATTGAAATAAAATAGCTCTTCTCTCCTAATTCAAAGTAGGCCACAAACAGGCATCTTCTGAATTTAGCTGCCCAAATTTAAGATGGTTCTACCCATCCATTGCTTGTTACCAATCAAAAGTTGAACATAGCCCTCCCCTAAAGCTCTGTTAGGAGAGGAGATATTGCATGGATTTCTAATTCACCTCATCCCAAGTCCACCTGCTAATAATACCCACTTGCACTTACATGTTAAACTAGGGCAGCTGAGTTGGTCTGAAACAAACAAGGGGATCCTTGGGCAGGCTTCCTTTGCAGAGAAAAGTTGGTATTGACAAGTAGGTAAGGGTAAAGTAGTCCTCAGAGGCATAATTTCTTGCTAAATAGACATCAGAGGCTATGACTCTGAGAATGCTATAAAGCTCAGAAGAGTTTTCAATTATTTTTGTGTCAAAACTATAAAGTATTTCTGATTTGTTAAGTGGCTGGTACTGTGAACTAGCATGTGCTGGCAGTTGCTATAGCTTAAGCTTTATAGAAAGAAAAAAAATTTGGAACAAGCTGATGTTTTACTTAAATGTTCCCAGCTTCCTGGTTTGCACAGTTTGACTTTTCCTTATACTTTTTTTATCTTATTTCTCTGTCTGAGTATTGTTCTGATTAGCCTGAAGTCCAAACAGTGCGTGATTTGCTGAAGAGTATGGGAATGTGCTGACAGTTCTTAGCTTGGCCATTTACATTGTAATCAACTGGTTGAAAAAGTTCTTCAGCTGTGGAAGACCATCTTCTAAGCAGAGGAAGAAGGTTTAGCTTTTCCTTGTGCTTTTTTTTAATTTCTTGTTATTTATATTAGTTATTATACTATTATGATTTGTTATGCTTTTCTTATTTTTTCTTAATTCTTTCAGTATGCTATCAAAATAGACACTGAGGTAGAATCACTGATTCATGTCTGATTTTCGGCTGTTAACTCTGACTGTGAAATACCACATTTACTTTATTTATGACTGCAGAGTATGTGACTCTTTAGTGAGAGGCAAGTTTTGTTCAAAGTGTATTTCTTAAAAGGAACGTGCTATTTGCTCAGCCAAAATCTGTTAGCAGAAAGCTATCCAACAAATCTGAAAAAAATTACCCCAACCCCGAATCACACAGTTTATAAAAACAACTTCAGAAACTGCAGGTTTAAAGTCTGCCTAGACTAAAATGTCTAAATGGTTTGAATAACTACTGGGAAGCAAAGAGATAATATTTTACTCTTTGCATGTGTATTTTACAAAGTAAAACCTATTTTGAATCAGATTGGAAAGATTTTTCTCTTTCCACCAATCTGTGCCAGAATCCAATTATAGAACACATCCCAGTAATGGCAATAAATAACAGTTATAAGAGAAGAATGTGGAATGGGAAGGCATACTACAATCTGTTGTTGCCAAATAAGACCCTTTAATAAGAAGCCTGCTTCTTTTCTTTAAAGTGACATTTCAAAGGTTTTCTTCCCCACTTACAACTTAAGAATTGGTATACTTCCAGCATCTTGGTGCATTTGAAAATGAATAAAATGAAGCACATTTTTTTAAAGTTCAACAGCTTATTCCTTTTTTTGAATAAAATGTTTGAAGCATATAAGGAATGAAATCCTGACCACTTTGAAGTCACTTGGAAAATTCTTTTTGTGTCTCGGTGAAGCTAGAATTTTACCCCAAGTGACTCAAATCTTATGCTATTCTAAATTGCCTGTTAGAGACCAATCTTCTTGTGGGAGAAGTTAGGTTACCATTTTATATCATTATCCTGTTTTAAACTTTAAAATAAATTCCAACTGGCATCTTGCTCAAACTCATTAAAGAACAGATTATTCTCTTCACCTTTTCTACCTAGTTACGGAGGCCTGAGAGCAAATGTAGAGTTTCAAAATTTTCACAGTGAAAAACAGAAGATCACAGAAGGGTCCACGATCCTGTGTCTGTACAGTAAGGGCTGTATACAGACGGACTTTTCCTGTGATGAATTAACAATGTTGGCTGCATCAACAGAAAAACAGCGAGTCCAACAGTCATGATTTCTAGAGACTCATAATGGCTGTTTCACTGACATTACATCAGAAGCATTTGGGTTTCTCACTGCTGATTACGACCCTGTTGCAGAACAGGGCTGGGGCACATTGAGAGTATTTCTTTGTGCATTTCCAGTGCTGATTATTTTCCCTCGATTTATTTGCTAACAATTAATTTTCAATCAAGAAAATATTTGTGCTTTCTTTCTGATGGTAATCACCCACAGCATTCAAGATTTGTGGGGGTTGACACTAACTCTACAGACATAATGACCTCCATGTTGGAAGGGACGTTTAGTGAAGTCACACCCATCAAAGTCGTGAGTTTAGAGACTGGCTCTGAGTAGGACTTAAAATCTCAGCAATTTTCATAGAGCTTCTGGTGTGGTTTAGATTACTTGGGTCTAAACCTCTTTCCCCTTCCTGTGTCTAACATAGAATATACTGTGGATACAGAACTGGTAGCTTGACTTGGACAGATGTAAGGGTATCCAGCCATGTCAATGTTACAAACAAGGGGGTTACTTTCTTACCACGGAAGTAAATTGTAGTGCTTTTGAAAGTGCACAGGATAAAATATTGGACTGAATACATATTAATACAAAAGATAGTAGAGACCCCAGAAAGAGGGTGAAAAACACAGGATATATCTTGCCAAGAAAAATTATTTGTATTTCCAGAACTACAAGAGGGATGATATGTTCTTTGTTATAAATCCAGTCCAAGTTCCTGTCATCAGAGACATACTGTAGAGTGTATCCAATAATATAGCCCACAAATAAGTATGACTAGAGTAAGTAAAACTGGTAGATAATAAATGATAACTCACAATCTATAGAACAAGTTTATATTTGAATGTTTATATGGCATGGAAAATATATAATCCCTGTGGAGGTAAACACATGGTTTTATCACTGATATTGTATGAGGTATGCTTCTTCAGTAGAAGATGCCAGGCTCACATCCAATACATGTTTTCCTTTGCTTCCTTTCACTTTGTTTATAGGAAGGAAGCAGATGATGTAATAAAATTTCAAATGTATATTTTACAATATATAGCAAAACATTCCAAAAGATGAGTTGAGAAATACATGCGTACATCATAGGAGGCAATTGACCTTTTTCTGTTTGATTTCATGTTTTGTCTCAACATGAATACTGAATCTTTCAGTGTCTACCACTGTGGATGTGTGTCAGTACTGGGCTGTAACTTAAACTAAGTGTTCTGAAATTCTCCATAGCCTGCTATTAAAAGCCTACATCATCACTGGGGAAATTGCTGGGCCATAGAATCATTTAGGTTGGAAAAGACCTCTAAGATCATCAAGTCCAACCATCAACCCATCACCACCATGCCTACTAGACTATGTCCTGAAGTGCCACATCTACACGTTTATTGAACACCTCCAGGGATGGTGACTTCACCACTTCCCTAGGCAGCCTGTTCTAATGCTTCACAAGTCTTTCAGTAAAGAAATTTTTCCTAATATCCAATCTAAACCTCCCCTGATGCAACTTGAGGCCCTTTCCTCTCGTCCTATCACTAGTTACTTGGGAGAAGAGACCAACACCTACCTCGCTACAACCTCCTTTCAGGTATTTGTAGACCTTTCACCAGCCTCGTTGCCTTTCTTTGGACATGCTCCAGCACCTCAATGTCCTTCTTGTAGTGAGGGGTCCAAAACTAAACACAGTAATCGAGGTGTGACCTCACCAGTGCTGAGCTCGGGGGATGATCAATTCCCCAGTCCTGATGGCCACACTATTCCTGATACAAGCCAGGATGCTGTTGGCCTTCTTGACCACCTGGTCACACTGCTGGCTCATGTTCAGCCGGCTGTCGACCAACAAGCCCAGATCCTTTTCCACTGGGCCATCTTAAAATAAAAGTTCTAACAGCTCCAGTAAAGTACTTCTGGTTTATATATATGCCCTTACATTAACAGCTTGCCTCTTGTAAGTTTTATACTTTTGTTCTTCTCTGTCACAGAAAGATAATTAACACAGCACACAACCCATAAGAAATAAATTTCATTATACAAAAAAAGCAAAAATGGTGCTTTGCTTGATTGGTACTAACTTTTTTTGGAGCTGGAAATGTAACCAGGAAATGATTAATTTTGGCCTACAAATATAAAATCCAAACTTTTGACAGTTCTAAAGCTATTCTGTCTTAGGCAGTGTTGTTTTGTATGCTAGTTCTGCCATTGCTGGTAGTAGTTATAATATGATTTTCTTTTACTAACATCAGCCAGTCTCTGACTTATAAACAAATATACAAAGGTAGCTGAATGTGTATAGAGGGGTGACAGGAGACTGGAAAAAACTCATAGGAGTGATTGCACATAAGTAGCATCACCTTCATTAGAATTGTCATTGAGAGATTATGTTCAGATCTTGATTAAAAGTAGCACGCAAGTCCAGCATCTCAGAAGTAGCCTGAGAAAGAAACCATTGTCCTGAATTTTATGTCATAATTCTTTTATTGCTCCACCTCTTTCTGAGGTCCTGTGATATCCTATGAATTTTCTGGCTAACATAGCAAGAATAGAACCATGTATCTGCCTCTTTCTTTCTGCTTCTTACTCTTTCACTTTCCTATTACACCTTGAATAAAAGTCTTAATGAGGTGGCAACTGTTATGTGCCTCCTATCTGCAATCGAAGTGCACAGACTATACCTGAACCTTGCTGCTTTAATTTTTCTGAATAGCTGATTCTGATTAGAATTATTTCAGACTGTAGCAGAAACTTTGATTTTTGGTCTGTTAGTTCAGAGTGTGCCTAAACGGTTGTTAGTACAGAACTGGTGATCCTCAAACTGATTCGAAGTGATCCAGCTGCCACCTGCCTTTGTAGCAATGAGTTAAAGTGTAAGGTGAATTGATCTGTTCTGGATTGTGATGTTAGGCTTGGAAATGCAACAAGTTAAAGCAAAGGGACATGGAGAAGCCTGTGAGCAGCAATATATATTCCCATTCCCACCTGAGGTACTTCTACATTGGCTCATGCTGCTATTGTGGAACTTTTAATGAGCTGCATTAGAATTGCTTCACGGAAATAAACAATTAAATGGAATGCAATGGGGAAGCTATAACACAAATCCTGAATAAAGCAGCTCCATATCTCATGGATAGCAAAGCTTTTTCCCTCCTGGGAAGAGTGGAATTTACCTGATGTTATTTATGTCTTAGTAACATTATTGACAATGGGCAACATGTGCTGTCAGCAAAGCCTCCGCTTTGTACTAAACATAATGAACTGTTCTTTTCAGTGTGCTCAGAGTTGAGTTTGACCTGCAGGACGTTTACATCCCACTTTTGAGTTTTATTGCACTTGGTTTGGGGAAGTATGCTATCTGCAACATATTGGGGAAAAAAGAAAAAGCAGTGTATATTTTGGAAAAATATTTGCTTTGTTATTGTTGATATTGATGAGACCAACACAAACTGCTTGGTCTAACTGCTCCGTGCCCTGATAGCTGATACTGTATTGCATCTGAGCAGAGGATTGATTTTTCTATTGTGTTTTAAAATACTACTTTACTGTATTAGTGATAATATGTAATGCTTCTATCACTGCACATACCCAATGTGGGCAAGCTTTCCCTAACTAGACTAAAAAAAAAAAAGACAAAAAGGAATTTTCCTATATACCATAAAACTAGTATCGTGTAAAGTCAGTTTGAACCCATATTAAAAAGTTTTCAGTGGTCTACGTTCATGTTTCAGTTTAGTCCACTGTGTAGTGGCATTGCCCTAGATGCAGAGATAAGATGTTATTTTGTGACTTGGAAGAAACATGGCTAACAATGACTTCAGGTCACAAAACTCTGCCTTGCAGATCACGTTCATACCAGGATACACCCTTTTTTTTACCCTGGTGAATTCTATTGATTTCAATTAAATTGTCTGATTTTGGAGATAAGGTCACAATTCTGTCAACATTGACATTGACAGGCTGGCTTACTGTAGATTTTCACAGGGATAGCAGAGCGAAGATTCTGGTTTCATCCCTTTCTTGAAAAAAATGGTTGAGTTTGCCTTTGAAAACCCCGTTCTGTATAACTTTCCGTTATCAGCCAGCTTGCAGTTCAACAAAAGATTCAGTGGCAGTTGTGCACATTTTGGGTATGTCAACACTGAAATACACAGAGTAAAGTTGAAATGTAGCATTTGTAGTCTGAAAACATGGGAAGCTATTTTAGACTGATCTTTAAGTTTTAGACTTCAAACTAAACATAAGGTAATCTTACTGAAAATCTACAAAAAAAGTAGTAAAAAGGAAATTTTTGCCAGAACAATGTTGATTGAAAAGCTTCTTAATGCTTCTCTGCTTTGAAAGTATAAAGGTGGTCAAGGGGAAAATATTGTCTATAGAGAACACAAAAGGATTGTGTGCTCGAGTTTTACATTAATTGTTACATGTCAAACTTTTAGGTTTTGCTGTGTAGTGAGTGAAAGTTTGATGCTTCTCCAAAATGTATGCCGCCTACTGAGATGAACTGAAGCCTCACGAGACCAGGCTTTCTTGAAAGTTTTATGGCACTTCTATGTTCTGTCTTTGATGGAAGTGCCATTCGGACAGCCTTTCCCACAGTGTTTTGGTGCTACCAGGCTTGGCTTTGTCTAAAGAAGTTTCTCGAACATACAAAAACGTAAATTACCAAGTCTCAGACATGAGCTGATGTTGAGAGTCAGTGAAATTGGCTTAATTTAAATGGAGTTATTTTATTCTCAGTAGTATTTTTAAAAATATATTTTCTTGAGGAGAACACTCATGAATCCAAAGCATAGACCTTATTTTACCTGTAAATTAATGGGTTTTAGTGGTTCCCTGGTTTATCTAGTGTGTGTAATTTGTGTTGTTGCATTTCCACAATTTTTGGTTTTGTTAGCAGGTGCTAGAATCTCCACATAAAATTCACTAATCTTGCCTTCCTCTGAAGAAATGCTGCTGCTTCTTGGATGTGTGCAGCTGAACACATCTTTTCCCCTTCCTGTCCTTTAGGTTTTCTTTTGCTTAAAACAGTGGTTTGCTGTGATCTTTGCTTATATTTTTATTGCCAAAAGAGAATTAAAAAAATAAATATTCATGCTGTGCTTCTTCAGTGAACAATATAATAGCTTCTAAGGGATTACTTGGGCATTAGCTTCAATTTCCCTAGTCCAGGTTGTAGGCAGAAATTAGTTTAATTTCTGCTCGTAAATTTTTGTGGTGCATTTGTAATTCTTTTTAATGTGAGTTTTATTCTCATTAACTTAGCTTTTACTGATCTTAGAAGAGCAGTAAGACAAACTAATCGGAAATCTGGGATACAGAATCTCCAGATGACTGGGATCAGGCTCTGCTGTCACGGACAACTGTATCATTTAGTGCATTACAAGAATTTATCTGTGGTCCTTCTTGAAGCCAGTTAGGTTTTTTGCCTCTCCTAGTTCTGAATTAAAGGGTGTTCCAAAATATACTCTTCCAATTTTTGGCCTAAACTTATTTAGGGTTTCACTGAGGAAAACTTCTCTTATGCTAACATTCTGTTTAACTTAGGTCATTTTTCTTCCTCAGTCTTGTTTAGAAAGAGAAATAATTTCTCCTGCAGACTTTATTTTGCCTGGCTAGCAAACTAGGTTGGCTTGTATGCCTTTCTTACAACAGGTGAAGTGGGAACCTATCATTCTTCTTTACCTGTTTCTGCCTGACTGATTCTTTGCTGGCTATGAGTAATGGAAACTGTGGACAGGAGTTTCTGTTTTTAGCCAGGACAGCCAGAAATGAAGAAGAAAAAAAAAAAAGCTAACAGTGTTTAGTCAAAATTTGACTACAAACCATCAATTTAAAACAAATCATAGACTCATAGAATAGTTTTGGTTGGCAAGGACCTTTACAGATCAGCGCAGAAAATGCAGCGTTAAGATGCAGTGGCAAGTAGGAGTGTATCCCAAGGATACAGGGACATTCTAGTGCAGTTGTGCAAAGCACTAGTGAAATCCTCTGTGTTCTATTTCAGAATTCATGTTCTTGCTGTCCATATTACATTTAAATCTTGTTTGTCTTTCTATTTAAAGGTTATTTGTTCTACTTCTGAGATTATGTCTGTGGTGGCATAGCTAATGTCCTGATTTGTGTGATCAGGGAAAGCGTTTTCACAACATTTAAATGTAAGCAATGAATGAATAGACGTGTCAGTATTCATCCCACCTAATTGATGCACCTGAGCTAGAAGGGTCATCTGTCTAGAATCTTTCCTAGTTGCTGGGAGAGAGATCTCTTTTTATCTACTGTAAAGACAAATCATCCTACAAACACCAGCACCTAAATGTGATGATTTGAATACCCTCCTTTCGGCCTTCAGCCACCTTTATTAACATGTTCCTACTTTGTATAAGAATTTATTTGTTCAGTGTCCAACTTGGTGTGAAAAGGCATTTTGCTAGGCGTGTCTACTAACTCATAAAACGTCCTGATCCTAGCTCCAAAAGACTTAGAGCCTGTAAGGAGTGGGGAAGAAGGATACAAAATGATACATACATGATGTTATCTACTTATAGGTACTGTCAGTTTTAAAAGCGCCTCAGTCTTTGAATGGTTAGGGAGCTGACCTTTAAAGTCCTTGTGATTGTGTAGCTGAAATTAGGCATGTGTAGCTATTAATAAAATTACATGCATAGATGAATGCCAGGTCTTAGCATATGAGAATATTTTTTGTTTAGATACCATGGTAGGACTGCATCCTGATCAGAGACTGAGAGAGTTCCAGACAGAGAGTAGTCTGAGTATTGAGAAATTTGAAATTATAAATGATCCCATTAATAGTACTGTCTTTTATTGTCATTTTTTTTTCTTTCATACAAAAAAGAAAGTTTGGTATATGTGCATTAGAGGTTTTATTAGCAATAATTTCCATCTCTCTGCACAAAACTTGTCATTTTCACTTTACCACTCCTCATACAGCATTTTAATAACGGAAGATTTTCACATTCTGCCTGTCATTTAAAGGAAGAGGTCCCTTTATGTCTTTAGTATTTGCAAACTCAAAGAGAGACTTCTTAAAAATGTTAAATTCCCAAACAAGATAGATACTTGATATATCTACTTCTGTGCACATAGATTCAGAGAATTACAGAATGACAGAATCGTTGAGGCTGGAAGGCAACTCTGAAGGTTGTCTGGTCCAACCCAACCCTGCTCAGCAGGGCCACCTGGAGCTGGTTGCTCAGGACCATATCCAGACAGTCACAGGTTGTCTATCGGGTGTATTTCCTGACAACTAATAGCACTTATATTTCAAACTATATTTGTTGTGAATAGTGCTTGGAACTTTAAACAGCAGTTTATTATTGCAAAATCTTTGTATTTTGAATGTGTAAATGTCTGTGAAAGATCCACATAACCACACTTGGGAATATTGACAATATCTCACTCTTGCTTATTTACTACATTTTAATTTCTTGGATCTAGAACGAATGTGTTCGAACTATTCAAGTCTCAAACACAAGCTGAAAGAACTAGAAAAAACAGCTGGAAATACTTACTAAATAATCAGTCCTATCTCTCTATTGGCATTAGTAATAGATTCTGTAAGATGCCCCCAGCTCAAATTTAAACAACTGAAATAACTTGGATCCTGTCACTTCCCTCAGGTATCAGCCCACAGTCAGCTGTCCAGTGGAAGCATTCCAGTTTAGGACATCCTTTTGCCCTCACAGCACTGTTAACAAATGCTTCGCATATTCTCTGAAAAGGGAACACACTAAAGAAATCAAAGTGTAGGTATGCTGTACATAGCAGTAATAATGAAGTTCAAAGGGGTATTGTGAACTTTGACATTGATTCCCTGTGTGGCTTCTTTTTCCAAAGAAACATGTGAGTGTTTTGCAAACAGAAAACAAAAAACTTTGAACTCAAATTGGCATATGTCCCCAAGGTTGTGTTCTTTCTCACTTTGGCAGTTTTAAATTCAGCAACCAAAATGTATTTAAGTGGTGTTGTCTGTAAGCCAGAGGGAAACCCAGGGTATGCTTGTCCTAGAAGTTTCATGGCAGTGTGAACAAAGCTTCCCAGTAAAAAGAATTGGCTTTCTCTGCGCTTCACAATTTGTTCACAGTTTATGTAGAGTTAAGTGTGCTTTAAAGAGGGTTGCGCTTTAGGTGTATCTCTCCAAGACAGCTCAGTTATTCTACGTCACTCACACTATCTTTAAGCAGTAAAAACTCTGTCGGAGTATTCAATATAAGCATACCAAAGTGAATATGTCTGCAAACTCCACACTTGCTGGCCATGTAATTGTTGCTTTCCCCATATATAAAAAGTGAGTTGGAAGCTAGACAAACAGCCTAATCCAAGTCGCTCTGAAATTAAATGGATTCTGGTCACTGACATGAACTCTGGACAATGCTGTGTCATTTTCTACCTTCAGTTGTCTTTGGCTTTCCACTGTATTTATAAGGTGGTTTACAAGTCATGTGAAAATGTTGCTATAATTCATTGCTTTCTCAGTTTCCTTCCTTATTGAATAAATCCAATGTTAGAAAACTTCATAGCTGTATGAGACACAGCAAATACAAATGTGTAAGTAATAGGTAGTAGTGTGTGTCTTTATGACTAAAAAGTGGAAAAAGAAATAACGTTTGAAACAGAACAATGCATCTCTAAATGCCATCCATATGTTAGATTCTGGTTGCAATCTCATCAGTGCAGACTGTGTGCAGTAGCACTATTTCTGGATTTACAGTGATATCAAATAGATTTTAATTGAAGCTGAAATGAATTAGGTCAAAAATTCAGAGATGGTCAATTACCTAGTATTAACTTTGAAGTTCAATTTTATCTTGATTACATGACCTAATATCAGATGGGATGAACTTTTCAGAATTACACTGGAGGTGAAAATTATCCATGCTCAGCACCTCTAAAACTTAGGCCATACTATCATGATTCTCAGACTGGCTTGGAGAACATAACATGAGGAAAAATAACTATGAAAACTCCAGCTCGAGGCCTTAAGGGTCAGAGTAAAATATGACTGTGCTGACCAGTAGCATGAGATCAAGAACTTTGAGTACGTTTGAGTTACTAACTTAAAATACACCAGGGTTTCTACAACAGTTCTACCATAGTAATGTTTTCTTTAGTAAATTTCTTTTATTCTATATTAGTACAGCAGGTAGTCGAATGGGGCTTTTTCCATCATAAAAGGTCATAGTTATTACAGTAATACAATTGCATACATCAGGTGCTGTTAAGACATTATTTACCTCCATGTCCTATAAATAGTAAACACAGAAATATATGGAAGGTGTATTTATCTTCTTGATTTTACTGAAAAAACTAAAGAAGCTTGGCATGTGTAAAGTATAATTAGTCAGTTGAGGCATGTTACAAACACCAAGTGTGCACTTTTGAAATTCCCACCTCCCATGTCCTCTTCTGACAATGTTGAGTTTGCCTTATAGCTTTACTTGGTTTGAGATTTATCACATTGCTCACGTTCATTTGTACAGCAAAAATCTTGCTTTTTAAAACTGCCTACATGTATTGATAACATTATCTGACAGTTCTAATACCAAGATTGCAAGGCAAACACTGTGTACAACATGCATGCAGAGCTATATAAATAATAAACTATGTGTTTGTTACAAATGGTAAGATTTTAACTCTTCCTGTAGTGGGTTAGGTGGAGTTTTGGGGATTGTTTTTGTATCCAGAATTGTTCTAGCTTTTGTTTTTCATCCCATTCCACTCTGATCAGGCTACACCAAAACCCACTGGGAAATGTGTGCATTTCTGTGAATACTTCACAATACCTTTGGTTACAAAGAAAGAGGGCACTTGGGATCAAAAGATGTCAAGGCTGAGTCAGCTTTGGATAGATATCCAGATGCTTTTGTCCTGGAAACTGAGCAAGAACAGGCTTCTTATGAATTTTTATTACCCCTCTGTGTCAGCCAGATCAAAAGTGCTATGAGAGTAACCTCTCTCATGATCTTTCTGTCTCACATTCTTTTTTTCTCATGTTTCTTTCACTTCATCTTTTGCATATTCCTTAAAGGGGAAGAGAGAACAATATATTATTTTGAAATATGTATAATGTATGTTTTTGTCTTTCATTCTCAAGGAGAGATTGTATGAAGTAATTTTCCTGTTTATGAAATTCTTTTCTGCTGTCACAACGTGGACTTGAATCAAAACTATGTAACTGATCTTTTGTAGCGTGCTTCAGAAGCCATATCTTGAGAAACTTCCTTTTGCAGAAGGCTCTGTGGACAATTAAAGATGACGATAGGTTCTAATGACCTCTATGGAAGCATGTAGGTGTCTGGATTCCAACAGGATGTAGGCATCTTGCATGCTTGTCTTTTCAAAATCTGAACTCAATGTTTCCCTGCTGCAGCTCCTTTTTTTTAATTGGTCTTATCGTGCAGTACTATATTACTATGAACTGTAGTGGGAAACTCCTGTCAGCTTGTTCCATGCAGTATACAAATTACAAAGAGTGGAAAGCTAATTTAAAGTTTGTAATGTCAGTACATAGAGGGAAAGTAGGTAATAAGAGATAAGGAGCCTAAAACAACAATAAAACAATATTGGCTAACATGATACTCAGTGGTAACAGGGCATGAGAGCTTAATAGTTAGCAGCACTAATAACTTTATGAGCTGTGTAGCAAAAGAGAGCCTTGGAGATGTCTGTGAGATAACTTCGTGGATGTTTATGCGGAGCTCTACCACAGTGTGAAGGGCAGCATGAGAAAAAGCACAATGATGATTTTTTAAAATGTAAGAGGTATCAGAAGATATCCGTGGCTGATAAGAAGTGAAGCTCACATTTCGGTAATGAACAAGGGATAATCAGTATGGAATAGGTCAGAGAATCACAGAATGGTAGGGGTTGGAAGGGACCTCTGTGGGTCATCTAGTTCAACCCCCCTGCCGAAGCAGGGTCACCTACAGCAGGCTGCACAGGACCTTGTCCAGGCGG
>Ga0065711_1028609_pt1 | contig 40199 bp, 13 predicted proteins | sample Hoacrofraction12_FD_59098 | JGI IMG/M metagenome (GOLD analysis project Ga0065711, IMG submission 59098) | Hoatzin crop microbial communities from Cojedes, Venezuela - Epithelial fraction 12 v2 (version 2) | ecosystem: Host-associated > Birds > Digestive system > Esophagus > Crop | place... | reverse complement strand
GCAAAAACCCTTTCTTCTTTTCTTTTTTTGGTCTACAGTGAATTTTAGTCTTGACCAAAGATGAAAAAGCCACTTTCAAGAGTACAATAGGACTTCACATTCATTTCTCTCAAGATCATTGTGCAGATTTGTAAACAGGCAGCACTTTGTCTTTCAGCGAAGTAAACTATACTTAATGACTAGCGGAGTACTGTATAAAGAGATAAACTAGAACAAAAGACTTTCTGGAAAATACAATTCAGTCTTTATGCATAAATTCTGCATTCACAATACTGGTGCCTTTTAATAAATTTTGGCTTTTAAAGTAAAATTTTTTTAGCTTGGTTTGATTCTAACACATTTACTGTCTTTACAGTACATGCTACTCTTTCCTCTTCAAGATGCAATGCAAATAACCACCAACAGAAACTGTATTTTCAAAGGCTGTAAGTTTATTTATGAATTCTTTTCTGCTTAAACTCTGTATGTCAAAAATATGTCTGTTGTGTTCCTGTACACTTTCAAGTTCACAGACTGGGGTTTGTCATTTCATCCATATTTCCCTTGTACATCTGAACCTACTTTCACAGTACACTACAATGTTCCTATTCAAAAAAAAAAAAGGATGGAAACACGTTCCTGACAACCATCCAAAGCACTGACATAGCTCCATCTTCCACCCGCTACATTTTGCTAATTATATCTCAATGGCTCAGCTCTCTTAAGACAGAGAAGGAAGCAAATGACACTATCAGTATGCTAGGGGAAAGAGTAAGACAAGTAAGCAAGGGAACCCCAGGAAGGAGGAGAATCAAGAGCTGCTAAATTCTGTAGCAACTACCAAAATCCAGCTCGCTATACGTAAACATTACATGTGCTTCACACCTGCACTGAAGCCATTCTATATCAAGAACTACCACATGTATTCTTTCTGTGCAGAAAAAGGGTGGTTTTCATCACAAAATTTGATGTCAGAGTAAAAGGTGTAAGAAGAAAGGAAAAAATTGCCTGGTCAAAACAGCAAAAAAATGACGCAAAGTTCTCCCCTTAAAAAAAACTTTCCTTGTCCTAACATCCTCCACCTCCTGCTACTGTATACTTTTACTTCTCTCCAACAAAAACATTTGAGTTGGGACTACTGTATCTCTGACGCACTGAAGAGACCTGTACAAACCTTTTCCCTTCTAAGATCTTTCAGCAGCACTTAGCATCTTGCCTACCTTCAGCTATAGCCACTCTCATCCTACTAGTGCCTTACACTACTGAACACGCACTAGAAATACTGATTTTTATAAATAAAGTTGGTAGTGGACCAAAGGCAAAACTTAGTAACCACTACCCCTGCCAGGAAAGGGTGGTGAGCAACACCGACCCTACTTGGAAGCTGTTGATGTATTTGTAAAGTACGTCAACTTCCTTTATGAAAAAGTAAATGTCACTGGCCAGAGAATACAATTCCAGATGTCCTTTCTTGCCTTTACTGTTTGCCATCTTGCTGCAACAGTGATTACTCATACAAAATTCTCCTTCTATAAACATATGTTACATCACATCCAAGCATATGCTTAAGTTGCTTATAATGTTAAAGTACACTAGCTAGTTTCATAATCAAAGCTCTAGTATCCTCTTCATCATAAATGAAACAAATGTTTGGTGTTCTTAATTTAGAGACCTATTTGAGGAAGAGAAGAGGAGAAACAACACAGCTACACAGCACTTGCAATATAAATGAGAAAAAACAAGTTAATTTTGAATGGGGTGGAGAAGCAGCAAAAACATACATTCTACTTCAATTCTGAATCAGCAATGCAGGCATTCACAATTAACATTAACCCACCATGCCCTGGTATCTATTGCCAATGGCACACCACAAGAAAATTTAATCAAGATTAGTAATACACATATAATAACTAGAACAAATTTCTATGGGCAAGATATCTCTGAGTATTACTTTTAATGCACGAGAAAGAGAGGTGCTGTTGCACGTAATGATTCCCTTGACGGTCTACCTTAGCTGATTTCACACCCTCCTAACTGAAAGAGCATGTCAAGAGGAGAGATGACAAGATCAAAAACTGCCATGTTCAGCCATATCCTAGCAAATGCCAGTATAAAAAGAGCATTAAATGCAAAGATGATTCAGAGAAATTTGGCTTAACTTTATGCAAATGACAATTCTTTTACACAGTCAAAAAGAAAAAAAAGCAATACACTCTGTTCCTCTGATATCACCTTGTAATTGCAATTTAAATATCATATATGATATCCAAATATTATATATGATGCCAAACATTTTCTGTTTTATAAAAGACACAGAGGGCCCCAAACAGTATGTAATTTCTTACAGAAATATTGATTTTTTTCATCTTTACTGAATAAGTGGCAATTCAAGAAATTAGTGGATCTTAAAACAAGCTACGTTACTTGAAAATCGCTTAGTAAGCATACTCTAACAGAGCAGCCTTTTAATTTGGCACAGGTTGGCAAAGTGAAAAGGCCTCAGAAAAGGAAGAGCAGCAGACCTAGGAGGGGGCCTGGATATCCCATGCCAGATGCTGACCATCCATCATTACTACATAATTTCTGTAAAAATAAAGCACTGCAATAGTCTTATCTGTCCCAGAACCAGCTGAGCTCTTTCCCCAACAAGCAAACAGGTAATTTTCATCTGCTTCTTGGGCAAGACTCGTCTCTGCCACCTACACCAGCCCATACTTCCTCACTCTTAGCTGCAAGGAGACACTAGGGGAAGAGAGAAGCCAAGTTATTACTCCTTGCTAATGAGTTATTTTTCAAAGAAGAAATGAAGATACTGGATTCCACCCATCCAACAGAAAAAGTGTCTGACACCTCACCAATGCTTATGTGCGGCAACCAAAGGCACCACTTTAACTAGAAGCAGAGCCTGAATTTCATTCGACTATTCCACACGAAAAATCCCACCAAACTTGATCTTCATTCACTATTACCTTGTTCCTAGAGAAAAGTATTGGCCAATCTTCAACTACCTATGCTAGAAATCATATGGGAGCAGACAGACAGCAGAAAGCACAGAGGTCCACTGAATACTGAAGATGCAGTTAAGTGTCAGCCATCCGTCGAGCATACTCCGGAAAGACAACAGTTCCTGAAATGAGACACAAAGTGGCAAGCAGACTCCAACACATCTTTGGATCTGAAGTGCTCTAAGCATGGCAATAACAAATCAAAAGAAGATGGAGGCTGCATTAATAACTGCATGTAACCCTTGACCTTCAAATAGGGAACTAGTTCTGAAGGCAGTTACAGAGTAAATCAATTTAGCGAACTTTTGGTAACTGAAGGCTTCACAGAGCTTTTATTTGCATGGGGTACTGAGATTCATATGCCTACAGAAAAATACAATATTTGAAACTTTCTTGGGCTATAAAGCACCATTAATTTTTGCTACCTCCTTAAGAATTCAGAATTCTCTTTTCTACATGACTGGTTTTGCTTTCTTGTCCAGATATTATTCATTCAATAAAAAGGGGAATTTTTGTAAATCTCTGTAATCTGGAAGTTACAGTTCTGTGCATCATACATAGAGAAGCATGCATGTCTGACTGGAGCATCTATGATTAAGCACATATAGTATCTTGCCCTCATTTTCACATACATTTAAGGATAAATCAACTGCAGAGGAAAAACACCTAGTAGACAAAAAGAAACAACTAACTGATGTTGTGATGAAGTAAAGAAGAAATGCTTTGGGGGGAGATACATTTTCAACCAAAAGATAGTCAACACAAAGGTCCAATACATTTATGGCATACAGTACTTTACTATACAATACTAAGAACTAAAGCAAGTAATTTACCAGGAGAAATCCAGATTTTCCATATGGGAACCTGGTGCTATACCATCACATACGAAGTCTAAATCCTGTCATGAGAATACAAACGTCTGAAATAATACAACCTGAAATAAGTAATTATTTTAATGCAATCAGAAACATTATTTGCAAAACTCTTGCTAGGCACCCTGTACCTTAAATGGTTTATAAAAAAGGAAAGCTGGCTTATCTCTAGACATCAGTCTTTCAAATTAATATCTTTTATGTTCTAAATAATGCATTGTAGCTAAGTACCAGAGAAATTGGAAAATTTATGAGTAACATTATATATGGTTATAAAAAATTAACCTTTCAATTTTTTTCTTGAAGGAATCTGGCATAATGTTCTTTTCAAACAGTAAAGCATCTGCAAATATTCACGATATTCCTTTTTACATTTTCAACTAACAATTCTTCTGCATTAATACTAAACATGAAACAGCAGTATCCTTTTGGGATCATACACAATTTTACATGCAGTTTCTATCCATAAAATAAAGTTGGAGAACCAAACCAGTCACAGTGGTCAGCAGAGTTCATATCCCAGTGTAATGAATTTCTCAATGTAGTAACAGACATCATGAGAATCTTAATATTTTCAAGAACAGTGGATTAGAGATAAATGAAAGATGCACACACCTCCAATATCTGTATAATGCCCAAAGTTTTCTCTGTCTTCATAATCTGTCCAATAGAAGCTCAACGCACAAGAGGATTAAACAGCATAAATATACGGACACCTGAAAATGAAGACCTAGTCTGAGTGATATATTTTATCACACAACTTCCTCCCTAAAAAAAGTTTTGACCTTAATTGTGTTGTATACAAAGGAAGAACAACCATCTCTGGCAGCAAAAAAAGTTGCTTAATTTATCATCAAATTATTTCTTGAGACACACCTATGTTACAGTCAGAGCAGGATACAATGACAGAAGGCAAGAAACATACAGTTTTGTCCCACTACTATAGTGCAAAGCCATTAGAGCTCTTCACGATCCTTGAGTAAATGAACATATATTGCTAAGTTCTTCAGCAATCACAATCCACAGCTGATGAGCTTTCACTTCCCACTATTTTCCATCACATAAAACAACACAAAAAAACCACACACTCACTTTACAACTGAGCAGGCTACAGTTTGTCTACTCAAGATCTCCAGTATCTCCTTCCCAGTTGCCTCAGGTAACAACAGATTTCAAGCTGAAATCTCTGCACACTATCAGTTCTGCTAATCAAAAATCTACCCTAATGTATACCAGCATAATCAACTAAAGCTATATTTATTTTAATCCAGCCTTATTTCAGAGCACAAGAAGTATCAGTAATGAGTTACTGAAGATACTTGCAAGATAAGAGCCTACTCCACCATCTTCACAGAAAAGGTCTGGAAGAAACAAGAGGGGGAGGCTGGATGTCTACAGTACAGGGATGGAAAGGCATGTTTTTCTTACTGGTATCAAAGATGAAAGCTAAGATTTTTGGTGAACACATCAACTAGGAACTCATATCCCGCAGTGATACATGTTGTTGTTGATGTTCTGAGAACTTCCTTACACTGCTGTGAAGAACATCAAGCCATGCATCACCTTAGCCCCTACCAGAGACCAGAACCGAGATTATCACCAAGGCACTTCTCTTCCTCCACTTACTAACCAAGTTGGCCAGCATTCTAACTTCTCTTCGTCTCTCAGTCATAGAATATGCAAAAAAATGTAGAAACTCTCCTCTAAAGACTCTTTCCTCTGCAACGTTGAGCTTGTATCTTCTCAGACCTCTCACGAGGTCTCATATTTGATCTATAAAGGAATCTGTTTTGCACTACACTTTCTAACTTCTGTATTAAGATCCCACCTGAGCAAAACACAGTAATAAGACATAATAAACATGAGAGTCTGGAAGATTATTTTACAAGCAAAGCGTATTTTGATAGTGGTACTGTGATTGTAGTAAACTCAAAAAAGAATTACAGAGCAATAAATTGAATACCTGCACATTCTTAGGTATCTATGCTTCATTAAAAACAAACAAATAAAAACCCAAACAAACAAAACAAAAAAAACCCCAACAACAAAATCCCCACTTTATCCTGAACGATAGCTGCGTAAGGTCATCGTCAATTAAATCTTAAGTGTTCCTTTCATGGTTCAGCTGGTGAGGCTTCCTATATACTTCTGCTAGAATATACAGCATATAAAATGAGTAATGGAGCTTGTATTTGTATTCTGTCATTCTCTATTAGTGTTGTATACAGAAAACAAGACCCAAACAGTTAGTGATGAGTGAGGTGAAGAAGGGAAATGAAAATGTCAAATGCAGGAAGAAACTGTTAAATGGCACCAAGTGCCTGGGTGAGGTGTTTGCCTACCCATGTGCTGCTTGTCTTTCTCAATCTATCATCAGAAAGGACAAGGAACCTCAGGAGGGATGAATGTCCTAAGTCAGAAGAATGGAGTGGTCTACATCCTTCACTGCCTGAGGCAATAGCAGGCTTGCCCTAAATTGTCAGTTTATGGTCTTCACTGCAATCTGCCTCCTGTCAATGCAAAATTCAGAAATTAAAATCCGATGTGACTTGTAGCCTTCAAAAATAAAGACTATACTTTCTTTTTTTTAAATGATAGAACAATGATTACAGGCGTTTACGGGGGGGATCACAGCATGGGAGGGGACACACATTCCAGTATACCAGCTTGCTCTGCTTTTCACTCGGACTGATGCTGAGAGATAAGAGACTGACTAGAAGCAGTTGGCCCAAATGACCATCTGACCATGAAAAAGAAGTATGGACTAGAATTTGAAAGGAAGTCCTAATGGAAATGTAAACCAGAGTCAAGCAGCACTGCTATTACTGTTAGTAAGAGAGGTCTGGAATAATAGAAGAAAGTCAATCAAAATAGCTAAAAATTAGAACAGAGACACACAGAAACATGATTAAGTTTCTACATGTCCGTTCATCTCCTGTTTCATAATAAACAAAGCGACCATAAACAGGAGGCAAGCTAACAGGCTTTATACTCACTATTGTGCTCAGAGATGAGCAGCACAATTTTAATTGAAAGACCACAAGCCACCTACCACTACAAATGATGCCATCATGAGCATGATGGGTACATCCCAGTTTATCCTAGTCCTGCTTTGCCTTTTTCTTTCTTTTTAAAGCATTTTTATTAAAACATGATGCTGAGTGTTTGAATACATAGCAAACAGAGAGGCCTATATAACCGTTCTATTCAAAATGGCCATTCCCCTTTTACAGCATGAAAGCTCACTGAGAGGATTATATCCTATTTCATCACAAAATACTAATTTAATTTTATTTTGTAAAACCTTTCTTATACCTAGGGATTTTAAAGAGGTTTTTGTATGTTTGCTAAGAATATTTTATAAACGAAGGCACATTATTAAGATTAAATATTCCTGAATGCTTACAATAGTACCATAAACCACGGAAGTCCTCCTTCAGTCATCCACACACACAAAGTCAAAGCACAGATCTGACAGTATTTTACCCAGACACCCTAAAATTCACAATCCTTTAACGCAGTCTAGACCACACGAGGGTCTTGCACTGAAAGTTTTTATTATAGAGAGTTCTCATTAATTCACCATATAGCCAATTAAACCAACCGCATTTTATTTAAGATCTCCAACAAAGACTTTCACTTACAGTCAGTTTACAACTTAAAAAAATCATTTTGTATAACTTCTATAGTCACAAAAACCAGCAACACAATTTCATTGGTTTTATATTCAAAAGCATCCTGGATCTACTTTTGTTTTTAACTGAACTCCACAGCCAGGCTACCACTGAGTTGAATGGCAGCATGGTTAGATCATAGTTTAAAGCATCTGAGACCCGAACTCCATGCCCATGAAGCAAGGATGAATGCTGGAATCTTTCGGGTTTTACACGCAACATATTTAGGACTGGAGATTGTGTTACAACACAGCCTACAGCTACACCTGAAAAAAACTAGAGGTGTCCTCGTAACACATCACCGAAGCCGAGGCAAACATATGCTGGTAATCTAAGAACAGACAGAACAAACGAGAAGGATGCTGAAAACAGAGGCATGAACACGCTGGTTCTAGCAATTCATACCCAATTTGCCAGATGCTTTAAGCAGGAATCTAGACAACCTGCACCCAGTGCAGTTACTGTCTTTAGAGAAACTGCATCAGAATCGACAAAATTTTTTTTAATTACCTCCAGAACCTTAAGTGGCTGCTGGCATAGGTTACAACTTGGCAAAGGTACATGTTTTAAATCCAATACAGTCTTCAGAAGCTGACTGTATATTCCTGATGAGGTCCTGTGCCAAGCCAGGCCACGTTTTTACCTTCTCCCCTACATGGTGAGCACTGCTTCCAACCTATATTCACATATAAACAGGAAATGAAACAGCTGGTAGAAGACTGTCACACAGCATGAGTATCTATCTGTTCTGGATTCCTCTAATGGTGCTGTTCGGTACAAGCATGAAAAAACCTCAGTAAAGCTCAGTTTGTCAACACATGTATTACTGTAAGAATTTGCAACGTCTTCATAGGTATTCAGAGATGTAAAAACTGCTTAAATAGAGGGCAATTCAAAGAAAGGGCTACTTACACACTGGTTTTGCAGTGTTACTCCTACTATTCCATCCCTTCAGGAGAAAGCCGCTGAAGCTGCAGACTCTGCAAGTTCTATCATTTTGTGTTTTATTTTTAAATTCAAAATTGTCTGAATATCTCAAATTGTAGCATTTCCACTTGCAGACATGCAAATACACATATATACAGTGTGCGTGTATACATATACGTGTTTGTGTGTGTATCTGTCTCTATCTCCATCGTCATCAATCAATAATCTGGTGTGATATCAAGTAACAGTATTGTGATACCTCGCCCCCCTTCCACCCGCCCCCAAAAAACGAAAATTAAAACTGACCTTATCTGCCTGTCCTGGTTTTGGCTGCAATAGAGTTAATTTGCCTCCCAGTAGCTGCTGTGTTTCGGATTTAGTACAAGAAGTATGGTGACAACACTGATGTTTTCAGTTGTTGCTATGAAATCAAGGACTTTTTTCCAGTCTCACAGATTCAGCTAATGAACAGGTGTGCATAGCCAGGCAGCTAGCCCAGGCTGACTAATGGAAATATTCCATACCATAGATGTCATGCGCAGTTTATGAATGGGGGCTGGCTAGGGGGCAGGGAGCTATCTGCTCTTCTTGTTTCTGGGAGTTCGAATCCTCTCTTGTCCCGGAGTTCAAACTTTTTCAGGAAATTCGGGATTTTGGGGCTCTGCAATTGCTGTTCGGGATCGGTCACAAATCGGTCATCAGGTGGTGAGAAAAACTGTATTGGATACAGTTTGTTTTGCATATTCATTATGATCGTTATTATCATTATTAGTATTAATATTTCCTTTGTTGCCTTATTAAACTAACTTTATCTCAACCCACAAGTTTCCCCTTCTGGCCATTTCTCCTCCCCAACCTGCTGAGGGAGGGAATGGGAGGGATGAGCGAGCGGCTGGCTGTATGGTGCTTAGCTGCCAGCTTAAACTACACTACCTTACACCCCCACTCCTTGGAAAACAAGCCCTAGCAGAAGACCAGCCAGTTTACTGAAGACCCTCCACTTCCCCTCCTCTCCCTGCTGAATTGCAGCTTTCTCTCCTTCACCCTCCCAAGCTCCCCCAGCTCTGGGAGAGACTGGCTCATAGACTGGTTTATCACCTCTCAGCAGCCCCTCTGCTTCTCACTGCCTCCGTCTAGCTCCTCCCAGGACTCTGCTTTTGCATAAAATACGCTCTGTAAGGCCCACTGATAACATTTGGGGGGGGGGGGCGGAGGGCAGGGGAAGAGTCTTCCGAAGACAGAATTCTTTTTAAGGAATTCCTAACAGTGTCTCAATAACCATTTTCACAAAACAAGAGTAAATGCAGTAACACAGCTCAGATTGTCATTCTCCCTCTACCAGCACAACGTTCTCTACGGGGAAGCAGGGAGAAAAACAAGGCAGGGAGGCATGAAGAGAGAAAAAGAAATAAGCAGCCTCAATGAGTTATGACACAAAATTTCTCTCCTAGCAGGACTAATCTCCATTTACTCTACTAAGATAGAGCTTCTTTATGGAACACTTCATATACGGCAGGAGATTATTGATTCACCATCCATCAGAGAAAGATTTTTTTTTTTTAAACCTGATAGCTTTATAGATAGATTTCTACTGGATATGCGTAATAAGTTTGTTTCTTATTTAGTGGATTATTCCCAGGTGCAGAAACAGCATCCCAAATTTAGAAGTAATTCAGTTTCACCCTCATCCCACCATAACTACGTATCTGTCTTAACAGTATGATCATCACTGAACACATCCAAGTCGCCTCAGGTCAGATGAATTTGCAATGATTTTATGATACTAAAATAATTTAATCTGAAGGGAAGAGAAAGCCCCAGAAGAGATAAGTAAATGGCAAATTGCTCAGTTGTTCCTTCTAACTGCAACAATCATGATAAGAGCGGCTCACTCTCAAGACAGCCAGAGTTTTCTAAATGAAAACTGGTTCTTACCCCCTGCCCCCAAAATGCCAGTGAAGTCAAGAAAGGCTCCTAAAAGCCAAAAGAGGAAATGCAGCTTTTTTGTTCAGCCCAGTGGAAAACAATCCTGATAGCTTTTCCAGCATATGCAGATTCTGATCATAAAAATATTCTGCTGGGTCTTGGGGGGGGGTTGGTGTTGGTTTATTTTTTTACATAAATTCTTACTAGTCATCTGTGCTCCAAGACTGGATAGTCTCTCCAAGGCCTTAGCTAAGGGTTCCTGTTTGGAAAATTATAGCCAACCAGTGCATAAGGGGATGCATTAACAGTCACAAAACAGAAAATGCAGCTGTACCAATTTTAAATTCGAATACACTATTGCGTTGCTTTTACCCCAGCAGCTCTGATAAGTTGCTTAAGGTTCTAGTTAGTAAAAGGTCACTCTGCAGCAATTTTTTTCTTTATTTTTTTTAATGTCAGAGAAGTCCCCAGGGCTGTTGCAAAGAGATCTGCAAATGCCATAACATGGAATGGAAGAGAACAGCTTTTGGGCTGGGGGTAGGCGTCTGTAAGAACCTAAACCTTCTTGGTCCCCAAGGTGACAGTGAAGATGAGTCCACTGCACAGACTCACACAGACAGAGAGCGCTACGCAGGGCTACAATGGTCTGCTCACAGTGCCCTCACCAAAAATCTGCAGAACAAGCATCACCTTTCCCCAAACTTCTACCTGCCTGTAGCACTGATCACCTAGTGTTTCACCAAGTCAGAAGACGAGAGACTTGGAGAGGACAGGACTGAAAGCACACACAATTCAAGCAGAATCATTCAAAATGAGTCACTTGGAAGACAGGCGGTTCAGCACAATAAAACAACCATTTCCAGACAGAAAGTCTCACTGAATGGAACAACTAGAGTGCTATATGAAAACACTGCACATCAGTAAGACTCCTTAGCATACCTAGGTCTTGCTGACTCAACATAGCCTTAACAATTGTTACTTATTTCCTGAAAGTACAGCTCTCATTTACAATATAACCTAGGTATAAAATACTTAGGCACTGTATTTGCTTAGACAAGTTTGCTTCCCTTTTTCTTCTTTAGGATTTAATGAGCCCAGAGAAATAATTATCTTTAAACAAAGAGATAGCTTAGGTTTGGTTTTCTTTACTTATTTCATATTTTTTGGCTATGCAAGTCAGAAGGCAAGGAAAACTGGCAACAGAAATAAGAGTTCTAATTTCTAGTATTTAAAAAATGGACTAAATATGAACCAGAAGAAAATACATGTAATTTAGGGAAATAAAAAACTTTTAAAGGAACAAAAGCAGAACAAAAGTTTTCCTTAAACATCTTATTCAATTTGTAGATTTTTCGTTGCTTTTGAGATGGCAGAAGGAACGAGTTATAAAATCCTGAGCTTTGAAGTTTTGTTCATTTGATATTTTACATTTCAGCAAGTATTTTTTCATTATTCATTGATCTCCTTATATCGTAAGGCAAAGCCATAAACTCAGACTTTACTAGCTCATGCAGCACCCCAATATCAGGATGCCATTTGGCCACTTAAGAAACATTCTCCATCAGCTAACAAAAACAAAGTCAGGATTAGAATGAGATGGTAGAAACTCAAATTATCACTGTCAACTTCAGCTATAATAAGCATTTTTATTATATTTTATTTCATTCTACTTTTAAAATCAATTCTCTTGAAAGAAAAGTTGTAATTAGATATTGAACAGATAAGTGGCAAAGTAAGAAATTTGGAAAAAGATTTTAGAAAAAGTTTCCATCTATTTTTCATGCCATTTTTACTCCCCAAGCTGCCACATTATACAGAAGAATAAATTAGCTTTCCTTGCCCAGATAGTCTGACTTTCTTAATGTTACTCTTCTCTTGTCTACCTGTGGACAGGAAGATGCTGCTAAACACTGTAATTACACTCTGTAGAGATTACGCAGGAAATTACAACAGGAAAAAAAGAATTAGAAAGTGAAGGCAGCAAGTTTAAAGATTGAAATCAGTATTTTCCGCAGAATGAAGAAAACCCAACTACTATACTTTCATCTCTATTCATAATATTGGTAACAGGAGGTGATCAATCAAAACTATGAAACCCAAAAAATGGGTTCTCTCTTATCTCAGATGGCCAACTGCTTTCATTCATTTATCTTTAAGTGTTCTGGATTTTTTTTTTAATGTTGTTAATGTTTTTAATGACCATGTTTAACCCAACATCATTCTGATTTGAAATATCTTTAGGTCTAACTATAAAAAGTAACACCTGTCTATCGTTCACCATTTTTGCAGAAGCGCCATTCTATCCAGTCTAACTATTCAGAAGCACAGACTACCACCACATCAATGTCCATGAAGTCAATAGCTAAGGGAATCTAAAAGTGAAAGGTTTGTCCACGCAGTTGTTGCTAATTTCCAGTTAAGAGTACAGGGTACATAAGAAGCCAATGCACTGAAATAAGCACAAACAAAATTCCACCTGGCTTTCCAGGGCAGTTATGCCTTGACATCAGCTAATACATTTCAGGATAAGAAATAAAAGCAATGGGACCGGCTTCTCTCTCTCCCACCCACTTTCACATTGCATCCAAGCAGGGATCTGTTTGGCCCTAGCAAGGACCAGGACAGGACTGTCCTCAACTAAATCCTCGCAACTCTTCTAGTAACGGGAGATCAGGCAAGAGTACATTTTGGCAAGTGGATTTATATATAGGTCACGGCTGAGCTGGAGGCTGTGTTATTTTGGCAGCAGAATCAGCGGGAAGCCCTCAGCTCCTCATTTTCTGTAGAGCGGAGCCATCAGCAGGACCTGTGCTATGGGCCATGCAGCCGCCCTGCAGCAGGAAGGCTCAGGAACAAATCTTCCATGTGAGGGCAAATCCTGCATCGAGTCCCGCAGAGTCCTCTTCCTGACGCAGAAGGCAAAGGAAGATGGACTGCAAGTGGTAATTTTCATTTGATGCATCTTAGGCAGGTCTATCGAATATCTTACACTGAGGTCAGAGGGAGGTGAAAAGCCAATCAACTAACATAAAAAGCAAAACGTACGAAAGAGGCGAATGGACCTGGAGGCAAAGCCAGTGGCTGACCTGCAATGAGAAGTAGCCTGATAGACTTTGAGCTTTAGGAAAAGTAGGCAGAAACTACCTGGCCACAGTGGACAGCTTCTCCTATCTCTGTGCAGCACAACCCTTACACGGGACTTTGATGTTTCTTGATAACGGACCTACTATTGTCAATACAGGTGAACTAGAGCTCATTTATGCCTGGTTGTGATTATATTGAGACAAGTGGCTACCTGCCCTTCAGTCCTGTGTGATTTCTCCCTACCTTGCCTATCTCCATGTATCAGCCAAATAGGACTGTAAAGATGATCACTTCAGCCATTACTCCACTTACAGTCTTCTGTGAAAGTACTATTCAATCAAAAGGAGAAAGCACCTATAAATCCTCTTTTATCTCTATAATATAAGGGCACAATAATTTGCAAGTTCAATATACTGCGTAAGTTACAAATTAAATCAACTGATAGCATTTTGAAGAGTTCTCATTTTTAAAAGCTAGTGCTTCAGCACAGAAATGAAACAGCTCCTTTTAAAAGCTTACAAGGAATATAAAAACTCATCTGCTTTAGTACCATTGCTGTGTTTCATAAGGACCAGATATTTCAAATGCATTTTGCATTAATAATAATAATAACAACCTAGATGCATTTAACTATGAAAAACAAAACTGAGCTCCTTTCAGTACGAATTTGATATCCGATGTGTTATGGCTACATTTAAAACAATTGCCCATGATGCTTCTTGCTTACGTATGCATATAAAGCTTTTCAGAACTAAGTCCTATACGGATTTTCCAACCTGAATGCTGCCAAGTATTCTGAAAGTTCAGAGTCTGTTGATATATATGGATATTTTGTGAAGTTATTTTGTGGAGTTGGGTTTATTTTAACTTGGTAAAAGAAGTATTTAGTATATTAAGTGATTCATACAACAGCAAAATACAAACACTATCAAAAATACACAGCTATTACTCAAATTTATGTAAGCTGCAATATCTGTTTACCAGCTTAAAGGTACAAGACAGCAAAGCTGTCATTTGCTTTTAGAGTGTCAACCACACTCCATGTATCTGCTTTAGTTTACAGTTCTATCACCATTGCTGTTACTGACACCTTGCAGCCTGATGCATCGGAGGCTAATCCAGAGGTTTAAACAAATGATTCCCTATTATCTCTTGGTCTTAGAATGTGCTGCATCAGAAATCTGATGGATTAATGAAACATTGCTACTGCTAATTGCTGACACAGGAGCATTTAGAGCACTGAGGCTATCACAGGAATAAAAAATAATAATAATAAAAAATATATATAAAGAGGCTTCCTAGTTTTCCTCTGCAGTAGATTAATCAGTCATGCTATTTCCTGTTGTGAAAGATCAGTAAACATATGCTTTATTACTTGGTCCCAAATAAAGTCTTTTCCATATTAAGTGTTCTTTGGTTCAGCAGCTGTACGACTAACAACCAAAGATACTAAACACTGACACAAAGCGTAAGATGAATAAATAAATGCTTTTCAATTTACTTCCTGTGAAATTGTGCATAATGCAGGAGGAAGCTAACGCAAATGAGAAAACTCTTAAATTATATAACTCTTGAGGCCTGATCCCTAGAAAAAAGTGCAGGTGAATCTGCAAACGTGCACTAATCAGCCTGCTTTTACTGACATAAAAATCTAAGTTTGTTATTAAACAAAAAGGTAAGTAGTCAAACAATTTCACTCAGTAGAAATCACAGTTTATCTCGCCGGACTGCATTGGTTAATTGTCAATACCTGTAAAGGAGGTGAAGGTGTTTTGTTTTGTTCTGAGTGAACGACCAGAAAAAGTCCCTCAATACATTGACACCTCAGTGGCTGATGATCAGAGTACCAAGTGCTTCCACACTCTCACCAATTTACCCACTTGCAACAAAGAAGTTTAGGAAACGTGGTAAATTTGTATCTGGCTTGCTCAGAAGTCCCTTAAAAAAAAGGACAGACACCACAAAAAAAAAAAAAAAGAAAAGAAACAACACATATGATGGGAATATGCAAATTATGGAGAAGTATACAATAGATTTTCTTTATATTTAATGAAAAAATACCAGTTATTTTCTGTGATCCACCAAACATCGACATGCACGTTCACTTAGGATATCACAACTGACAGAAACAAGAAATAAAACCAAAGCAAAACTGTAACTACCCCACACATAGGTGAACAGAAAAGATGGCCTGCCACTCTTGGACAGAGGCAAACCACTAAACTGAACTGCTATTCAATGACAATGAGAAAGCATGCTTCAAAAACTTCCCTTCCTTTGCCTGCACAATGAGAAGACAGGACCTTCTTACGGAAGGATAAGGCAACACAGAGGAAATTTAAAGAGATCTGATAACACTTTTTTTGACCAGAACAAAATGCTTGCAATTATGTCTCCTGTTTGTAAGTTAAAGGCAGTCTGCAATTAATGAAATATACTTATCGACTAATTCCTCATGATTTTGTGCAATGACCTGAACGTACAAACACCCACTCTTAAATTTCCATTAACGAAAAGCTAACGTAACAGTGGTTTTCCAGTACGGTACATAGTTTAGGATTTCCAAAATTCGCAAACCTCTCAAGCTGCCAACGCCTGGCAGCAAAGCGAGGCCTTAGAGACCATTTCTGTTTCATCTCAAAGAATGTCTAATGTCATTAAACAAAACCACGAATGTCAAAACTCTAGAAAAAGCCATATTAGAGAGATCTCTATTACACAGTAAGTGCTAGATGCTGCTGCTTTGTGTCAGTGTTTTGAAGAACTTTTCTATGTGGAACAGGCAGAAAAAGTATTTGCTAACTTAACTGGTCCGCAAATTAAAACCAAGAAAGTGAATAATGCAAAAAAAGAAGTATGCTGAAATTCTGATTTATTCCTCTTACTGTACACATCTCTACTAAAATATCATTCACATGCTCTTACACGTTATTCTCCCATATTTTTTGTTGTTCCAAGATGAAACTCCATCCATCTTAGAAATTAATGAAATATCATTAAAATTATCCATTGCAAGATCAGATGTTATCTGAAGATTAAAGAAAGGATTAAGATGCTTTGCTCTAACAACAAAAAAACACGAAAGTACAAAGACTTGCTGTACTACAACACTTTTGAATACACACTAACACGCTGAAAAAAAGTATTTCTCAAAGCCTGAAGTTATACTAGTATGCTTGTAATGATAGTTAAGTTTTGTATAGTTAAATACATTACATTGCTCTTTCAAAACTACATATTTATGAAACTTGAACACTTCAAAATGACTAATGCAGTAGAGGCAACCTCCAAATATCAAGATTCATAGCAATATTATAGTGTGTAGTCTTTTGCCAGAAGTGAATAACATCTGAGTCACACAACTTCTGGCTGTCCCTTCCAAACACAAGCAAGTTGGGAAGTGAAAAAGGACTGTCGGAAGACAGAAGACTATTGAAGGTAAGATTTGACAACACTGAACTAGCACACTGAATTTACACCAAAAAATGGTTTTGAGCTTAAAAGTTATCATAATTTTTTTTTTTAATCACCTGAAATTACTCTCTTGGTGTTCTGGTACTAATGGAGTGTTGGGAAAACAGTCGGTAGACTTCAGCATACGATGCAGCTCTGACTTGGATTACGTCATAGGAATTGCTGCATTTTAGCAACTTGTCTTTCCCAGCAGCAGAAATCAGGACCATCACACACATTTTGTTAAGTGCAAGTGAAATGGGTTTTGCTTCAGAGCTTAGCTAATTCAGTACTCCTTCTAAATATGTATTGTTCTTTTTGGTTTCCGTTTACCCTTTGACTGCAGCTATGGTACAGATCTCACATCAAGCCTCTGCTTCAATGACTACTCCCAGTCTTCCTGCAGTGGAGGTGAAAGAGCCAGGAGGTGCTGGAGCATCCAAATGAGGTTATTACCATACACACATGCAGCATGGAACTGGAGAAAGACGACCAACTTAGAGAAGTCACCAAGCAACTCAGAAACATCAACCACTGCACTCTGTATGTGATTCCAGTAGATCACCTACGAGCCAGCAACCAGAACCGTTTCAAGGTTTAACAACACATCATGTGCCTGGGCAGTCTCTAGAACAGAAAACTGAAAGACTGGAAATTGTAGTTGTACAATTACAAGCTACAGAAGTGGTTTCAGCATATTATGATGCTCTTTACCAGATCTATGACATTCAGGATTCTGAAGTAATGAGATTTTCATCTTTGTACCGTAATGAACTTTTGACAGATGCATAATTTCAATAATTGAAGAGCTAGGAACAGAAAGTTGTTGAAGACATTTTAGATTCTTTTTTCTAAAGATAGCAATAGATAACCTCATTGCATCTAGCATTAAAAAAATTGCAGAAACTTTAGCAATTTTCTAATTCACTTTCTAGCCTATATCCAAATGTTACCAATTAGCTAAACAAATGGTTACAATGAACCGGGACTTTTTTCCCAGACTACATTTCAACTGACTGTAGCAGCAATTATTTTCTATGCCTGCTGCGGTGGGAATAGTGGCATCAACAATTAGAACAGTGAATAACTGAGTAGGTAGAAATTGATAGATAGGAGTAAAACTTACAGTCATATAAAAATCTTCAGGACAAAAAACAAGAGAGGGGAGGGGGGAACCTAGAAAAGTGCAGTATCATTTAAACTATAAAGAAAGCCTGAAATCAGCAATCTTGTAATTTATATTATTTAAATAAGGCAATGTATTTTACTGCTTAAAAAACTCATCCCTTCTCTTTTTTTTATTCAACAGATAAATTAATAGAACACTCATTACGTGTCATTGCATTTCAGCTAATCTTTCCATCTAAAAAAGCAGTAATTTTAACTGAAATTATCATCCAGAAATGGCAAATCTGTCATTTTGCAAAGATCAGATTTTCAATGTTTTTTTCTTCAAGACTAATAATATCCATTATTTGCTATAATTCTCTTTCAGGCTTTTTCACATCACACCATGATGGGAATACCTTTTCTACTGGGAAACATTTATTAGTTGAAATCCAACTGTGAACTACCATAAAGATATTATTCCTTTTTATTTTACTACTGTTCTGACAGAGCAACCACATCACCTACTAATATTTAGAGTAATTACTTGGGGTATTATATCTACTCCTGACTACAATGGTTACATTTTGATGTTAAAAGTTTGTGGGTGGAATATAACCAACTCGCTATTATTCAGCAAAACTGAACCACAAAATACATAGATGAAACTTCACACACACTTCCCCCCCTCCGGCCAGTAAAAGCTATTTAATTATTTAAAGATTCAGTTTAATTTTTGAGGACATATACAGGGAGTGAGTCTTCAGAGACAACAGTAATGTCTCCTCTGCTTAATTTAGTTCTTTAAATTAGTATTGTAATCCTAATGTTTTCATTATTTGGACTTTAATCTGATTACTTTGTTGATGTAGGTTTATTAATGGATGGGCCTAGTGCCCCCAATTAGTGCCTTTTAATTATTGGTTCCTTGCTGGATTTTTCCTTCCTTTTGTAGTTGGTAGGCAGCCTTCAATTGTTTCTTCAGTTTCTCATTCTGCTTTTCTTAGAGATAGTGGATTTGCTTCTGTAACAAGTACAAAAGTATATTCATAACAGCAGTGAGGATTAAACAACACATTCATAAACTGGCACTCTTACCAAGGTCATTACATTTCATATTGTTCTTTGTTCCCTTGTTCTTTGTCATCTTTGTGGCTGATGCTCTCACGGCCAGAACCTCATTCACATGTTTTACTTTCACTTGCCTCCTTCTCCATGTTATAATGCAGCTCTTGTAAAAGTCATGATGTTATACTGGCCACAAAGTGACATATCAGTTTATTCACATTGTCTCTTATTGTTTCTATATGGCAGCTGATTTCCTAGGGTTCAGTGAGTTATTTGTTAGGGGGAGAGGAGCGGAGGCATGGGGATCGGTAGCACCAAAATCCATTTTGAGTCAGCTACTTAGGAAAACACTTTTCTTTTTCTATTATACTCTGGCAGGGCTTTTTAGCAGGGGATGCCTAACTCTGAAATTGGTTGATTCTGCAAAACTACACAACACTGACCTTCATGAAAAGATGCAAAACGTTCCAGTTCTCTCAGGATTTTTCAAGGAGAGGATGGCTATTAAAGAACAAGCAGATCAGGAAGGCCTGTAGCTTTCCTGAAGACAGCTGATCTTAACGTCATACTTGTTTCTTATGCTAAATTAATAGCACATTTCAACCTCTGGTGAGGTAAATACTTTGGGATATTTTATTTCAACTAACTTAGGTTGCCTTTCCTCTTTGTAAGAATCTGACTTCAGAGCCCCTTGTATTTTTTAGCATTCTTTCCGTTCAGGGATAAACTAAAACACAAACAATCTAGAAATTCCTACAACATAATTCAACTTCCACACAGAACCCCCATTACCTGCCATTCAGTCCGCAAGCAAAAACGATGAGCCTGCACTTTGGTGGCAATCAGGGTAAAGGTCTTACCCTGCATCAGGGCAAAGGTCTTAGATGGCACCATCCCTGCCAGCATGCAGTTCAACTCTTCCACTTTATGTCACTCACAACAGACAGTGAACAACCTAAGAGCCAGACCATTTATCTAATACTTAAATTTAGCCATGTTGAAAGTAGCGTCGTCACTACTTTTTCATGAAACAGTGTTTTACATTCTCTGTTTGTAGGCACCATCTCAGTTGCTGAGGTTTTCTTTTACCCAATGTTTTACTGTGTTTCAGTCTCATAGGTATCAATTGAGACTCGTATGAAAACTTCATTTTAGATACCGCCCAAACTATCTAGCTTCAAAGCAACAAATGACTTCTGAAAATAAGTGTAGCTGACCTTTACCTTCCCTGTCTAATACAGAATTAGTTCTGTTCATACAAAAGAAGTACAGACCTCAGCGTTTCTAGTTTTCTTATTATTTGAGGTGGGGAGGGAAGCAACCTCACTAAAAGTAGTGTTCTTAAAAAGAAATGCAACTTGACAGGAATGCAGGCAGCCCCCATATTTCTCCTTCCTCTATTCTCTGTAATTTTTTATTTTAAACTATTATGGAAATATATAATCCGTGCTTTGTCATACAGATCTCCTATTTGTGTTTTGGCCAAGACTGAAACAGCAGTGACAGACCGACCAGATGATCATGTTCTTCAAATTACAACTTCAGGCAAATGACCTTTAACACTGCAAAACATAATCTTCATCAAGTCCAAACACAAGTAACAATTAATTAATGTTAACATACAGAAGCTTGAGAACTGTCCTCAGGACACAGCAGAATGTTAAATACATTAAAAACAGCTCTGAAAGAGAACACAGCAATGAAGAGCCAAAATACCTTTCTCAGAAGCCCTCTTCACTCCATGCCACTTAAAAGCAAATTTTATCTTGCATATCTGAGTTTTATCAGAAGTTAAAGGAAGAAAATCAGCACTTTGGCTTCTTCCTTAACGGAATAAACATGAGTGTTAGGAAACAGCCCAGGATTTCCTACCACAAATGATCACGGTTTATCACAACTTCCACAAAGCGATATCCCCATGTTTCCCTCAATGCCCCTGACGCTCCCTCCTGCCTCCCACCTGCTGCGACAGAGAATCCCGCCATGACGGTTCCAGGCATGCAAGCGGCTGGCCAGGCTACAGCCGAGCTGCGGCAGCAGCCGCTTCCCCTGGCACACACTAACTCCAATCTCCCCTTCACTCAGTCACAAATTTTCACACAACTAACAGGAACTAATTACCTCTGGGGTTTTTTCAGTTGTTAAATGCAGAGAAGCAAGTTCCAATGTTGCAATGAGGGACTGACGGAGCAACATGCAGAGCAATCACGTAAACCTCAGCACTTAGGACAGTAAGCTGCAGATGCAATGCATCTGGTAAAGCTAAAGCTTTCATTTCTGACTCAAAGTTTACACAAAAAGAGTTTACAGCCAAGATAATGCATCCTTACTTATGCCTCAGTTTTCCTGACCTTTGTGTTCAAATAGTGCACTCAGTGACAGCAGGGTGCATGACTACAAGCTAGTTTTCATCACAGTTATATCAGTATTAATCTCAGAGGTATAACCCACGCACCTTCATTTCTCCCACTGCATTTCCCTGGTCAAATTCCAGAGGAAGCTGGTTAAAATTACTCAGCTGTATTACTAAGTGCCAAGCATGGGCCGATGAACCTGATGAAGTTGCTGACTGCTTTTGATCATTTGCTGGGGCTGAAGAACTCAAAACCAGAAAATAACGTCAAGTTAGAAGATGTAACTAAGGTTCAGTTTCACAGACTTTAGCCTCCACATATAAGCAGCTCTAGGAAAAGCATCCAAGGCTGCAGAAACATTACTTGTGTAGTAAGACAGAGGACAGACATTTCTTGTAGGATACAAAAAAAAATATATATTGTTTTTGGTGGTTTTTTTTTTAGTAATGGAGGATGTAAATCAATGATTAACATCCCACAGGCAGCTCTACTAAGATCAGAGAGCTTATGCTTTCCAAGAGAGATGACTTCAGCAGTTTCTGAATCATGCATAGTTATTTTGGAAGACAAAGGTGTGATTAGAAGATAAAGCTACAATGATACTTAAAAGAACAGGAAGACAAGAAAAACAAATCTCTCGATCTATCCCTGGATCCTGGAATTATCCCCAGTGAGAGAACAGCTGCTATAAAGTTCAATTAAATTAAATTAGTACAAATTAGCACCAGTTTATGAAGAATACCTTGAAAAACTGAAGTGTATGCTTAAAGGAAATTTATCAAATATAATAGTTTGATACATTGTTTTTGTGGTTTTGTTTTGATGCATTTTTAAAATACTGTATCAGGAAAATCAGAATGCTAAAAAAAATATGAAATTTGTTAAATTAACTAAAATCTAGACAAAGACACACCTCAAATGGTAACTATTTAGGAAAAAAAAAAACTCAGCAACACTACTTAGGTGTGCCATGAGAGCTCGTAACAAAAATGTTGAATAGGACGGCATTAATAACCTTTAAGAAAGCTGCACTGTCCTCAAATTGAGTTTGAAGATGACAGATTGAGAAAGAAACAATGAGTAATAGTGTTACACAGCAACCTCAGTGGCATTCAGTAAGTCAGAGAGTAGTAAACAATCATTTTGACAAACACATAAAAATCTTGTATTTAGAAGAAAGGAATGAGTGTGGAGAACAAGGGTCTCCATGCCAGGAAGGAAGGACTGAAAGAAAAATTTAAAAATACAAGCATTTAAAGACCAACAAACCCCCCAAAACAGACAATCAACCAAGTGTGGGTTCTTCATACAACAGTGGGGCCAAAGAAACACGTATGAACAGCAGGTGGGAGTTAACTATCCGGGCATTAAATGCTGGGTTTCAAGGAGGAGTTAAGTGTTGAAACTGCTAGAGCCTACAGTAGGGAGGCAGGCTGACCAACCCATGCCCGCCAACCCACCCCCAGTCCCTTCTGGTAACATAATCTGCAAATCATGTAACAATTTCCATAACCCAAAAGCCAGATTAGCTTCCTTCGAAAGGAAAGAGAAACAAAAGAAGGAAACTGGCCTTTAACAGGCAGTTAATAATCTCTCAGTCTTTCATTTTTTTTTTTTTTGTTCAAAAATACTTTTCAGCTTCAATTCACTGTTAAGACCAAAACAGGGGGAAAGTCCTTGCCTAGCAAACTCAGCTCTTCACAATAGCAAATTACGCTGATTTTCTAAACAAAAAAGATCTCCACAACAAAGGATACGGAGTACTAAAGCAGAATTTCTGCACAAAATTTCAATAAAGCTCTCGATGCAGGATGCAGAGGTCAAACATGTGGATACTATTAAAGCAACAAAATATAGAAAAATGAAAAGCAGTAATAGGGGGCAACCCTGGAGGTTATACATATTCAACTGGCAGAAATGTAATTGGTATCCTCTGGATTTTTTCATGAGCTCTAGCAGCTTCCAACATTGCATACACCACTGCGTTGTATGGAAACTAAACACTAAGTATGTGTTATCATACATTCACAAATTTCTGCTTTACCAAAACATAGTTATATACATATTTATCTAGCCACCAGAAACATCAAAGGCAAAGAGGTATGGAAAACCACTATTTCTGTAGTGAAGGAGTAATGGCTGTTAAGAGTATGGGTATGAGAAAGCAACACCCGTTTCCCAGTTTTCTGAGCATTGTTAATATCCATGACCTCAGCAGTACCAACATGGACTTTTTAAAAATAGGGAGGGGAGGGGGAATATCCTAATTTTAAGCTATGTTCTTACTCGTGTAATATTAAAATCCTGGGCAACAAAAGAGCCAGGTAACACTGATGTGTAGACACCACTGATAAAAGACATTCCTGAAACATTCTACTCTTATACTCTTTAAACAAAATAACTGATAGATGTATGCAAAATATTAACAGAAACAATAAAGCAACATAAGCAAGGCTGGGTTCTCTCAAAGGTGTATATTCATCCCTCATATCCAGTGCTAATAAGACTATAAACTGACAACAGCAACAAAAAGAGAGCTATGAGCTCGTCTAGCTGGGTTGCCTCTTAGCATGGGTGACCCTGAGCTCAGAATTTCCTGTTACATACTCATAATGTGGGAGGCCCAGAAGACTTCTTCGTGAGAGCACCATTAAGAGTAGGTTTATTGTAAAAAAAGCTCCACAATACTGACTCAGTCTGCCCTAGACTATCTCAAGACTGCTAAACAAAGGTTTCACCCTAATTGGTCATTACCATCAGACCGAGGAATTCTATTCTCGTATTTTAGAGAAACAGAGAGAGTCATTGAGCCCAGTATTAGCAAGAGTGTGCATAGTAACCTGCATATACTAGCAATTTACATTTCCAGAGTAAAGAGCAATTCATTTGTTTTAATTCATTTAATACTCATTCTTTTGTAAATTAGTTAATATTGTAGAGCATCCATCTACCCAAATTCTTTAAACAGCTATTGTATTTGAGTATAACTGAGTTCCTTTCAGCACCATTAGTTGTCATGATTTGTTTGGGGAAGACTTCAACCCACACTACAATGACATCTGTACGTACAGCTGGAATTTTGCCACAGGATCTCAGATTTCCCTCCCCTCCTCTTTTACAAGTACACTGTGGAGAGGCAGATATTAAATATCAGGGGTTTGTAATGAGCAGATCACTAAGCTGCCCAATCTGAGGACCTAGAGTGCTGTCCTTGTAAGATTAAGGTTTCAGAAATCTGCTTTTCTTTAAGAAAATAAATTCTCTACCACACATGTACTCTCATAGTAGCTGAAACATTATCGTTTTGTCAGTGTCTTCTTAATGTTAATCCAGTTATTGCACCAGTGCCGATAACCTGATATTTTACCCCTCTGCAAGTCCATGTGACCGAATCGCTGAAACTGTATCTTGCCTCTGAGCTTACAGGTGAAGATCAGCCATCCGAGAAACTACCCCACTTTCCAGTTCACTCCAAGATTCACCAAACCTCTGATCCACAAGGAATTCATCCCAAACACTTTGCAGTGATACTAGCAAATAGTTACAGAATGCTTTACTGCATTGTTTCCCAAAAGATTCAAGCAGAACAAACCGGTCCCATTTCATATTCTTGATTTCAGAAGTCTAGTGCTTCACTTCACAGCTGAGGAAAAAGTGTGCTTGATCTGGAAAACAGCCCTGCCTTTTTTTTAAAGGAAAAAGAAGCTTCTAGATGTTGACTATGCCTGAAAACATGAGCAGAATTGTAAGTACGCTATTTCTCTGATAACAGGAGGTGACCAGTCTTTAGGTTCCCAAGAACATTTCAGAGTTTAGCTAAGAAAGTCCCTGAAGAGATACTAATTTTTAAAAGGCAAGTAAATGCAACAGTATCTCAGGACCAGGTCTGCTGACCTGAACAAAAGTGCCCTTACTTCCACAGCGAGAGGCCACTAAATGGATTGTTCATCAAAGGAAGCCCTGACCAAAGAAAAAAAAAAAAAAGGCAGCAAAGTGACCAAAAGCTACCAATGGGTCATAAGGTTTACAAAAACCGTGGGAGATGCACACCAATTTCCCATTCTCCCATGGAAACTGAATTCATCTACTATTTTGACAGAACCCTTCCAGCACAGAGCACGTGTCCAGCTGGACATTTGAGACATCATCTGAAAGCCTTCTGATGAAGACTTTTGGCTTTTTTTGGGGTGCCCCTTGTTAATATGGCTCTTTCTTAGAAATAAGCCAAATGTTTTCATTTGCTATGCGTTCTGCTTTGGCTTCAGCCTCCTTCGAGGCAAGTTCTGCTCAGGGTAACAGTATCCTCTCACCCCGGCAGTTGACTTCAAGATACTTCCCATTTGTTGTCAAATTCCACAGACTAATTTTTGCAGCAGACAGCAATAGATGACCAGATCAGAGCGGATGTTCTTTTTACCTGCAAGGGAACCTAATCAGAGGGATTCTGGCTCCACTCCAGGCTCAAAGCAATGTATGAGGTGGGGGAGTCTGCATCAAATATCTGAAGGGACCGATGGCAGACACAGGGTACTGGCTTTCATGATGTCATCACTAGCAGTTGTAATAGTAGAGCTTTTCATGAGACAGGAACTTTAGCTTCTGAAGTGTCAAGATGCTCACCTTTAAGCGGGGGTGGGAATCTAACCCAAGGGAAATAACAAGAACCATTAGAAGAACTGCAAGCATTAATGAAGGTCTGACAAACCTGTCATTTGATAAGAGACCTATGAAGTCCAAATAATTACTTATTCCAGAAAAGTTAAAAAGATGATTTGCTCATAGTCTAAAGAATTTATAGAATGAGATTTCCGATAACAGGCAACTTCTTCATCTAGTGGAAAAATGCGTAACAAGATACAACAGAGCAGCACCTCAAAGCTTAGACAAATTCAAAACGGAAACAGGCATTCATTTAAATTCTCTAAGTGACAGTAGTTTACCACTGAAACCACTTAGCTCAGTATTTGGCTTATTATCCATCAGATAGACTCTGTATGAATAGCTTTCCAGATACAGGTCCAAAAACATGCAAAATGAAATGGGAAAGCCTATATAGGCAACACAGAAGACAAAAATCTACAAATGTGTAAATTACTCTATTTGCTCTTGGACCTTCTTACAGATTAGTTACAGCAGAGACTTGATAGCCTTCACAGGAAAAATTAGAGAAGCTAAAATTGAAGAGTTCAGTATCAAAACACCAATTAGCATCAGCAGAAATTAGATGAACTGAGTAGGCAAGATCATTTTCAAATCACTGAAAATTATCTCAAGTTCACGGGTATTCAACCAAAATGCTTTCTCACATTGCATTTTGATCTCTGTAGTAAAGATTCTAAATACTAGATATCTCATTAGCAGGTTTAATAAGAAATTTAAAGGAGGAGGAGGGGGGAAGGTATTGGGCAGGAAGGTTTTGTACTTTTTAAAATTGGAATAATAACATTGTCCCACTTGGCAGAAAACAGAGGAAATCCTAGGATACGTAAACCCAACATTCTTCCAGTGCTAGTAGCCTTTCTGCTGCCTCTTCCTTTCAAAGAAAGGATCCACTCTATGTACTAACTAAATTTTAAACAAAACCAAAAACCTCAAGCAAAAACACCCATGGTCAAAACAGAAACGAAAATCTGATTTACAAGCTAGATTGGGAATTAATCCACAATCTTAGATTGTACATACACGTTTCCTAAATGTTTAGTAAAGATCTTAATAAATACTATTTGTTTATCAACAATTATCAAACAGTAAAGGAACTTAACAGCAAATAATCTCAAATGCTAAGAAATCCTAACTTCCTTATACTAAAAACTGTGAAATAATTCAGTAACTGTTAGCTACCCCCTCAAAGATAACATATTCCTCTTTATGAAGAACATTTTGAATCTTAAATACTTCTGTACAAACCTCAGTCAATCACTACAGATTGTTTTTGGTTTTTTTTTTTGAATCATCAGTAAATGTTCCCTGGGACAAAGCTCACACAAAAACTCCAGAATGTCTCCTGGTACTAAACCGCCTGTGAATCAAGCTTTTAGATGCTTGCAAGGCTCTGGCATCAAGACGTTCATACAACTCTGAATTATTTATTCACTAGTCTTTGTGCAACTTCCCAAACACCAATGGAGAGCAAGACGATTTCAGCTATTTGATGTTACATCTTCTCAAGTGGCTAAAGAGACTATAAAGCACCCCATTGCTTAAGCCTGCCATCTCAGTTCCATTAGCAGTAAAGACCTCTCTATTCAAACCGCTAAGCAAATCCTCCGAGAGCCCAGGGACTGTTTCATGCTTGAAAGCAACTGTTAAGAATTTGACAACAACCAAACTGTTCCTATTTAATCCTTCTCCCAAGGTAAAAAGAATTATAGGTAAACATATGCCTTCATTATTTGCTTTGCTGCATTTCAATACTCAATCCCACACAAAATTGCCAGCCAAGGATTTAATGCAATCTCTTCTGTATTTCAGAGCTATTGCCTTTACAGAATGGAAAAAGCTTAATAAGGGCTATGGAGTTGGTTAGCAAACAACTCTATTTTCTATAACTCACACTAGAGATTTTGCAAAGGTAACTTTTATAATGCAAGGAGTTTTGGAATTTTTTTTCAAGTTAGGATTTTCAGGTAAATCAAAATAGTTGTTAACCCATTCAATCTGCCAGTAAGTATTTTTCTTTTTAATTAAAAGAAACAAAATTGATCTGTTGCAGAGTACAACTACTCTAGATTTACTACATACACAGATTTACATAAGCTTTCTTTTGGGTTAGTGTGGAGTTAGTAATACGTATATTGATCAAACACTAGAATATCAAGGAAAGCTTCTTAGATACACTCTGGAATGCATTAAAATGAAAATTTCAAGCCTTCGATCAGGTTAATTCAGAAATGAAAGAATGTCAAAGTTTTTCAAAGATTCCGACACTGTTACTCTCTTATGCAGATGTACAGTGCTCCCATCCACGCAGTCCGAGCATTCATTGTCTAATGAAAAATGTGAACCAGTACAAATACAGAATAATCACTGCATGAAAACAAACACGCAGTTATGTTCTGTTGCAACAGCCACTAACTGACAAAAGGAGCACGGACATCACAAAGCAGCAATTCCAACCAACATCCGCCACAGTCCTGGCTGCAGCAGCTTCGCAGCTGTGTTTCAAACCGACATGGTGCTGTGTGACGGGAGGGCCCTGAGGAGCCAAACAGCGGAGCTGGGCCATCGTCCGCTCTGTATCTTGACTTCAGAGCCACTGCAATGCACTCTCAAGGACTGGACACCCACTAGCATCAGAGAGTGATGTAACTCCTGCGTTCCATCTCTCGCCTTAATTTCATTCAAAAAGAATCCAAATTTGCAAGCTCCGGGATGGTTTTGTGATGTGAACTGAGATTGCATGAACTCGGCCAATTCCAAAGTTCATTTCAGAGGTACATTCCTGATTCAAACCAAAACGTAAACATAAATTCTCCCTAAGAACAGAAGCAAGGCAAGGATATAAAAGAGAATAAGTGTATTAACCCAATTAATGTGGGGTTTTTTAAATTAAAAAAAAAAGCACACCCACAGAGAAAACCCCCAAAAAGCAGACAGCCTTTCAAGCACACAAGCCTTTATGCAGACTGCAGTTTTATGCAGTGCTGGAGACAAAACTAGGGCTAATATTAAACTTAGGAGTTTATTTAAGCAGACAAAAGAAATTCCCAATTAAAAAAGGAGGCTGTGGGAAACTCATTAGACATTAGAAACCAAAGGCTAAATCCAGATCTCTCATTAAATATCACGGATTTGGACTGAACATACAGTACAGCAAAAGCACCACTTACATATAGCACAACAAATATGTTCAAAGCAATCTCTGCAGTTAGTAACATTCATACCATGTCAGAGGACTTGTTTGACAATTATTCCTGTTTCACCAAGCAGCAAAAAGAGGAAGAAACATATTATGTGTTATCTAACTGACATGGGACAACTAATCAGTAGGAAAGTTAAACCCAGAAATCACAGTCTTGAACCCAAATAGTTCTGATGGAATTTAAAAGCAAAATTCCCAAACTATTTATCATACTGTGCATCATTTCTCATACCCCACATTTTAGTGGGTTGCCCCTCACACCTTAGAGTGAGCAAAGCCTGTCATTCATTTTAATAATACATACTACAAGTAAACAAGCAGGTCATGAAAATGAACACGACGCTTGAAGACCCTCAGACAGTTACTGTTGGGCTAATTATGCTATTTAATGGAAAAGAAAGCGTTATTCCTAGTTTAATTTAAGCAGCAATAAAAAGCCACCACTAGCTTTGAAAGCTGCAGCTTTCTCCACCATTCAATTAGGCTTTCTTCTTTTTTTCTGCATGTTCACACATTAAAACTTCTTGTTCTTTTCATAAACATTTCAATAATAAATACCATTTTCTGTTCTGTACTGCTTAAGGAATTGGGCACAGTACAGCCTTTATATTACTCCTAAGCTTTTTCATCATGTCAAGCCTCTACAGATGCCTTGGTTGTGCTTAACACAGTACTAAAGCACTGCTGAACACTTTATGACTGGAGTAGCAAATTAAAAAGGAGTACCTTAATAGTCATTACTTTTCTTATACGTCAACTCTTTAGAAACTTCTAAACCCAGTTCGACATTAAAAACATCATTCTTTTTCCTTCCTAACTCACGACATCTGTTTTAACCTATGCTTCGTCTACACAGACGTTTGAGCACAGTAGTGCACTAAATTACTACCTTTTGAAGGGAACAAAATACAACCAATCATACGTCATCCCATCCATGTGTGTAAAGAATCTCAAATGAGGACTTGCGTGAACTGATGCTTACGTATTTTGGGACTTCTTCAGTATATTGTGTATTTCAAGTTTTTTGTTCTTTTTCCTGAGAAATTCTACTCTGCTGAGGAGCTTGCTTGTTAGCAAAGCTCTATTCTGATGGAAAAGAGTGGTAAACTAAGTGCAACAATAAACAGAAGAAATGCATACAGCAAAACAGTTCATTCAAACGGAGACAGGAAAGGAATATGATGATGGAGAGCAAATGATCATCTTTAGATGTATTTGCAAGGTTTTGTACATTTGCACATACTCAAAGTTCTATACTGTATCATCTGTATTTAGCAAAAATCATTAAAAACATTGCACAGTATAATAAAATCTTTCACAATTTCCTGGTTTTGGTTAAAACAGAACCAATTCTCTTTTAGTGAATCTTCCTTACAGCTAAGTTCTTTTAAGTAACTGCATTTTTCTGAAGCTGGCTGCATATTTTACAGACACTGGTAACACCTAATGTTTACACTTACACTGAGCTAACGGTAGGAAACAAATGCAGAAAAAGGCCCCTGCTTGTAACTGTCACTATAGCAGCCAAGGTGACAAATTAATATTGGCAACCAGCACGGGGCCCAAACCCACGACCCTGGGATTAAGAGTCCCATGCTCTACCAACTGAGCTAGCTGGGCTTTAACCCATAATGCGTACATAAAGTAGTCAAGTACAGAGTAAGAAAACAAACAAAAAACATCTTTGTAAACAAATGTAAACAACCACTTAACAGTGTCATTCTCCACATACTTGAAACCGTATGAAGGTTACTGCTGGACAGAGGCTTCTGCTACATTACAAACAGGAGATGAAGCTAACCAGTATCTTGTATGGATGGGTTTTTTTCAGCAGTTGTTCTGTGATCAATGTTTTGTTCTCTGCACTTTCAACCTCGTCCCTTATTTTCAGCCTGTAGGCTTCTCTGGGGCCAAAAGCACCTGCCGCTCTGTTTACACAGTGCTGGCCAGGATACCTGTTTCGTTCTGAAGTACTGTCCTGCTACTCAAGATGAATGGTAACAGTTTCCTTGGTTTATATCCGCTTCCACGCTCCTTTTTTCTATGTTGTAGTATAGTATTCCTAAACAGCAACCATTTCCTTACACTATAGACAACATCGGAGGACAAGAAACTTGAAAGCTAGACAGCACACACATCACGTATATCCCTCCTAAAAAATTCAAGACTGTATGAGGCACAGTCATTTATATTCAAGACCCTACATCTGTACATTTCTTTCTATAATTATGACATTGTATAGTCCACAAACAGCCTAAGCATTAAATGATACACTGTAGCTGTTGCTAAGGCAGCAGCAGATTTAGATGGGTGAAATCTAGCCAGTTTACCACCCTTGTAAATTATCAATAATTAAGCTGCTTCTCCATTAAGGCTGCCACAACTAAAAAAAAAAAAAAAGTTCTTCATTTGTTATGAAAACTTTACATAAAATCAAGGTCTATACAGTAAAGACAGCAAACATTTTCCAGCTTTTAGAACACTTATGGCAATCGTTTTTTGGAAGTGCAGCAGCAACTTGTGGGCTACATGCCCAGTCACACAAACTACTTCAGGAAAGAAAAACACAAAACCCAAAACCAGTTACGACAAAACTGTTTCATAACCAGCTTCACTGCGAAGCATCATGCTTTATTTAGGTTAACTGCATTGCAGGTATTCCCATCTTCATGTAGTTTCAATAAACTCCTATCTCTGTCCCTTTTTAAGTAAATACAAGTACTCACAACAGCAAGAATTTTAAAGACGTTTCTGCTGAAAAAGAAATGTGTAGTGGAGGTAGCGGTTTGTTCAGTGTTTTTTCCTATCTTAAACACTTTCAGACACAGTGTAAATATAACAGATTTTATTCTGAAGCAGACTAGGGATAAAACCTTTCTAAAACACATTCTTATTCTAGCATAGAGATCTCTATATATAATCCAATTATAATTAAGACCAACTGCAAGTAGTTTAACTATACTTTTCCAAAACTTACTTCCAAAGAAGTGGCTGGTTTTGTCTGTACACAGTTTTTGGAAAATGGAAAACATACTCTCAGCAAGTTGTGTACCAGAAAGTGAGCACAACAGACTTTCTATACTCTTAACACTGAGGAGCAAAGCCATAGCAAATTGTTAGTATCAGCCCAACTGATTTTATTTGAACTTCTTGTCGTTATGTTAATAAAGAATTAGTAAGTCACAGTAGTTGCATTACAAGGTAGTGATATTAAGACTGGTAAAAAATATACTCAAGCAAAAGATTATTTGCACAAGGAGCTTCATAATTGATACAAGTCTTGTTTAACTAAAATTCAGCTAATTTTTTCTGCTGTTTCCCCATACGACTCCAATCTACACATTGCAGAAAAGCTTTCTAATGTATACTGCGTGGTACTTGCTGAACGGATTTTTTTTAAATTCTACAAATTTCAAATAAAAGTCACTTTGGTAAAGTTTATACTGCATAACCTTCTCCTAAACAAAATGCGTTTGATGAATGTGAAAAGATGTAAAAGATAAAAAAGTATTATAAATGCCTGCCTTTAATTTTGGAGATAGCTATGTGTCTGTGTATACACATACGTGCACACGCACACAGTCACTGACTCACTCTTACTTGACTCATTTCCTAGCCATTTTTAATAAGAGTTATCCAAAACAGTCTGGACACATATACTCGATAAAGTTCGACAGAGCATAATAGGGGTTTCAACTAGAAGAGAGTATACTAAGCATACTAGAAAAGTACACTAAGTTACTCCACGGTACATTCCTAATTAAATAAATAATTCTTATAGTAAATCACCCAACAGAATTAGATGTCGGGGATAGAGTTTCCTCTCAAATTCTACAGGCTTTTGCCACACAGAAGATGAGAAATCCATCCCTTTTCTTCTACAATACGCTAGCCACCTGCCAACTGCAACCTCTTTTGCGGTGGAATACATGAAGTTGAAATACTGGAAAATCAAAAAGTAGTAAAGAAGCTTAAAGAAGTAGATACTACTGCTGAACTGGAGATCAAGGCTGCTTGAGAAAGGAACACTTAAAATTGCCCAGCTGTTAGCTTCCTGGCTGTCTCATTACATCCTCAAACTGCCCTTCAAGTCCCACCTGTGCCCACAGGGTATACCATAACCTGCTTCCATCCTCACCAATCACTTCCCAAGTCCGGGGAAAGCAAAGCTTCATAGGCATACAAATGTTAATAGCCTATGCTATGCATTGGCAATCAGTCCCTAATTAACTGTCAACTATGATCCAAACTAAAGATGGTTCTGGATCATCACAGCCTGTCACTCACACTGTAAATGACACACTACAAGAGTGACTTCAAGGCCATTAGCTGTAACTACATTGGATCATATGGCCCCCTATGAAGACTCTCAAGAGCGTACAGTAACCTAAAGCTAAGCCTGCAAGTACAGGCAAAGGCAGAGATAGAGATCGAGCCTCTCCTCCAAAGGCCCACCACTACATACGCCCAAGAGGGTGTCCTCATGCAGTTTGTGAGGTGACTACATCACGAGAAGACGGAAGGGTTTTGCTGCATTGATGACTGCTAGTAACCTTAAAGATGAAGCACGTCCAATCCCTGTAACTGAGCTAACATGATCCTCCATCTTCTAAGGAACAGTGAGGTCTCAGGAAAGTCGTAAATGATCCTGCGTTCAGTGCCCTACAAATCTTTAACATAAAAAGTGTAACAGTCATCTGATTAAAAAAAAGTATGGTAGCCTACCTCTCTTTATCAAATAAAAGGAAAAGCGAAAACAGAACAGGCAAAATGTGATCAAAACTGTTTTGAAAGTGAGTTTTGGGACATTAGGCATACCCACTGAATTACCAACACACATCAGACCTAGAATTTTGAATGCTATAACCAGTGTAATAAGTCAACATTGTGACTTTCTTCATACTGTGGGATACACATATTTCTGTAGTTCCTCCATTACAGTACTCTCAAGCTACACCAGTTACCAAAAAGAAAGTTGAAATAAGCCTTTTATGTTGCCTTAAATTCATGTATGTAAAATGCTACATTACAAACCAAGCGTTACATCCATGGAGATTTATTCAGCTCAAACACCTGAACTTTTAGAAATGCAATATTCACAAAAACTCAGATCTTTTCTTTGGTCCATTTAATCTCTCCACTGGATAAGGAGAAATGAAAGTCCTATAGAAAGGCTGATCATGTAAACAAGCATTGAATACTTGCAGAAGACAAAAGAATCTTGTTTCACCATTACTGACAGCCCTCAAGAGCTTTTGAGGTATTCACAATTGCTATGACACAAGAAAAAGAGAGAAAAAAAAACGTGCTGCATTAATCCGTAAGGCACATCAACATACCCTCCATAACATGAGGAAACATATCTTCCTTTGCAATATGCTCTGAGATATGCTGATGAAATACAGCTATAGGTGATGACTGTGGAGGGAATAAGCAAGTGAAACTATTTGACTGTTGTTATCCGAGATCTTTTCAGCTTCGCACACCTGCTTAGGATTTTTGAACCTTCAAATAATGTGACAGATTTATATTTCTTACCTAAGATGTATTTTTATATATGTACCATTTGAACAATATTTAAAGAAATAAAACTACCTGGCTTTAAATAAGAATGTTCCTTCTTTTAATATCTTTATTAAAAAGTTAAAATATTGAAAAGCTAACCCCGATAACCTTATTATTAGAGTGAATTAAAAGCTCACAATGAACATACTGACAACAAATAGCACCATACAATGTTTTGCTTATTCCAAGGTTGTACAGAATCACAGAATTATTTAGGCTGGAAAGAACCTTTACGATCGTTGAGTCCAACCGTTAACCTAACACTGTCAAGTCCACCACTAAACTACGTCCCTAGGTACCATTACTAAAAGTTATAAACATTTTGCACATGCATACGGAATTCTGTCTTAACTAGAACAACACAACTATAACATCTCAAAACTGGAAAAGCACCAAGACATCACCATTCTCTTCTTAGATTATTGCCAACTTTTAAGAAGCATTCAGAAAGCAGCAGTTCAGTTGCAAACATTAGGTAAGCCAAGACCATTAAAAGCTGTTTCTCTAGACATTAGAAACCAGTATTTGCAGTGACCCCTACAAGGGTTCTGCTTCACCCACATCACCCAGGTAGAGAAAGTAGTTTTCTCACTACCTCCAGCATAACTTTGAAACGAACAGAATAAAAAAGTATTTCAATTACACAAAAAAGTATGCTTCCTTTACCAGAAACAAAGCATACAACAAGCACCATGCCCATGCAGCAGCAACATGAGAGGAAATAATCGAAGATATAATTAGCATAAATTCTGAAAGTGTCCGAGAACACAAAAAAAAAGGGGGGGGGGGATTGGTATTAGGCTAGTATCAGGGGACAAAAAGTCTGGACTCTATTTACAATTTAGGCACAAACTTCAAAGGGAGGTAGATGATGTGGTATAGTTAATATTCTTGCTTTGAGATCTTGTGAAAAAGTAAACGAAGGACATTGTCTAGCTTCTGTTTTACTCGTTAATTCACTCTTCAGAGATGTATTGGTGCAAAGTAAGAACAAATCAGTGTAAGAGTTCCAATTACAGCCCTAAGCAGCAGCACTTGATTTCAAGAGATGAGAACTGGACTGTATAATACCACAAAGAGAGGAAAAGAATCGCTGAAGGTTAAACACGAAAAAAATAGAAAAAATTAAACAATGACAGTAACTGTCACATTTATGCATGCTCATTTAGTTTCGAACAGCTGTGGCAATGTAATTTGCACCAACAGCAACAAATTCTTGACTCTGTGTGTACATCTTTCACACTGTCTCTTGGTTGTTTATCGTTGTTTCTTCAAGTTACCAAGACACCACCAGCAGGAACAGCTACTGCAAGCCACTCAGTAACAGATGCAGGGGACATGGGCAATCAATAACAATAATAATCTTCTGACCAACTCAAAAGGTTCCCTTGAATCTACTGCAGAAGACAATTCAGAGTGAAGTGTAATAACCACACAGTATAATGAAACCAGAACTTTAAACCCATTTAAAAGACCTCTCAAGAGACACGCAAAAAAAAAAAAAACCCATCCCAAACAAGAAAGGGAATTTACAGTACAAAGCACCATAAAAACTATGCAGTTCCAACACCTTTTGGTCTGCTTTGCAAGCGGCGTGAACCACCAGTGCTGTTTCACAAGCAGAGCTGTTCAAAAACCTCCTCTTGGCAGCCAGTACAGAATTGCTCGTACAATCTAAGTTCACATCTTAACATGGTGCACAGTAAATTTATTCATAGACAAATCCTAAAAGCAAGATGATTTACTGCGTTTTTCAAAGAGTTATCCACATTGTCAGTGTGTTCAAAAGTGAACTTGTGCCATCTGAATTCACACAGTGTAACTCCCAAGGATTCCTCTCCTGATGCGCATAGGTACAGCGTCACTTGTTCTTCGTTCAGCAGCATTTCCTGATCTATGCCCCAGAGATCAGAAGAGATCATAATCTAATGGCTCCTTCCAGCCTTTAACTACATTATGTTATGCATTTGCAGGAAACCCAATGAGCCACTAGAATTCCACTATGTACTTAATAAATATTTAAAGTCAAAACGTAATTTAGTCATAATATATAGGGCATTTTCTGCAAAAGACAGAATTCTATTTTCAATAATTCATTCCATATAAATGTACCCATAAAGAATTATATGCAACATCAACTCATATTAAAAGCACCAGTTCAATCACATATACCCTTACAGAGATACAAAGAAATGAAAGACCAATTATACAAGTTACATTGTACAATCACCCAGATAAGACCCAAAATCGTGTTTCAATCACTAAACTTGCATACTCTATAGAAATATTTTCACTGATGAAGTGACAGTATACAAGACTAAAGCATTTTCCCACATTTGCCTGAAGTACTCAAATACCTAAAGTAAATATATGTATTTTTTTAATAGTTGTAGCAAATCAGTTTAATTATGTAAATACATATATTTTATTAAAATATGTACAATTGCAGGAATATATTAGCTTAAGTTCAATAGAATCTTACCTATATATCTTTCTCTCTCTCATGTCTTCTATAGTGACAGTGACAACTCACATATACATACAGATCTATTGGCCTATTTTGAAATATCAGTTATTTGTTTTGTACATTCAGCCTGCTTGAGAAGTGGATTGAGCACCAACGATTACGTTTAAGCTCACTGTATGGGTTTTTTTGTTTGCTCATTTGTTTATTTTATTTGCTTTGTTTTTTAAGTTACAATCACTATTACTTTCAGAGGACTTCAGAAAAGAGAAGAGCAACACATTAGTCTCAAACTTTGCCCCAATGTGGTTTTGCCAGGATTGACACGCTGGATAACACCAACTAAGTGAGTAAACAAATCTATTTTAATTTCATGATAAATTAAAAACACAGTGGGTTGCTCAGACTGAAAAGGGTGTGGAAAACTAAAAAATTAAAAATTTCCTAATTTTAAAGAATTTTTAAGGGCAAACTGTCTGTGTAAACTATTACATAACCCCATTCCAGTGAAAGAAACAACACAATACCTACTTATGGCTAATATGAATACAAGAACTTGAAAAATTAACTTGACATCCATTACAGAAGCAAATCTGCCTGTTAGGGTGAAAAATGCATGTGTCATCAGGTGCCCAAAAAATAAAAAAAAGCTTTCCAGACATCATGTAATTTGTTTAGTTGCAATATATTGTAAGTAGTCTTTACTGAATAAACTGAAAACATCGAATTTGTTGCTGGCTCTCTTTCATTTCATTTTTCCCTTTCCTACACATAACAAGTGAGATAAATACTTCTGCATGTTCCACATCCCACACACATTCGTTTTTCCTTTCTCTTCCCTCTGCCTCTGTTCTCAACAATTTCTTGCTCTTCTGCTTTGCAGGGTTTTCCACCCTGTGTTTTCTATTCCCTTTCTTTTCTCAGTTCTGTTCGTATCCTCTCTCCCTCCACAATTCCCTAGGTCTCCTTTCTCAATTCTCCCTGCAATCTCTCCCTTACACAACCAGGAAGGAAGAGATTCTCTAACAAAACTTATCTTTTCACAACAAGGGTGGTTTTACTACATTTAAGAATTAACACTAATATGAAAAACTAAGAATACAGGCCCTAGATAATGATGCACTTCAAAGTAAATTTACAGGTTCTAACTGCGAAGGGAAAGCAAAGGGCAAGTCACTGAAATTCTAAGAAATGGAATAGAGAAACACACAAAAAAAAGACTTTATTTTCATTGCCCTGTTCCTACAGCCCTCTGGCACTTATGAGAGGTGTGCGCTGCAAGTGTGCAGACGTGCACGCTTGCAGCCTGTCTGCCACAGCCTACCAGTATTTTTTTATTCTCCACAGAACTCTACTGCAGTGCCTGTTTCTGCACTTGGAGAGCAAAACTGACCCACACTTCGCAGCACCAGTACAGGTGCCCACCATGTTACACTAAAATCAGCATCCATGTAAGAAAGAGCATCTGTGAGCTAAGCATCACTGCAGCAGTTAGCATGCAGTTAATGTCTTCAAGCTTTCCTTTGCAACTATGCCATCTAGAAACATTCCTTCACTCCTGTTACCTTAAACTGTGAAGATGCTGACCCAGCACAAGGCTAGAATTGCATTCTGCTCAGCAGAATCAGGTGGGTTTCCAACCATGCAATGAAACATCAAAGTTGAATTTCTCAATTGTGTAACTTCTGCTTGCTGGTTTCATCAGTGTCCCTCCTATATTACCTTCTCACAATCCCACTGCTACAATTCCTCTCTGCAAACAAGGCACATCTTCCTTGTGAAATCTTGATTAGACATCCTGACAGCAGTGAGACCAGGATTACAATTCTGTTTTCCCCTCAGAGCACTTAACTTTCAGTAGTTTCTCCATGTTTCAGATACAGTGCCTCTGATGTAGCACAACATTATATCAGACAAATCAATTTAAAATATTCTAATGTAAGGTAATTATAGCCAAAAATACATGGTACTGTTGCTGGTAATGCTTGGAAATTCATGCATCTGCCGATAACCGCCTTCAACAACCTAGTTTTCCCCAGCCCAAAGCCCTCTTCTTCCCCAGGCACCAAAAACCCAAGGCCACTACCACAAACACAACCCACTGCACCAACACTTCTGTGAAGACCCTGGGGTCGCCAACTACCAACATGAAATCAAAGAAACAGTAAAATAGAAACACAGACCACCATACATTGCCTACCCTATTTCTCCCACACATGGGTAAATTTCACTCTTACAACAAGTAACAGTCTGAGGCATAAAAAAGCCACCATAAAATTAGCCAAAATGTGAAGCTTCAAGTTGTAACAGCATTAGCTCCTCTTCAAAATGCCCTCCTCCCAGCAGAAAGCAATACTCCAAACAGCCTCAATTATTACCTGAGCGAGTATGATGGTAAAAATTACGTTAATGCTGAAAAAAGAAAGGCTAAAAGTAGTGTGTTGAGTTATGGTAAAACAGGATCTACATTCAGGAGGCTTCTCCTCATTTCCCTGTTGGCCTGAGTTAGATATGCTGGCTCTGGGGAAACATTCACAGATACTTTTTATGTACACCAACTCCAATATTCACAATTATTTGATCTGCAAGTGTAAAGTGGGATTTTTTCAAACTACTTATTTTTGTCTTGTTTTGAACTGACAGTTCTTAAAATTGGCACTTATGTGCCCATATGCATACAGACACAGATTCAAATGCTAATAACAGCTACCTGACTAAATGCAGAAGTGCTCCTACAGAGCATCGATGATAACTTTCTGATGCAAGTGGTGGAGGAACCAACAAGGAAAGGCGCGCTGCTGGACCTTGTGTTAACAAACAAGGAGGGACTGGTGGAGGATGTGAAGGTTGGAGGTAGACT
>Ga0065711_1001717_pt1 | contig 40204 bp, 21 predicted proteins | sample Hoacrofraction12_FD_59098 | JGI IMG/M metagenome (GOLD analysis project Ga0065711, IMG submission 59098) | Hoatzin crop microbial communities from Cojedes, Venezuela - Epithelial fraction 12 v2 (version 2) | ecosystem: Host-associated > Birds > Digestive system > Esophagus > Crop | place... | reverse complement strand
CCCCCCCCATACACATATCAAGATGCCCTCTCCGAAGGCATGTCACACTGCTGAGTCCCGCTCCCAACGACACGACATTCCATGCTAAGAGCCAGTCGATACACAATAATTGACTTAGTCCCACCTCACAAAAAGATTTCCAAACATACAAAAATTGGCACTTGAAAACTCTCTTTGGGAGGAGGAGCCACGCGAGAACTTCACCTGACGGGTGGATCGATGGGCCTGAACCTCTCTTCTTTCTCCCCCAAGAAGGGACGCCTTTTTGGTAAGGGTCGCGCCTCTGACTTTGTCAGACGTATCCCCGGGAACACACTGTTAACTAAAGCGTGAAATTATTACTTTGAGCTCAACTTTTGTAGACAGTGCGTTCATCAATGGCAATTCCGAATCTGTGATACCTGTCACTTGAATAAATTAACTATTGCTTCAATTTTGCGAAACTGTTTCAGTGAAAGTCCTTGGAAGGGCTCTGACAGGCAAGTTGAATCTGAGAAGTGGCTACACACTTCACCCTTTAGACATAAACAGTTGACCAAGTCTGGGACTAGGAGCTGATCAGCTGCACCTAGACTCTCCTCTGAGAGAGAGTTTGGAAAGCAATGGGATTTCCTCTGAACCTCGTGACTCAATGGGAGGTCTCTCCTTTTGCCGCTTATCAGATTCCCCTTACACCCCCCTTAACGCGACATGTAGTATGAACTCAGTGATGTTGCTTCTGAATTATTTCTTTCTAATTCCTTGTCTTCTTTGGTTTGGTACCTTTATGCCACCTTGCTTACAGAATAAAATAATAGAAGTGGTTAGGGCTCATTAACATCTTGCAGCAAAACAGGTCCCTATGTCGCAATGGCTATTATAATATTGCTCATGTCTTATGGATAATAATTATTTCATTGTTAGAAAATGTTCACAGCAGCACAAGATTTTAAAGTACAACCTAAAGAGAGATGAAAACACATTTTTTAGAAGTTGAATAGTAAAAGCTTCTTTCATGACCTCTACCCAACATATAAGATTGTCATAACAGATATGATTCTTTTGCAATACAGTGAGAAAGGAGGTAGCAGTGTCAATGAAGATTTGACTAAATTTTTTATTTTGTGAATGGTTTAGAACTGGTTTGGCAGGTTATTAAAAAGAGGAGGCATAGGTAGAACATGTCAAAGGTGGTTAAGAAGTGTGCCAGAGTAGTGTGCCCTAAGTACACCTTAGAATGGATGTATGCTAAAGAAGCTCAAAAGTGGAACTGACAGAGCTTCAGACAACGGAGCTAACACACTGAGTAACTCTAGAGTACTAGTGCGTTGTACCAGGTAGGCCATAATAAGTGTATCACCCCTACTGAAGATTTAAACCTAGGCAGGGCTGACTGCCAGCCAGACAATCACAGCTTTTAACATTAAAAATCAGATATCTGAACTTTCATACCCAAATGGATTAAAAGTTATTAAAAAAATAGCTAATACTTCTAAAACGGCCAGTAGTTGTTCCGCAGTACCGTCCATGTAGATTTTTGCATTTCAGGAAGGATTTTCTGACTGTATACAGCTGACCTATGACCCTGAAGCCTGGCAGTTCAGGGTACAGGTTACCAAGAGGCAAGTTGCAATAAAGCAGGAATTACATCTTTTAATCATATTTTAGTGTCAAATATGTCCTGTGTACCAGAAGCTCTGCATGGTCCACCCTAATTCATTATGACACGAAAGTGTTAAACACTCAGTTTAAGGGCAAAACCCCAAGCAGATCTGTCCCAGTGCTGCAAACAGTGTAAACATTGACATGCTAGCCTAAGGAATGATTTCAATTCTTACAATAAACCTATGTAATTAATAAAAAATCGATGGATTCCCATGGAAATTTATCTCAGATATGGTAAAAGCTCATCAGAGCAAACAATTTCTAGCAAAAACTTTGCAGGTTGACAAGCCAGCATGTTCAAGCAAACAAAGTTTTCATATGAGTTTTCTCATATGAGTTTAGGATAAATTGTAGATAGGAATACTGTGCCTTTCTCTGCTACAAATTAAACTCTGTATGTTTAACCATCTGGCCTCAAATCTTGCTAAAATCATCCTGAATCCTTTGTATGAATTTAAATGAGTATTGAATCTGGTTGAAGTGGAAGGATAATGCTTAAGCAGAGGTGAGTGCGAAAAGAGAGCTGAACACATAAACTTATAAGATGAGGTCAAGAGACAATGGAGTCTGAAGTTGGATGTAGTGAGTTAATCAAACTGAAGAACAAAAATGTGGGCTACATCTGTGCAAATGTGACATCAGTAATATAGATGTCTGTATCTGACCAAATCATTGTGATCCCCACTTATAATCCTGATGTTGTAGACACTGCTCAGAATACATTTTGTATTACCCACAGTCAAGTGAATCCCACAAAAAAAAAAAAAAATCAGATGAACGAACAAAAAAAATCACCCCAAAACCAAGCACCTTGAGAAAAGCATTTGTTTGTGCTCTTTTATTTAAGTTTTGTTCTATGCAGTATGTCTCTTCAGCTGAGCATGTATCTTCATGTTCATTTTGACCCGATTTCTATTGGACACTACTCTGTTCACATTGCAAAAGCCTGATTAAGCTTATTACCACTCAATGGACAGTGCCACAAGTTATAGGTTGAAAGACTGTTGAATATGATCTAATGTTCATCAGAAAAAGATAATGGAAAGAGGAATATGGCAGCAGGGATACGCTAAAAACCAAAACTAAGGTAGAAGGTGACTTGCAAACTTTTTAGTTTATTTTAACAGATAGTTAACCCCACAGTTACACATGGAAGCCCACAAGAAACTAAGTTTGAATTTATGGCCATTCATGTTTTTGGTTATATATATAATTTAAAATTAGTCATACACACATATGAACCATTTTAAGTTCAAAAAATATCACTAAGAATTTCTCTTCAGTTATTGGCATAGACATCAGAACTAAAATCGTTACAGCATTAGTAGTATACTTAGATGATACATTTACTGACATATAACAAAAAAATACATTTCTAATATTATTGCTTTGGTCTTTAATATTGCTTCAAAACCCTCCTTGCTAAGATCTTGCCTGGTCACTGTTTAGTAGCAATGGACAAAGTGGAGAATTTGGCACTAAATTTCTAGACACAAAAAATAACTCTAAATAAGACTTTCTTATTTTTGTCAGTTCTGCTGTATACGGTTCATTGCAAAGAAACTGGCTGTTTGCTCTATGCAGTCTTTAGAAATTTCAGTCCAAATACTGCTTTCCTGTAGACTTCTCATTACATCATGAATAGGCAATAATGCTTTTCTTAGCTTTAGTACTGATTTTTGCTTGCTGAGAAAGAAGTTAGAAGGTTTTCACTATTGAGCAAAATATCCCCTGTATTATTCCTGTTTACGCAGATGATTTTTTTTCAGATTTTTTCCCTTCTAGATATGTCATATGTAAAGATTTCTGTTTCTTCTGTTCACTGTTACCAGGGTGGCCATATGACTTTCTTTACATTTTTCTAATTCTTCTTATAAAGCTGGATAAAAAAAGAAAACTTCATCTTCCAAGGGATATTTTTGTCATCATGCATCCTGTACATGTCTTTGTTTATTTCTTCCAAGGCTACAATATGTTATATTTTTCAGGTGTACGAAGCCAGATAGAAAATAAAAGATTAAATTCTGATGTCACTGAAACATATTCAGAGCACACATTGCTTGTCTTGCATGAGAGGGCAAGCTAAGTGAATACAAATCATTATTTTTGAGTAAATCAAAGCAGTAAGTGCAAACTTATCATGTAGGATGTTTACATTGCTGAATACCTGAGGAGATTGATGATACGGACTCCGATATCCAAATTGAAGACCCTTTATTTATCAGAAAGCTGCGTTTTATACCCTTACAAAGCTGTCCATGCGGTCCAGCCCAAATGCTTATTCCTTAACATACATTGTTCACCTGCTTATTCTACACATTCAATTCACTAGCCTAGCTGTGCATGATTTCTCCTTCGTTAGCTCCAGGCTTTCTGCCAAAGTCCTCTGTTGCAAGTGATAAAGTACTTATTTTAGTCTTGTTTAGAAACTCTCCAGGACACCATGACCTTCATTAATATAGTATGTTCCCACAAATACCCTTCCTAGTAACTTGGCAAAGGAGGAGAATGAGGTGGTTTAACTAGCAGCAACAACAGCTAAGCATATTTGGGTTAATCAGGTCTCAAGGATATCGTGAAGAACTTCACAAGGACTTCAGTGAACAGGCAGCATAATTCTGGATGGAATCACTTTCACCACAGCCAAAGTGGTGTATGTTGGAGGGAATCATATGACCTACTTGTGTATGTCTGGGTTCTAAATGAACTGCAGCACAAATGAGGAAAAGAAAAAGGCACAAACACTGATAGATTAATAAAAATTTCTGCAGCAGAGGTTATAAAGCAAACAAAATGCTTACCTGAAACAGGATATATACAAGAAGGTGGTGAAAACTAATATATAAATTCTTGTAATGTTCTATATATAAGAAGAATGTCACCAGCTAAAATACTGTGTTTGTTTCCAGTTACACCAATGAACAAATGGAGGTAAAGCAGAAAAGGATTTCTAATTAGGTCTTGATAGAAAAATGGATATTAAATTTCTTCCTGTTCTTCTTAAACCACAGATACTATTATCAATAATGTCTGCTGTGATTCAAACACATATCCAGTGACCAACAGGACTCTGAAAACAGGAAAACATGTTTCACTGGGAAGCTAACTATAGTATGAACAATTGCCAAAGCTGCAAATGCAGATACACAAAACATGAGTGCTTTCTGCACATTTCAGAAGTGTGGCTCCATGGCTAACCTGTCCAGGAGCCATCATGCAGGATGTTATGAGTTCTATATCACAAGCATCAGGATTTCAGCTATACCCAGTTATATGACTGTTTTTAACAGATGCAAACTCCATCGTGGAATTCTGCACAAAGTGAGTATGCCTCCTTTTTTCCACAAAGAGGCTATGAGGCACTTTATTAAAGTTCGTGTTATGCCCATCCTCAATGACAGCAGAACACTGACTTCCAACAAGGAGATCTTCACAAAATTGTCAGACAACTTTTCATTACTTCCTACTATTAGTGATGTTATGATTATTGTGTACCCCCAAAAAAGTGATTCAAAAACTGCTGTAAAATTTTCCTGTTTCATGCATTATTTTAAAATATGGTCATTAAGGATGCTTCTTAAGTTTGACACAGATGGTTTGTAGTCACTGTCTGTAGTTAATTTCTCTTAACGTTATTATTGACAAGAGTTTTTTATGATTATAATTTTCTCTTTCATAACATGAAGAATCTTTTTTCAAAAAATCCCAAATAATTCAGGCATGCTAAGTAATTACTGTGAACAATATATTTCACAACATTTTAGCATCTATTAAATTGCAAATCATTTGATTTTGATTATTGAAGTCATGGTAAAAAAACCTGACAGTTAATAATAATATCCTATGCTCACAATTTAGTAATTTTTCTAAACATTCACAACAGAAGACATTCATGAAGTTATTCAATTTGACCAGTTAAGAGTTTCTTTTAAGCATTGAATAATTCAAGAGAATCAAGTAAGGTTTATAAATTTTTGGTAGCTGTCTCCTGTTTTCTAAATAATTTGAAAATTGAATGGGGTAAATATTTTTAGAAATATATGATATAGATGCTTTGCTCTACTTCATTTCTGTCTCAAAGCAAACAAGACAGTTTGAAACTGGTGGTTTCTGTACCTTTTTCTAGTTTAAGGAATCTGTGGCAACTTCTTTATTGTGTATGAGATGAAACAGACTGCTAGTTAAAGCAAGTTAGTAAAAGCTTCCATCATCTCCGTTCATTCCTAAAAAGTTATTTCTGGGAAAAAAAAAAATAAAGGTCTAATGTACATGTTTTTGCCAATCCTTTCTTACACAAAGTATGTCTGTCTAGGGAAGGGAAATTCCTTGTAGGGAAGCTGAATACAGTCAAGATTAAGTATGAAATACTATCAACGTGTGAAATCTTTCATAGGTCATCCACAAAAGGCTTGTGATGGTACTGGATAGGGTTTAGCTAGGACCCAGAATTTCAGTACTCGTACAACTATCCTGATGTGTGGATTACATTCCACAGCTAAAATATAAGTATTTTTTTTAACTACACTTTAATTTGAAGGAACTGAATACAGTTTTAGAAATATGCTAATTCACATAAAGTGAAGAATTACCTTACTTAAATCAGGCTGGATCAAACACTATGGTCCTCAGATAAGCCCTACCTTGGATTTTGTTTCAATATGAGAGTGGAAGCAGGTTGAAAGTGAGAAGATAGAAAGAAGATTTTGCAATGTCAAGTCAGCAGAATTTGCAAAGTTTAGAAGTCAGAGACTGGGCCTAAGAGTATGGTTACTCACTTTTGTAATACACTTTATTTTTCATTCAAATATTTTAATGAGTATTTGAAGCTACCATCATACCACACCTCTCATTAAGCAACATAAATCCAGAAGTTCTAAGGTACCAGGCTATCCAACAGTCGTTAATTTTCACTTTTCACAAACTTAGTAAAGGTGATAGGATTGGTTTTTAATTATTTGTCACTGAAAATGAAATTGAAATAAAATTAAAACATTTTATAGTATATTACTGATTTTACATACATATGATAGTAAAGCAAAATTTTGGTTGCTCATAAATTTCTTGTAATTTATCTCCACTCTCACAGCTTCACTTCTGTTCTTATGCAACACTAATATTAATGTCAATACTTTTAATTAATGCTTTTGATTAGTTTCAATAACAAGTACACAAATTTCATATACTTTTTGTATCAAAATAGAGGAATCTGACCTTATCAAAACAGGTTTTTTGATTGTTGCAAAGGCAATTTTCTGCTTTAACATACAGTTCTTTCCTTTAGATCTGTATTTGCTGCTTAACTGGAAAACGTCTTATTGACAGGAAGCACTAACAATTTCTCAAAAGCATAAATTAATTTGCATAGTAGTAGTTGACAAATTCAGAGTAAAGATAGTTAGTAAACTTCCAGTAAAACCATTTGTCACACCCCAATAATGAGAATGATTAAATGCCCCACTCTATTAACGAGAGTGACTCAGATTTGCCGGTCCCCTAGGTTGGATTAAGGTGAAATGACACCAGAGATAGTTAGCTATGCGAGGAATTTCAGTTGCATGGACTTTAAATCCATTGAAAGTTTGCTGCAGTCAGGACCGTTAGATCTGCTAGGGTTAGCCAGGTTTAGCCCTCAAACCTAAATCTCAAGGTTCAGGAATTCCTAGGCTCTGTAATGGAGGGTGACTGTTCCAGACTCTGGGAGCTCAGAAAACGCTTAAACACATACGACATTTTGTCTGCTCTATAGTTTCTCACCAACCAGTTGTTCTCCAAGGATAACGTAAGTAGTATAGATATACAGATACATAGATATATGTATGTATAAATACAAAAAATCCCATATATATAATACACAATATATATTAAAGGTAGCTTCAACTTTGCTGCAGAATGATAGAATATATCTAAAACCATTTCCAAATATATACCCACAGTATCTCTGAGCAGTTGATGCCTGACTGGAAATTAACTCCTGTTTTTAACGCAAATATGTTGCTTTACTGTGTAGCCCTGATTGGACTACTCTGCTAAAGTGAGTCTTCAGTCATAGAAGATAACTGAAATATAGGCACAAGCCAATTTGTCAAATATGCAGTTAACATTTGTCTTTTAAAGTTACAGGTAAGGAAATTTAGTTCTGTAAATAGAACTAAGGCTATTTGTTCTCTTTACGCTTCAAAATCTCTAGTAGATTAAATTTAACAAATTAACTTATTTTTCCTGTTTTAATATGTATTAAAAAAACCTTTCTGATCCAAGCAAAGCCTTTTTTTAAGAGTGATTCACTGCTATCTTAAAAATTTTATAGTTGGCACAGTTAAAAGTCTCCAAAAGAACAAAAATTATTTTGCTGGGCATTGTAGTCATTACTTTGGATCTAACCACAGGTAGTGATGTAGCTGTTTAAAAAATGGAGGGAAAAGCATAGATAAGAGTAGACTATGAAAGGGAATATTTTTTTCTAAATAAGAGAAATAGCAACAGAGATTTTTTTTTTTAGGGTTACATGGGATGAGGAAATATATATGGGATGAGGAAATGTTCTCAGTTCATACGCATGTTTGGTCACACATGGTGAAAAATTATAGTCTGTAGTGATATAAATACAAGAATAAAAGCTTTTAATCCAAAATATTATATTTATATGTATAAGATAAACAAAGAAAAGGCCCCTGCAATTTAATAGTGATGTAAAATTTGTAAAACTATTTAGAAATTTCACATGCAGCATTCAGAAGAAAAGATGCAAAACAATGGCCTGTCAGGAACTGTGTATTTATACACATGAAAACCAAAGAACTACACTAATACTTCGGCAGGAGGGTTGGACTAGATGACCCACAGAGGTCCCTTCCAACCCCTATCATTCTGTGTGATTCTATGTGAATGCATGTAAATATGAAAGGTTATTGGTTTTGGAAATGGAAGCATAGTTGTAGTGCTTTTATCCTAAAGATATACACCGAGATACTGAGGCTAGAAGTAACAGAGGGAAAAGAAAACCAAGGAGAGTGTGGCATAACGGCATCTCCCCCATCACATGACTTGGAGCATACACTACTCCAGATGGTGCTAACAGAAAAGGAGTTACAATCCTGTAGTCCCATGCATAACTTTTTCTTACATGATATGTGAACTGCCGAATTCTTTCATATACCATTGAGTATATATAGGAATGCAGAGGCTCAAATATTTATTTTCTGGATGCTGTGCAAGAGACCGTGGGAGAAGAAATCTGGCTCATCTTTAATATGTCATTTTGGAGAATGCTTCAGGACAAAATGTGCTTAAGAATGCAAATCTAAGGAAAGGTCAAAGTTGTCACATGGTAGAGGAAAGTAATTGTAAAATGAGTCAAAGAACTTCAGAATTACATAGAATTTGGAGATTTCAGGGTCTACCAGATCTAAGAAAAGCTGAAAGTACACAACACCTACCAGAAAAACCTCTTAAATAAAAAATGTTTTTGAACATAGAGGTTAGTGGATATAATCTCAGCTTTAAATGTTAGACTCTGGTGCTGAAAAGAGACACACACATGCCACACTAGCTGCAGGCAGATAAAGTTTCAGTCAATTATTTGTATGGTTGAATTTGAGTATTTTTTTATGATTTAGGACTTATGATCAAAGAAAGTCCATTTTCTGCTACAGAGTTACAGAAAATCTAATAAATAATCAATAATAAACTAACAAATATTCAGTAAAGTCAGGGCAGAATGGCTTGTTCAGGACACTGGTTGAGAGGGTCCCTTGGGAGAGAGTCCTGAAGGTCAAAGGAGTCCGGGAAGGCTGGACAGTCTTCAAGGAGGAAGTCTTAAAGGAACAGGAGCAGGCTGTCTCAATGTGCCGCAAGATGAACCGGTGGGGAAGACGACCAGCCTGGCTGAACAGGGAGCTCTTGCTGGGACTTAGGAAAAAAAGAAGGCTTTACCACTTACGGAAGAAAGGGCAGGTGACTCAAGAGGAGTACAGGGGTCTCGTTAGGTCAGGCACAGAGAAAATCAGAAAGGGAAAAGCCCAGCTAGAACTCGATCTACCCACTGTTGTGAGTGGTGGAAAAAAAAACTTTTTACAAATACATTAACTACAAAAAGAAAGCCAAGGAGAATCTCCATTCTTACTGGATGCACGCAGGAACACTGCCACTGAGGAAGAGGAAAAGGCTGAGGTACTTAATGCCTTCTTTGAATCAGTCTTTAACAGTCAGACCAGTTATTCCCAGGGTAGTCATCCCCCAGAGATGGAAGACAGGGATGGAGAGAAGAATAAACCTCCCATAATACAGTAGGAAGCAGTTAACAACCTGCTATACCACCTGGACACTCACAAGTCTATGGGTCCAGATGGGATCCACCCAAGAGTGCTGAGGGAGCTGGCAGAGGAGCTGGCCAAGCCACTCTCCATCATCTGTCAGCAGTCCTGGCTAACAGGGAAGGTCCCAAATGACTAGAGGATTGCCAATGTAACACCCATCTACAAGAAGGGCCAAAAGAAGGATCCTGGAAAACTACAGGCCTGTCAGTCTGATCTCGGTGTCAGGGAAGGTTATAAAGCAGATCATCTTGGGTGTGCTCACCGGGCATGTGAAGGACAACCAGGAGATCGGGCCCAACCAGTATGGTTTCACAGAATCACAGAATCACAGAATCACAGAATGTTAGGGGTTGGAAGGGACCTCTGTGGGTCATCTAGTTCAACCCCGCTGTTGCTTGACCAATCTGATCTCCTTCTATGACCAGGTGACCTGCCTAGTGGATGAGGGAAAGGCTGTGGATATTGTCTACCCGGACATTAGTAAGGCTTTTGACACTGTTCCCCACAACATCTGCCTGGAGAAACTGGCTACCCATGGTTTGGATGGGTGTACACCTCGCTGGGTAAATAAACTGTCTGAATGGCCAAGCCCAGAGAGTTGTGGTGAATGGATTTATACCCAGTTGGTGGCCGGTCACAAATGGTGTTCTCCAGGGCTCAGTTTTGGGGCCAGTCTTGTTTAATATCTTTATCGATGACCTGGATAAGGGGATTGAGTGCTCTCTCAGTAAGTTTGGAGATGACACCAAGTTAGGCAGGAGTGTCAATCTGCTCAAGAGTAGGAAGGCAGTACAGAGGGATCTGGACAGGCTGGATAGATAGGCTGATATCAATTGTAAGAGGTTCAACAAGGCCAAATGCTGGGTCCTGCACTTGGATCACAACAACCCCATGCAGTGCTACAGGCTTGGAGAAAAGTGACTGGAAAGCTGCCCCTTGGAAAAGGACCTTGGGGTGTTGGTTGACAGCCAGCTGAACATGAGCCAGCAGTGTGCCCAGGTGGCCAAGAAGGCCAACGGCATCCTGGCTTGTTCCAGGAATAGTTTGGCCAGCAGAGGTAGGGAAGTGATCGTGCTCCCTGTGCTCAGCACTGGTGAGGCCGCACCTGGAGTACTGTGTTCCGTTTTGGGCTCCTCTCTACAAGAAGGACATTGAGTTGCTGGAGCATGTCCAGAGAAGAGCAACGAGGCTGGTGAAAGGTCTAGAGGACAAGTCTTGTGAGGAGCGACTGAGGGAGCTGGGGCTGTTTAGTCTGGAGAAGAGGAGGCTGAGGGGGGACCTTATTGCTCTCTACAAGTACCTGAAAGGCAGTTGTAGTGAGGCAGGTGTTGGTCTCTTCTCCCAAGTAACTAGCGATAGGACGAGAGGCAATGGCCTCACGTTTCATCAGGGAAGATTTAGATTGGCTATTAGGAAAAATTTCCTTACTGACTATCACCATCCCTGGAGGTGTTCAAAAAACATTTATATATTGCACTTAGGGACATGGCTTAGCAGACATGGTGGTGTTGTTTTGACAGTTGAACTTGATGATCTTAATGGTCTGTTCTGACCTTAATGATTCTATGATTCTAAGCCTTCTGTGTTTGTATTTTCAAGGGTTTAAATGGGATTACTTCAGATTTACAGTCTGGAGAAAGGACAAAATAGAATTTCAAAAACTGCAAAAATAATATTTATATCTTCAGACTCCTGTGCTATCTTGGATTAAGGCCAACAATACAACATTATGGACTTCCTGTTTTATCCTGAAAATTCAGGAAGAGCAGACCTTTAGGGTTTTTGAGCCCCAAAGGCTAGCTACAAATACCAGATGAGAGTGATTTATGACAATATAGACACATCACTATGATAAGCTTTCGGCTGACTGAGCAGCTTGCATTTTGAAAGTTATGTTCACTGGAAATGTAAAACAAGTAAAAAAAACATATATTAATTAATTTTAGGTTTATAGCTAGCAAATTATATCACCAGTTTCTGTTTCTGTTTCAAAGATGGCTCTGAACTGGCTCAAATATTTTCTTCCGTATGTTTATAGCCCATTCTGTGTTTGTCCCATATCATGATACAGATCTTGGCTATTTCACAGTAATATCTTTTAAGTGTATGAGAAAATACAGTGTCATTTTTCGTCTTCGTGAGATGAGGTGAGAAAACCGATGAACAAAAAAGGGTGTGACAATAGAGTTTGAAATTAGTATTAATGCAAACCCTTTAAAAGGCTTGCTGTACAGTCCTAAATATGAAGTAAGTTACATTGTCTCTGCTCCCGTTGAATCAGCAATTAATTTGTTTGTTGTGAACACTGTTGAAGACATCACCTTAGCAAGTATTCAATGTGAGACTACTGAGCTGGATTAGTTAACTGTGATTAAAAAAAATCAGAGAAATTAAATCTTGTTCTCTTGCTGAATACAAGACTTAGAAGAAGGTTTCATATAGTAATATTCATTGTCATTTAGTACATCAAAACCTTTTTTTTGCTAGTATTCAGTAACTTGCTATTACTGCAGAGAGTCTAGATGGTAAACTATTTTTCTCTAGGGCTTGGAAAAAGCACATACAAAAACATGGTATGGAAAAAAGTCTGAGTAAATTTTTTTAAAATTTATAATGGGATATTTGCAGATTGTTTTTCTCCAATGCTTGCTCAAATGTCTAGTGCAAGTTTAAAAAGAAGATAGAACAGAAAGTGAGTTTAAAATATGTGTTTTAAATATACCAGTTTGTGGTAGCTGACAGGCCCCAGAGGTCATCCCTTTATGCAGAAGAGGCATATGGCTTATTCCTGCTTAAAATCAGTTACTTTTCCTTTTTTAACAAGTATATCAAAAGTACTGATTTAATAGCATTGTGCTTATTACCATACTCATCTCTTTTGGGGCTGACACTTTTACATAGTTTTAGACACTGAGACTGACGCTTTTACATAATTTTTCTTCGGTGAGAACTATGCTTTTAATTCGTATATTGTAAGAAAACTGAACATCTGACAGGAAACAGGTGTTCTCCTGCACTTTTCTAATGGCATCAGGTTATTTCCTTTCATGAAACTTCAAATGAATGACTAATTTAATTTTTACTGTATGGTGCATCAGAACAGCTATTGGTAGGTTTGGCAGCCAGCCTTAGCCCATGTTCTTATTATGAGCATTTAATAGCTGTTCATGTCACTACATACAAGTAATGCCCCTCACCATCACAATACTGATAGAAATAAAATTTCTTAAAAAGTAATCGTGTGACTATTTAGTGTACTAAACTCTTATGGTAGCACTTATTTTCTGAATAAATACTCTTTTCAGCATGAAAGTGTTCACCTGTCACCATTTGTCATGATCATATTAATAGTATCTTCTGTTGACTTGCTCATCTGGACTGCCTACTGTAAACCCTTTACTATTCTGCAGTCCATTAATTTCACAAAAATCTCCAATTTCACATGCCCTGCTTGTTTTCCTGCTGTACACCTCTTCCAACCACATCGCTGATCTTAACCACATGCAGAAGTACTCTGTTAGGGGATATTGTATAATGTGGAGTCATATTCTTTTTCTACAAGCAGATTTTCTTCGGGTACATAAAATCTCTTAAAATAGAATATGCAGTCATTTGGTCTTCCTGATAGTAATGCAGCATTAAGGGTGTCTGATCTATTCTTCCTCACACTGAAAGGAAGTGTTCAGCGATTATAAAATGGTCAGTTATTTGATTAACGGTATTTGATTAATAGATTCTTTGGAGGACTGAGGTACTCTACTCAAACCTCAAATTCACCTCAGTCTTGCTCCTCCTTGGTAGGCCTGCTAAACTGCAGAAAATGCATTAGCATTGCAGCTTGTACTTTCCCCCCTCCCTCCTCTTTTTTTTTAATGTAGGGTTGAGTAGGTTTAAACTGCCATGCATCCTAATTCTGGAATTAAGCAAGTAAAAAAGGACCATATTTCCTTTTCTGGAAGATCTGAAAATTTCGTGTAAAGTCACCAGGTTTTTTACGATGAAAATCATTACAGGAATTTCCCCTATACTCACAAATATTTTGTGACAGCAAAACTTACCTGCTTCCTTAAACAAAAATTTCATTAGAAGAAGAAGAAAAACCCATAGCTTTATGAATAACTTTCCAGATAGCTGATTTTTTGGGAAAGGGGAAAGGAGATTGTCAATCTGAAGTGATGCTGCCATAATTCATAAACAAAACTAGATGAGTGAATGTCCTAAGACCACCGAATAGATTTTCCAGTCCATATTGGGTATAGATTAAGCATGGATAATAGACAGAGGTCCAGCTGTTATAGTTGATATTTTAAATTTCTACTAAGGAAACTAGTGTGTTGTTAATATCTCTACTGCCATGAAAATTAGTATCTTTCACTTCAAATATTTTAATCTGTTTTATTATATTTTTTTAAAAGTTAGTAGGATGTGCTCTGGGTTTGGGATTTTGTGGGGGTTTTTTTTGTTTGTTTCTTCAGTTGAAGTGCACTAGAGTTCCAAAAATTTGAGGAAAGTTCCACAAAATTAACAGAATTAGAGTATCTGTCATTCTGAGGTCATACTCTACTCCTATTACACTAACATTTCTTGTTCTGTGACAGACAAAAATTTTTTGTCTCTGTTTCTTCTCTGCTGCTGCATGAGAGAAATAGGTTAATGGTATAAAAATATCAATGTCACAGAAATATTTTTGACAGCTGCATGGCTAGTTATGATTTAATTTATAATACTAAGGGACTTTATTCATGCTTTCATCCAAATTGGTCTTTACTTGAGTAATCCTTGTAAATACTAATGGAATGTATAAACGCAGAGTGCAAATAGTCATCTTAGTAATTCAAATATCATGCCAACATTCCAGTTACATGAATATGTAGACCAGATCTACAGTATATACCTATGTGAAATATACCAGTAGCTAGATACACATATGCACCCACTATCATTTCCAGTGGAAAATTCCAGCAGTTCCAGAATTACAGCTTCTTATGCTACAGCAGCCTCTCTCTGTTTAACAGCGTGAACTGAGTTTGTCTCAGATGATACATTTATTCCTCTTGTTCATCTTGGATCAGAACCTGAGATTATGCTCACTTGCAGACCATCAACAGTTACTTCTTTTACATCTTCACTTCAGGATTCTTCCCTTTCCCTCTGTGATGATCTTTCTCATCACCCACCATTTTCCCTTTTACTCCTATTGGGCATCCTTGACTTCTTTCCCTTTCAGCTTATATATCCCACAGACATCTGAACACCAGAAGATCTTTTGCCATAATTTTCTTCTTAGCCAATAATTTTTGTCTCCAGTCTTTTTCTTTCCTGCTTTGTCTCACACAGTATCTTCTCTAGACTTCAGATCCATGGCTATCAAGTCCTGCAATGTATTCAAAATGCAGCTACAAAGAATATCTGTTCCTTTCATCTTACGTGTATGCGAGATGAGTCTCTTCACTGACAATTTCCTATTCAAGAGGCTTCTTTGGACCTCCTACACTGTTCAAAATACCACTTATCCACACTTTCCAACCTCTTGTCTTCTAACACACTACTGCTGTGCGAAGGATGACAGGTTTCGTCAGTCTCATTATGTGTCCTGTTAAAGTTACTGTGCAACTTGCCATGTTGTATTTCGTTTACCCCAGTACATTCAGAATATATGACTTCCAGAATTTTCTTCTTTCAGATTCCTTTCTCTGCTGTGACACCTAAAGGAAATCAGTTGATGAAATTAACTAGCTTGTAACAGGAAAAGCAGAAATAGCAACGTAGTTGAACAAAAAGCTGCACTATGTTAAACCAATAATTAAGTTGCTTACTCATTGGCTCTTATTAGTGTTAGTGTCCTGTACATGATCTTGGGAACAGAGCACTGCACTGGAAATCAGAAAACATCTGTTCTGGCTGTGGCAGGAGATGTTCCATGAGCTGTAATTTTCTATTAAAGGATTATTGCTGTGTATGTATATATGTATTCTTGTAATAGTGATATGTATTATATAGCATATAATATTGTAAATATATTATGTCTATTATCGAAATAATAAATGCTATGTATACCTAATATAAGTATTATTGTAAAGTATATATTGTTGAATGGAATAATCTTTCTTATTATAACTAGTCTTTAATATTTGGAGGTAACCCTGATGTACATAACTACTTGTGGAGGTCTTAGAGGACTATTTGCCTTGCATGTCATTTATTGCACACCAAGGACCACACAGAATTTTCATGTGGGAATCAAACTCAGATATATATTCAGATTCATCAAAATCTACTGTGGGAAGGAAGTAAGGGCACCTTTAGAACCAGCAGACTTTTAGGAATGGTGGACATGGAAAATAAAGTTTATAGATAATCATAGAATTTGAGACAGTTTTCACATTAGAATAAATTTAAGATTTGATGTGAAATATAAATTTCCTCTTGACCCAAAATAAGATGACTAGTCTATCCTTGATATTAGGAGCAGGGTGTTGTAAGTGTTGAATTTCTACTGATGATGACTAGTATAGATACTATATTTACTTGCAACAGCTCATTGTCTACTTAGACTAATACCTCTGATACAACAGTAACTTTTGTTTGCTTATACTGTATCTAAATCAATGATGCTCTGATTAAATTATCAGATTGGACATTAGGAAAAATTTCTTTACTGAAAACGTAGGCAGGCATTGGAATACGATGCCCAGGGAAGTGGTGGAGTCATCTTCCCTGGAGGTGTTCAAAAAACTTGTAGAGGTTGCACTTCAGGACATGGTTTAGCAAACATGTTGGTGTTGGCTTGAGAGTTGGACTTAATGATCTTAGAGGTCTTTTCCAACCTTAATGACTCTATGATTCTATGATTCTATGAAAATATTTCAGAATACATAGTAACCATTTATCTCAACAAAGCCTTCTGATTTTAGAATTTGCTGTGAAGCTTGCTAAAATGGGAACCAATGCAAAACCTTAATAAAATGTAGTAGAAGGTAAAAAGAAATAGAATGCTCCAACATTCTAGACATCACACAAAAAAAAAAAAAAGAGAAAAAAACCTCTGCAACAACAGAACTTAGGAAAATGTGTTACTGAATTTAGTTACTGAAATTTCAAAGAGCTAACATTATTCATAATAAAAAGATATAACTCTGAAAAATAAGAAACTCTGTTAGCCCATTTCTGTCAATTGAACATGCCAGAACTATTTGAAAGAAGTGAAAAAAATAAGGAACAAAAAAGTATCAGGATATATTCACCACTGTGACCTTCAAATTATTTGACTAGACTATGCAGTTCCAGAGAAACAATGCTGTTGTTTTTCAATAAGTATCTAACGTAAGTCTGGGTGAATGTTTGTCCTTGTAAACAGTTGCTGACAGACAACACATGTATTTGGTTTCATATAAAGCAAAAGGAATAAATTTTTCTTGGTAAACAAGAAAATAATGCTAGAATTTTCAAAATAGGATTGTAAACATAAATCACAATGACACTTTCTGCAGAAGAAGAATTTTTCTAGAGAGGCACATTAGAGTGTGGTAAAAACTCTGTGATCCTCAGACTTTGCTAAGACATCTAAGCTTAACATTCTTGCTGGGAAGATGATATATGTGCTGTTGAAAAACCATCCATATCAGATTGAAAGAGATAACTTCATCACGTATCAAAGCCTTATGTAGCACATTTTTCTACTGTTCATATGCTGGCTAAACAGAGGTGGCACAGCTGTGGTTTGCTCCTTTTACCCACTTTGAGACTTTATGCTAAGGCCCACCATTGGCCATTGATTTGATTGTCCAAAAAACTTAAATATCACTCTGAGTGACAATGTACACTGAAAGATGGCGAAAATGACAAAAAAACCCCAAACTCAACACCAACAGAAGGCAGGTGTCAGCAGCTCTCTGCTTAGAGAATGTGTAAAGATTAAAGATTAGAAGACTTTACTTAAGCAGCGATACAACAGATTTTCCTACCATAGTTTCTTTAATTTAAATAGATATTTGTTATTTTAAATCAAAACTTTTTTCTTGAATTGTCTATTTACATGCTGTTCAAAATGCAAGGTCAAATGGTACAAAATGCATACATATTATTAGAATATTAACCTGACTGCTTTTCAAGAGNTTTTTAAAATTCCTTAACTTGAAACATTATTAAAGTAAAAGTTTTTATATTTTAATGACAGATATCATTATATCAAAACCATGAAGACAGTCATTAATGCCAATATATGGATCACTGCTGTTCTTCGACAGATGGAGTTAAAAGTTTTATTTACAAATACCAGAACTCTTCTTAAATCTTGCAATAACAAAGAAAGTGATTAAGCTTAGTCTAAAAATCTTATTAGTCTGTAATGGCATGTGTCATCTGTTAAATTACATTAACTTGCATCATCTGTATTCAGCTACATTAGATATTTTTTCTCTCTCATTACCTGCCTACATAAAACATTCAACACAAGAATAGCTGAAATTAGTCATTATGTTTTAAACTAAAATGCAATAATAATGACTATACATTTAAAGACACAGCTTTTCTAATGAAAAATTATTACTAACTAATCACCAATCTAAATTTGTCCCGTAACTTTATTTCTATTTTTTTAGTACTAGGGCAAGGGGGGAAATTTTTTGTTATTTCAATTGAAATGGTCAATAGTATTAAAAAAGTAGTGCCTTGGAAAAGTAAACTACAGGGAAGGTTGCACTATAGGGATCTATGACTCTTTCTTCTAAAGACGTATCATTCCCAAAAGCATTTTTAACTGTTTCTGTTTATTGCTGAATATTTAAATTTATTGTAGTAACTATTTTTTTCCACTTTTTATTAATAACTGTTTAATGTTGGCAATTAGTCTAGAACTGATTATGGACCTAGATCCTATTGTATTAAATTCTGCATGAAAGCAGAAGAAAAAATGGCCTTATCTCAGCCAATTTACAATTTAAGAGTACACTTAATCTCAGTTACCTTTAGCAGTCTAAAGCTAGACTTCTGTATGCCAGACTAAGTTCCTTCTATGAACTCTGGAGCATGATTCAACTTACTATCTTATTTACCTCTCTACTACATCTAGAAAGTGAGCAGAGATGACTTGTTTAGAATAGGTGTCTACCTAATTTTTAGACAGGTAATGTTAGATAACCCTTTCCCTACATATAATACAAGACAGAGCAAATGGACACAGACAAAAACCTGTCAAACTTCAAGGAAATGGTGAGATGATGTTAGTAATAAAGATCAGCAGTGGTCTCAAAACATGAACTGCTTCATTGTTACTTTTTCCTAAGCATCATAGCAAAAGAGATGTTTCAACAAGAAGAATGAGTAAGTGTTTTGTGCGTGCTTCTGTGAAATAGCAGTGATGAAGGTGAGTGGCAAGTGAGCAATCATAAAGAAACACTTATACATTTGTTAAATTTCTAACACAGGACTGGACCTAAGATCAGAATCAGGAGACAGCCTCTCAATACTGAATGAAGGAAGACAGCAAACCTGTGAAAGGCCTCAAAAAAGAAAACATATAATTTATGTTTGACTCAACATAAAATATATCAGTGAAGGAATATACAAGAGTGTTATAGTCAGAAGTCAAGATGATAAAATTTGATTTGCAGCAGCACTCTCAGTGCATGAAAGTAAAGCAAGATGTGTTTTGTAGAAGACTGCTACAAACTGGTTTTGTCTCGACATTGTCATTGTACTGTCACCTCTTCTTGACTTCTGCAGAAGCCGCCACAACAATCTGCAGGAAAGTAACATACTGCGCTTGCGCACGGACTAGCACATGAAGGGTTGCCTAAGCAAGTAGCACACCTGGCACGAACTGCACATACCAATTTGCACTCTGCGCATGGACAAATGTCCCTATAAAAGGACAGCACGTGCTCTCTGAGGGCGTGCTTTTCTTTTTGCTTTTTCCAACTCTTCCTCGTTGGAACCTCAGTTCCTGCATAGGGACTGAGCCGACTGGACATAACTGGACATTGCTGGATCCACGGTGGTGGTAACTAATCTCCCCCGCACTCCTTTCCTTGCCTGCTTGAGTTGTCTGACTTTACTTTACTTTCTTGCTTTCTCTCTCCCTTCCTGCTTTCCTCCTCTTGTCCTCTCCCTGCTGCCTCCCTGCCCGACCTCCGGTTCCTAGTTCACCGAAATAAAGTTTACAAGGTTTTACGGCATCTGACTCTGTTTGCATCTTAATCCCATCCTTGGGATCGTATCAAATCCTTCCTGACATTGAATCGGGACAGTTTGTGAAGTCAAAGAAAAAGAGGATTGAATAAGCAAAGAAGATGGTGGACTAGACTTTAGGCATGTGGATACTGCTTGGACGCGTTGGACAACAAGAATCTGTAAGACTAAAATATAACTTGGGTATGATGGCCTAGAGAGCTTGCATTAACCAGAAGATTATAGATTTCAGTAACTTTCAGGGTGGAATTCAATTTGCCAGACTGTAAGCTTTATGGGTTTCCTTTTTTGGCAACAGACAGTAACAGGCACTTTTAGAACATAATATGTCTCATCCTAAAAGAAGGAAGTAACTGAGACAGCTCAAGGAGAAGACTAAAAACTGAGTCTGAGGTGACAGCTAACTGTTTGTATGAAATGTCAGGACATAGGCTAAAAACTTTAAAATTCAATGTCTCTGGGCTAGAAAGACAAACCAGAGCAAACAAATCAGAGGTATCTTCTAAAATGTTTCCTTCAAATTTATTATGAGACAAAGCAAGCTTTCTCGTACCTGCCAGTTTTGTTCCACCAATTTAACCACAGGCCATACGGGCCATGCAGCTATTGGCTCAAGCATCATCTGCACCTCTCATCATTATGCTATGTGTCTGCATACAGAACAGTTCTAGAGCTTTTATTTCAAAGAGCAAAGCAAGACATACCTTTTCTGCTTCCCTTACATATGTTATGCAAAGACTGTAGATGACTTTTCTTGCTCATGCAAAGCACTAAACAGAAACCAGGCCACAGGGTTTATCTGATTTTGTTGTACGGTAATAGAGAAGTCTGAGTCTGAGCTACCATCTGTTTCAAGACCAGGGCCTCTTGAAAGTAATTTGCTACTTCTGAAGTCAACCAAAGTTTTGGTAATAGAGGAAAGTTCATGTTCAAAAATGTCCATCTGATAACTGGGAATGTTTATTGGAAGGCTAAACTCCCATCTTTTGAGTTTATATGCAATGTATTTTGGATATATGAAGTCAAATGCAGAGATAATGTAAGTCAGCAGAGTGTCAGAAAAATTAACAGTATTACTATGTTTTAAAACAGCTGCAGATTTGCTCCTTAGCTAAATTATCTTCTGAATTTGGCATTTTATTGAGCAATCTGCATAAGTTTTACTTAGCAAAATTTTGCTTTGCAATATAAAAATACTATGCATATAGTAAATCTAAACAGGTTTTGAAATAGAGTTTAATGGCTAATTAAGGAAGAAACAGATTTTCAAAAGAAACAAGAAATATAACATTACTGTGTGGCAGTCAACACAGAATATCAATTTAGTGTCTGAACAGTACAGAAGCATTGTAATGGAAGTCTAACCCAAAAGAGGACAAAGGTAAGAAGTTTAACTTTGCTTGAGGGTTGCTGTGATAAATACAAGGGGAAATGAGTCTCCTTCGCACTTGTTCTAGCTGGGGTCAGGGTACCAGAAAGGAATGTTGCATTCCTCTGCACTTTAAAATATTTTTATTTTCTGTCTAGATTTTTTCATAATTTTAAAAATATTTTCCTGTTTTATTTTAGATTTACTTCCTGATGGCCTGATTAAGTATTTAACTATGATTACTCTCAGACTTTCTGTTAGCAGAAAGTCAATTCAATACAGTGAATAAAAGTTTTCCTCCTTTTCCTCTAATTGCTAAAATAAAAAAGTTATCTTTAAATGAATATAAATTAATAGATTCTTGCCACTTGAAATCAATCTAAATTAGTAGTTTCTATTTCTTTTTCTCTGTCTTTTGGGAAATACATAAAGGTCTATTTTGGAAAATAAATAAATCAATAAACACATTTAAAAGTTCTCCTAAAACCATCTCTACTCACCTCTAAATGTGTATCTGTTTAGTTGGAACCCAGCATTTTCCAATACATAGTGACATTTGACCTGAAAACTTCTGAACATGCCACCACTTCATTGTGACTGGGAGTGAGCAGAAGACAAGACACAATTTTGATAAAAAGCTTAGATGAGAGTACAGAACAGGGACAATGAAGGAGAACAGAACAGTGGGTGGAGTGTGACAAAAAACCCCAGAAAGTGGGTATTGCTCCTGCCTGCAATGGGAAATAGATCATTATTTTTAAAAGAGGTTGAAACAGCAGACAAAGACCTAGAGAGGAGACAATATGAAAGAAAGGAATAAATAAGTACAAATTGTCGTAGGGACTGGAAGCAAGAAAAGCTATTAAAAGCCAAGTTTTCCCTTCATAATGAATGAATTAACAAAGGCTGCTAAATTTATCAGTACAATTTAAAATTGAGATATATTTCTCTGTTAGTAAACCAAGTATACCTGGGATTCTTCATTAACATGAGAAGATGTGATTTGGATTGGATCTTATCTAAACTGTGATGTTCCCTTAGCTTCCAAAACAGAGTGGCAACATCCCAACTGCCTATTAGGAAAGTTTTCTTACTCATGCTCACTCCTAAATGGTGCCTGAAAACAACCAGGAGTGTTTATACGAGCTAAAATGATTCTATAGACCTTCTCAATAATTTGACAACACAGATGATAGTATTGCCATGCCCGCTAATGTTCCTTGGTATAGTTTAGTTAAACAGATTCAACTGCAAAATCTATGAGATTCATTCCAAGATGAATCTACCATGAGGTAGATAAAGACCTTCCATCATGATACAGTGACCATTTACTCATCAGTGGTTTTCCTGTACAGGTAAAGCAGGTAGCTCGGGTGGTATTGCTAATCTCAGTAATGTTAAGAATATGTTGATAGGATGATATTCTTAAAAACTGAGATTTGTATTCTACCTTCAATCGCAAAGTTCACACACTGAGTTTTTTCTGAATAAAAAATGGAAAATGCCAATTTTTTTCATATGTTGAATTAAATTTATCTTATGTACAAAAATACTGTGACTATCAAAACAAAAACAAAGCAAAAGCCAAACCCTATTCTGAGGAAATATAAATGGTTCCATATTCTATCATGATAGTGGAAAGTAAATCTGCTAAACATGGCAAAGAATCCAAACTGTGGAAAACTTTAACAAAATGTATGACAAAATAAAACTACTGTTTCCATTCCTGTGTTAGGTTAAATGATATTCACTTCATCTATGGCTCATCAAAATATACAACAGCACAAGTGATATTAGCTACCAGTCCATATATTCATCACATCACACAACTCTACAAGAAGTTCTAAGCAGCAATTTCCACTGTCTGGGAAGACACTTCATTGATTTCCCTGGAGTTCAGTGCTAGTGTGTCTTGAAAATTGTTTTGCTATACAACTGTGTATTACAGGATCAAGATCAAGAGCTATCGCAGTATTACCTGTCTTCAGGTTCTAAAGATACTAGTCATTTCTCCATTTTTTAAATTATTTCATCTAGTGGTTTCCTCTAGCAGCATAACATTTCAGCCAGACTACATTACATTGTACATTATATAGAGGTACAAATGAGTAAATATTTTGGAAGTAGGGACAGAATTAATTTTCTCTTTCAAGGACTATGTAATAACTGGGTTATCTGAATAGGTAGTAATTCATCAAATTAATTAGCAATATATTTTCTAATTTAAAAACTGGAACAGGTAATAACCAACAAAATTATGCAAAATTTAGAGCAAACCAAGGACGTGTTTTAAGAATGCTGTCTGTGAAACAAGAAATAAAAAGATTCCAAAAAGACAGAAACCAAGCAAATAAGGCTAAGTCTCTCCTTTTATAATTTACATTTTAGACACCTTTTCATGTTAGATATTTTCCAGTTGCTCACATTCTGGAATTCACTTTTGTGTATATAGATATTGTATGCATATTTTTATTTGAGTCTGATTTTTGAACTTCTGGGCCACTGCCTATTAGGATTTTTCATGTCTTTCTACAGCCATCACAAGACACATGAGATGCTTAAATAAAGTCCAATTGAAGACTTGGATTAAAATTCTCCAAAGGGTTAAAAAATGTGTTCTCATCACCCTGGTTTAGACAGATAACGCTGACAGCACCAAATCCTGCATAAGGAAAATCTTCAGTGGAAACTCAGCTGTCACTACCTCTTCAGCCACTTCCATGCCATTGTAAACTTTCACCCTCTATTAGATATCTAAACTGGAAGATGAAAAAAGCCTCTGAATCAGATTTTGTAATAAAATAATGAAAGTTCAAAGCACAGCACAACCAGTTTAGTTTCAGATTACGTCCTCTACTGTAAGAGCTATGTGCAGGAAGTTGTACACAGAATGAAAAGAGAAGAAGATAAATCTATCAGAAATTCTAATTTGTCCACTCCCCTCATGCCTCTGTCCCCAAGATTTCTTTCTGCTAAGCACAGCTTAAGGAGATTGATATGCACATTGCAGCCTGATGGGATGGAGAGGATATGACCATTTCCATAGAAGCAGTCCACATCAAAATCTAATAGCAACCAAAAGTTATTGGCATACGTAGGCCATCAAGGCAAAACCCAATACAATTAACCATTCTACAGCTTGTACAAATTGCCCATTGCATTAGCAGGCTGAAGAGAGAGGCCTAGTTTCAACAAGTCTCACTACTGATGTGGGAAATCAACTCTGCAGAGACATGTTAAGGGTACATGTACGCTTAAGATGCTGTAACAACCATATTGCAATATAGTGTGGTGTTATTACTAAAACAAGTTTGTATGGATAGCCATGACAGTTCACCACCACTGCACACAACTTCTCTGACTGCTTTTACAAACCATATTGACCTCTATACAATAGGTAGAGAAGGAAGGGTGCTTGCACAATTTTTGTCTATTTAAGTTAATTAATAATTGAAGGACTGTATCTTTCCATATCTTTCCAGTCAACACTTTTAACCATTGAAAGATCAGGTCATCAAAATTATAGGTATGTAGGTGCCAAAAATGAAGACATAAACAGATATCTCCGGGAGAAAACTACGATAAACTATAAGTGCTTGAATCTCTGATGCATTAAATATTATTCTAATGATTTTCATAATCACATCTTTTCATTCTGTTATGACTGAACAAATTACTGTAAGCTAGTAAAGACCTCACAAAGATGCAATGACTTTTAGAGATATCTGCATATTTGGTTCAAATTCAGAGCTAGCATTAATTAGCTTTGCTCAGGTGAATTCAGTGATGAAGTCAGCAGACCTATGCCAGTTACTGTTAGCTCTCAAGATTTGCAAAGCCACCCACAAAGTTGAATATCAATTCAGGAGACATCTATGCACTTTCCTTCAGAAGCTAGTCAACATTTTAATCAGGCACAAAACTGTTCTAACATATCTCGATAATAAACTCACAAAACAAGTACGAATGCTAATGCGTTTCTTACCAAAGCTTTACATAGGTGTTTGCAGCAATAGGTAATAAACCTGGTAAGACCAACTTTGCTTTCAAAGGTAAAATAGAAGAAGTGAAAAATAAAATTTAAAAAAGTAAAATAATAGGACCATAAGACTAAAATTGAGACTGATAAGTAGAAAATAAGGTAACTGGTACCTTAAAACAAGGCAGAAAACTTGGCATGGCAATATTGTGAAATGGATTTGATATATGTAACAGCCTTCCCTACATACAAAGAGAAGAGTCTGTTAATTTTAAAGTGACCATAGATAAACTTCATGTAATGCAGAAAGAAAAATTAAAAGACACCCTAAACTAAACAGTAATCAGATACAAAATCCCAAGAAGTGTTATCCTTTTGTACTGTTTAAGAACACTGAAGAATCTTTACTCCTTATAAAGGAAAAAACTATCTTTTATATTAAGCTTTATTACAGAAAATCAGTTTAAATTACTTTGACAAGGATGCAACCACTATCCACAACAGCGCCAGCTCATGCATCTTCAATTTCTTTGTGTGAATATCAGTTCAAGTCCCCCACACAGCCGATAAATTTCACAGTAGCCTACTTTTCCTAGTAATGGTGCCTTAGGCAAGGCCTATGTGGACAAGAAGAAAGGTTTAAAATACTTAATGTAATTTCCTAAAGTTTTCTTATCTCTGCCCTTACTATGCTACCATGCCTTGAGATTTTCAAAGCCCGCAAGGTTTTCAACCCTCTTTGTGAACGTACAGGTTATACTTATCCACACAATGCCGAAAGGTTTATCTAAGCAACGAATAAAGCTTCAATTTGCAATATCAGTCTTTAAATACTGGAAGTTATCCACTCAGAATATATAACAAATAAAAAACTCCTCCCACTTTTAAAATACTTGTCTGGTACATTTGAATAATAATAAACTTCTGAAGATGTTACACTGTTCTCAGACTTTGAATTTTTTTTTTTAATCAAAACCTGAGACAATATTCATTGCATATATTTTCTTTTAGTTTGGATTTTAAACTGGATTGTACAACATGATCTACCAGTTCTTAGGATCAATACATTATGTTTGTCACTTTTTAAATTCATGATTTTCATCCCATAGTACTTATTCAAAAAAGGAACAGGGAGAAAGGTAAAGATCAAGAACAAACGTAATTACTCAGTACTTCTAGCTTTACATATAAGAAAATTGATTTTATTTCCTCCTTCTTGTCTTCTTCTGTCTCTCTCTGAGGCAGAAATCTATATGATCTGTACAGTTCCTTTAACTCAACATGTATTGCAATATTTAAGCATATATTTCAAATTTTCTTAGTTAATAGTTCAATTTATAGTCAAACATCCATCACCACAGCAACTTCGTGTGAATTCCCACATAAACAACACATTTTAAGGACACATACAGTTCACAGTTCTCTGAATACCTCTTGAGTACTTTTATATCTTGTTTCAAGGAAGTAGGAGTTGGACTGACATGTGATCGGAAGAAGATGTATGCAGCAGCCTGCAATATGTGGTTAAGAAGTACAAAGATTCTTGGAATAAACACTTTAACTGTTACTTTTAAACTCTCTTGTAGTTTCCAATTGGAAACAGAATTCCATCAGAGAAGATTCAAGAAAGTAATATTATTACCAGTGGAACTACAGACTCTAACTGAGAGATTAATTCATTGTGGGAATAACTTCAGGAGTCAGTGGGGATGTCCAGATACTGCAAAATCTCTGTGGACCCATTGCTGGTTTCTTCCACATGTTCAGTCCCTCTTCCTCCACACAGGAGTTAACATATACTCTACAGTCATCAGCAGAAGTTTTCACAGGTGACTGCAAACCTCTATTCTTGCAGAGTTAAAATGCTCTTCATTTGTGGTAATAGGATCATCAATGGTGCTTTCAGGAATTTCCTAACATTAGGACTACATCTTTTGTGAAGAGATCTTGAGACATCAAAGTTCAACCAGAATTCTGTTTTTTTCTTGAATGGAGGCTTTGAGGCACTGTTGTGTAGGAAGTCACTTGTATTTTGGGGACAAGACAGAGAATAGTGTCTTCTGGCTATATGGGGGTTCAGTAGGGCACAAAACCTCATCATTTCAGAAAAACAGACAAGAAAAACTGAAAAAGAAGGATCACAGATAACTTGAACAGGGAAAAATTTAAGTGTAATAGGTAAGGAAGATGATAAAATAACAATTTAACCTAGGTACTTGTGTCATACTCCTTAGTGTTTGCTAGGAAGATCTTCCAGCAATTGGCATTAGCAAAATCTAGGTAAAAAATGTGCCAAAGCCTATAATGTCTTCAATGCAGTTAGGTGTGTATTTTCAAAAAATATAATGAATGATTGTTTACTGCAGAAAACTAATTTTAACTACTTTAGCAGATATTTTGCCTGCTAAATTATCGTCATCATCTTAATAAACCATGAAATAAATGCTGTTTTCCAATACATTGAATTAAAATGTTACTTTAAAATATAAACTAGTTGAGAGTCAAGTTATATAAGGTTCTTCTCAGCTTACAGAAAAACTGAAAAAAATAAAATGAGGAGTAGTGATGCATAAGCTCAATATATTCTTACAAAGTAGGGGTACGTTAGCTTTGTCTTGTTAAATATTTCTTAAGCAATTTTTAATTGACAACATATGTTGAACATCACATAGCAATGTGTGCAAAGCATTTTACATCTGTCATAGCCTCCTGAAGGTAATCCCTCTTTAATATGCTAGCTTGCTTTGTATTTCTGCAGGCTTTGTTTCTGTTTACTGTCTTCCAAAAGAAAGGGGAAAAAAAAAACAAGTTAGCTGTCAATGAAGATGGGCTTACTTTACAAAGATTTTATTTCTATTAATCTTTTGACAGGCTATCTGTTAAGAAATCATTATTACCAGGGACAATGTCTCACACAGATAGAAAAATTCAAATTCCATTTCTTTCAAGGTGTGTTGTATACTGCAACTGAGCTTCCAGAAATATGAATCCAAATCTCACAAGATTTTCATATTTTTATTTTGTTTTACTGATAAAAAAAAACCCAAAATCCTAAAAAACAGCGATTTTATCTGATCTCTTTTCTGTAGTACTCATCTATTCTTTGGAACATGAAATTTAGCTACCTACTATTTTTGCGACTTTATAGTAGCTACATTTCTGTAGTACCCTACACAGAGACAGGCTGTAGACTCTATCTGTTCAACTTTCTACTAATCTCTTCTGCAAGCTTAGTCAAGTCACTTAGCCATATCATCACTTCCTTATTTGGAAAAAAAAAATCAACTGTTATTATTATACTACATACATAACTTCTGAGATGTATGCATGAAAAATAATGTGAAGTGTAGTTCATTACAGGAAATACTTTTTTTATTTCTAATTTATATCTGATCTTTGTTTATAGAATTCATCAAAGGACATGGTGCAAAAGGCTATATCTTTTCTAAGAACTCAAGGGAAAAAAGGAATTTCCTTACAAAAGCCAGTGTGTGAGCAAAAACTTACATAGAAAATACCTATCTTTCAGCAGTTTAATCTGTAAGTAAAATAAGACAGTAGAAAAATCCGTCTAGTTATTTTTAATTACTTTTTTTCCTTGGGGGAGAGGGGGAACAGAGACAACGAGATACTTCAAAATGTATGGGAGAGTAAGACTCCAAACAAGGGGAAAGGAGGCCTTTAAATACACAGAAATCTTAGATTCAGCATTGCATCATGGAATTGGCTGCAATGTGAAGAATTTGGAAATTTCAGGAGTCCTGTCTCACCCCAGCCTTCCCAGGAAGCAGCTAGACACTAAGCTTGGAAGTTCTTCTGTCTTATGGAGACTCCAAGATGGCCAGGTAGGCAGGCTGACAAGAAGTCAGGGCAATGAGGTTAGCTTTTGTTGTCAAGCAGGATTCACTGAAATCAACAAGCATTGTGACTTCAACAAACTGTCATTTTCTGACAGGCAAAATTCTGCTGAAAAATCTTCTGATCAGACACAGAACAACAACACAAACAATTCCTGATCAGTTCTTGTCCTGGGTTCAGCCAGGACAGGGTTAATTTTCACCAGAATCCAGGAAGGAACCCCACCTGGCCAAACAGAGCAGGGTATTCCATACCATGTGCAGTCAGGCTGAGTTCTGGTTAGGGGGGGGGAGCTGGGCGGCAGGAAGGCGGGAAGGCAGTCGCAGCTTGGGAGCGTGCAGCAGCGTCCGGCAGTGAGAGTTGCTCTCTGCGTTCTGTGGTTTGTGTTGAGTTTTCTCCTCATCTGTATGGTTGTTATTCCTGTTTCCTTTGTTTGCTGTTCTGTTAAACTGCCCTTATCCCGACCCACCAGTTTCTGCCTGTTTCTTTCCATTCTCCTCGACACCCCAGCGGGGAGAGGGGCGGCCACGTGGCGCTTTTGTTGCCAGCCGCAGCCAAACTATAACAGTTCTGAAACACATATGTAAAACCCCTAGCTACTCATAATGAGAAATACTGTTTAAAAAAGATATAACATTGAAAGTCTGCTTCTGTTAAGTCCAGCTGATATCCCAGAACAACACAGTTTACACATAGGCTCTGACCAACTGCCTATAAATTGCAATTTATGTGCTGTGCCTAGATATCTGATAAAGTAATGCTGCATGATGATACTTCAGCTGGGCAATGAACTGGAATTCTGGAAAAGAAAAGCAAAACAGGAAGAAGCCCACTTTGAAGAACATTGTTTTCTCTTCTACTCTTTTCACACCAAGAAGTTTTTCAGATACTGTAATAACCAAAAACAATAAACCAAAAATAAACTGAAATTTAAAAAAAAAAGCACAAAAATTAAGATTTTTGTTTTATATCTAACTTAGTTTATTTTGGAGCTGGACCATCAATTTTTTTCCTTATGGGAATTCTGAGAATTATTGAAATTCCCATGTAGATATTTCATATCCTATATAACAGATCAGGATTATTTTTCTGCTTAGCACCAATCCCAGCAGCACTGCTGAAGCTCCTGTACCAGAAACTGTAGGCACTGCTGCCTGGATAGCAGATATGGAATTTGGTATGAACCTTGGTTGCAAAGATGTATGGATAAAGACAGAGATAAGCTAAAATGGGAACAAAACCCTGATAAACTCACTCTGGGTGCTTACAGTGTGGAAAAGGGCTTGCGTTATGTTAATTTACTACCACTGCAATGGAGAGATACAGGCTCTTTAAGAAAGATGGGAACAGAAGATAAGGAAGTTGCCTTTTGTGTGAGAGAGCAGTTGAAGTGCATGGAGCTCTGCCTGAAGATGGATAAGGAGCCAACTGGGAACTTATCAGTTAGGCTAAAAGACAGGACAGGTAAAGGTGACACTATAGTGGGTGTCTGCTATAGACCACCTGACTGGGAAGAATGAGTAGATCTGGCCCCTCTACAGACAAATAGGAGCAGCCTCAGGTGTGCAGTCCCTGGTCCTCATGGGGAAATTCAGCCACGTGATGGAGGGTGTTTGGGACAACACAGCAAGGCATGAGCTATCCTGGAGTTTGCTGGGGTGCATTGTTGATAATTTCCTCCTCCAAATGACAGAGGAGCCAATTAGAAGAGCTGCTCTGCTGCACCTCACACTCCCCAGCAACGAGGAGCTCATTGGGAATGTGAAGGTCAAAGGCAGCCTTGGATGCAGTGACCATGAGATGGTGGAGTTCAGGATCCTTAGGATAGGGAGGAGGATAAAAAGCATGCTTACAGCCCTGGACTTCAGGAGCACAGAATTTTGTGTCTTCAAAGATCTGCTTGGAAGCATCCCATGAGATAAGGTCCTGGAAAGAAGAGGAACCCAAAAAAATTGATTAATATTCAAGAATCATCACCTCCAAGCTCCAGAGAGGTCCATCCCAATGAATATGAAGTTAGGCAAACATTCCAGGAGGCCTGTGTGAATGAACAAGGAGCTCCTGGCCAAGCTGACAAAAAAGAAAGCATACAGAGGGTGGAAGCAAGGACAGACAACCTGAGAGGAACACAGAAACGTTCTCCGAGCATCTAGGGATGAAGCTAGAAAAACTAAAATCCACAGGAAATTGAATCTAGTCAGGGATGTCAAAGGCAACAGGAAGGGCTTCTAAAACCACATAGCTGACAAAAGGAAGATGAGGGAAAATGTGGGCCTAGAGCTCAGTGAGATGGGGAACCTGGTTAGACAGGACATGGAAAAGACAGAATTGCTGAATGCTGCCTTTGCCTCATTCTTTACTAGCAAGAATATCCTTTGGGAATGTCAGGTCTCAGAGACGTGGGAGAAAGGCTGGAACAAGAAAAATCTACCCTTGGTGGAAGAGCATCAGGTCAGGGAATAGGTAAGAAAACAGTCCATGGTCCCTCATGGTATGCACCCAAAAGCACTGAGGGAGTTGACAGATGTCATTGTGAGGCTGTATTGGGTCCGGCTGAGATGGAGTCAATGTCCCCCACAGCAGCCCTCATAGTGTTGTGCTTTGTACTGGTAGTTAGAAATCATTGGTAACACACCAGTGTTTTGGATACTGCTGAGCAGTGCTCGCACAGCATCAAGGCTGTCTCTCCAACATTCCTTCCCCTCACCAGTAGGCTGGGGGTGGGCAAGATCTTGGGAGGGGACATAGCCAGGTCAGCTGACACAAAATAACCAAGGGGATATCCATACCATATGGTGTCTGCTCAGCAATAAAAGCTAAGAGAAAGGAGGGGGTGAGCTGGGGATCATTCGTTATTATGACATTTGTGTTCCGGAATAACCGCTACTGAGGCCCTACTTCCCAGGAAATGTTGGGTTGATACTGGCTAGATGCCAGGTGTGTGCCAATGCCACTCTATCACTTCCCTCTTCAGCTGGACAGGGGAGAGAAAGTATAATGAAGGACTCATGGGTCAAGGTAAGGACAGTGAGAGATCACTCGTCAATTGCCTTCACAAGTAATACAGACTCATCTCAGGGAAAATAATTTAATTTATTAACAATCAAATCAGAGTAAGGTAATAAGAATTGAAAACCCAAATATTAAAACACCTTCCCCCCACCTCTCCCTTCTTCCCAGGTTCTACTTGACTCCTGATTTTCTCTACCTCCTCCCCTCCAGCAGCACAGGGGGACAGGGAACAGGGGATATGGTCAGTTCACCACCACACGTTGTCTCTGTTGCTTCTTCCTCCTCCAGGGAGGAGTCCTCACACTCTTCTTGTGCTCCAGTGTGGGGTCCCTCCCATGGCAGACAGTCCTCCATGAACTTCTCCAGTGTGAGTCCTTTCCACAGGCTACAATTTTTCACAAAGTGCTCTAGCATAGGTCCCTCACAGGGTCACAAATCCTGCCAGAAAACCTACTCCAGCATGAGGTTCTCTCCCCATGCGTCCACAGGTGCTGCCAGGAGCTTGCTCGAGCACAGATTTCCCATGGAGTCACAGCCTCCTTTAGGCGCATCCACCTGCTCCAGCATGGGATCTGCTCCACTGTTAACCTCCATGGGCTGCAGGGGCACAGTCTGCCTCACTATGGTCTTCTCCACGGACTGCAGGGGAATCTCTTCTCCAGCATCTGAAGAGCCTCCTTCTCTTCCTTCTTCACTGACCCTAGTGTCTGCATAGTTGTTCCTCTCACATATTCTCACTCTTCTCTTCTGGCTACTGTTCCACAGCAATTTTTTTTTCCTTCTTCTTAAATGTGTTATCACAGAGGCACTACCACCATCGCTGATTGGCTTGGCCTTGTCCAGTGGTGGGTCCATCTTGGAGCTAGCTGGCGTTGGGTGTATCGGACAGCGGGGAAGCTTCTAGGAGCTTCTCACAGAAGCCACTCCTGTAGCCTCTCCTGCTACCAAAACATTGCCATGCAAACCCAGCACAGAGGCCACTCGTGATAATCTTTGATCGATCATAGTGACTAGGAGAAGAGTCTGTAAACTGGTGGAAAGCAAATGTCACCCCTATCTTTGGGAAGAACAACAAGAAAGACCCAGAGAATTACAGAATGGTCAGTCCCACCTTGATCCCTGGGAAAGTGATGGAGCAGCTAATCTTGGAAACCATTTGCAGGCACAAGAAAGAGAAGAAAATAATCAGAAGTAGTCAGCGTGGTTTCACCAAGGGGAAGTCATGCTTGATCAACTTGGTGAACATCTACAATGAAACAACTGTCCTATTAGATGAGAGCAGAGGAGTGGATAGTGTCTACCCAGACTATAGTAAGGCCTTTGACATACATAGACTCCCATAAGATGCTTATAGAGAAGCTGTTGAAGTAGGGGCTGGATGAGCAAACTGATGATGAGCAGGTGAATTGAAAACTACCTGAACTGGCTAGCCCAGGTGGTGGTGATCAGTCAACAAAGCCTAGTTGGAGACCAGTGACTAGTGGTGTACCCCAGGGGTCAATAATAGGTCCAGTCCTATTTAACATCTTCACTAATGATCTGGATGATGGGCCAGTGTTTACCATCAACAAGTTTGGAGATGGCACTAAACTGGGAGGAGTGACTGACATGCCAGAGGGTCATCCTGCCTTCTAGAGCAACCTTAACAGGCTGGAGAAATGGTCCAATAGGAACCTTATGAAATTCAACAAGGGAGAGTGCGAAGTCCTGCAGAAGGGAAAGAACAACCCCCAGCACTAGTAAATGCTGGAGGCTGACCAACTGGAAAACAGCTTTGCAGAAAAGGACCTGGAAGTCCTTGTGGACAGCAGGTTAAACATAAGACAGCAGTGTGGCCTTGTGACAGAAAAGGATAATGGTATTGTCAGCTGCATTAGGCAAATTATTGCCAGCACATTGAAAGAGGTCATTCTTCCCCTCTACTCAGCACTGGTGAGGCCACAGCTAGGGTAATGTGTCCAGGTCTGGGCTCCCCAGTACAAGAGAGACATGTACATACTGCAGAGAGTCCGACAGAGAGTGACAAAGATGGTTAAGGGACTGGAGCACCACTCATGGAAGGAAAAGTTGAGAGAGCTGAGACTGTTCAGCCTGGAGAAAATGAGGCTTAGCGGATATCTACTCAATGTATAGAAGTATCTAAACGGAATCAAGCCAGGCTATTTTCAGTGGTGCCCGGTGACAGGACAAGAGGCAATGGGCATGAACTCAAACATAGAAGACTCTGTCTGTTCATGGGAAACACTTTTGAACTGTGAAGGTCACTGAGCACTGACACAGGTTGCCCACTGATGTTGTGGAGTGTCCCTTGGAGATGCTCGAAAGCCATCTGGACATGTTCCTGGGAAACTGATTGCAGGTGGCTCTGCAGGAGGGTTGGGCCAGACGACCTCTAGAGGTCCTCTCCAACCTCAACCAGTCTGCAATGCTGTAACTCTGTGATACTGTGATTGTGCATCAGTTTGAGACAGAATCTATTTCTGACATGCTGCAATGTCATCACAGGTTGAGTAAAGGTACAGAAGATAACTTTCATAATTTTCCATGATTTATTCAGTGAAGCAGTTGTCACACCCTGAAAAAAGAAAAAAGTAGGATTTTTCTACTGAAGTTGCAGTCTTCGCTCAATACTTTCGTATGCAAATTGTTTGTCCAGGCTGTTGGGTTTTCATACTTGCACTAGTTTGCATTTTTGTTCTAAATTTCGATAAAGGGGCAGGAATTCTATGAAGAAAATGTAAGATCTAGCATGAAATTGGAAAGGTTACTGCACAAGTAATGTATTGTTTCAATGTAATGTTTCAGTCTACCTACATTTTATCAGAAATCAGTTTCCTTTGCAGTAGAAGGGAAGTTTATTAATTACAACAGAAGCAGGACTGACTATATGGAAAGTGTAAGAATACACTTGTCGTCAGTATGCCCACCTTAGTTTCCCTTCCTCTTTACATATGAAAAAAAGGAAGAATGTGTTAAAAAACTTATATTTTGATGACAGGTTGCAGATAGTAATGGCAATGAATGCAGGGCTATTGGGAATTCAATGGGGCCTCCTACCTGAGAAATTGCACTTTGTGGAAGAGAATGAAATTTTCATCTACCAGATATTTGCTTTAAGGAGTGAATCCCCCCCTGGAGCGAAGAACAGAAGAACAATGTGAATAGAAGTTGTATTAAAGAAGCAAGCAGGTGGAAGACTAAGAATGTAGTTCCACATATATTTTCTTTGGAAGTGAAGCTAATTTAAGAGGTCCTCACTCCCTACACAAATGCACACACCATGACCCCCCACTGCTTGTTCTCATTCACTACCCTCTCTTTTGTGTTGCTGAAAACATTTATAAGGCTGTAATGTAGAACAGATCCCTGAAATGAACTGTGTTAATAAAAGAGTCTCCAAGGTTTATTATTCATGCCAGTGATTCAGTTTACAGCACAGCATTATAAATAGTTGTGCTGCTAAACTGAAGAAGTGATGAATTCTAGCATAAGAGCAGGAAGGAGCAAGTGGTGTAAAAAAGTGATCTTTTAAACCAGCTTTCCACTGAAAAGTACATGGAACTGCACTCTGGAAACCCATGGGGAAAGAAAGGTTTCCAGGTGTCTTACACGGCTTTGCATAATAAAGGCTTTCCTCAATGCAGTCTAGGTGTTTTGACTTCAGGACTTTGACTTAAGATTAGATGTCTAATAAATGTTGGCTTGTTTTATTATCACTGTTAGATCACGCTAAATTGTCTTTTGGAGTGTTCAGTTTAGGTCTCTTTGGTGGGATACAGTACAAATTGGCGTGTTGTGACTCTTTCTCTTCATAAAAGAATGAATCTTTTAAGCCCTCATAAGCAACTATATAGAGCACTTGATCCACGGGAATATTAAGGGAAGCTGCATAAAGGTCTTATCCTTGCATAAAATTAAAGGAAAAGAAAATTAATTATGTCCAAAACACAAGGAAAATAAGTGTTCCCAAGCCCCAAAAGAACAGGAATTTGAGTATAAAACAGAAGTCACCTGTTTATCCTTTCCCTCCTTTCCTTGTTTTACACTGCAGATATATTCCGCATCAGTAAACCAGAGAGTCAGATACGAATAATTCAATGTGTCATGAGTGATGCTAGCAGTACTATAAAATGTGGTAACTTTGTTCTTGCTAGAATGCAGTACAATTACTACTTCTACTTTATTTTCAAATATTAACAAACCCTGACAAAATACAAATTTATTTCATGTCATCACTGTATACACATATTAATAAAACAGATGAAATCTCAAATCTGGAAATAATAGCAAGGACCAATAAAATACTTCTACCAAAGCAAGTATATTTGCTGACAGTATCTTTGTACAGAAATGTTAGCATAAGAGACATCCGGGCAAGAAAAAAATAAATATATTAAAGTCTTATTAAAGTGAATTTGGACTAAAAAAATACTTCATATGTGTACAAAATATTACTCAACATGAGCAAAACCTATGGCTGTTCTGCTATTAAAAAAAATAAAATCATTTCCATCTATTTCCACATAACTTCCCTTCTACTCTCTGCTGAGCTTCATTTCCCATGTACACAGCAAAGCCCAAAGATTCTGATTTCAACTCACTTCTCAGTGAGGGAGGACTGCATTTTTTGTCTTCACAATTTAATAAATCATATTTCTAAGGTGATTATTAGTAACATTTTCTAGTAGGATTTCAATGGGAAGTTTTGTGATGTGCTTGAATGTAATTCACATTAATTCTTTCTGCGTCATCTCATGGCAAAACTACACTGATATGAACATATATATTAAAAGTATGCATACAATTAACTTCCTCAAAAATATTTCACACAAAATGTTAGCTAACATGCCGTAATATATTAATTAAATACAAAACCAAACATAAATCTGATTCTTATTTACTTTGTATATCAGCATATATCAAGGTGTTTTCATATCAGTTTAGAAAAATCTCAACAAATTGCTGCCTTTATTCATTGCCACTGAAATGCAGGAAAGATTTTCTTTATTTCAACTAAATAAGAGACTCCAAAATAACAAGATACAAAGATGTTAAAGGTCATAAAATCATACAATCACAGAATCATAGAATGCTTTGGTTTGGAAGGGACCTTTAGAGGTCATCAGTGTGCCCTCCAACCTGGCCTTGAGTGTTTCCAGGGATGGGGCTTCCACTACTTCTCTGGGCAGTTTGTTCCAGTGTTTCACTACCCTCATGGTAAAAAATGTCTTCCTTATATCTAGTCTAAATCTACCCTTCTGAAGTTTAAAGCCATTGTTCTTTGCCCTATCACAAGCTCCGCTGAAAATATTTTCCCCATCTTTCCTATAGGCCCCCTTCAGGTATTGAAAGGCTGCTAGAAGGAGCACAGTTATGCAAACAGAACAGCAGCCTTACCATGACCTAGTCTTTCTTTATTGGCTTAAATTTTTTTCAGTGAAATCTTACAACACCATTCGGTCTTTTCAGACATTATGACCACTGACATTCTCAAAAACATCAACACAATGGCAAAGAGACCTTAACTCACTTTGTTTTTCAGTGCATTTTTGCTTTGTTGTAAAATGTAATCTCTAGGGCTTCATAGTTTAAATCATAATAGTTTGACTGCTGGCTATTACTGAAACAAATCTAAAAATCGTGTGTGGTTCTATAAATCTTCTGTTCAGATTTATGGCAGTGAGAGAAGAGGTTCTGAAAGCTAAATGTTATTGTGATCTAATCAAAGTCTCATATAGAATTAATATTCATCTTTTGTTCAGTTTCTTGATTAAAAAAAAAAAAAGAAAAAGAAGAGAAAAGACTGCAGAAAACACAGAGAATTGAAAATAGTAAGGTAAAATAAAATAAGACAAATTGTCTCAACCATCCAAACACTTAATAAGCCAGTTCTTATCTGACTTACCAATAAACTTTTCATATTACATAATGCTAACAAAACACAGAATCAAGTCCCAGTGGACAGTCAGAAGACAACCGTTGTATAGCATAGACAGTGAAATCTGATATCCACAGTTCCCAGTTTTGCTTATCTTGAGAAGTACCATTAATTGACAAAATGTCTTCTTTAAATCAATGGGAGTCCAATATTCAATCTGTAGAAATTTTTCAATGTAATTTTCTTCCTGGGATGTCTTCTAGTTGCAGGTGTAGAGGGAGAGAAGACAAACATACCCAAATATGGCATCAGGCTTGCTCAAGGTTCTCCTAACATTTCAAACACATGCAGTGAGTTTTCAGTCACTTCTGTTTTTCGTAGCTATCCTACCACTGACAACTGGTATTTTGTACAGGTAGTTGTACACTTTTTTCCATGGCTAAAGTAAAGGATATTCATGTTTTTAGTTTGTCTTAGGTAAGTTGTATTCTCCTTCCCTTTCCACTCCTCTCTGGTTATCAGGCAAACAAGGTTGCCACCACACTAGACAAGTGTTTTGGGTGTTTTGGATGTTTTGGATGTTTTAACATAGTCTTGCTGAGTTCTGTGAGCAAAGTTTTTATCAGGTTATTTTTTAAATTTGAGAAAAGACACTTCCCTGAAATGCAGCCAGACACCCAAGAGAAGATTGTCTTCCTGTGCTGCTTTTGAGACACTGTGATTCTGTGCCACATGAAACAATACAATGTATATTTGTACCTAGAAGATCTTCCCCAGAAAATGAGAACAGTTTTGGTAAATATTCTTGGAGATACAAAAGCCTTGAGACATAGCAACACCTGCCACTAGAGAAAAAGGCAAACTGGGTCAGAATCTACATTTTTCATAGGCAGAAAGTTTTGTAGGACGGAAGACAGTGCCGAACAGTTTGTTCCATTCAAATCTTATATTGATTTTTACAAGTTTAAAAATCACAAAAATAAGGAAGAGTTCACATCTGAAAAATCTTTAAAAAGCATAGCCTTTCGGCATTCTTTTTTCCAGATTCTTCGGTTGTTTTTTAGGTCATATATGACACCAGTAATTTTTGAGACAGTCGCATCTAGATGTAGGTGGAGTGCTCATTTAAATCACTATTTGAAATTAAACAAAAGCCTAGGATACTGAATTGGAGTCCTTTGAGCATAATCAGAAAGGATTTGCTGTCATTTTGAAAAGCTCCTCCTTAAACGAATATACCTTAGGGCAGTTATCTTTCAGGACTACAAGACAAATCTGTTCAAATTATTAAGAAAATGGCTAAAACAGGTGAAGTCAAAAGACATGCAAATCTTTAAATTTTGTTGGAAAGATGTTTTACATGTTTTGGTTGTTTCTTCTGGATAGTGTGCAAAATCATAGGAAGAAAGCACAATGCATTAAAGCAGCTTTCTCACAGAACAGTTACATGAAAAATGGCTTCTCTTGAAACTCAGATTTTATTGCTTGTCCCTTTTCAAAATGACCACACCTGTAGTTCTTTGAATCACAAAAAAAAAAGTTGGGAAATGGCTAAATAACTGGGTATCTGAACAAGGGATACTGGACGAATGGCATGGAAGGGGAAGGGGAAGAAGAAGAGGGACGAGGACAGGGACAAGGACAGGGACAGAGAGTCTGTGTCCTTGGCCTTGTTCTTCCTAATGGCAACTTTCAAGTCCAGGTGTGGTTTGGATGGGTGTATACTTTGCTGGGTAAAAAAATGGCTGAGTGGCCGAGCCCAGAGTGTTGTAATGAATGGAGTTAAATCCAGCTGGTGGCCAGTCACAAGTGGTGGTCCCCAGGGCTCAGTTTTGGGGCCAGTCTTGTTTAATATCTTTATCAATGATCTGGATGAGGGGATTGAGTGCTCTCTCAGTAAGTTTGCAGATGACACCGAGTTAGGTGTGAGTGTCAGTCTGCTTGAGGATAGCAAGGCTCTG
>Ga0065711_1028607_pt1 | contig 40210 bp, 17 predicted proteins | sample Hoacrofraction12_FD_59098 | JGI IMG/M metagenome (GOLD analysis project Ga0065711, IMG submission 59098) | Hoatzin crop microbial communities from Cojedes, Venezuela - Epithelial fraction 12 v2 (version 2) | ecosystem: Host-associated > Birds > Digestive system > Esophagus > Crop | place... | reverse complement strand
GGGGGGGGGAAGGGGGCAGGTACTGGGGTCCGCTAATCATGGAACCCGTTTTCTGGAATGAAGAGTCCACAATGGAGCAAGGACTGTTGCTACTTGGGTGGATACAGCACAAGGTATCAGTAGGCATTTCTTTTGTGATTTTGAAAAACCGTGGGTAAGTGTCTATCTATGTAGATAAAGAGGAGTACCAAGTTAGAAGAACAAAACCAGTAATAGGAAGGAGCGTTCCAGTACTTATCCCAGTAACAACTCAGTAGGGGGGTCAGTGAGATGGGAACTATTTGGTTACTTTTTTCTTCTCATCATTTCTTTTTCTGGTAATGCTAAATTAAGTTCTTTAAATTGCTGTCAAGTGAACATCTGCAATTATTGTAATGTTTCTGAGAAAAATTCTGCACAGTTGTAAATATTTCTAAGTTCTGTCTTTTTTCCTTAAGCTAATTTGTAAAGATTTGATATTAGCATTATTTTGTCATATCTTTTTATCAAATATTCTGGAACCTGAGAAAAATTGGGGTAGAGGGGAAAAAAATAAGAACTTGTTCCTACTTGTGCAGTTCTTTTCTGGTTTGTGTTTATGTAATCATTTTAATTATTTAAAATGTCAAGAAAAGTAGAAAACGGGGTCTCGTACGAATCAGGATTCTACGTAAGTTATTTATTTGTGTTCTGTTTCCAGGAGAGCACAGAGGAGCTGTTTCATATTCGTGTAAAATCCTTGCGTAGTAGATTTACTCATGCAAAGCATGTATTGTATTAACTTAATTTGTATTACTGTATATTTGTAAATAATGCTGGTAGAGCTGGATTTTATGAGCAGGTCCTAATAGTTTCATTTCTTTCAGATCTGTTTGTAGACTATCACATAATTGGGCTGCTTTATTGATCTCACAGAGATTACACATCTGACACTGTTTGCACCAGTTAATGAACGGTTTTGTTGGCTTTCTTTAAACTGAATATTTGAGAATGCACAGTTCTGTTGTGCTGTAGAATTTAAATTGCTTATGTACAGGAATATTTACTACCCTCTTTGTTGTTTCATTTCAGAATGACCTTATTTAAAAATGTATGAGGCTATTTATAATCGACTCTGTGGCAGTGATTAAAGAGGTGTGAATAATAGCTTATTGGAAGTTGACAGCTCCTTGTTTGCTAAACCGCTGTTAGAACGTTTATGCTGCTCAGTTGTACCTCATTTTTCTGAGGGAAAGCTGCATTTTGACAAGTATACAGAACAGGTATATGTGGCCGACATTTTTATCATTTAAAAAAAAAATTATTTCTTCAACTGCATACGGTTAATTAATTGCTTACCCTGTGTCTAATGATCTGTCTATAGTGTATTGTTAAAATAAGAGTGAACAAATACATTTTTACTTGGAAAAATCAGATGTTGTTCTTCCTGAATAGAAATAGTAGCTCCAAACAAATTTGGTCCAGCAGTCGGACATCTGTCTTTCTAATGAGAGTAATACTTTCTAGAGTGGTCTCTGATGTTTTTTTGATGTTAGATTAGGATTCAAAATATTTCTAACTCCAGGAAGGTGATCAGGTGCTTTTTTTGTTGCTATTCAAAAATAAGAATCAAGGAAAAAAGGACGGTGACTTAGTTGCAAATCACGTTGAAATAATGCAGGTTTTTGTAACAACATACATTTATATCAGTGAGCTTGTAGATAAGATTGATAATCAGATAATAATCAGCGTTCATCCATACAGCTGGTAAGCACAAATAACTTTACAGTTTATGCTCTGTTGTCACTAGTATCTCATTTGACCTAGTGGACCCATTTTAAAGGTGAACAGTAATTAACACCCCCGTTCACTTTTGTGTCTTGGCTTGTCGGGATGAGTAGTTCCTTGTAGGTCTGTACACCCCATGGTGACAGTGTAAAATGCAAGACATTTGAAATTACTTTGGAGAGGGTATGTCGGAACTTTGCAAGGACTTGCATATGCGTCTTGAGTTTCTTGCAACCAAAAACTGGTAGTCATTTTTCTTCATTACAGAGTTTTCTTTTAGCGGTGACCTGAAGATACTTTAAATCTTACTGTGCACATCAGAACTGTTTATTCAAAGTGTTTAATATGTGGTGCAGAAGTTCATCCTTGCATATTTTCACATTGTCTTATTACTGAGAACATTTTACTGATATTTCTGCACTTTGGTGCTTAATGGTACAAATCACAATAGAGTTATAAAAATAATTTATCATTTTCCTAGATCCTGTAATAATTCTTAAGGAGTGGCTACTAAGAAAATCCTCTCATACAGCATAACTCTCTATATCTGTTAGCTCGTAATTTCACAGGTTTTACCCCATAAGGCACTAAAATGAGAGAGTGCAGAATTAGTGTTCCAAGTGCACTGAGTTAGTGGACTACTATAAGATCTAGATATTATTTAAATAAATATATTGTAAAATTAATCTGCCTTCTTAAAAACTAGATCGTGCTTTTTACAGAGCAGGGATGCTATTTCCTAGGTGTGTTCAAATTATGACGATATATTCTTTCAGCCGTTCTAGCTGATAACAACACTCTTCACTTGGCTTCCTCAAAACACTGCTCTGCTTTAGCTGGCCCAAAATGAACGTGACATTCCACTCAGGAGATGGCTGGTTTGTAGTGTTGTTTCCATTGTAGGTCTGTCAAAATGCCTCAGAATTCTCCTGAAGAAAGGAATCTGAACATCATACGGCTTGAAGAAAAGAATATGTGGCTTTGCAAAACAGAATTTCATTTAAAAACAAACAACCAAACAAAATTCTAGAACTACATAAGTTTTTCTAAGTATTTAAAATGCTTTATATTGCATCTACATTGTTTGTTTATGGCTTATTCTCATAAAAATGCTGTAAGATTGTACTTTTTCATCTAAAAAAATACTACGTGAACTTGCTGTTGAGCTGAACATCATAGGATAGGCTTTAATGTATACTCTCATGTCTTATTTTTTTCGTTTCTTCAAAGTTCCAAACTTTTCTGACCTCCTCTTGTATGTTTAACATCACTTCTGTGTTACGTGGGAATGCAGTACTGCTGTCCTTTCAGTACACTATTTATTGGCGATCAGCAGGCACATTACGGTTTGACTAACTGTTGACTGGAATTATCTTAAATTTTTCATCCTGGCCAGCCTGAAAGTTTTGTGTCTCAAAAGTCACGTGTCATTGTTCAAAACTTCTAGTCACAGAGAGTTTAAATCATTTCTGTGTTAAAGGAGGCTTGGTTCCTTTTACAGTTTTTAATGGCTTTAAGTCATTGATACGAGTGGTGATACAACACCGTAATAAGCCAGAGAAGCAACCTGGCCTGAACACAATGTGGGGAATGTTCACATGTGTTTCTCTGCACTGTGTAGTAACGTTGAGGTTGGAAAAGTTTAATTACCCACTCCACTCCCTCTTTTTCCCTTCCTTACTGAATACTTGTGTGGCCTTGAGTTTTTTAATCAACAGGCCTCATAAGTGAGCCAGATGATGTATTGTTCCAGTGCCTTTTACAGCTGCTGGTTTCCGGAGCACAGTGATTACCTGCAGTGGCCAAAACTAGTTGCTTCCTATTAGAGTACAGTGATTACTAATTGATCTAAATTTAGCTAATAAAACAAAGTTGATTTTCACTTTTACACTGAAGAGTTTTTTAAGTCATGTAGTATTTAAACTGTAACATGAAGCCTTGTGAGTCTGTTCTTAATTTTTTGCTCTTTATCTCTAGTTTCCTTGTCCTCCAAAAACAACCAAAATGTCATTTATATCAGCTTGCAAAAAGTTGGGTGTTCTGAAGGCAGGGGTGAATTTACTGACTTATGTTTTCGTGCAGGAATATTTATTTCACCTCATATGTCTCATGCTAGGCTTAAAAAAAAAATATCAACCCCCCCGCAAAAAAAACCCACCAAAACCAAACAACAAAACACAAAATTGTGGGAAGAGATTTCATAGGTGTGTCTCAGTTTTCACAAGTCCACAACAGATATCTCCAGCTACACCGTGTCTTTAACCACAAAGGTTCATCCTAGTATTTCTCTTTCTTATCAGTCTAGGAGTTGAGGAAAGTTGGCGATTTGACTTTGGATCCCAAGAGCAGTATGGATGTATTTGGTTATTACTGGTATATACGATAATATTTTAAACTATTTCATTAGAATTTTTACCAGGCAGCACTTCATACTGGCTGTAACACCTTTGGGTGTTGTACTCTCTTCTGGGAAGGAAGGTTAGGACAACTGTTAGATGCAGGGTCTTTCCATACAATGCTCAGCTCGCTGGAAACAGATCTTTTTCCCTGTGCTCCTGCCTTTCCCAGAAGTGCTATTTCGGTCAGGCTACCATGCAGAATTGTGGGTGTTTTCCTTTTAAACATTGCTCATCTCATCCTTCCACCCTCATTTTGGCTGTTTGTCTCTCATGAGCATATTAGTTTCCTATTCAGTGATGACTTCTTGGCAGCCTTCTGCTCACTGACTGTGCTTGTGTCGTAATCCTCAGTACACTGCCCTACGCCTCCCTTTCTCTCGTGGCATCATGATCTTCAAAAAACTGAGTTGCCCTCTAGAAGTAATAAGGGCTTGACTTAGCCACTTCCCTGATCCTGATCATTTTAAGACATCATGATCATTTTAGTTACACTTGTAACTGTAAAGACATCTCAGCTATTTCTAGGAGGAACAAAAGATTAGATAGATCTTAAAAATGGGTGTGGGTATTTTAGAAAAAATATCAGAGATTGGAAAACATATTTCTCATTTCAGAAGATGCAAAAGTCAGGTCTGATCACACTTTAATGCTTTATTCTTCTTCAAATTCCGTGCTTCCTTGTTCTTTTTCCCTTAGGAAATAAAGGGTTGTAAGCCTAGAGATGTTTAATATCTGAGATTCACAGCCAACTCTCCATTATTAAGATTCACAAATGGAGTAACTAGGTTACAATGTTCTGTGTTTGTTAGCGTTATTGTTATTGCTGTTATTCATTTTTGTAGCATGTCAGTGAATTGCAGATGGACTGATCTGGCAGAGCAAATAAGATTCTTAAAAACTGAAAAATGCAATAGAAATAGCTACAGGTAACACTGTGCCTTTGCTATCTTCAGTATCTTTCTGGCTTGTGAGTTTAACCAGTTAGCTCTTGGAAGATTTCGAAGAGACTGGCTGTGAAGCAGTAAAAAACAATTCACAAGACATTTGAAAGTTTTTTCTCCCTTTTTAGAAGTTCTGTCTCTTCATAAGAGACCAGATACAATGAGGTTGAAACTCGTTTGCCTCCTAAACAAAACTTTTTTATTTTTAAGCCAGACACTCCCATTGTGGTTTCTAAGTGCTCAGCTGGTTTTATAGTAGCTTTGACAAAGAGAAAGTCTCTGTCTTGAAGTGACTGACAGATGTTTCTTACTGTCCTCCTCAGTACTCATCGGAGATCAGGCATGTCTCTGTTACCTTCTTACTATCTTTTCCATTCATTTACAGAAGGCTGGCAAAATTAAATTTCAGAATGTTTGTAATGCATGTCAGGTCATTTACATGAATAAATACAGGATTGGATATTTTCTCCTCTTTTTTTGGAAACTGGTCTCTTTATTTAAGCTACCCTGTAGCTGATCCTTTGTTAGATTCTTCTTTATCACTGTTCATTCACCTTACATATGAATTCCAATGTCAAATGGAACAGATAATCTCTTTTAAATTAAAGTCTCAAAATGTTTAACTTCATCCCTGTGTAGACAGTGAGAATTTGGAGGTGTTTGACTAAATTGAATACAGTTATTCATCACCATTAATAAGTCTTGGAACATAACTGCTGTACGGTAAATTCTAGTATCATAGTTAAAAATCTCACAGTTGTCTTTTATAGACTGATATTTTAAATCATCCTCATTTGCTGGACTCTTTTTTAAAAAGTATTTTTTTATTGAGAACCTTTTACAAAACTTTACTGTGCCATGTGTTCATCTTGTACAAACGTGAGTGCCCGCTTTCTTGGAAATTCAGTGTATCATGTGTCTGCATACTATAAAAAGTAATTACGAATATTTGAGAAAGGTTTTAGCATTAGCTGATTAGCTACTATTCATTCAGCTGGTATTACAGGAATGTTACATTAATTGAAGAATGTCAAAAAGCTCTTGTTTCTCACATCTGCTGTTTTGTGCCAACACTTCATTTGCCCCTCCAAATATTAATTATAGATAATCTTCGGTCTCCCTTTTATATTAAAAAAAGGGCATCAACAAACTAATGAAAAATTAGAAATATTTTTGCTGGGTGTGAGATTTTTTTGTGTGTGTCAGGAAAATCTGAAATAGCTTAAGGAGTAATTCACTTTGGAGTTTTTAAAGAAACAAATGTGAGGCTGAATTGAAGCAAAGCAGCTGGGGGAGCTTCACCAGAGGCCCAGCAGAGGACAATGGACAGAACGGCTCCTTCTGAAACTCAGTCACATTACAGAACCAATTTCTGTAGTTTTGGTCAGTAAGGAAACCTATTTCTCTTCTGACTGGAAAAATGCTTTCTTGGCAGTTGCTTCTTTAAACTAGATAAGTTCTTTAAATTAGGTAAAATTAGATAAAAACATTGGAAATCCTTGCCCTTGTGACCATTATAACCCCTTCTTCCTTCGCTGAGTTGGTTTGTGAAGTCCACGCCTCTCTTGAGGGAGACTGAGACTTTGTCCCTAAATCATTGATTAATAGACAAATTTTCAGTCATTGATAGGCATTTCAGTTGCTGGTAGGGTTCAGAAATGTGAGAGTGAACTGGAGCGAGTGTAATAGAAGGCTTGAAGGCAAGGGATCTGTTCGGGAAGTGACTGAATGCTGGGGCAGGGAAGCAAGGAAGGGTGGGAGCCGTACGGGGTGCGTGCCGCCACCAGGGTCGGCTCTCCTCATCTTCACTCCTGTTGGGCTTCGGCTCAAAGAATTGAACTTGTCACATTTCACGCTCATATTCATTGACGGATCGTGAAAGTCTATGTGCAGATGTGTTTTATGCCCTCTGTAGGTGCATATAGCTGTTAGGAGCTGGGGAGGGGTACACCTGATGTGGCCGCAGGAAGCGGTGATGAGGAGTCCAGGCAGGTGCTCGAGTGACTGCAGTGTTTAAGCAGAGCTGCGTGCTCTCCTGCCGCGTGTTTTTGTCAGTATCTACGTCTTGAATTAGACGAGTCAAAAAAAATGCTTTACTAGGGATCGTGCATACACTCATTATTTTCAGTAGTCAATTAGTTTTAAGATTGTAAGATCGATAATATCATCTCATCATGTTATATCTGCTCTGAAGTTCCCATCTTTGCAAGGTACTTTCTTATCCGTTAGACTGTTTTGATAGATAGCTGTAAATCTTCAAGGCTAGCAGTGGTGGTTTCTCAAGGTGTTACTTCACTTTTTAGGGAAAACAGTCTGAAATAGTTTGCTAGGACATCTAGTAGTTTGCTAATTCTTCTAAATAGTTTATATTGAGAAGTGAATAAGATTTTTTTTTTCATTTAGACTGGTTCCTAAATTTAGTATTTCTTTTGTTAGCATGTATTTGTGTGTCTGTATTTCAACAAGAGGCTCTTGTATGTTTTCCTCTCCATTCTTGCATCACTTTCTCAATGCTGGTTTGAATCTCATCTCTCTCTGGTGGGAGCAGCTCTAGTGTCACAGCACGGCTGTGCAGTCCTGGGAGCTGGGAGCATTCTCTTCTCATACCTTCTTCGTGAACCTGACTTCTTGTGAAGCACGTGCTAACTATGTCTGTGGAATACCGTAATGGCTAGATGAAGGTTATGCTTCAATGGGGGGGGGAGGCTGAAGAGCTGGTTTGTCCAGTTCTCAGTCCAAAAATCTGGGTATAATGGCCTTTGCAGGGAGATTCAGTAGCTGTATGTGAACAACCTGTGTTCAGGAATGGAACAGTGCAAATCCAGATTGCAGTTTTGAAGAAGTTAACAACCTTGCCTTTGGAAGCATCTATCATAAATGACTTGATCTTCAGAGAAAAATAAGATCTTGCTGAAATGTGCTGTGGACCACATTCACAGCCTTTTGAAGCAGAGAGGTTAGTGTGACAAAACATGTTTATTTCCTTAATATAATGTCAGAAATATCTATTAGGTTTCATAGTGATTTGTATAAATATACAAAGCTTTATTTAAATGTGTAAAAACTCACTTGCATATAAATTCCCACTGTCATTTTAACAAAGTACGTTATCCTTATCGAAGGCATCTTTTGAAAATTCAACTATTGCTTAAACTTTGTATTTCCATTTAGACAGGAGAAGTGAGACCTTTCATAATCTCATGTGTCCACCTGTTTAAACTGAGCAGCAGGGAATGTCTACCCTTAAAATCCAGTAAAACACTGTAAATCCATTGCATATTTTTTTACTGTCTCTTTATTCGTGCTGTTACACTGCAGTAGGTTTCTGAGAATGATAGCTGTTCATTATCTTGCAAAATGAACAAGCCACACTTAGAATTCAGGTAGAGCTTTATTTCCCACTTCACACAAATAAATTATATAAATGGTCAGTGATTTAATATTTTAAAAGAATTGAAAATCAGTAGTGTGAAAAATCTGTAATGTAAAAATGAATATTGTAAAAATATAGGACATAATTAAAAATTGGAGAGACTTGGTACCACTCCCAGACAGTAGTTTTCTACTGCCAGTGTTTTGGTTGATTAGCTGTGAATATAAGTGCAAAAAATGATGCACAAGTCATATAGGAGTGTGTGTAGTAAACTCGTGTTATTCAAGATCCAAAGCTACGTGAAGCAAACCAGATCATCCAAATTACATACTAAAACTGTTTGTCTACATTTTGGTATTGTAGCATCTCTTTGTAATCTGTGTTTTCAGGAAAAGTGAATTAGGAATGTTTGAAATAACAGTGTGTTGTGATAGTAACATATAATTTCTACAAATAAGTTTCCCTGAGTCCAAGAGTCAGGACCCATACTTTGAAAACTGAAACCTAGAACATCATTAAAAATGCTCTTCTGTTATTACGTGAAATCAGAGTGAAGCCAAAATGTAGCTTGTCAACTTAAACCAAATTAAAAAAAAAAAAAAAAGTCCCTTCTCCTGTGTCATAAGAAGGGACAGCTGAGGGTGACAGAGCACTGGAACAGGCTGCCAAGGGAGGTTGTGGAGTCTCCTTCTCTGGAGGTATTCAAGATCCGCCTGGACAAGGTCCTGTGCAGCCTGCTGTGGGTGACCCTGCTTCGGCAGGAGGGTTGGACTAGATGACCCACAGAGGTCCCTTCCAACCCCTACCATTCTGTGATTCTGTGATTCTGTGAATATGAATACTGGAGTATTGAAACCTATAGTCATACTAAATAGCTGACCATTATGCGTTTGAGACACTAGCTCTATTTCAAGAGGTATATTTAAGAAATTATTTAGAGGTTAAGAAAAAAATGTTGTGAAATAATGAAATTAAAATAAAATTATGCTTTCTAAACAATTTGGATAGTTTATTAATTTAGAGTATGCAACATCTGTTCAAAATTGCATAATTTATTGTTCTGTTAATTTAGGAATGAGTAAAGATAAATGTCAGGGCTTCATAAGGTATGTGATTCATTACAGTGATATCTCTACCGTGTATATTATTTTCTTAATGCTGAAGAATTCTCTAATGGCACGTTATGATAGTCATAAAACTTTGGGGGCAAGAAAAATTTGCTGTAATTGGCTATTCTTGTGTATAAAATGTGGCACTTAAGAGTATCATTCCTCTGCCTTTTATCTAAGAGGATCTCAAAACTTTGTAAGTCAAGCTGATACTCCAGTATTACAGTCTTTATTATCCGTGAAATAAATATTTGCTGTATGTAAACCTAGGTGATGATGTTATATAAAATCACCAGTATTGTGAAGTATGTAATATACCTTCCTATAAACATGTCAGCTGTATCTTCCTGAAGAATTAAGCTGGCCTAATGATACCTGAATTAATGACAAAAGATTCAGGCCAATTCAGGCACGAGTGGATGCTCTGTAACTGATATCCATGCAAGAGTGCCACAGGAGTGGAATTATTTCACACAGTGATTGAGTTAGCATCATGGAGTGATTTTGGTTACAATTGATAATTCATACTAGCCTGAGTTTGTGTCCTACACTAAAATGTGTCTGTCAAGTTTTTGAGTACGGATTAAGGTAATTATCAAATTGTAAATCAGATTAAGCCTTTAATGAGGATAAATCTAAAGTAACTTTGTTACAGTTGTATTCAATTTATGCTACAGTTATTGCAATTTTTTAGCAAGTTGGTCAGTATGAGGGAGCTTGTATTTAATTCCGAAGCATGCTGCTGTGGTGTGTGTGCTTTATGCCTGTATATATCTTCCAGTGAGTACTTCCATCTTGCTGCAATCAAATAGATTCCTCTTACTGACCACATTCTCCCAAATGATTGGTACCCATCGGTACCTAGTACCAATTAATGATGAGACAGTTTTCTGTGGCTCATCTTAAACTTGATGACATTGTCTGTGTTGCAAGTGTTAAATTTTGCTGTAGTAATAAATTATCTATTTTTAGAAATCTGTCTCTGAGAAAGTAGTTAGTGATCTTGCCTTTTAAGTACTTCTTGTAGCTTTTTTTTTTACATGTGAGAAGTTTTATAATGGATAAAAATGTCAAGCATCTGGAGCAGGAACTGTGTAGAAACAATGTGGTTGTCATGCAAGTAGAGCATTTTGAACGTACAACAGAGTGGTACAGTCACCAGATAATAGATAATTTTTGAAGAGTAAAACAGACTATGTAACCCATGGAAATACTTCTTCCTCTCAGCCTCTCCTCAGTTTAGTGTGCTGTTTCCAGTGGTTCAGTAATTGGAGGTACTAAAAGATGAAGGCTTCTCAGATATTTATACAACTCATGCTTAATTTTGGCGGTCACCACGCTCCGTTGTCTCAGAGGCAGTAAACTGCTGTGGCCGTCAGACTGCACTCGGCTCTGAGGGACACCAGTCGGATGTGTAGATTAGTTTTTCCAGTCTTCTGAGTAAAATGATAGACTGTAAAACTAATACTGGTGACAGAAACGCAGACTTACCTGGGATTAAACAGGGCATGAGGGAAAGGTTTCTACTTTTTGCCTCCTTAATTTGGAGCAGAGTATGAATAGGTCATTGCTGCCTACCCAGAACTGGTCCCCGCAGTATGTTCTCTGACAATTCAGATTTTTTAAAAGATCATAAACATTGGGATTTTATCTATTGGATATTTATGTCAGTATAATTTTATGGGAAAATTGTGTGTTATTTAGAAAGAGAAAAATGGGCTGAGAGCAGGAGATTTAGTCAGAAGTTCCTGCCTGTGCATTATTTTGTCGACATGCATTCACAAATATAAATACTTGTAAAAACTTCCATGGTGCATAGGAGAGGTTTTGTCACCTATAATGAGTGAACACTTTTCTGCATTTTAGCAAGCTGCCTGAGGGACAGCATATAAAATGGGGGAGCTGCAAGAAAGAAAAATGAGCCAAGGTATGGCCTCTCCCCTGACAGAAGTTTAAAGCTGCAATGAAATACTGAAATTATTTTTTTCCACTGGATTTAAAAAAAAAAATGCTGGGATGGGATATGGTTCTTTCTGTTCACTACTCTTAAGTTTTTGTAAATACTTCCTTAAAGTATTAAACTTACTTGAAGTTTTTGTAAAGCTTCCTGTCAGCAGCAGTTGACGTGGAATTACACAGATGGAGTGAAGTTCTCACTTGTAGAAAGCTCTCCAGCCTTGGCTTTTACAAAAGTGATAACAGGCATAGGGTACAGTTAATTTTCTCATATACCTTCGGCTGTCTTGTTTCTGAATGTTAATTTTTTTTCTTTTGGGACCATTTTTAGTATTTCCGAACCTATAAGCACCTTGTAATAATACCATTTTTCATGCTGCCAGTGAGAATTTTTATATTTGCATGTAGAATTTACATCAATCCAGAGACTGGGAGGAGAGAATATTCAGAGAATGGTTAGCTTTTTCGTTAGAAAAAGGACCATCATTTGCAAATCCAATAGAGAAATTACTATTGCAAGTCCCTTTGTCTCACTGAAAGACTGACAGTGTTCATTTTGCAAAACTGCACAGATTCCGCTTTTAGCACAGAAGAGTTGCAAAGTAATGAAGACTCTCAAAGTGGCGTGCTGAAAATGACATTGAAGTTACTTTTCTGAAGTAACCCCAATAAGACAAATGCTTCAAAATTATATTATTTTTATATGATGGTACAGGTATACATTTCCAAATCTAATCTTAGGTTATCAAACCTGAAAATGTATATGTAAGTATGTATATGTATGTATATATGCATAAACATATATTTTCCTGTATTTTAAAATTTTTATTGTACCAAGACTAAATACTTGAAATACTTTTCTGTGTACTCTCTGCTTCTTGTCTCTGGACTTGTGTCAATTCTACATGCAAATACATTCTCATAGAGCGCTGGAGTTGAGTTTGAAGTTGTTTCCCACCCTTAGAAGTTCTGTAAATGTTTAACATGTAGCATTAAGGCTCCGTTAGGGCATCTAGAAAGCTATTCAAAAGGGCACGCATTTGGAGACTAGTGTTTGTAGGAAAGGCTTATATAGTATCCCAGTGTACAACTACTGTGATTGTGTTGCTCTGGTGATGGATGATTAAAGCTATAAAGTATGTGGGCTACCTTAAGAGCTCCCACTTGGTGAGACAAAGGTCATCTGTACTAAGGCCTGTTGTTGAGGGGTCTGCCTGTGCAGTTTTGGTGATCCTTTCTAGTAAGTGTGAAACCAATGTCCTCATTTGAGCTTGTCATCTGCAGTCTCAGGAGTTACCTAAACACAGATGGTTGCTGTGGTCAGGTCATCTTACTAGGCGATACTTGGCTATCGGAACTGCGGATGGGCACAACCATGCCTATGATCTTAAGATATTTCCAAAGTGTGGAAGGTTTTCATTCAAGAAACAACCCAAAGGGAGGAGGTAGTGGTGGTCTCTCTTTTACTGGGCTATACGTACTGCATACTGCAGACACGCTCTGCATGCCAGAAGTGCATGTCCCTATCACAGGTGTTTGGCTACAGGTGTGCATACTTCAGTGCCTTAATTCGGATCAGGATGGTGTTTTTGAAGTGAGCTTCCTGATTATCTTCATTCACTGTGCTTTGACTAGGGAACATGGCTTTTCTTCATATGAACTGAGAAGATAGGCTCTGGTAGCACTCTTAAGCGTGTTGCAGCCATTAATGAAAATGTACTCCAGAAGACCAGGCTAGAGAGAGTTTTATTAAGAGATTGCTCTGAAAGACAGCATGTGAGCATTAGGTCCTCAATGCAATCAGTTTCACCATATATTTCTGTTTGTCTTCCACCACGCTGCCTGCTGGTGTGGGTACGAGCTCACTGTCCTTGCTGTCAGAACCCATGGCTCTTACAAATCCTTTACAATCAGTGGGACTTCTTTTTGGATCCCTCTCCTGACATGGTGTTGGGCTCAGCATCCCAGAAATGGTACAGAAGTAAAATCTAATGTCTCAGGTACGTAGTTTGAGTAGTTTGAGAGGGATGAAAGGAATACATACATTCTTCTGCCCAGAACTCAGTCATAGGCAAAGCAGGTAGCTGGCTAAAGCAGCTGCCTGCTGGGAGCAGCCAAAGCAGCAGATTCCCCAGCTGCTCTCTGCTGTCTGCCTTTGTTCACCTTTGTCTGCCCCACTGGGAAACCTGGAGCTGCTTCTGCTTCTGGGTTTCTAAATAGTACACTACCGCACCGTCCTGTTCCAATATAATTATGCATATGGGACTAAGTTAACCCTAAAGCAAACTAATGATCAGATGAACAAAAGCAAGCAGCAAAGTATCTAATCACTGAGGCTGGAATATTTGCCAGATTTGCTGCAGGTATCACTTATGTCATCTCAGAGTCTAGTGCCAGAGCTGTAGCCATTACCCTAATGCTGGGGAACTGGTCCTGACTTAGATCATCAGGCTTTGTTCCAGACTTTGTCTTACCAATAGAGAAATTCAACACTGAGGGTCAGTTTGTTTTTAATGTCAAGTACTGCTTAATTTTAATACCATGATTTAAAATTGACGAGCAGAAAAATCGTATTTACACCATTGATTTCAATGTGTGTTGTGTAAGGCAAGCTAAACATTCAGTCTCACTTTTGGTACAGTGTTGAGAGCACATTTTAGTATGCAGTCCACTTGCAAAGCACTTATTTTAAGTACTAAGATTCTTGAATTTTATGGTTTTTATTGTGTTGGAATAGTCAATCAATATGTGTGTCAGGCTGCATTTGACTGGACATTAGTATTCAGTTAAGAGGTGTAAAAATATTTTGAAAGAGATTTTTATTAGTTAAAAAAATTATCAGAAATGTGCTTGATACATGTAAATATTTAGACTAACATTTTTACAGCTATTCATATATTTATATAAACACGTGGGAGATGTAAGTCTGATCCCTTCAGGCAGAGGAAGGACTGAATCCAGTTCCCCTTTTCCTGTATGACACAGCCATGTATATATATCTAAATAAACAGTGAGTCAACCTTTTATATGTAAAATATAGTTCTATTCTCCACAGTTATAGCATGTATACTGTTCTTAAAAGCAGAATTACTTTTCTGAAAACTACAAGTAAGTTTTTAAATTAAATTTATAATGGATTATTTCAGAAACTAATCTCTGGCAGGGTTTTGTTCTCTTTTTTTTTTCTTGAATGATTTAATTAAGACTGTAATACAGTTTCCTCACACTTTCCATATAACAAGATCTCATTGTAGTGTATTTTTACGGAGTTCAACATGCTGCCTAACGTAATGTGTTCTGCTGCCTCCACTGTGCTATGCAGAGCTGCTGGCTGTCGTACTACGGGAAGTCATCCTGCTGCCTGATGGAGGCCGTGACATGGCTGGGAAGCAGCAAATATTTTCACTAAGGGTTGCTTGTACTTGTTCGGGAAACAATGACGGTGTTTCCAAATAGCTAAGCAGTAGTAAGGCAGATAAAACTCTAGGTAGATAAAAATAAAGCAACATGTGGAGGGAGGAGCAGGGTCCCATGATGGGTTCTGAGCTGATTGTTACCATTCAGGAACAGCACTTCTAGGTTACAGAAAATAAACCTGTAGTGGTGTCAGTTTAATTACTTGTAGTGGTCAAGATAAGTCTTAGAATATGATTTGCTTTATTAGAAAAGGGATAGAGAAGAAAACAGCACGTGGTTATGCTGCTGTTCTGATCCGTGATGTGTTGTGCATTCTGAATACTCTGTGTAGTTCTGGTTTGGCATCTCTCCCCCAGTAAACACAGTGATGCAGCAGAGCAGGAGGTGGTCCATAGAGGTGCAGCAAAAATGATCAATGGAACAACTTCTGCGTGAGTAACAAGTGGATGAGGACTTCTCATGTTGGAAGGGAGGGCTGCGCAGTGAAGCGTATGAAATCATGCACAGCCGAGAGGTCACAGGTGGGGAGGATGTAGGGGACACTTTTTCGTGAATTCGAAAAGTAACCAGACAAATTCACAGAAAATGAGACTATTGGTATGATGACCACACGTCTCATTTAGGAATTCCAGGAGCTAGGAACAGGCGGAGAATTTCAGGAGAAGCATCAACACATGCCCTCTCTTTTCTTAAGCTCTTCCCTATGTTTCTACTTCAGATGGTAACATGGTTCTGTATGTATTATTGTGTGGAAGTTACTTATTAATTTCAAATGTATGTATTAAATTGAGAGGAAAAATGTGAAAAGAACATAAAGGTCTAACTTCTACTAAAGATACTGGGCAGCTAATCACTGGAGAAGCACAAGTATGACATTTCATTCAGGAGTAGTAATAAAATTAATAGAATATCCCAAAATCTAAACACAAAATACTGCATGCTAAATTATCAGGTTTCTGCCTTTGCAATATATTTTGCTTAAATATTAAGACTAGAGCAGAATAATGTATAGGTGCAGATTTTCAGTTGGGCTGACAGAAAGTAAATGGTTTCCAAGAGCTGATTGCAGACTGTCAGAGCAGAAATGCAGGAACCAGGAATGCACTTCATAGAACACAGGAGTTGTTCCAATTTTGTAGAATCAGAGGTTTCTTTTCTAACAGTATTCATGAATAAGCTTTCAAATTTTTTTTATTAGAACTTGGAAGAGCTTTTAGGAGTAGGATTTCTAAAAGATCAGAATCTGTCACACCTGTTCTAGATTGCCAGCCTTTTCAGTGTTGAGATACTGAACCCACACAGCTCAAATGTGTTGGTTACATGTGTCCAATATATTAAAAAATTCAAAGGTGTTTGTGTTAACTCACAAATTCCTAAAAGGGTGGTTGTTTTGTTTTTTTTCCAGTGGGAGTAGGTAGAATTTTGGCTAAAGTATGGAACAGTATCAAAGAGACAGGTAGTAAGAATGTTGGACCAGACTCTACGTAAAAGACAGTGACCACTGGCAAGTATTGAAGAAAAGGTTGTAACAGGTCAGGTTCAAAGCATCCTTCCCTCTGTACGCTTCCAAATCTTGGTAATACATATTAGAGATTATGGATTAGTTTGGTTGAAGCCTGTCCTCTTTTTAGTGCAGTTCTGGGGTGTTGCCAGCTGAACTCAAATTATTCCAATACATACTCCACCGCATACTTTCTCTTTGTTGTTGAAATGAGTAAATTCCTATCAGAATTTGAGTGATATGAACTTGATTGGGTCATTCTTCCTGTTGGGAATGTCATCTTTCATGTCATCTGACGATTCTGAGGGCAGATCTGGGTGGGGGAGCGGTGAGCGGGTACCTGCTGCCAGCTTTGTGAGAAGCTTTCCTTCTGTTGCTGCCCGGGTCACTCCCCTCTTTGGGGACTCTCCGATTATAGTATATGTTATGGAAACAGAGAGTCCTATAGTCTTTCATCACCGCAGTATTAGTGTTCACCTTGAATTTCCTGGGTTCATTGGTTTTAAATCAGAGAACTCAAGATTCTTTTCCTTTTAAATAGCATGTTTGAATATGACTAGACGTGTATCATGGTTTCCTAGCTGTATTCAACCAGCAAAATAATGTATTTCTCTGTTTTAGCTCTTTAATCGCTAATTCCATTTGAGCATATTTCTTTTTTAATTAGAATTGTGCAATATCATACATCTTCTCTGCCTTTAGGACTGTAAAAATCCAGAAAGCAAAGCTTATTTTCTGCAATTCATTTTACAGTCATCTACCCTCAGAGCAATGAAAGCTTCCAACTAGAGATACTCATTTATTCTTTAAGAATCAAGATACTGTGGCAAGAAAGTGATCAACAAGAAAAGAAGTAATTATGGTTCATAAGATGTATTTTTCATGTATTGTTTTTCAATGAATATTTCATCTTTAATTCAGAAGATATATAGTAATGATATAAAAAGTATATTTATTGAATAAATATTTAGTCTTCAGTGTCATTTGTAATACAGATGTTGAAAAAGGGGCCTTCTTTTCCATTGATCTGTGAAAGTAAAGCTGAAATTAGTAATGAAACTGTTTAATATAATAATGTACTTTTTATGCTAAGGTTACATACTATACGGTGGACAGAATAGGCCCGTATGTCTGTTATACCTGGTATGTGCTTGTCTGGTGACCTGTTTTTTGGAGGCTTACAGCCATGGTTCATGGTCTGAGTCAAACTGAGCTTTTATAATTGAAGGCAAGATTCCCTGCAGTGGCCTGCTGCTTATCCCCTGCTGCCGATGGCTGTCCCTGGGGCCATGGTGGCCGAGGGCGATGTCACCTCGCCAGCCATCCTCGCTTCTCACGGCACGGTGACTCATCCTGCAGACAGTGATTGCTGTTTGTGCCAGTTCTCTGTGATCCAGGCTGAATTATTTTGTTTAGGGTAGTCACTACTTTTAAATGACATTAACTAAAAGTAAATATTACTGAAGTTTGAAATATTTGTAGTTACTTCATTGGAGACCTCGAACTGTTCCTCTAAGTGAGGTTTTACATGTGGTTTTTGGTTTCTGCATGGAATGTTTGGCCAAATTAGAAGCCCCTTGAAGTCATCATTTGTGTATATTCAATTGAATTTCTTTCAGAGGTTGTAAGCGGTAGTCTTTACATATTGCTTTTGTATTGAGTATATTTCCATCTCTATCCAAAAAGATATAATTAAATTCCTCCCAACTTCATCAGTTACTGTGATGCCAGGCATCAAGCGAGGCTCGTGAGCTTGTTGTCCTCTTCTTTCAGTGGTGGCTATTCTCAGGAAACATCAAGGACGAGAGGAGAAAACACCCAAAATGATGTGCAGATAGGGAGGGTCTAAATTTGGCTCTAGGAGAGAACTGGAGAAGGGAGAGGGGGAGGACGGTTACCCCTGGAGTTGGATGCTGGGTGCTGTAGTTCTAGGGGGTTTTAATGTCTTCAGAGAGCTGTGAAAGATGTTGCCAAAACATGTCTGAAGCAAATGGAGACAGCAGGCTGCTACTGCCATCCCTTAGTCTCGTAGGGCACCAGGAGCAGATCTGCATTGCTAAAGCTAAGCTTTGCACCCAATGCAGGCATCATTATGGCACCATGTAATGGGATTTTAATTTTAATTAGCTAAAAATACAGTAAATTATAAGGTTTGATTGTTTTTCAACCATTGTTCTATTAAAGAATATTAATACCTTCTTTCAAAGTCAAGTGTTTGATTTCGAAGTCGAGCATTCAAAATAAGTTGGAAAATGTCAGAATGAAGATTGCTCAAACTGTTTTAATTTGTCCCTTGTATGTATGCATAACGATAAGATCTTTAATTATGTGATCACATAATTTTTTCACAGGAGGAATGGTGCCCGGAGAATGAGTCAGGGGTGTTTGTTAAAGGAAGCTGTTGTCTCCAGAACCTTTGCCTTAATTGCTGAAAACCGTGGTAATTTAAGTAGAGGGCTGCAGGAATCAAAAGCGCTCTCTCTAAGGCATTTGAAGGCTCCGCTGAAAGACTTGGTTTTATTCTCTCTCTTTCAAGGAGTTTTTATGTGGATCTGGAAGGTCACTTATTTTGGAGGTGAACTCTGTGTTTCTAGTTGCTGTGGCACTCAAGCCAAGGTACCTGGGATCGGAGCACAGCTGCATTTGGAATGAACACAAGTGTGCTTTGAATATATAAAATGCTGTAAAAATGCAAAGTCCTCTGAGAAGTAAGGCCCAAAATGCCTTGCACTGACATGGCAATGCCATGATTGTCGAAAGAATCCTCTGGTTTGTAAGTAGTTGGTTTCTTCTCTGTAAGATGGAGATGCCATCACCCTACTACAGTTCTGTTAATTATATATTTTGAAGCATTCCTGCTGAATACCGTGTAGCGAAATACATATAATATTTAATAATATAATTGTATAATATATAGTTATAATGTATCTAAATATGTATAATATGTAATATATGATATAGGATGTATAATGAGGAATGCTATTTTGGCTAACACCTGTAAGTGAGGCTTTGGGAATGCTGCTGTCTGATGGGGATGAAAAGAATGAGCAGTCACTTTGCAGTCTGAAGAAATGAGGCAGAACCCAATGAACACTCAGTTCACTCCGTAAAACTGAGTGTTCACTGCGTATTTTCTGTCACTGCAGTAGGTGAGGTAAGGATCCTACAGAGGGAAAACAGCATGTAATCATTTTGCTAGAGTTGCGTACTGTTGTATGGATGTTTCCGTCGTTTGAAGCGCTCGACTTTCTGCTGCGTTTGGGGTGCAGGTTGCCTGGCCATCCCAAACGTGCCGGGCCCTTTTAGGTGCAGGTTTGGCAGTCTGTTTCCCCTACAGCTCTTTGTAAGAGGAAAACAAGAATGTTAGAGCCAGATTTCTTCATGATTTTACGCTGTTGCCTTGTTGACAACTGATCTTTGGCGGAAAGAACTGAAATCCCAAAGACCATTTGTTTCTCGCTTTTTATGGAGGTGTTCTTAAGTTTTGTGGAGGGAGCACAGGACTGAGTGCAGTGAGAATGTATGAAAATGTTTCAAGGTAAATAGAGCCATAATGAATAGTTTATATTTAAAATCAAAAAATATACAATGAGGAAAAGACATTTTTTCTCCAGAAGTGTAATTCTTCAGGACAAACTTTCTGCGTATATTTTTGTTTTCCATAAAAACCGCTCTAAATTTAATGTAAGAGATTCCAATTAACTTCCCAAACTAAACAGGATACTTTTAAAAAATTGAGTATTCATTATCTACATTACTGATATCTGAACTTATGCCTATAAATTTTTTAATCTTATTGATCTCCCTTCTGTGTGGCAAAGGTAAATGTGTTGATGTTTTATATTAATAACCCTCTACATCTAAGCATCATCGTAAAACTCAGTTAAGACAACAGGCTAAAATAATTTTTCCACTTCCTTTGGGTTTGTGTCTGTTCTTACACTTTTTTTAAAGCTGCATTTACCATTTCTCAGGCAAATAAATACATAACTCTCTTCTGCTTTGGTGAGGGAATACATGTGTGTCTTCTCTTTCACACAACATTAGCATCCCTTACAGTAGCTATTTTACTTTGCAAAATCAGTTACTGAATATAAAGTGAATATCAATTTATCAATTGAAGTGCACCAGATACTAGTATTTAGGCAATATGCCTAGATTTGTTGCCTTAGAGGAGGTCAATACCATGAATAGTGGGGTATTACTACATTTTTCAAATAACACTGTGTGTGAAACATGGAAATATGAAATGTTTGTTTTAAATTCAAAAGGCTCTTTTGTCATGCTTATGCGTGTTCTGGATGAGACATTTTTCTCCTGAATTGGAAGGAAATGAGATAGTAGCCTGATCGGTTCATAATGTTACTCATTTCCCTGATTAAACACATTTTTAAATGGCTAGAATATCTACTTTAAAAAAAAAGTAAGCTAACTTCAGAAGAGCAGGAGTCTAGTTTGCTATTTGTCTAACTTAGTAGGCAGGATTTCACATGAAAGAATCAGTCTGGCTTCTCATGTGCTAACAGTGATGGGATGCAGGTATCGTCAAGTAGTGTGATTATGTGCCTCCCAGGTATAATTCGGATAACCACTGAAGGAGTACTGCAGCCAAGACATGTCTTGTTAGTTTATTCATCGATAAATTTATTTTCTTTCTTAAACTGTGTTTTGAAGCATTTCAGTAAGAACTTTAAACTTGGCAGTGAAGAAGTAATACACATATAGATATAAATGTTTAATAGTTTAACTTCAGTGTGAGTAACAAGACATTTCAACAGATTGTGAAAGTAATTTTTTTCTTAATGCGTAATCCATACAGTTTAAATTGAAATGGCCATAACTGATCTTTTGTGCTTACAAATGAAGACTATAATAATAATAATCTGCTCCCATAGGACAGAAACGTATATATCATCATGTAGTGCTTTGTCCACAAGACTCTCCCAATATGTTCTCCAGGCTGAAAAAGTAGAGTTATTACCTTTGCGTGGCAGCTGGGGAAAATACGATGCAAGATTTCTTCTCTAAGCTACCTCTGAGACTTTTCCTTTCATATTCATGCTGTGGAGTCTTTAGTGTGATCTTTGAGTGTAAATGCAAGAGCGTTTTCACTTGGATCAGGAGTACTTTAGCCCTTCTGAATCAAATCTCCTTATTGTTCCCATTTCCTGCTCCTTGATTTGGATACCCGGAGCATGGGGGTGGCATCAGTTGCAGGAAGAGCCGGCGAAAAGATGGGCTGGGTGAGCAGAGCTGCTGTGCATAGCTGCCGACAAGGGCTTGCTCCATGGGACCGGGCAAGAGCGATGGAGCTGCCTTCTCCAGAGCGAAGATCACTTGATCTTCGGTGCCAGTTGCTTCCCTGCAGTTTTCTTCCTGCTGTACCCCACTGATTGCTATATACATACAGCCTCTCCTCATCACACACCTCTGTCTGTAACAAAATGTTGCTGATCAGTATTTAGTGTTTCACAGACTGTTGACCAGGCCATAATATTCTTAAAGGAAACATACAGTAATACAGGTATCCAATATGGAGTGATCCAGTTGGAAGTCTAATGCTTCATTGTGCCCCAGAAGACAACTCTGGAGTTGTCCGCTGCCTTTTATTGTGCAGCCTTACTCTGGGTGTGCAGAAGTGAGAGGTACCATGGTTCCTAGCAGTGGTGGAAGCCCAGAAGCTGTCAGATGTCTCCTTGTGTGCTTCCATTGTGTCCAGGTTGCTCACAAGCCACTGCCATCCCCATATGAAAAGAAGAAATAATGACGTGACTCCACAGAGGTGCCTCAGATATAGCATCTGGAACAGTACTGAAAGCTTTGGACCTCCATGCTTTAAATTAAGAGTATATTGACCAGAGTTTTGCTTTTTGTCTGTTCACAGTCACCAACTATAATAACGTGGTAGAAGCAAACTCAGATTCAGATGATGAAGATAAATTGCACATAGTGGAAGAAGAAAGTGTAACTGATGCCGCAGACTGTGATGCTAGTGTGCCCGAAGATGACTTGCCAACAGACCATGCAGTATTACCAGAAAACAGTGAAAGAGAAGGGAGTACGAACAGTTGCTGGGAAGATGAAGGTATGTTCTTTTTCCCTGATGATGCTGTGCAGAGAGAGGTTTCTAAAAAGATTTCGTAGAATGTTTTTTGGTCGATTTGTTACTGAAGTAATGTAATAATCACAGTCAAAAAGAGGTTTTCTAACATATTTATTGTGATATGTTTTATGTTCTTTATTTAATATTTGAGGTAGATTCGGAGGTGCATTCATTCCACTTGCATTGTTAAACAGGAGCTTCAAATCTGTGGACACAGCATTCTCAAGGGTGATCAGAGACTAGTTACTTGCTTTTAGTTTTTCCAAGTCTTTTTGCATGGCGAGGCTCTACCTTAGCTCCCAGTAAGGTTCAGGGTTTGTGCAGCTTGGGGAGTAAGCAGTAAGCCAACAACATGAAACAAAATAATATTCAGATGTAAATTTCTGCCTGTGAGCTGCTTACACCTTTTCCTTTGCAGAATATAGCCAGAAAAAATAATTTTTAGATTATCAGTTTTAGAATTGGCTATCTTACTCGGAATGAATCTGTATTTTGAAAACACTAGAAGGAGGTAAATATTGTACATATTATGCAGCAGCTTTAGAAGCTGAAAATTTGAAGCAATTGGGGAATGGGCCTTTTTTACTGTGGAATCAGATGCTGAGTTTCATAACACCACACAGCATGCTTACGTTTGAGCCAGATTGGGATAAATACATAAATTAGTAGAATTTATTGCGGAGTTTGGCCTTAATCCCCTGAAAGATACAGAATTTTTTTCCAGCATATCCCTCTTTGTGTCTGAAGTCCAGCCGCAATTCTTTACCATCCGCCTTGTTAAAATTGGTGGTTTAACACAAATTGCATGACCTTACATCTAAACAAACAGAAAGCAGTCATATGGTTCCTCACTGCAATCCAGCTGAGAGCAGCTGAGAGTTCAAAGAATAGCATCAGCTCAGCCTGTTTTTACGTAGCTGCTATTGCCAAGGTATGCTGTGCAGGGAAATGAGTATTTTGGAGCTAAATTATTAGGTAAGTAGTTTTCTTAGTTCTCCTATAATATCTTTGCTCTGCTGCAGGCTGTATTTATCCGGAATTGCAGTTACATAAAAAAGGGCTGTATGTAGACTGTTTCTTGAACCCTTCAAGTATAGGTGTAGGAAGCCCAGAACAGGGAGTGAAGAAGAGCACTGGCTCACAGAGGTGCTGGGTCGAGACCCCTTGGACTGGCCGTGGCCTGGAGATGGACCTACAGGTAGTCATGACACAGCGTCTTGCCTCAGACAACCTTCTGGGGCTTTCCAGAGCTCTAGACATGTGATGGCAACTTTTTTGACTTGTACCATTTTTAACATTTTATAATCTGTTTGTTAGAATGAAGCATTTGAACCAATTCTGCTGTGACTGTAGAATCACAATGTGGGCAATGTTTTCTCTGCCTTGGTCGTTGCTGACGAAGACAGGTTTTCATCAGTGTTTAGACAGACAAAAGATTAAACAATTGCTATACAGGCTTGCTCAAACTACCATAAATTTCTTCTATAAAAATTATGTATTATGAAGCCTCTTTTGTAGCAGTCTGGAGGGGTTTTTATTGGATAGTAAGGGGTTTTTTTTAAATAAATTGTTTGTATTTCTGGCAATGACTACATGAGAAGAATGAAGGCTACATTAGGTTTTATGGAGTTTTTTTTTGTGATGGCAAAGTATTATTTATTTTTTTATAGCTTTCCTAGAAGGAAAGGTGTGAGCTGAAAATCATATTATCAGTCTTGGTTGAACATTAGAACTCTGAAGAGTGGGGTACTGAATACATGATCTCTTTCGTACAGGGAGAAGTATGGGGATAGGTGTCCGTGCAGCACTAATACTATCTTCAGGACTGGTGATTATTTTTAGAAAACATACACTACAGCAGTTTTAGTAAATTGTATTTCATCAGTAAAGTAGTATTGAAATTTCCAGGATTTAGCTGGACTTAACAGAATGAGTTTTTTACATATTTATTCTGTTCACGAATGCCCAAGAATAGAAACAACACACGTAACATTTCTTTATCAGATTAGTTTCCTTCCGTTTCCAGTCATTCTAACTGAATTTCTAAAAGACCTTCACAACAGGTGTTTTAAATATAAGGTGTGTATCTCAAGAGGTTTAACTGAAACAGTCATACGGGTTTGAAAAAGTGAACCACGTGTATCCTGCACAAGTTGTCGGCAGTGTGCCAGAGTTCATGTGTGCAATGATTCTGTAATATGATCTTTTTTTTGCTTTAGTATGAAGTAAAACCTATAGTACCATTTTTTTTTTATAAAAGCAAAGGTTGAACTTACTGACTTCTTATATTAACACACTTAAAAAGCATTATGATATATTAGAAGTATTTAGCAAATCCGGATGTCTCAGACCTGGAATTCAGATATCTTTGAAAAATTGGAAATCTTAAAAAATTGTCCAGACCTTGAAATAACCTTTAAAAATTAGTGAAGTTATGGTTTATGTTTAAGCTCTTCCTGCAACTCAAAAATTCCTTTAACCCATAAAATTTTAGGTTGAGCCTAGGAGCTGTAAGATGGATTGTGTTCTTTCAGTGTGGTGGGTTGCTGAGGAAGGTTGCTGTGCTATTTTGTCTTAATTTCATTTGGGAGGAAGCCTAAAAAAGTGTGGCATCTTTTTGATCAAGTTTTTTCTCATAGAAGCAAACAACCAGGCAATACTGTAAGCTGTAAATAGCACTTGCTACATGCATATCAGAAAGCTAGCTCTAAAGAATTTAAATTAGAAACTCTTTTGATGAGCTTTGGAATTTATTCCCTTCTCAAGATAAGACTGTGGTGGAAATTTTAGTGAAGTTTGTCTTTCTGCCTACAACCAAAATTTCCATTCCGCTAGTGGTTTAAATTTGATCAGTTATCTTACCCATGCAGAGATCTTTGCAGTGAGCCTGTGACACAGTGATTGTGTCATACATGTTCACTGCTAGTACACACTGTTGCCTCTGATCTGAAAATCATTAGCATTTAACCCTAGGAAGTCCCACAATATCTCCAAGCAGCTTCTCATAAGCAATGATGGGATGCAGAAGTCCAAGAAGATGTCTTACAATTACATAGTATGTCCAGATGTAATGCCAAGATGGATATTCATGGCCCAGATGCTATTTCTGGAGACCTGTGTTTAAGCAGTCATTCAGCAGGTAGCTCAGATTTCTTCTAGAATTCAGAGCTGTGACTTCTACTTGGTGGAACAGTGTCTTAAGCTCTGTTCCCCATCGTCACATCCCTTTCCATGGCTTCTCAGCAGCTGTGTTTGCAGCACAGTAAATGGGCTTCTGAGGGCACAACTGCAAAGTTGCCTTCCTCTGTGGACCGTACATAGCTATAAAGATGGAGCTCTACTTAAATTTTTTCAAATAATTATTCCTACAGCATTAAGGAAGATCACCCCCTGTGGGAAAGGACTCCTCCCTGTCTTATACACCACTTTCAGATATTGGGAAGAGACAGTACCAAACAGAGGGTATGATTATTAGAATTGAGAGGGTTTTTAACTTCACTGAGATTAATCTATAATGCCATAAGTTCCTTGACATTCCCTTGGGAAGCATAGCTTTTATTTGTACTGACGCCAGTGGAATTTGCTACACTATAATTTAAATCTCTATGAGTAATAACTTAGTGATATTCCTCCTCTTCCACAAAGCCTATTTCCTAATGGAAAAAAATCACAAACCCTTTTTAAAGGAAAATAGTGGGTTTGCATCATGACTGTTTTTCAGAAATTAGATTTTGGATTTAAATTTGCATTGCATACAGTCATCCATCTTACAAATTCTGAACCAAGTCTTTGGTGTCATGAGCCAAAAATATAATTAGTTCACAATCCAGTATTGACCAATAAAATATGGGCTGTTTTGGAGGGGTTTTTAGATGGCAATTAAAGTAAGATTTAAGTGTTGCAGTTTCCTTTTAACCGAATTTCTTGTTTGTGACTATCTGCAGATATAGCTTACACATATTTTGGGTTTGTGGGATTTTATCAAGGTAGACAGAATTAACAGTCTTTTCCTTTGAGGAAGCCATTTATCTGAAAACTTAAAGTTGTCCTAGAATTTATCATCTTCCATATAAAGGAGAAATTGGTTTCTCCTGTAATTAAAAAGACGGAATGTTCTGGGGTTTTGACTAGCCAGATCAAAGGATTTTGCCCTGCACCGAAGTAGAATGAAGTGAGGTAAACCAACGTATGACAGTTGTCATTTCAGATCGTAGCAGTTGTGTAGTCTGACCTCCAGTACCATGTAAGAGTCTTTTGTTGCAGTGTAGCTCTGAAGCAGCTAAGGTTTCCATAACAGAACTATGAAATAACGCTTTAATTTTACATATATTATCCTAGCATGCTACTGATACAGGAGCAAGACAACCAACATAGCTTTCCTACGCGCTCCTGCTGTAAGCCAGTTACTGACAGAAATGGCAGCAGTGGCCTTTCCAGTAGGAACTTCCCGGTCCAGGCTACCCAAGGAACATAAATTAGGAGTGGATTGGACCATTTATTGATTTGAACCACCAGCCTGTAGTGAGGTAAAACTTCCATGTCACATCCTTGAATGCTGCAGCTCGGCAGGAGCTGGTGGAGCTTCAGAGGCAGGTGGGATCCACAGGGTTAGTTCTGCGGACATCTGGTTCCTGCAGGCTCCTTTCTACTGGATGCTGGAATTGATACATGAGGGATTTCACCTGAAGGGGAGAGCATGTGTTTGAAATCCTTGCTTGTTTAAGCGATCGCAGCCTGTAAGTGGTTTCCAGACAATTTACAAGAAAGAGAACACATTAGGGAGCTGTTTGCAGACATTACCAGCAAATTATCAATCATTTCTGAAAACTGCTAATCAGAGAAAATAATGTAAATGTGTTTGTTTTGTGATACTCTGATTTCCAGTAATAATATTCCAGTGTATCTGATAGCTGCATTTGTAGATAGGGCTACTTAAATAGCTGACACTGTATTTGCTGGAGACACACACCCTCCCTGTCTTTACCTTCCTTCAAATAATGGTTAGTCTTTAGTATTGCTTCCTTTTAAGATTTTTTTCTTTAACCATGAATATCTTTGTCATTCAACTGATTACACACTGCTGAAATGAGGTGCAATCTATATTTTTGAAAGAACATTGTGTTGAAATGCAATTCTTCTAAACAATATGGAAATGGTGTGTGGCTTTTTTTTTGTTGCTCTGGGTTTTTTTTTAAATATTCATTCTTCTTTTTGTGACGTACTATTTCAGCTGGAAAAGAAACAAAGGAAATCCTGGGGCCTGAAGCTCAGACAGATGAAGTTGGATGTACAGGTAGTTCTTTGTTAATCTGAGTCCCTTATTCATAAAGTGCTGTTGAATTTTGGCTAGGTGAGCATCCTTCTGAAATCTTTGACGTTCTCCAGCCTCTCTTTATAAACTGCTTTGCTCTTCCGCACTAGAAGTCTTAACTTGTAAAGAGTGCTTTAGCTGAGGAAGACCAGCCCGGGCTCCCTTGGGGTGTCCCGGGCCCAGCGGTGGAGGTGCCCCATGGCGCAGAGCGGTCCTCTCTCACGAGGGCTGGCCGCCACACCACACAGCGCCACGTCTGCTAACGACCCTGGGAGCGAGAGCGAAACAAGGAGTAGCGCTGAGCTTATGTGTAGTTGTATAGAATACAACTACAGGTCAATAGATAGTATTTTAAACTAATAATGAATATACAAAAATAAACTGCAGCTAATACTGTACCTTCTTATCAGCTCCTCTGTACTGATTACACAGAAGGCAAAATAAAATGTGTCCTTCAGTTTCAGAATCAAACAGAAAGAGGTGCTTTGTTATTTCTCTGGTTCACAAAAAATTTAACATATAACCAGCTTTTTAAGAGTTTTTTGCACATTTTTTTTTAATACCCTTAACACTGAATGGTTAGATATTATCAGGGTAAGCCTTATTTAAAAAAGAAAAACCAACCCTAAATATTGATATGTTTAAAACTGTAGAGTCACACATTCTTTTTAGCTGCTATGAAGTCAGGCGTTCCCGAACAAGTACGAGGAACTATGTTATTATTGTTATTACATTACAGCCTATATGTGAGAAAGACTGTCTCATGTCATAAAAAGTTTGTGTCAAATCATAAATTGAGTATGTGACTTCACACTGAGAGATGAATTGTAAAACTTCTCCTTCCTATTAAAAATATAGCTCATATTATTTATAGGGGAGGAGATCTGTCATGGTTTTCTGTGCCACAGGCAGAGCTCTCACAGAATGTTCCACCATCGTAGCAGTAAACTTTATGAACAATGTATTTAGGTAAACACTTGATAGCAAATACTTATCGTACAAACATTAAGTAAAATATTTAATTTATTATTTGTGAACTTTGAAGTACAGTTGATCATTGATTATTTTCTTAAGTGTTAAAGGATGTTAACTGGATCTGAACCCTTTTTGACAAGACATTTCCAGCACTGGAGAAGAAGCCCCTCAAAGTTCAAGTTTGCTGCATTTTAGCTAGCCAGTTTGTTATTCAGAGTTTCAATACCTTCTGGCTTGCGCTAATGAACAGGTTTTAAATAACATTAAGAATTATGTCTTGAAGTTAATGAATTTACTTTTGCAAACATACGAGTCAATATATTAAGCTGGCCTTCAAACTACAAAGGTTAAATCATAATTAATGTTGCATTTAAGATTTTGGGGGAAGTTGAGGGGAACAGCTAAATCTAAAATGATACAAAATGCACTGCGTTGAAGAGGCAAACTGCGATTTTAGTGGTTTTTTGAAATGTAATTATGCCACTGTTTCTCTGTTTTAAAACTTGGCATATGCCTGCATCATCAAGAGGTTGACCTGTACTAGTATTTGTAAAGAGTTTTGAAATCCTTGGATAGAGAGAGATTTGGCGATTTGAATTACTGAATCTCATTTATGTTCTTTTTAAACTTGTCATTTCGTATCTTGTTTTTCACTCACAGTAAAAGAAGATGAATGTGATTCTGATGCAGAAAATGAGCAAAACCATGACCCTAATGTTGAAGAATTTCTTCAACAAGAAGATACAGCTGTCATTTACCCTGAAGCACCTGAGGAGGACCAGAGACAAGGCACGCCAGAAGCTAGTGGTCAGGATGAAAATGGTAAATATGCCACCAGTTCAGTTCCTACAAAATAAATTGTACAAACTACTTGGCCTAAAAGTTCTGTTGTATTGCAGAAGACAACAATGCATACACATGTAGCTTTAGGAAAAAAAAAATCCTAGTTAAATAATTACAAGAGGATGGAATCATCATGCAAAAAACATTACTGCTAGATTTTGTGAAACAAGACGTGCACTGGGGTTTGGTTTTGTGGGTACCTAAATGATAACCTCCAATAACTAGAAACAAAAATTCAAGCTCTCATAAAGCTATTCAGTAACATTGTATGAAAGAACAGAACACACATATATTAATTATAATGGGACTGAAGCAAGAGAGTGTAGTTTCATGTAAAAATAATGCAGGATGAGTTACAACGTTTTTTTAAAATGTATTTCTAAACAAAACCCCCAAAATAATCTATTAGCTAGAAGTTCTTTTATCAAGTAGCAAGTCTGACAGGTTTAGGATTTTTTCCTGAAAAGACAGCAGTGTAGAAAAAAGAAACATTGTTTATACAAAAATGTTTATGTGGGATAAAATAATGACCCATTGTTATTTTTCTTCATGGAAGCCCATTAAGAAATATGGACTTTGCAATAGACTTTGAAAATATTATTTCATAACGAAAGCAGAAAGATTCTTCTGAGTGAGATGAGAAGTCATACTTTGTTCATTTCTTTATCATGAAACACTGAAGGCATCTGCATCCTGAAATGTTTGAAGGAAAAACCTGTTCAGATTGTTTTTGCATTCTGCGCTGCTTTCTGAAGTGTTCTGCTTTCATAACCTGTGAAAACTGCAGTTTCAACCAGATTGTGTTCCTTTATTAGAGTATTTAAGATTCCCAAAAGAAAGTAACACTACAGAAAGTACCAGGAGTTGTTGTATTCCAGTCATTTAAAAAAATGTACATAATTGAACAAAAAATGTCCTGGTAGCTGTATTACTGTGCTGGTGTCTAAGGAAGATCAATGAAAGGGGCAATACTCACAATTTTGTTCTGCTCTTTCAGAGATTTCATGTTATTAGAGATTTTAGCAAAAAAACAAGTAAATTAAAATATTTGAGAAATGTAAACTGTGTGCATACCTAATTATATACAGAAATAGGACCTGAATTACTAGTATTTTGTGGTTTACAAGTTTTGCAAAGTCAAGATGTATGCTCAACAGTAAAGTCTTAAAAATTACAGTTTAATTAAAGATGTTAATCGGTGGTTGCAGTGCTGCAGATTGTCAGGTTAGTTTTATAGGCTTGCAATGTGATTTCCATGTAATCATTAAAAATACACATTTGTTTTAATAATTTAAATTGGACATAGCCCAGTAAGTTCACAAGGGATTATGATGAAAACCACAATGCTGAACATTAATGTTTAGTGTTTTAATCATTTGGAACAGAAAATGCAAAAGTTATAGTGATATTTGCTGAAGATCCATGCTTCCAAACTGGGGGACTGGACAAGAGGAGTGACAGAGACTGAGAGCCTTTAGTGGCATTTGGGAAACCGTTGCTGTTTTGCCATTTGCTCCAATGGAAACAGAATTAATGTAATGTGCTTCCAACGTTGCATTTGTGCTGAAATGGAGTATTCCTTATGTCAGGTGAATTGAATTGTAGGTGGAAGAAAGAGAATTGAAGGGAAGCAGAGTGTGACTGCACATGTGGGGACTGGTTCATTTTTGGACAGCCCGGCTAATCCAGGAAAAGCAGAATGGGGTAGAACAACTTAAAAGCTGGTGCAATACAGGGGTTACCTTGCCTGTTACGATAACAAGTGTAAAAGAACCTATGTGACAGAGAAGGTGGTGTTTTTAGTAATAGTGAAAACTGGTCTGAGCCTTCCTTTTCCACTGTTGCAAGAACAATGACATGTTCAGTGAAAATGAAGTCAGTGAATTCCACACAAACAGAACAAGTTGCTACTTTTATAGACCATATAATCAATCTATGGTGATAACTGCTGGAAGAGGTCATGAAGGTAAAGAATTCAGAAGTACTTTCTAAAGTACTGATTAATTTTATGAGTATTAATAATGCTTATAGTTCTGCAACTTAAAATGACAGTGCGTAGAAACTTGCCCTTTGTGCTTCAGAGCATAAAATGATAATCAGTAAAGACCATCCACCTTCCTCTCCTGCTCTCACTCGGCACAGTGGATAGGTGCATCCTTGCAAAATATGCTTCCCATTTCCCTTGAAGCATGGAAGAGTAGCGTGGTCATTGGAGGGTCACACCTTATAAATTCATAGTTTGATCAAATACAACAAATCCTACGTTCATTTAAACACACTTTTATCAATCTATAAAGAAAAATTTATTCCAAATCCTTTAAATTTTTTTTTTTTTTAGGATAGAATAAGTTACTGTACACAGGGGATAAATATATGCTGATAAGAAGAGAGGGAGTTAAAACTTCGTAAGTGGTAAATTCTCAGGAATAGACTTGTGAAATTAATATTCAGCTGCAGTTTGATTTCACTTTGTCCTGTACTGATACACAAGTAACTTTGTGAAAGACAGCAGAATTCCATAGATCACATTAGAATCATATTTATGGCCTCACATTTGATCTCTCTCTTTTCTGTCACTCAGAGAGTATGTTTTCTCTCCTTTCTGTCCTGCAGGCAGTATGTCCTGCTGACAGGTACATGTCTGTGTGTCATAGAATCATAGAATGCTTTGGGTTGGAAGGGACCTTTCAAGGTCATCTAGCCCAACCCTCTTGCAGTGAGCAGGGACAGCTTCAACCAGACCAGGTTGCTCAGAGCCCTGTCCAATCTGGCCTTGAACGTTTCCAGGGATGGGGCATCCACCACCTCTCTGGGCAACCTGTGCCAGTGTTTCACCACCGTTATGGTAAAAAATTTCTTCCTTGTATCCACTCTGAATCTACCCTCCCTTAGTTAAAGCCATTACTCCTTGTCCTATCACAACTGGCCCTGCTAAGAAGGTTGTCCCAGTCTTTCCTGTAGGCCCCCTTTAAGTACTGAAAGGCCACAATAAGGTCTCCCCGGAGCCTTCTCTTCTCCAGGCTGAACAGCCCCAATGCTCTCAGCCTTTCCTCACAGGAGAGGTGTTCCAGCCTTCTGATCATTTTGTGGCCTCCTCTGGACCCGCTTCAACAGGTCCAGGTATAAGAATTATAAACCACGTTTCTAATAATTTTTTTTTCAGTTCTTTTTTCACTTACTTGTTAGGTAAAGAGAAAGAAAAAAATACTTTCTACAGTTTGCAAATATTGTTTATTCCTTAGGAGCTGAAAACAGGATGACCATTAAAAATGTTTCAGTGATAGACTTACATTTGTAAACAGGATTTGAGGCTTGTCTGTGATTGAGCTAACCAGATCTACATCTGTTTGTTGATATTAACAAGTTTGGAGCTTGCATTTGTTTAAATATGGTGTATTGTCTTTCCTGTGTAGGAACGCCCGATGCATTTTCCCAGCTGCTTACTTGCCCATATTGTGATCGAGGGTACAAGCGTTTTACCTCTCTGAAGGAACACATTAAATATCGCCATGAAAAAAATGAAGATAACTTTAGTTGCTCCTTGTGCAGTTACACGTTTGCATACAGAACACAGCTCGACCGCCACATGACATCTCACAAATCAGGAAGAGATCAAGTAAGTGGTGTTTAAATTAAGGTGTTACCGTCCTATGTAACAAGCTGTGATTTGTTACGTGAGCAAAAATGTACAGAGCAAGTAAGCTGTCCACACCAGATTATCTACATGCTGAAGTCCCCGTCCTGGAACATGCACCTAAACTTGCTGCTGAATTCAGACTTTTTCCATAGCTGTCAAAGGATGACATCAGAATTCCTGTGCTTTCATTTATCTAGGCAGTGTGGTTGGGTTTAAATTTTAGTTTTTACAAGTGCTTTACTGTATTTATAGGTAATTAATTTTTCTCTGTTTGTTGGCTAGCATTACATAAAAATTGTGACTCAAATCTAGTCTCAAATCTTTAGTGAAACACTTAAATTTTCCTTTCAGAAATCTTGTTTGGCTAATTCAAAATGTCTTGTACCCATTTTTGCCCTTAAGAAATAAACCATTGTGTTCATTCATTTGCTTGAACTGTGAGATGCAGTTTTTAAATGCAAACCATGCTATCAAACACTATACAATGAATTTGTTCGGAAATTAAAAAGTTTCAATACTAAATAAAGGAACAAAAAGAGTTAAATATATTCTCAGTTTGTTTTCAGTGGTTCGTGGGCTGACTTGAGGGCACAGTTCCTTGAAATGCCTTCCATGAGTTAGCCATCTCGTCACTATGGAAAGTGCTGAGATTCCGTTCCCCTCTCCCTCTTTTTATTTTCTGCTTTTATCCCTGTGATTTCCTGTCATCCATCCCCAATTACATGCTTCCATAGCTTATCAGAGGCACTCTGAGGCTTAGGAACCAACTGAAACTCAGTGAAACAGTCAGGAATTATCCAAGAAAAGAAGATACAGATTTGCCACTGCCAGGTTAGAGAGAGAGGGGCATGGAGATGTTTCCTTCTGAGGAAAGACTAAAAAGATTGATCGTCTCCAGAAAGAAAGCAAGAACATCAAAGAAAGATGCAAAATGTTGAACAGTGAAAGGAACGTAAAGGGAAAGGTACTTCATTATTTCTTGCAGCTCCAAGCCAACGGAATTTTCATTAAGCTGAAAGGCTGTAACATAGAGTAAAGGAGATGCTTTTTCACACATTGCCTGTTAACATCCATTGTGCAAAGTATCGCCAAGTCCAAGTATTTAATAGGCTTAAAAATTTATTATATATTTTTAAACCCAAGTGTTTACATTTGTTGCTAAATTAAATAGGAAAAATTGTTGCAAGTATTGGCTATCCTGCTGCAGGGATTTTACTGTGTCACAGGGTTTGGAATAACCTCGCCAGCATATTCTGACACAGCAGTCCGTGTTTATTCAAATGTATTTCCCATGAACAATTAATTTCTGTCTTGCTCTGTTATTGGCTTGGATTCCACTTAAAAGTTACTATCATCTTATATATGTCATGTATTTCTAACTATAAAATCTATGAATGCTTTTTGTATAATGCTTTTTTGTGAGCTACCACATTTATTTTCAGTTTTCCCAACTAGAAACTTAAAAGCAGAAGAATAAAGTAGTTGGAAGGGCTAGAAGCCTTGCCTATATTTGCATGAAGTTTGAATGAAAAGAGAAAAAATATCAAGCGAGTAAACAGCCCCAGAAGAATTACTACCAAGAAAAACTTAAGTTTTATTCCTGCTGATATATTTTAATGGGCTTATACTTTTGAAGGCACAATGGTATTTGATAAATGTTGTTTCTGTGAAGTATCTGGAACTCAATATTACACCCGTTCAAGTGTGGTTTTTCTCTAGAGCCATAGCCAAAATCAAAACTGCAATACTTTAGATATCTGGTAAATTTGAAAAATATATTTGCCTATGTTAATGTCACAGTGTTGTCATGTCTTCAAAATTGGCTTCATGTGCGTGTAAATGATTACATCATTTGTGTAGTGGAAAGTTAATTTTTTTCCATAGTAAAGTATAGACCTCCTGGGTGTAGATCTTAAACAGCTGCATCTTCAAAACTTAATGTCTTATTCTTAAAAGACTTCACCTGGAAGTAAATTACTTGGAGAACTTTGTTAGCTGGTTAATATCCAGCATGTGACAATTTTATAATCGTTCTGTACAAGGAAGCTATAAGCAAAGATAATTTCTAGTGTGGTGAAGGCAGTGGAAGAGGTGTGCGCACACTGTGCCTCCCTCTGAGGATGGGGCAATATGCCAGACTGCGGCTCCTTCTGCTCCGGCGGTGAGCAGAGAGCTGCGGGCCATCCCACACCTCCTGCTTCGTCCGTCCCTGCTCCCCGACCATGGCATCCTGCACGGCTCCCCTGGCTGCTCCTACGCTGCTTAATGGCGCGTAGGAGGCAATGCTGCGTAGAATCATTAAGGCTGGAAAACACCTCTAAGATCATCAAGTCCAACCATCAACCCAACACCACCATGCCTGCTAAACCATATCCTGAAGTGCCACGTCTACATGTTTTTTGAACGCCTCCAGGGACCTGTGAAGCACCACAAAAGATAAGAAGCCCTTAACCGTACTTCAACATGTTTGTTTTATTTTTCTTGTCAACAATTTACAGCGCGCCCTTAGGTAGTCTGTTAAAATTCATATTGCCATGGACACTGCTGACAAGTGGAAGTTCTTGAAGACCACGGTCAAACCGCCTGTGAAAAAACACTGATGTACCTGTAGTTCCTGTTTAATTCCCATTAATTAGTTTCAGTTCTCTGTTATGAAAAGAGTGGTCTTTAGTCCTAAGCACAGGGAATATTTGATGCGGGGATGCGTTAGTGGCTGGTTACAGACCTTGATGCTGATGTTTCTTCTTTCAGTCCTGAAAGGAATGCAAAGGAGTATTCTTTGAATGCTGCGGTTAATTCTTCAATGGGCAAAAACCAGCAGTTATGTACAGTGCATTAAAAAATAGAACACACATCAGAGGCACAAAAAAGAGGATTTAACAGTACTGAAAGGGGGAAAACAATTTGAATCTGAGAAAATGAAGGTGAAAGGGTATCAAAGGTGGTATTTTAGAGAGCGGTTATGGTTTCTCAATTAGTTTTAAAGAAGAACCTGGAGAGTGACTCTGAGGATGTCTCAGATTATGAAAAAAAAAACTATAGGACAGACAGCAAGAAAGCTGAATAAAGAACTGCGAATATAAGAAGGTAAGGCAAAACAGATGGAAACACTGCTTAGCAGAAAGTTCTAATCAGCTTATAACTATGACCAAGAAAACAGGAAAACTCATTAAAAATTTGATAAGAGAAATGTGGGCTTCCATACCTTGGAAGCAAAGCATTGAATTTTAAAGACTGGTGCAGAAACATTTCTGACAGATTGAATACATGCACTAATATTCAGTATTGATGTAGTCCAGCATTTGCAGTAGCTGTATACATGCTAAGATCCTTTAACTTGTATAATCTCAAGTCAAACAGTAGTAACTGATTCTCTGCAGGCTTAAGTAAATCCTGACATGGTCCTCTAGACTCAGGGAAGTTGGATCATGAAAGTGAAATGCGGTGAATCAGGCACAATCATCTAGAGCATCATCTTCAAGGGCATCAGTTAAACAGAGCTGAGAAGCCATGTGGGCTAGCAAAAGACAGCTGACAAACCAGGGAATAAGGGTCAAGTGCTAATGAGGACAAGTCAGAGTGGAGACCTGACTGCAGAGCCTGGGAGGAGGCGGCAAGGAGCCCATCCCGAGGAGCACGGCAGCAGTATCTGCTGAGAGGTGAAAACTGCACCTTAACCGAACGCTTGTCCCAGGGGAACTGTAGAATTGGGGTGCTTGGAAGCAATTTAGATTATCTTGTTTAAGCTTGTCTCCTGTTAGCATCTGTGTACTATAAAGGAGGGCAGGGTGCAGAACAGGGAAGGTTGGTAATTTGGACAGCATCTCTCATAGCAGAGCGCTCAGACTTCCATCCAGCAGACTGCACGGCTGCGGGTTCTTCCACTCTAAGGGCACGAATCGGAAGGGGAACGTCATCCTGCCTTTTTATCCATCGCCACTTCTCCAGCACAGCCCTCAGGTCCCCGCTGCCATGTCTGAGCGCGGGGAGCAGCCTCAGCCTGCTCCCAGCACTGCCGGCCGCGCAGGACCAGCATCAGGTGTGGGAGCTCCCCGCCACCACTCCGCACTGGAGGAAGTTACCGCGCGCCAGCCAGTTGGTGGTAGCTGCCCGGAGGCAGGCTGTTTCCCCGGAGTCTGTGAATAGCTCTATTAATGAGTTTATGAAAATACTTGCCCCGGTGACCAGAAAAACTGCAGCTGCATCCAAATGGTGGTAGACTATCTTTTTTGCAAAATGAGCTCTGCTTAAAAAGGAGATGCTGGTTTTTTAAATGAATGATTTGTTTGACTGGAAAAATTTCTAATTCCTCCATTTCATGTTGGTAATTAAGCTGCTCCAACTTCTAAGATGCATGCAATTTTTGACTTTAAAAATACACATGGAGAGATTTATATGTAATAAAATCACATATCTTGCATATGCATATCACAAATATACTACATGTGTTTGCATGCCTTTCTTAGCTTTTGCTTTTCTTAAACTAGTATAACAATAAAGGTAAATTAAAAATAATTTGGAGCTTAACAATAAGTGCTCTCACAAGGCAAAATAGAACAAAAATAACCACAGAGCTGCAATGCAAATAGTGAAGAGGTTTGATGTTGTGTACTTGGGAAATCCCTCAATATTGTTATTTATTTTAATTTAGTTTTTTGCATTTATTTTGAGAATTAATTGTGACTGAGAGAGCCTTTGTTGTCACTGAGCCATCTTCTCTTGAGCAATCCTGTGGCATCATTACATAGAGGAATCCAAGGCCAACAGTAAGCGCTGGAAGCATGTAAATGGAAAAATCAAGTCAACTGATTAAACTTTAAACAGGCTTTTATGTGCTTGAATGTTGCTCTGTCCTGCGTGACATACTCTGTGCGTGGCGGGCTTGGGGTTTTTCTTGGTTTTTTTGCTTTCACAAGTAGAATTAGCCTGCATCCTGGAACTTCTTACTCACATAACATGTCAGTGCGAGCTTCACCTGAAGTTAGGAGAAGGGGCAAATATATTTGGGGTTTGGTTTTGGTTTGTTTTGGTTTTTTTCCTTTTTTTTTATACTGTACCAGATTTATTCAGAAGATACACATGACTCAGTTTTATCCTGACTTCTAATTTGTTTCTTTTTCATGCATAACGCATACCACCTTCAGTCTCTTAAAATTATGATTGATTCTTTTCAGTTTTGTATTACATTTTCTCTGTTACAATGTGAAAATACAAGGTGTTTTTCCAACATGCTGTCGTATGCAATAATTATGAATTCTTTCTTACAGAGACATGTGACGCAGTCCAGTGGTAATCGAAAATTCAAGTGCACCGAGTGTGGAAAAGCTTTTAAATATAAACATCACCTAAAGGAGCACCTACGAATTCACAGTGGTAAATGAACCAAGCACTGAATTACGTATTAATGTTGCCATTTCTACTCTTTATAACTTTGATGTGATATCAGTCTTGTAAGTCTAAGTTTCGAATACTAGGGTTTTCCTTTTTCTTCCTCTGGGACTCTGTAAGCACTGACTGCAGCCTTCAGCAGTGTGCAGAAAATGCGTAGGATAACTCGAGGGTTTACAGTTGCAGCTTAAGTTCTGACAGTTAAGGAAAACTTCACTTGTGGCAGAAGAAATGGGGCATCCTTCTGGTCCTTTTTCATTTGTCTATTTTTCCTCAATGTTTGCAGACCACTCAGCATGTTAGGAGCCTTGCTAGAAAATCTTAATTTATAATAATCGGGACATATTAACTGTGCTTCCTACTGTCGGTGGCTGTGATTTTGTTAAAATATCATGTTAAAATATTAGCATAGACTCAGGACGTGGGTCTGGAATTATGATATATTGTCACAAAGTTTAAATTTATAGGAAAAGTTCCAATCTGTAAGAAATTTAATATATAATGTTATATGTTAGTATATAATTATAACTAAAATGTGGTCACTCAAAAGAAATTCTCAGTTTCTCTCTTCAGCTCAAATTTACCCATTGACATAAAGTCTGAAAACAAGGGTTTAGGCCATCTTTTCCTTTCTTACTAGTTGCTCAGCCACGATAACAGCAATTAAGAGCATCTCACTTAGAAGTCCTTCTTCAGCAAACATATTTTTATTTTCAGAGGCACTGTGCCAGTGAGTGAGAAGGCCTCAGTCAAAGTGCTTTTCAGTCTGAAGCAAGCCAGCTATTTCGGCTCTTTCCTTTTCCTCTGTAGCACAGATCCCCTGAAAATCCAGCTCTAGCGATGGGTGTAATGATTGCATAGTGGTGTGCATCTTCCTGGCAATTTAACCTGACATTCGTCTCTGAAGGCAAACATACATCAGTCTTCTGCATGTATCTTATTTCCCTTTACTTAAATTTTTCCTGGTTTTATTCAGCTGATGGGTCTTGTAGGAACATATATATATATATATATGTATAGTATTTGAGTTTGCCACAATAAAATGTGCATGACTCCTTAAATAATTATGACTTGCATTTATAGCATTTCTATTTTTTCTTTGGTTAATCATATTCTAATTTTTTTCCATTCTGAAGTAGTTTATGCAGCTTCTGAAGTTCATAGTGGTACTACTTGAATGGAGTTTAATGAAATCTGCAAGTATTGTATAGACTCATTTATATGATATGTAGACAGTTACTGGGAAATACTGGAATGTATCATGATCATGTGGACTCCATCCTATGTCTACTAGTGGATCACAAACTTATTAAAGGAGCCTAGGATCAGAGCTATAGATGACGTCATTACTCTTACTATTCAAATAAGGTTTATTTTTTCTCCCTAGGACTCTTTGACAGGTTATTTTGATATATTCTTCTCTAGTTACTATTTCCTGATGAATTTACTCTGTAATCTAGTAAACTGCTGCATATGCCTTTTTTCTTTTTTTTTTTTTTTTTATCATTAGG
>Ga0065711_1028606_pt1 | contig 40210 bp, 22 predicted proteins | sample Hoacrofraction12_FD_59098 | JGI IMG/M metagenome (GOLD analysis project Ga0065711, IMG submission 59098) | Hoatzin crop microbial communities from Cojedes, Venezuela - Epithelial fraction 12 v2 (version 2) | ecosystem: Host-associated > Birds > Digestive system > Esophagus > Crop | place... | reverse complement strand
GGGGGGGGGGGGAAGAAGCTGTTTAATTTCTAAAGGTAAACTGATCCCTAAACCCAGACATTTTTTTCATATTCACATTGGCAAGGTATCCACAAAAAAATGGAGGGACAGAGTTCACATTTAAATTCCTTTTAAATCAAGATTCAGTTTTCATTTATTTATCATGCCACAGATAAAGAACGATTCTTTTTCCAGTGCTATGACTACAATGCCCCCACCTAGCTGTAGCAGTCTCACAGCAGCCTTTCCTCATGAATCACCCTGGAAGAAGATAACATATCTGCTGCTTGGCTCCTGAAACACAGCTGCAGCTTTCCATAGAACCCACATCAGCAGTGTCAATAGACTGAGAACAGTCCAGTTAAAAATGGATATTTTTAAAACAGATGTAGAGGGTGATCATTTATTTCACTTGTCGTAACAGCTTCATGCAAACATCCAGGAAAAAAAGAAAAAGAAAGCAGAAAATGCTAAGTGGATAATTAAAGTTCACGGTGAAAGAAATGTATCAAGTTGCAAATGGTAAATGAGAGAGATCATATAGAAGATATGAATGCACCAAGTTTCTCTGATGGCAGCAAAGTTGTCAGGAGAGCAGTAGTGCTTAGCCTTCACTAAATGTCTGGGCACTTCTCAAAACCACACAATTCATTCTGGTTGTAAATGTGGTCCCATGTGTTTCTGCTACATCTAAAGCCATCTGGAGACCAGACAGATTACTCTTGTACATCATCAGGTTTTTTGTGAAACCAATGAGTGTACCAGTTTTGGAAGCCATAATGTGAGGAGGAAGATTCACTAACAGGAACTTTGAAAGTTAAATTGTCAGAAGTGCATAAATCAGGAGGACACCCAGTCAAAACCTGATTCTCTGTCCAGAAGTAGATTGTAAAATGCCAGCTGGCATTACAATGCAGTGTTCTTCTAGAAAATACCGCTTTGGTGATTATACAGTGGCATGTGTCAGCTATTTCAGAAGGGCGGTATGTCAACAGGGGTGACCCAAGGAGCAGTTTTTCCTTTATAGTCTGTCAGAAGCAGCTCCCTATTCAAGGAGAATCTGTAAATAAGAAAGGAGAATGGAATCATGCCAGGTGGCAGCCAATTGCACAGACAATGCATTTGATTTATGCCAATTTAAAAGAGCAGTGTTTGGACTCCAAGTCAAAATTATGTACTATTCTACCAAATATTTTTATTGCAAAACAGCACCGTCTTCATCATTTTCATACTAGTTCTTCAGTTTGTGTTTCTCTTTTTTTTTTTTCCACAGAAGACTATAATTTGCTACTGCTCTCATCCTGATGAAATTCAGCCCTGCTATATTCTGTGGGTGTTTGCCTGCCTCTTTGAACACTGGCTTTAGCACAGATGTTTGCTGGAACTATTGGTTTAAATCTACTTTTGTTGACTTATTGTAATTACATGGGCAGTTCTTACCGGATGCAAAATATTTTCTTAAAGTATGATAAGACTTATCTCCCAGAAGACTCCTGTGAGAACATTCCCATAGTCTGAAAAGAGGTGATCAGTTTTAAAGAAAGGAAATTTTCACTAGTCATTCCCTACAAGGAGATGAGACCTTGGTTTTATGGCAAAAAATGCCCCGGAACTCAAAGATGCCTCTGCCAGTATACCCTAGGCAAGATGTATTAATACTTTTGGCCCTGATTCAGCAGAGGACTGAAGCAAGTTATGCATGCAGAGAAACTCAATGCCTTCTCTGAGCTGCTGTTGAGTATAGGCCAATGCTGGCTTTTCACACAGCTGAATGAGAGCAGACTGTCTCCGAAAACATAACCTTGCTTGAGGTGCTGCATACTTCTGAAAATTCTGACCGTCATGTGAAGGCTGCAAGGAAAGGAGCTCATAGATGTCATGTTATCCATTTCACTCATGGATTGAATAGGGATTTTTCCTTGCTGCTAACTTTGTGAGATATCTCTTGGGTCATCTCTGAAGTTTCTGTATTCTATCATGATTTTTCTCATTGAAATATACTTGTTAGTCTCAGGCCTAGACTAATGAATTATCCAAATCCTTCTGAATGTGTTTTCTCTGCTCCTTATTATTCATACTTTGTTCCCATTTATTATCTTCTGCAGTGAAAATCTAGTTTTCAAATACTTCCTCTAAATCACTCACAAGTATAGGATCACCATCTTTTCAGCAAACCAAGCATATCTCAGAATTAATGGTCAACATCATTTACTATATGCTGTACTTTGTTTCTCTGTTTGTTAACTTTTGGACTGATACGTTTACCAATGGTTTGTTTTTCTCAGCCTGGAAAAGTGCAGATGTGCAGCAAACGTGAAGCTGACGACAGTAAGAGAATGATACACCTCCTCGGGAACAGCCTGCGATCAAGACCTGACTCTGGAGCACAGAAGTCTGTATCAGATTTTTGTAGTACGGGTGTATTTGACATGCAAGTCAGAGCTTAGGCATCATGTATCCATTTCTGAAAATATGCCTGCCAATCTAAATTGTCTTCCACATGTTATTTTCTCAGGCTTGGAAATATGAGAATGATTGATGATAAGAAAATGTTTGAAACTCCTCAGCCCTTTTCTCTTCCCATTTGCAACTGAATTTAGAAGATGATCTGATTGTAAAGTGCTGGAATAGAAATACACAGATGAAAATTCAATATTTTGCTCTGTTACACTTTCTGTGTGTAGCTTTGAGTCAGTCACTTAACCTATGCTTTTCCTTATTTCTCTGTGTGGAAAACTCTATCTGTAAAACAGGCATCAAGCTTAAAAACGTCAAGTGAAAATGAAGTAGTGACAGAGTTAGCTAGACACTCTGCGTCTGCTCGATGCCTAAGAGGCCACTGCAGAGTTAAAGTCACCAGCTAGCCAGACTGGTTTGCAGGAACAGTCTCAGGGCAGGATTTAAGGCCAACCAGATAACACACCTTGGGAAAAAATGGAGAAAGCTCAGGTATTCCTTGATGTGCAAATACCTGCAGTACAGGTGTGCCAGGACTCAGCCATCTGCCCACATCTGCTCTTGCACTACCCAGACAAGGCTGGAAGAGGAGATCCAGGAATCTTTCCTGAAAGGGCCCTGGGTTTCCACAAGGACATGTAAGAATTACAACCTGAAGTCACAGCTTCTACCAAGGCACTTTGTGACACCTAAGCTTGAAGCATCTCCAAGGACCAGGCTCTCCGTATCCGTTGAGCAGAATGAAGCAATTTCAAGACTTTGTGACATAAACTTTGTCATCAAACGGCCTCTAGCTGCCTGTCCATCAAGACAAGACACACAAAATACTTCCTGTGACAATAAGAAAACCGTCTGCTTCTCATAAAATGCCATTCTTCTGCCACTTTAAATACAATTCCTGTTTGCTTCCTGCTTCAATTCCTTCTATTTTAGAGATGTTATACAAAAAACTTGCTGAATGAATTGCCAATGAAGACTAAGAGAAGGAAAAAACAGTCCTTGGTGCCCTTTCACAACCTTCACTCTGGTAAAATGCAGCTGTCACTTTTAGTCACTGCCTTTCTCATAAGTCTGTGTTAAATATTAATGGTCAGGTAGAGTCTACCTGATCTGTGTCTGAAGTACAAGGGCTTGCAGCAAGGAGACCTCAGAAAATGGTAGAAATTGAGCTACAAATAGAGGTCATAAGAAAATTCACAAGAAAAACATGTCTAGGCATCCTCTAGAATAAAACAGAATTACCTTCTTTTTTTTCATCCTTTCATTTGAAGTTAGTTCTGCTCTGCACTGGGGAAGTGGGGGTTGGAACTAGCTGACCTACAGGAAGTCCTTTCCAAACTAAATTATTCTACAATTTTATGATTTGTAATTTTGCTATTAACTTTTCAAATTAATACAGCCTGAGTGAGTGAACATAACCACCTAGTTATTTCACCAACTCAGGCTGTAACCGCCTATACTTTGTCAAACATAACTACATACAAGTACAGTTGGTAAAAGTTATTTTGTGTTTCTGCTCACACTATATGTGATCTAGCAGATAACATCACATGAAATCTGTGATGAGATTTGTCTCCATTATTCTTCAGGGCAGTCATCAGATTTGTGGAGCCTTTTCTCTCCTGGTTTTTGTTACTGTAATTTATTACAATTTTATGTCATTATTTTGTTTTGTGAACATTTCCTCAAAGAACCTCTCTGTGTGTTCTCTTTTTCTCCATATAAAATGCCTGACTGATAGTTGTCTATTTGTGCTCATTTTGTTCTTTACTCCTGCTCTAAATCTTCTCTTTGTCTTACTGTATCCTGGTTGTTTGCAAGAAGCTGTGATCAAGATAATAACAGATCTTAAACACCAAAGATTCTCTCTCTTACAAAACTAAGTCACTTCATAGGACATCTTTCAAAACAGAAAGCACGGCTAGGTGCCAAAATATCACTGAAAAAGAAGAAGAGTTGGATACCTGCCTCTTACCTCTGTTTCTGAAAATCTCCCCTCTCCCTCAGAGGCTTGGGAGCGTTGCAAGGTCAAGTCTGACTGTGTGTGTAGTGTGTGCTGCGCATAAGGTCTACGTAACTCATGTTCATCATTTTACTTTTCAGATCCTAAGCATATGAGTCCTCAACCAAAATGCATGAGATTTCTGCTTCCAGAATGCAAAGGATATATATTTTTTTCTTTACAAGTGTTGGCTCTGTCATTTATTATTTTTTCTCTCTGTGACATGCAGGTGCTTTATATTGGTGTTAAAAAGTGTTAAAAGTGAACAAGGAATCATTAGCTCCTCTTGAAAAATGGGGTCTTTGCATGTTTGTAGTAAACCTGACAAATCACTAAAGTTTCTTCCATGCTGGAGCCTCAGAGGACTTCTGCAATCCTGTTTTATAACAGCATTGCTATTGAAGATCATTGCAGTCAGCGGGTGAAGAGGAGGTATTATGTGCTCCTGGAGCCAGCATGAAAGAGAACAGCAGGTTAGATTTGAAAAAAAAAAAAAAAAACAAACACAGAAAAAGAAAAAACAAAGAAAAAACAAAGAAGGAAGCAAGTCTTCTAAAAGATCTGTTATTGTTTGTGCCTGTTAGAGGGCAAGACTAATTTCCTGGCTGGAAAAGCTGTGGCTTCATGAGAATAATACATGCCCAGGTCATGGCTCTCCAGCCTGACATTCAATATAAGAGGAAGCTGGAAAGCAAATGCCACAGTGACAATGATCACAGCCTTTCATATGCATCTGCACTTTAACGTCCCTTCCAGTGTCGCTTTTGCATGATACTGTGGTCCAGTAACAACAGGATGATCAAAGATGAATTAACTCCACGTGGCTCTAATTGAACTGCAAGGACTGGGAGGGTGAAAGGAGGTTTACATCCATGGTGCTGCCACCAAACCATTTGATCCAAACCCCTCTACTCATTAACCTCCACTCCATTCCCCAAAGGATCGCATGCAACAAAGCGTTTCAGCCTTCCAGGTCCCCCGGAAGTGCTATTAATGTCGTAAACATCACTACACCAAGCCATCAGACTGACAGCAGTTTTACAGCAGAAGAGGAAGCCTAATGTATGTTGACATACGACGGGCACAGGAGCGGTGGTGCAGCCCTTTGAGGCTCGTGCGTGCCATTTTCTCCCTTTCAGAACTGTTGAAACAGCAGACTATCCTTGCCTGAAATGGACCAGTTTAAGCCAAATGCTGTCAGGTCCTCTTATTATTGGTAACGCTTGACAGGGCTGAGCTTTATTCGATCTTTTTTTAGCCTTTTGGTCCAAATTGAAATGGCTTTTTTTTTCCCCTCCTGTTGTTTTTTTCACTCCACATTGCACACAGCTGGTGTAGAAGTGTGACAGGCACTAGTCCCTGCACGAAATACCAGGAACAGAGAAGTGTAGCTAAGACCTTGCAGAATTTCTAGGTTTTTTTCTTTCTACTTAAGACAATCAGCAAGCCCCAGAACAAAATAAAATTCTGTGTGGGCATCCTCAGATCAGACATGAAATATTCATGCTAATGTAGCAATCAGCTGCTGGGTTTTGGAGGGTTAGATAATTTATTTATTTACTTATTTGTTCTGATTTTTTTTACTCCAGTTAATTAGGTCTACCAAAGACAAAAGCTAACTTGTTTATATGTAGAAGTCTTATCTCTATTCTACAAGCATTTTCATCATGAGTCTATTACTCTTCGTTAGAATTCAAGCCATTCTCCTGAGATGGTGAAACCAAGTCAGCCTGACAGGCAGTAAAATGTTTGCAGACACCTAGCCAGTCATGTCCTGGAATAGTTGTCACAAAGAGCAATTTTAGAGGCAAGCAGATGCCTAAAAATAAACTTTTCATATATATTAAAAATAATATTTTTTTTTACAGGAGTTGAAATGATCACAGTTGGAAGCTGTATTATGCCTGAACTACAGCTCAAGTCTGAAGTTCAGCCAAAATAAAATCCTGAGTGCCAAAGTGTTATTAAATACTAGGATGAGATGGAAAAACTTCACAAAATTTCTCATGGTAAATACTGTATTTCTCATGAGATTACATGGCTACCCTCTCTTTCCTTTGCTAAAAGTACCAAAATGAAAACTATCAAAGATGCAGAACTGAAAATAATTTATTTCCATTAAGCAAATTTGTTGTTGCTGTTATTACTTACCATCAAAACAAAGAAAGCACTAGGCAAAGCTCGGAAACAGAATTTCTGTCAGTAGTTCTCTGTCTAGGCCTTAGACAACTTTGGTTTAGCTTTTAAGACAGTCAGTTGTGATTTCAAGGGCTCCACCTAAAGCATGTACGTACATATCCATCATCAGATGAGCCTTTGAAGAATCTACCTGCTCAGTTTTGCTTCCTGGACCTACAATCTTTGGATGATTTGGTAAAGCACTGAACATCCTTAAATGCTGATCTTACTGTATGGTTCCTCTGTCAAATTAGAGTTTCTCTTCTGCCCTTAGCATGTCTCATCTATGTATATCATAAGCACTTCAGGACAGCGACTGTCATTCAGGATGTGATTACCATCCAAGGCAGCAGGTCTGTGAGGGAGTGGTGGGATCTTTCAACCGATACCGCAAGGAAAATACTGATAGTAACAGAGCTATGATAACAGCTAGAATTTCTGACAGCTACAGAAGGGAGCCAAGATGGATGAGGATGAAGGCCTGTCTTCTTTTAAGAGTGACTCCAGTAGGATTGGAAAACTCCTTGGCAGTCCAGCTGTTGGGGTAAGCTTCTCCATGTAGTTTTTGTAATGGAGGAAATCAAGAAGGAGAAAGAAATGCCTTTTTGGCAGCTGAGGTTATAAAAATGCAACAGAAATTAGAATGGTGCTTGATGGTATTGTCCTGTCAAAGGAATCCAACACAGGACTCATCTCGCCTTCCGGACTTAGATGGCAGCTTATAGTCTCTAGGCTGCGGCCCCCTGGCTTCACGCTGTGTTTGGCCATGAGCACAGGTTGCTGGCAAACTATAACACATTAGTGGCTAGAGAAAGAAAAAACAAAACCAGCCAGGAACAAGAAAATAAGCTAGCAAGTTTCACACTGTTATTTCTCCTACTGTCTAACTGGCACTGGAGGAACGCAGCAAGCGCTTCCAGACACACCACATTACCAGCCAGGTATCTCAGGTCCGGACATGCTTCTCTCACAGGTTGCGTTACGCAAGTGTTGGCATTTCCGTCTGTCTCAGCTGTTCGGACACAGAGCAACAAGCGTCAGTGCTGCATGACTGGAGCTCCTCTTTCTAGAGCCTCACCTGGGGAACAGCACCCAGAAGAACACGATGGACATTTTTGCTCTCACACCCAGGAGGAGAGCCAGCCCTGAGGCAGGCAGTGTGACTACTCCAGTTGATACATCAAGTTGTTTGGCTTGTGGTTGTGTTTTTTTTTAATTGAGGAGTGGAATCTGGGAAGAAGTGACTTCAGACTGTGGACATTTTGTCTGACAGCCTGTTTGTAGTGCTGATCTCCAAGATGGGAGTAAGTATCACCTGTGGAGGAGCTGATGATGTTTTTGAAGGAAGCACCCTGGAAGTGTCTTCAATATGAGTTGCTATAAAAAAACAGATTCCAGAAAGTGTGATCTCAGCAAAGTCCTTCACACTTTCAGCTCCCTTGCAAGGAAATAACAGGAAGAAAGAAGTAAGTTCCAGGCACAGAAAATCTACCTGGAGTTGGCATAAGGACTTTGTCGGACCGGAGCCAAGATCCTTGGACATTAACACCCTGCTGATTTAATGTTCAGTCAATTGGTCTAATAAGCAGTGACCTTCAAATGCTTGTTTAGTTTCTCTCCATGGGTGAAGTGCATGGTTCCCTGCCTCCCTCGCCTCTCTGCAAGGTGTTTCTCTTGCAATGCTGTTTAAGTTGGAACAAAATGTTTGGGATTGCAACTCTCAGATTTATTCTGACTTTGAAAAACTCTGGTTCTTCCAGAAGCAGGTAAGTTCCTAAGGCTTGTAACTTGCAAGGCCATTCTTTCTCAAAACTCATCTCTCCTCACTTATAGGAGGAAATGCTATTCTTGCAAATTTAATGCATGTGTGCACCTTCTCTGTATTCCTCAGTCTTATAGTCGACCTAAGAACACAAGCCTAGAAGGAAGGACTCAAGTGATTTAAAAAAGCCTCCTGGGCAGGGAGAAGAGACACATCTTCTCTTTTGTCACATAACACCTTACAGCCTTTCACAAATGACTAATCTTGGATCCTTAAAAGTGCAAAGCACCTCACTGTGCAATACAGAAAATGTCTGCATACTTCAGGGCATCTGGGTTTAAGACCCTGAAGCTGTTCTTCACCTGTGAAACGAGATGATGACATCTTCCTGCTTTGGCAGGGTGATGTGGGGTTGTACCAGCTCACCTGCGGCCAGAAGCAGTTCATCACTGCCCTGATGTGTGAAGCCAGGCCACCGCCATGAGAGGCTGCAGCCGGAGCAGTGAGCACAGCGTTAAATGCAGAGGCTGGCAAGCTGTGGGAGCTGCTAGGTGGGCTGGAGGACTGGCAGTGTGGGAGGGCAGGAGGGGCAGAAGGAGCTGGGGAAACTTGTGAGGGCTCCTTCACTTTCTGTCAGTACCAGATTTCTAGGCGAGGATGAAGAGCGAGATCTACAAAAAGAGAAAAGAAGCAAAGAGCAGTGGGGTTTTGAGTGGAGTGAGTGGAGTGAGGGCCTGTGCTAAGCATGCAGTTCTGCAGTTTAATTTAAAAGCTAAATGATTTTGCTGTCTCTATGATGATTTTTTTTTGTCTTGTCATGGCAGAAAGTATTAGGCTGGATTATTCCTTAGCCACAAACAAGTGTACTAGATACGGGTGGAGGTCTCTGACAGATAGTTTGGGATCAAAACTATTTTCCTCTTAGTTTATGCAGGGAAACTATTTTCAGGGCCTTTGCAGAATTAACTCTGCCTGCCTGGATTTTTCCTATAGTCATCTTAGAAAGAATTGTTTTCTCTTTTCATTTAAAAAATAAGATGAATTGTTAAGGCTCTTTCAAAGAGCCTCGGTGGGACTTCTAAGCACTCACAGAGTGGACCATCTCTCACCCGAAAAGTTCCTGTAAGTAACTTTATGTTCATCCCCTTATGCTCCTAGACTGAGCTAATGGTCACTGCACAGCTTAATGAAAAATGAAGGAGTATCGTTAAGTTAGTGGGCATGACACTGTTCTGCAATAAGAAGAATTCTTCATCTGAAGAATAAGGCACTCGAATACCCTGACTACCAGCAATCCCTGAAGCAAATGATCTCCTTCCTTTGCCAACCAATGCCACAGCTCCCTTTTCTCAGTTACAGGTAATTGAAACGTTATCAGAAAGCCTCAGCTTTACTCTTATCCTTCAGAAAGAAGTGAAATGATATGATAGTGACTAAAATGGTGTCACTCGAGTATCCAGTTTACAACTTCAGCACGGCAGTAACTGAAATTCGGCATGCAACTCTTTTGGAAAAAAGACAAGTGTTTTTTATAACAGTAAAATTGACATGTTAATCAGTACGTTTCTTAAAAAGCAAACTTGATATTTTGCCAGCTCATCAGTGGTGTTCACTGGAAACAGTTCTAGAAAATGCTTTTGTTGCAGCACAGTGCCTGTTCAAAAGCATCGTTTTCATGAAGATCTACCAATCTAAAAAGCATTTCCACATTGGGAATATTTCTTTGGTTCAGTAGCAGAACTGAGAATGAGAATTTGGGGACGATTCTAGAATAAGTGGGAGGCTGCAACGTTTCCCTTTGCTACCCCCAAGCTGAATGTGGTAGAGAGAGGTTCTGGCTGATCAGACTCAGGAATTTGAACCTGACACTCGCATGTCTAATAGGAGATTCTTTATTCATTGGCGTTTTGGTTTTTATTCAAATACTCCCTTACCTCCCTCTTCTGTCAAAACAGCTATGAAGCACATTCTTAAAAGTTTTTCGTCTAGCATGCAACAAGAGAAGCACAAATTGCTGTGCTTTCATGTGAAGTGTTCTTTTCCAGCAAGTCCTTAAAAAAGCAGTGTGTCTGCAGCTGTGCCACTCCCTATGGCAGTCTGATCTGGAGGCAAAGGAGTGACCTCTTGTGCCTGTTACAATCTTAAGGGAAGTGTGTAGATAGGTGTTCTGTCTGATTCCAATTTAACATTTAGATTGCCTTAAAAGCGTGCTGAGATACAGGTCCAAATTCCCTTTTGATGAGTAGAAATAAATTCTTAGGGAATGATGTACATGCAAAGATGTGAAAAAATCAGCTCTGGGCATCTGTAGAAATTCCATGTTCTGTTAAGGGTCCGAGATATTATTACCTCAAATTTCAAAGTCATTTCAAGTCAGATAACTAGGTTTTGTTTCATTTGGTCAGCTTACAAACTGGTGCCTTTCAGCAACTCTGAATAAATGAGTTGTCAGAATTAGATCCTGCACAAGAGTGTGCAGACACCCACTCTGTTCTTCCTGTTTTTCTGAAATTGCTGCAGATTATTTCAGATGTTCAAGACACCTTTGACTTCTGACATCATGAAAAGGAAATTATATTTGAGTTTTGTAATCTTCCTGTGTGCTAGCTTCAGTGTCAAATCTGGATCCAGCATCTTTCTAAAGCATATTCTATGGTTCAAATGTTACAGGCATTAAAACTCATCAGGCACTATTCAGCCTCTGGCAAAAAAGACAATTGTGGTATTCCCTTCTAATCTTAAATGTCTAATTGCTTAGAGTTATTTAAGGGGCAGGAGGGTTCTTCATAATTTGAAAGCCTGCAGGTGTATTAATTGCTTTGTCCATGACGTTGAGTAAATTGCCCTTCTTTTTTTTTTTCCCAGTTCTAAAATATAGGTGTAGTTCTAGAGAGGGTTACCAATATATGCGTCTTCTATTGATACAGAGCTGCAAGAACACACTGCTAATTAATTTTTCTAAGCTTTGATAATTTTTATGAGTGGCAAATCATTTGCAGAGCAAGAATACCATAAATATTTGATTTAGGTTGGATGCAGCCATCAACTCCCAGAAGCAAACAGCAAAAACAAGTATGTAAATCTTGAGATATCAAATATTTTGCATAGAAAATGCACCCATTATTTTGCAGTTTACTTTGGCCTGGATAATCTCAGTTATTTTGCTATTAATCCGTCCCCTTATTTTTGGCCATGAGTGTGATACAACACACTAGAGAATCTCCATTCTTGGTACAGGAAGTTCATTTTTTTCCTGTTGTGAAAGGCTACTTTAGTCAGTGTTGGGATGAAACCAAGCCTCCAGAAGCTGAGAGGTGCTAGAAAAAGATTGTGCTGTTTTTTCCCAGCTGTGAAGGACATACATAAAACGGAAAGGTGAAACCTGCATGCAGGTAGATTCATACACTGACACATCACTTGTGGAAGAATTGCTGTGCTGGATGATCATCTAGGCTTCACTAGGATGAAGACAGAGATATATTTAATCAGAAAGTTTTTGTTTCACCAGATAACACTAATGAGATTTTCATATATGAATACTTATGAGATTTGACTCATGAATATATTTGGGAGGTGTCTTTTATCTCCTGTCATGTGGCTTTTGGAAAATGCCAATCCTGTATGCACATCTGACACGTTGTTGTGGTTTAACCTGGCAGCTGGCAACTAAGCACTAGACAGCCCCTCACTCACCTCTCTGCTTCCCCCCCATGGGATGGGGAGGAGAAATGGACAAAAGGTAAAACTCATGGGTTGAGATAAAGACAGTTTAAGAAGACAACAAAGGAAATACTACTACTAATAATAATGAATATGCAAATCAAACCATACACAATACAATTTTGTCACCACCTGATGACTGATTTGCAGCCAATCCCCAAGGAGCAACTGCGGAATCTTGAACTCACAGATTTTGCAAATTTTGTGGAACTTCTGAAAAAGGCAGAACTCCCGGAAAAGTTCGAACTCCCAGAAAAGAGAGGATTCAAACTCACAGAAAAGAGACAATAAAAAGGAGAATCCTGCCCCTAGCCAACCCTCCTTTATACACCCAGCAGGACGTCTATCGTATGGAATATTTCCATTGGCCAGCTTGGCTGTCTGTCTGGCGATGCTCCCCCACAGCTCCTGCACACCAGCTCATTAGCTGAATATGGGAGACTGGAAAAAGTCCTTGATTTCTGAGCAACAACTAAAACCATCAGTGTTATCAACATTCTTCTTGTACTAAATCCAAAACACAGCAGCTGCCAGGAGGAAAATTAAGTCTGTCCCAGCTGGAACCAGGACACTTGTCCAGTCTGGCGCTGAGACCAGTTCTCTTCAAACCTTACGCTAATCCATTAAGTACCTCCATGCCTTAAATGGACAAGCATATTTTTGTGGTCTTCATTCATGTTAAATAGTAAGACTTTCCCTCCTGTGGTAAAGGAGCATCATCATGCCCTACTTACTTTTAGTGCACCGTGAAGGGAGCTTGCAGTTCCAGCTCCCACACCTTTCGTTATTAACTATTCCAAGTGTCCACTATCTAAGAAAATAATTGTGGGCTTGAACAGAAAGAGTCCTTCCCAGTAGCAAGTACTGAAGAAGCACAATAATCTTCCCCCCAACTCCCCAGCTGTGCATTCCGTCCTTCATTTTCTAGGAGAGATATCGATGTCAATTCACTCACTTCCAAGAAACTATGATTATTCAGTGAGACGAGATATGCCCTTTAAACCACCTGATTAGGTAACCAGCTCATAAGCAGGGGATTTGTATTGCTGTCCCTCACCATTAAGAGTGGGTCAGCTGCAGTGTACCTGCATTAGCACTTCATTGAAAAGAAAGTTCTATTTGGGGAAGAAAAGGGTTTTGAATGGACAGTGACTTTCTTGATGTCATTGCATGGCCTGTGTGTGTTGAAAAGGTGGAATAACACCTGGGCCCCAGGCCGAGAGTCTGCCCAGCTCGATAATGTGGCTGCTGACCTTCAGTACAACAGAGAGTTAAGTTGCTCATAGACTACATTAGCAGCAAAAGATGGAGCCCTGGCTGTTCTCCAGCCAGGGTGTACGTGGGGCCATGGACAGCAGGCTGCCTCTTCGAGCTGAGCGAGGTGCATATCTCAGGAGGGGAGGCAGGAAACAAATCCGCAGTACAGACCCATTCTGCAGCAGCATTTCGTGATGTCTCTACAGTCCATCAGCAGACGTCTGTTGCAGATGAGAAAAGGAGAAAGGACAAAAGGTTTCTCACAGGAAATACCGGTAGTTTTTATTGGAGTGTTTCAGTGGTTGCACCGTGGGATATTAAACCTTAAGGAGTCTCTCAGAAAAAAAAAAAACAAAACATTATTTATATAGTTCTGGAACTCTCATTACATAATGATGAGAAATTAGAAGTCAAACCCTGGATGTAGCTGTTGTCTTCTAGACCATATAGCAGAAATACTGAACGATTTTGCATCAACATAAGGTGTATATCCCAAGAAAGGTGAATCACTGAAAAAAATTAGGGAAGATCAATTAGAGTTAATTCATTAAGGGGATAAAAATTAAAATGGTGGCTAATTTATTCTATCCATGGATAAAATCTGAGCCCTACTGATACAGTGCAGAGAATTTTGTCATTGACTTGAAAAGGTGTGGAATGCCAAGAATTTTAAATATACATTCAAGCTAGTTAAAGTGAATAAAGCGATTATTTATCATTTATATTCACAGAATAAACTTGCCAGTTAGCTCCCTGAAACATTTGTTGCTATTACATTTATGCATAATTTATTGCTATATTTGTTTACATGTGCTGTGTTTGAAAATGAAGCAGCATGAGTGCAAAGAATGTTATGGTTTGCCTGTTATGGAAAAAAGCAGAGTGTGAGGAGGCTTTTTTATTCCTGCTGTATTAAAAGTGATAAGATAAATACAGGGACTGAAGTGCCTTTACAGACTTACATAATAAATATAATGTTCATCAATCCCCCTAGGTAAATATTGATCATTAAGGACCAGTCTGTGCCCATTTACTTCCCAGGAAGGAATTTGTGGGTGGAAGGAGTGGTTTCTAAACAGTTTATGCCTTTTCTCTCCAACAACTGCCTTCTTGTGCTGATTCATAGACTGAAATACCAGAGGGACAGAAATGCCCCTCAAATGCTTTCCGCTTAAGGACTGCTGGGTTACAAGATGCTGCCAAGGAGGTGGGGTAATACACAGATACGTCCATGCTGTGCAGGCTTCAGGTGACCCTGGGGCCAGTAGAGAGGATGGTTGTTGAACAGGATGCTGGAGGAGCCTGGGCAGTCACACACTGAGCATGGGATACCCTGCGCTTTCCATCCCAGCCTGGCTCCACGCAGCTCCATCCTAGCATGTGCCAGGTCCTCGGTTGTGGTGCTGTCAGCATGGCTCAAGTGACATCGGCAAGCAAACAGCTTTGTGGCAGCAGAGACTCCCTCCCTGCAGCTCTTGGTTTTGCAGCATGACGTGGTTCTGTCAGCTTGGACAGCTATCTCAATGACAGAGGGCCCAACAGAGACACTGCACTTCTGGCTCCAACATTCCCGCAGGAGGACAAATGTTTCCATAAAAAACTGCTTTCATGTCTGTCTGTAGGTACTGTAACCAAATAATACAAAAGTCTACTAGTTGTTTGGCACTACAGTGGCACAGAGGGAGAAATGCTTAAAGCGTCTTAGCCTTTTCTGTAAACTGTGCATGGATGAAAATCAGTGCCTCTGTTATGTGCTGATCAAATGCAAACCTGTGCACCACAGAAGCCATGGACGGGGGTATGGTCAGAGAATTCAGGGAAAATTTTGTCTTTCACTGAGGTCAATAAATGTTTCTTACAGGCAATGGAAATCAACTTGCAAAGAAACAAATCCCTAGAAACAAAATTTCCCCTTCGGCAATACAGACTAGCACACACTGCCTTTTGTGTAGGTGAGCTCAAAGATGTAAGCACCGGGCAGGGAGCTGGGAGATCCTGGCAGAATCCCGATTCTGCTGCTGATGGCCAAAACACACATTTTTCCCCATCTGTTTTCCTATCAGTGAAGTGAAGGCCGTACTTCTCTCTGAAGGGCACTGTACCGTTTAATTAGGTAATGTCAGGACAGTGCTTTGACCATATAAACACCATATAAATGAGAAGTGCCAAATTCATCAGGCCCCGTGCTGCAGTGGTGAGGCAATAGGGCATCCCTTCCATCTCATGCGCAGGCATCCAGCCCAAACTGCTGTACTGACATCCCAGAATGAGTGCTCAGGCCCGGTCACTCCAACCCTGAAACACATCCCATTTCTCTGGTGTGTTGATCCTCCTGCCCATCTGTCTTCATGGCCCCATGCCCTCTTCAAGCATCCTGCGTCCATGTTAGGGGCTCGCAAGTGCCAACGGGTGGGAGAGGCATGTGTGGACAGCCAGCAGCGGTTTTCCTTTGAGGAGATCACTGTGCGAGATGACACAACCTTTCCATGAGGTCTTGGCCATGGTGGGCAGCCTTTCTACAACACCTGAGTGTCAGTTTCCAGCAGAAATATGTTCACATGTAGGTCGTGTCTTCTGTACTAATTTGGAGCTGTAATGACTTGTATGCAAAGATTCTTTTTTATTAGTCACAAAATCTGCACCATTAGGGCCCACCGTACGATTGAGCTGGTCTCATTTCTGTTTTAGCACACCACCAGGACAGCCTTTTCAATTGCATTATTGCGGTACTGCCTGTGAACAGACACCACTGCCTAAATAGGAGAGATTAGGAGATCAGTTGAACTGCCTCAGAGCTCTTTTGACTGAATGGGCTTCAAGGATTGTCAGACAAAATTAAATGCACCAAGCTTCAGATTAATTGTGCACTGTTGTTTCAGCACAAGAAAATAATCCACACAGGTACAGTGTGAATTTCCATCTTCCTCCATCAGTCAGACGACATCGTGGTCTTGAGGTTACTGCTGCCCTTGAGCTTTACAGGCAATCTGTGCCTGAAACAGCAAATACCGTCCCTGGATCCGTGCCCACAGTTAAGGCAGCCAGAGGCCATTGTCGTGGTAATGGTAGAGTTGAAGAAGAACGTAGATGAAATAAACCTGGATGTGGAGCCAAATAGTTGCTTTCTCTGCAGTCCTTAATGCAGAGCTGACTGCAGCGAGTGGAGGTGCCAGCATGCACCAGTTGGGTGTTCCTGGCCTGGCTGTTGTTTGTTTTCATGTTCCTCCTTCCCCTGGCTCCAGGAAAGGCCAAAAGATGGATGCCCAGAAGCTGAGAGGGGAGATGGCCAGCCAGACCATCCAGGCTGGATGAAGGCCTGCTGGGGATGAGCAGAAATCACTGCAGATGCTTTGCGGGATTTGTTTCCCTGATCAAAACACTGGAATGTTCAAACTGGGACAATGTTCATAGTTCATCTACTGCTAACAAGAATAACCAGCACCACAAAAAAGTGACTGTCAGCATGAGATGCCACTGCTAGTTTAGATAATTCCCTTGTGCCACCCACAGTCTTCACCCATTGTTTTATGAGTTTGGAGAACCCACAATGGTGTGACTCATGCAATTAATTTTTTTTTTTTTTTTTACAGAGAGGGAGCATTTCTACATCTAGTGTTTTTGCCAAGAGGAGCCAGAAAATCGGAAGCAAAATATTTTAACAAGTAGTAGGAAACAAACAAGATGACTGTGATTTTAGGAACAGCTTCCAGCCGTTCGAGAGACGTGTACAGCTCCCGCAGCCAGAGTACTAGGCACTACCAGCCGGTGTCAGTGCAGTAAGGAAACACCGCAATGATCCCGAGCGTTGCTGAGTTCTCGTGAACTTGCTCTGTTTTCCTGTGCATGGGCCTTAATAAGAGCGAAATGAGGCCTAATAATCTTTCTGGAAGCTAAAGCTCTTTTATTCTAGTTCTCTATTGAGAAAAGCAATAAAAAGCAGCCCATCTACATTTCTGGTGCAAAACCATTAAAATGTCTGTCCATAAATTCCTGCACCACTCTAAGCTGTTTAATTGGCAAAATATATACTATATAACATGAACTTGAGCACTTAAATTTAATATCGGCTCAGCTTAATCTCAGGTGATATTAATCACTAATTAATACTTTTTTGAGGGTTTTGTTCATGCAGAAAGAATCACTACTCTAATTACCACTTGTTTGATAATGTGCCTTTATCTTTATTTTAATGGGGCTGCCAGTTTATTTAGATGCAAACTTCTAAGCATTTTTACATCCCCAAGAGCAATTGCTCTCTTAAATACTTTCAGTGATACAGTTACTTTAAAGCAATAAGCGGCGCAAGAAGAGCTAGCATGAAATTACATTATATCTCCAGAGCTTTGTAGTTATATAAGAACTCTTGGCATATTCTGTTAATTAATGGAATATGTTTACTGTGGGTTTTTGAAGTTATTAATTATTTTTATTAGCTTAAAATTCTTTAACTGTCATGTCTGTATACTATTTCTATTATTAACTCAGGTCAGAGGCATATGGCATTTTATGCATTCCTATCCTAACCAAGGGATGAGCAAAATACAAGAGGAAGGAGATTCATTCAGTCAGATGTCACCCCACGTTCCGACACTACAAGTATATATATATGTTTTATATATATGTATGTGTTTATGTATATATTAGCAGTACTCCAAAAGCATGAGAACAAATTCACATTTTATGCCACAGACTTGTAACACTAAATCTAGCAATTTTCCACAGTAAGCTTATTTTTAACATACTAATATTTCTAACCTACATTAATTAATAAAGTGTCCCTATAATGTAGAACATAGTACTAATTAGAACTTTTGAACTAAAAAAGAAAAACCCTCTACTTTTGCTTTCTGAAACTGGACTGAGTAAAGTGTAACGCACAGTAGGATATGGCTTCTTCTTGCATTTAAAGGACTAGGAGACAGCACTCTCTTTTACTTTGCATTATTTCAATTTCCATGATTTCTGACAAAGACTTAATTGCTGAATTTTTTTAGCTGTCTGCAAAATGAACAATAGAAATATAAAAGATTAATGTTCAATGTAAAAGATCTATAGTACTTAGTCATTTTACCCCTCCCTTTCTCAGTGTGGGCAGGTCAGGTGCAAAAATGCTTTGCTGCAGAAAGGTGTCTGAAAATTAATTCATTAACGTTCATTAGGTACTCGTAATGAAAAGTGAGCGTGGAGTACAAAGGACTGCTATTTTCTTTCTTTACATTCCTCAGACTAAATTGGATTCATCAGATCGGAAAAAGTAATAAAATATTAGAGCTTGTTCTTATGTCTTTGCTTCCTCCCATTGGTTATAAATGAGTGCACTGGAACGCTACTTGCTGTTGCAAGGCAGCAACAATATTTGAGTCACTCCGAGCTACCTTCTCATTTTGAGGCAGAAAATGGTTATAGAAAGATGTTATTTTCTCACTGAGCTCCATTGCTGGGTAGCAAAATAGAAGGAGCGACTGTAAATCAGATGCATTTCCTTTTTTCTTCCTTTTTCATTTTTTCTGCAAAAGTCTACAGTGGCTGTGGAATTTCATAATTCCCTCATAATCGCCAAAACTTTTTTCCCCTCAGCCACACACCTGACAAGTAAAACCTACATCCCAGCTTGCCTGGCCTTTTGCTGTGCAGAGGAGTGGGCAGCATCCTTTGCCTTGCTTCGGTGTGGCTGCTGGACAGCACTGCTCTGACACTGCCTGCGACCTGTCGACTTTCCTCTCTCATCTCAAGGGGTGGCATCACCTTGTCTAACGTGCTGCGAAACTGTGGTGCAATTCTGCTTCTCAGCTCTGCCTTCGGGTGCAGCAGAGGACGATACTGCAGCCAGAAATGAGCTTGATCTTTAAGAGTACCTGGAGAGAGCTGGGTCTCAGATGAGATCTGAATCTAATTTTTATGATTTGACCCATCTCTGCTCAAAAGACCCCACTCACAGCAGTGAGAGATTTCTCTCTACCTTGACATTTGGTCCTGTGTGGTTGTCTTTTTACAAACTCTAGTTTTATCAGCTGTCTAAAGAAATTTCCATCCAGCTTTCCAATTTCATGAAGAAGCTTTTCTATAGATTTTTTTTCATTAAAATGTAGCGAACAAGTGAAATACTTTAGATGGGTTTTAATCATAGTTTTCTTCATTTCTGTCAAAGATGAGGACAGAAGAGTAGCACTTTTCTCCTATCGGCTGTTTTCAGAAAGCCCTTTAACTGACAAGAGGATAGAGGCATGTGAAGGCACACAAAGCATGCTTGAAGAGCTAAATGCACCTTCAGGATCTCAGAAACTCAATGGAGACAGACAAGGGTCCTCAACATGGACCCACGGGACCACAGCTTATGGTGTGCTACCCAGAGGCAGCAAATCCAGAGAACAAAAAAGAGTTGCACAACCAAGTGTATCTTAGATCATGGTGTAGCTAGAGCTAGGATATTTTCTTCCAGGTTCATATAAAAAAAATTTTAAGTTTAGTTTTTCCTCAAGGCCTACAGCTTTGTCAGCAATTCCCTAACAGATTTCTCGATCTGTTTTATGTACACAGGGAGGAAAAGTAGATAAAATCTTCATTGTTGCATTCTCCTTCTATGAATATTTCCTGAAGGGACTTTTCCCAATGTCGGTGTTCCTACTTCTGATCAGATAACTCAAGAGAGAGCTGCCCCCACTGACCTGCTTGGCCTGCAGGGCTCTCCAGATTTGTGCTACTTCCTCCATTTCTCTGTCTCCTGCTCTCTCGTTGTCTTTTCATCACATCCCTTCCATGAACGAGAAACTCTGTCAATATCACAGGCCTTCACAGAGAGCTGACTGGCGCAGCACTGCTGACTTTTGCTAAACCTGTGGCTCTTGCACTTGGAGCTGCAAACCAGATTCACAGCAGTCCATAACTTCTGTATTTTTAAAATGCTCGGTGCCCCTCTTCCCTCTTCTTTCAGCATCTCACAGCAGGCATGAAGCTCTGTGAGATGGTCTGCAGGACGACTGAGTTCATGTAAGTAAGAAGAAAAGAGTAACAACTCAAGTCTTCCTCTATCTGGGACTGAGTTACTTTGAAGATGCACAAAAGCAGTACTCACTTTTACTGTGGGGATTTTTTTGATCTTCACATGCTCTTCATGCTTGCCAGGGCCCTGGTTTGTTCTAAGAATCATTGAAGTCAGGTTTGTGCTTTGGTCCATGCTCGAAATGGAATCCAAAAGTCTTGAAGTAAGCATTCTGAATAAGAGCTGTAACTTCAATCAAGCCAGGTTGAAGCAAGATGAACTGAGCAGATCTTGTTCTTGGAAAAGATAAATAAATTTTCTACCCACAACAAGCCATGATTTTCATTCATTTCCACAGCACCTTCCAAACACATTTGTGAAGACAGAAGAGAAGAAATCGTATTCCCCTTACCCCGGAAAAAAAAATATAGCAGTTTATAACCTGATTTGTATTCATCTTTTGTGGAGTAAGAATTTCATGTTAAGAAATATTTTTCCTACAACTTTGAAATACAGAATCTTCAGAACTATTAGGAAAATATTTTATTTCAAAGATCTTTCATTTAAGAACTCCTGTGAAAATTTGAAATTCTGACGATAAAGAATCTTGCTGCTAAAACACCTTGCTCATCTGGAACAAAGCAGATCAGCTATAGAAGACACCAGAGTTAACAGCTTGACCAATACATTCCTAAGGCCAAAAGACTGCCACAGTCATTGAAATTCACAGTGCACAGTGAAAGTTGGAGAAATTCATGCTGTGATTATTTTATATTAAGCCTATACATTCTGGCTGACATAGGACCATCTTTTAAAACAAAACTCCCCAGCTGGATTTGAAGTTCTACCTAAGAATATAACCTTTTTTTTAAACTAAAGACTTCCGGTAATAAAGAGTTCAAAAGGCAAATTGTACTGCTGTCTGACTTCTGGTTCAGGAATCTCCCAAGTTTCTAGTAAAGTCATCAAGCCTCAGCTTTTAGTTACTACCTCTTGCTGCTAAATTGTAGCCAGCTGCTCTCAAAACTTCCTTCTCCCCCAGAGGTGAGAGAGGTTGTGGTCCAATAGGATCTTCTCCCCTGCACAACCCACATTCCCTTTGTGACATGGTTTCTTGCAGTAAGTTTTACATACTGGGAGAACAGAATCTCAAGATGATGGTGCCATATGCAGTAGCGATGTTGTTTCCCTACTCTGAGTCATGTCCCATTTCAGGTCTCCCCAGTTCCCTGGGGACTGTTGCACCAAGAGTTCAAACTGTCATCTGCCTTGTACCTTGAGCAAATAATTGTAACGTGACCATCTCACGTGTTTTGAAACACCATCTATTCCTCTTCCTGATGTAGAAAAAGTCTGTTACTGAGTCCAAGTCAGTCTTCCTTCAGGGAATGAGGTCTTCAGGAAAAAATGTCAGCATGAATGTAAAACTGGAACCAAATTAATATTAATCCTTCCCAGTCTCCTATGTTTCCATGTATCTTCTCATTATTGTCTGTGGGCTTTTCTGTATTGTTTTTTGAAACAGCATTTTCTAATTCTAAGGAAAATAGACTTGGGGCTAAGTGTTGGATCATCATCTCCCATGTACTTCTTCATTTGTACCTTGTGCCCTCCAGAAAGTGAGCCTTGGAAGTCCCAGACGTGGATTTTTTTTGTCTGTGTAACGTGTGTTGCATCCTGTTACAGAAACAAAGGACACACATTCGCTTTTATCTCTGCTATAGAGTCAAAACACCACTGTTCATTGTGATGAGCATCGTCAGCAGCAGTCTCCTGCCAATTCTCCTCCTCCAGATTCATATTCATTTGTTAGGTCTAATTAAAGACCCATGGTACAAAGGAGTTTAGGGCTGCTTTACATTCAAGCTCCTCTGCTGTTGACTGATAGTACACCTTTTGTGTGCAACATTTTAGGATTGTATAGAAAAGACTTACAGTGACAGATTGCTTTTGTACTTGCTGGCTACTGTCCATTTTGTTTTCATTATATGTTTCATTTTATACTTCAGAGAGAGTTTGGTAAAGGTTTGCAATATACCAAATTCATAGTGGGATTTGAGTGCTCTAGGGATGGGTGGGAAAAGCCTGATATCTTCCATCAGATTACCCTGCAGTAGCTCTAAAGGAGCTGTGGAGCCTGCAGCAGATGAGAATACTGTAAAAAATAATCCAACCTTTGCTTTCTTTGCAGTTCTCTCATTCTTTTCCTCTCTGCTATTCCACAAGAATATTCTTAAGAGGACTATATATTGTTCTGGAACTTGGAAACTGGGCTTGACAATCGCACCTGAAAACCAGGTTCTTTCCAGGTCAGTAATGTTCTGCAAATTCAGTTAATCACCTTGTTAGGACACTTCTGTCTTGATTCCCTTCAAAACCTAATCATGGTCAAGCCAGCCTAGAAATTGGTTATCGCCTTTCAGTTCTGCATTGCCAGCAGATGTCAGAAATAGCACTGAGCAAGGTGCTGCAGTTTTACAGATTCAACTGCTGTCCTGCAAAGAGGTTTGGTTCTCTTGGAACTAGATCTGAGAAAATCATGGCAGTGGAGAAAGAAATCCAAACCTATGATTCAAGAAGATCTGCCTTTTATTTTATTGCTTACTAGGTGAGCCTCACCTTGAGCAGATAGAATCTAACTCTGGGCTATCAAGGGAGAAGGGAGTTTTTTCAAGTCTTTGAAAGAAAAATAATGTCTCTGTAAAATTGGAGTGCAGTTATCAAGCACTGCATTCAACACCGCTTCCCCAGTACCAGGAAGCCAATAAGAAATTCTGGGAATTGGAAAGAACTGATAAAATGCTTTGGCAGGGCTGAGAGTAAAGAGAAAGTAGGATCACAGGAAGAGAGCGTGTGTTTGCAGTTTAGCTGCTCCAGTTTTCAGACTGGCATCTCAGTTTAACCTGCTGATGAATGTGTGAGTTTGTGTTAAGGCACTAGACTGCAAACTGAACTGCTGAAGCACAGGTGTGAATTCCCTTCTGCTGGTTCTGTTGCGGTAGTAGCAATATCCAACTTGGGATAGGGCTATAAGTTCTTACACCCTGATTTTCAAAAATCACAAGGATGTATGTTTCCATATTAAACTCCTTGCAGAATACCCACATTATCCACTCAGCCACAAGCCAAAGCCAAAGAACAGGTCCACAGACCTTCTCAACAAGTTTGCAGTCTTGGAGAAAATGAGGAAAACATAATTTTTTTTTCTCCCTAAAAAACTGTGTTGCATTATTGTGGTCATCGTGTTGATAAGGACAGACCTTTGCCTGTAAGGTAATCAGAGATGAGGTCTGATCACAAAACCACAAACATTACACCCCTTTCTAGGGACAACCATCTACCAGAACTACATGTCAACAGTGTCCCGTCTTCCCAGTAAAACATGAATACAGTGGTGGGAATAGTAATAGTCCAGGTGTTATATCAAAATATTGGCTGAGACCAAGAGTACGCAACATCATTTCTATGTCCATGGTACTTGTCTGGAACACTTTGCATTGGATAATTAGATAAAGAGTATTGTCTTGGTATTGGAAAGAAGAGTAGACATGTGCCCTACCAGACATGGCATGTTTTGTCTGCTTATTAAACAGTGAAAGTACAGTTACTTCGTATCATTCCTGGGGAACACACTCATGCTTCATCTCTTTTTTTCCCCCAGCTGATGACAGAGTTGCAAAGAAATATGTCTGTTCCTGGAAGGATGAAGTTATTCCCCCAGCTGGTTTTGCACAACACTAGGAGCGGTGTGTAATCTTCGGTTTGGACCAGCCCTGAAATTTCTCACTCCGAAGAGAGTATTTCATCCAGGCAGTCTTGTCTGTATGAAGGATTTTAAGGTTTTAAACCTTAAAGCTGAAACTATTCGATTTTTAAGGTTTCAAATCCTACTCATTTCAGTTAGGAAGGCATTAGAAATTGTTTTATGGGGGTTCTTCTCTGAAAGAACTGCCAACAGTGCTACTTTGTCCCTCAGAGGCCATCAGTGTCTGTTCATTAATTTTGTTGATAAGTGTTAAATGCATGGTTGACTTTGAAGCAAGAATCTTAAACTAACCAAGACAATCAGAATCAGTTCTTGCTCATGATAATGTCAGCTTGACTATAAAACCACTTGATTTATAAAGATCTCTGCTGTGCAGCTAAATTAAATAAATAGTACACTCAAGGCTTGCTGTCCATAATGTAAATGAAGCAGAGTATAATCATTATGAAAACACTTTTCCTGCCCAAATGCCACGTTTTCCACTAATTTATTTTTTTGTGCCTCTTGTGGCTTGTCTCACCAGTAATAACTTACAGAACAGATAAGTTACTCCAGAAGGTTCAGGAAAAATTCATTACATTACAGGACTAACGTCTTCACAGAGACCTTTAATTGCTGGCGGGAACCCACACTGATATGAGCCTGCCTACAAGGTCACTGTAAAGAAAAGTGGACGGAACTTTGTGGTGGTTACTAGTTTGCGCCCTCAGAAACCCAGGTTCCACTCCTGATTCTGCCATAGGTTTCCCAATAGAGCAGGATTTGAAACTAATCTCACTGCCTTCCAGGAGAGCGTTCAGCATTGGGATATTGATTCTTTTCTCTCTTTTTTTGATCCAAGAGTTATTTAAGTATTTTATATCAAGTGGAACAATTTCTAGTGATTTAATATGCACTAAGGGAAAGAGATGTTATAGGCTAATAGCTGGTTTGCTCTGCTGGGAGGAAGGAAGACTTCAGTACAAAATCTCTACTATGTAAACCTTTAATTATTTTATGTAAAGCAGAATAACTTGGACTAGATGGGACTAAGTGTCCATCCAGGATAATTCTCTCACCTAAGTGTTATAATAGGAAGTGCCTGGCCTTCATATAAACTGCCAAAGTGAGTATCTTGCTCCCTCAGCACTGTGAATGGGAAAAGACGTACTTGTTGCCAGCTCATGAATGCAGTATTTGCCCAGAAGAGAATCGTTCAGTCAAGAATGGCAGAAGTGTCATTATGGCTGAACCCAAAGTCTTGTTCTTATCTATTTTGCAAAGCCATATGGCTAAAGACAGTAAACAAAATCTATGGAGAGAAAGAAGGGAGGTGGCACCATAGCCTTGGATCCTGCTGTGCAGAAAGTTGATTTTGGAAAACATAAGGCAGAGGCAGAGATGTTCAGAATGCACCACAACTCTTCAGCTGGCCAGTGATCTTGTTGAAGGTTTCCAATGTACTGTAATCAAACTCAATGTATTCCCAGGCTGTTTTAATATTAAATGAACACAAGTTACAAAAGCAAAGCTTGCTGTTGAAAGCAAGAAAATGCAACCAAAGAAATGCAATGTAGTTTAAACCTGCTTTTACCAATGAAGGGAGAAAAGCCTCTGGGCTCATTTAGCTCATCATGATGCTTGTAGCAGCACCTCATCTATGGCAATGCAGACATATGAGCGTAAAAATGTTGTTGGAGAGGAGAATCAGTCCCTACAACTTAGGCACAGAAGGGACAAAAATGAATGAGAAGAGGAGCCCTCTCCAGCAAATAGAAGTTGTCTACTCTCAAAAGGAACATCTCTAAAACAATTGGCTAATTGCTTTATATCCCTATGCAAAGGAATGAATGCTGTCTGTTCAGATGTCAGGAAATAAATACAACACAAAGCTTATTTACTTTGACAAGCTGAAAATTACAGGCATCAAGGGTTCTGTCTCTGAGCTGCATTTTTGCAAAACTTGACGGTTTTTAAGGTTCAAGCAAGCATTGCAGAGAACTGAAGTGGAAGCCATGAAATCTCAGGTGAATGTGAATGGCCAACTAGCTAGATTTCAGTCAGCTCTGTCAACCGTCTCTTCAACTCCTGGTAAACAAGGATTCTGAGAAGATGAACATTTCACTAGCCACATTTTTATTTTCATAATGATAACTCTCGGCTTCCTCCCTATTATTGCTGCTAAGGTGGTAGGGAAATCTTAGGAATGCATATGTGTAAGGCCGTCCACAAATTTATTTTTTTCCTGTCATTTTCACTTTCATCAAAATGAAAACAACGCATTCCTTGGAGCTAGAAATATATACACTTAAAATACAAGAATTTTACTTCAAATTGTCATGTTGGTGTTTTGTAGCATGAAGCTTTTTACTGTCTCTTAAGTCCTCTTCCATAGTGCATCGTGCCCAAGCTATTTCAATAGCACACCATTTCTGAGCAAAATAAAATACCAATGGAAAGGACACTTTTCAATATTATAATCTTCTTCAGATGATTTAACTTAAAACATTGGAAAAAAGAGTCAAATCCCAAAATATTTTCTACAAGGAATTCTAAATCTCAGTCTCCATGCTCCCAGGAGACAAAGGTCAGACTTCATACTCTTGTTTTGCTTTATCAACTTGATTCTGGCTCTTCTTCCAAGTATTTGGAAATAAAGCCTTTATATTCATGTTGGAAAATATTTTCCTGGTGCATATTTTTTTTGTTTTTACAGTATTTCTTCTGCCTCAGCACCTAATAAAAGCTTTGCAATGTTCTCTATCCAGAAAGCCCAACCAGAAGAGCAAGATAGGTAAGATACTCTATTGGGTTATAAAGGTTCTCAATTCAAATTCCTCCTCTGTATGATCCAACCTTGAACCTTGGATTTTTATCTCTTCAGCAGTAGCTGTTAGCTTGCAGGCTACTTTAAACACCATGCTTTTTCTGTGTGGAATAAAAGTAGCATTTCTCCAGGAAGATCTCAGGTAACTGTACCCACATGATCTTGATTATGGTGCCTTTCAGTTTGACCGTGCAAGTCTGTTGTTCCACTGACAAATATATAGTGTTACGCAGATTGGACTGGGTCCTGTCTTCACATAGTTACCAGACAAGATCAATGCAGAAACTTTCATGTCTGTTTTCCTTCAGCTTTGCTGTTACTGCAGCACATAGTAACTTCCAATCCAGACCATGAAAACTAATGTCAACAGGATTAGGTATCTAAATCATTTTCTGGACCTAGTTTTCAGCACCAGCTCACATCACCTCTAAATTTTTGCGTGTCCACACTCCCCTTATCATCCTGTGATTTCAGCCAGTAGAAGACAGAGTGAAGTCTCTTGCCTCTCTTCCTGCTGCTTGATCACTTGCTTTCTGTAAATGGGCAGAGAAAAAGACATGGGTGTGCTTGTTTCCAAAGTCAGGCGGTCTGCATAGACCCTAAGACAGCAGAAAGCCCAAGGCCAGAGTTCACCTCATTCCTACAGTTTAGCAGCTCTTGCGTTCCTCAAGTGATTCTTGCTTTCCTGAATCATTCATCCTTTGCTTAGAGGAGAAGGAGACGAGTCGAAAGAAAGAAAGATTATTTTAATCTGCTGGCAGTAAACCCTTCGGTCAAGTTAATTATAACAGTTGCACCAACCTGTGGAGCAAGGCAAGCAAACATGAAAGAAAGAACATGCAGCCAAGATAAAAAAGAGACCAGGAGATGAACTTGTCTTCAGTTTGTCACCCATGTGCTTTGATTTGCCATTCTTCTCAGGCATTTTATATTTTCTAGGCAGCTGTGCTCACACATTCTGACAGTCCAATTTTACCAACTTAGTGATGTCTGTTTGAAAATTTGGTCACCAAGTTAAGCAGATCTGAGTACCTACAACTTCTTTTAAAAAGATGCAGGGTTGTTAGTTGAAGTGTGTAACAGATATGCACGTGCAATCATATTTATTAATTAATGTAGCCTATGTACTTAAACACGTACACATGGATGCATATGCGTGCATGCACACACACAAAAATATATGCTTAATCTCTTCAAAGACAGTGAATCTACAAATGCAAGGGCGGTCCTTGCACAGAGTACAGCGAAAAAGATACACCTTGTCTTAGGAAAAAGAAAAGGTTCTCATGACATTGAAATAGGAAACTCAGTCCTTTGTAAGAGTCTGTACTACCATGTTAATTACAAAACGCAAAATGTACCAGAACAAACCAAAATCTTAACTGTGTGGTGGTAAATCTGTCCACACCAAAAAGACGTTTGTATCTCAATAGCTATTTTGGTGCCACAGATGAGTGGCAGCAACAGCCCAACTGCTATGTTTTCATGTACCGAATCAAAGAAATCCTACAGGTATGTGAGAAAAGCATAATTTTTATATCAGTTATCTAAAATGACCTTGTCACCACTAGGGCTGACAACAATAGAACTGTCAACACAAAAGCATCATCAAGCCCCAACTACAGTTAGTGGGAGTAAACACAGATAGCAAATACTGGCTTGTCTTCTGGTGTCTTATCATAGCTGTAGCAAAAATTCTGGTGAGATGGCACAAGACTTTTGTCTTGATTCAATGCATTAGACCTGTTCCCTCACTGTTTAGTGCATTTTAGATCTATAAATTCAGTGAGGTTCTGCTCTTACAAGAACAGAGAGTAACATGAAGAATCAGGTCTCATACGAGAACAAATCTTACCTTGCTGTCACAGCTATATTAAAGCAAAGGGTAAGAACGAATGACAGTGACAGCAGAAGCATCCAGGCAGGCACAGGGAAGAGGGACCGGAGGTCCACCAAGGTGATCAAACTTGAAAGGGTGATCTGATAGCTTTATCTGTCCACAAAGTAGACAATCATTTCTGAAACAATCATGATGGGTTAAATTTGTAGTCAAGGAAAATTTGGTCAATATAATTAATGGAGTTTAGGGTACATTTATCCATAGATGTTTGATAAATAAAATGCCTACTTGCCTCTGCTGATTGTGGTGACCCGTACTCTATGGAGACAAAAGGAAGCCTAATATGACTAGCTCAGTTATAGGCACATACCCTTGGTTAGTTGAAGCCTGCAGTAAGTGTTTTGTAGGTGTTATAAAATGCACAGAATACCCCTTTCCATCTCTTTCTGCTAGAAGCTCATCTACTCTGTGCTTTGACCCATTCAGATTCACAGAACATAGCAAGCGTATAAGCATCTGCACTGCTCGTATGTGAATGATATAAGCTGTAATTATGATTAGATGTGGTACGTTTGCAGCAGCGGTGTTGGAGGCCCCCAATGCTAAAATGAGAATAGGAGTGGGGGACCCGTCTACTCTTCAACGTACTTTAATTTCACACTGTATTATATCGCTCATCATTTTTGTAAGCACTTGCCCAGCTTGTATTGTGAGCACAAGACTTATTTAATCATAGAGCTGCAAGTAATACGTTAGATATTCTCCTGGATAAATGCTTCTAGATGAAAGAGAATTGAAATCTATTTGGCACGAGGGTAGGAAAGGTTATTTGTGGTTTTGCTGGATGCAGTGATCTCTTCCTCTGCTGCAGAGAAAGAAAAAATAAATATGGCTTGTCCTGTAAATTTTGTTTCACACTTGTACTAAAATTCAAGCTCTTCTTGCAAAAAATGTGCACCAAACTAATGGAATGAGAGGTTTAATAAATACAGTGGTCTAAAGGAAATAGTATAGCAACATTTAATTAATATCTGCTGCGCTTCAGAGTCAACACAATTCCTTTTTTTCCCTTTGCTGTGAGAAGATAGCACTTTTTTAACATAACTTACTCCAGACTCTTGTATCAGTAAACAGCAGTAAAGAAGGGTATCTGCTGAAAGAAAGCTCAGCATTATGCAAAGAGTGATAAACTTCTCAGAAGGTGTTTACAAATGCATTCAGTGAAACAGAATTTTAATGAATTGTGCCACATAATCTTGCAGTTAATGAGCTGTAAAAGCCTTTGTCAATTATAGTGACTAGAAACTAACTCTTTTGGATTCCAGATCAATAATGGCATTCTTCCTCTGCACATTTTTATTTTTTAAAGGAAAATTAGGTCTAAGAAAAATAAAAGGTATCTTTGTCATGTTAGGCATCTCAGAAAAGTCCCTCATCATTATAACAGACGATGAGGACTGATAAGACTAACTATCCATAGTCTTATTATTTATAAAGCCATTTCTCAACGTCATTAAAAGAAACAAGCCTTCTGAGATCAAATGGCACCAGTGCTGTGAAATGCCAGTGGCAAAACCAGAAGAGACTAATGACCTCAATAATAACTAAGGACTTGTTCCAGGAGTTTTATTAACTTCAACTATTGTGCACAACCTCCTAGAAAACAAAAATTTTCTTGCTCTGCCTTTGCCATCCACCATAATTACTTTGCTGTTAGAAAGTGGACACCTTAAAACTCTCTGAAAGACTGGTTCAGCTGTTTGTGTCTTATTTGAAGCCAAGGGTCTGCACACATTCCTTTTTTCATGGGTGAGGTCACTATTCCTGCCTAGGAGCATAACATTGTATCACAGGAGAACTGCCATAGTTCCCAGGGACAATTAATTATTAAGACCAAATAGTTCTTGTGATTCTCTATCCAGCTAGTAAAATATTCTTTAAAAAATACAAAGATTTGGCTTGATATTTTAATGACTTCAAAATCTAAAGGAGAGCAGCATTTATCAAAGAAAAATATGGAAGACAGTTTTATTGCCTGTAATCTCCCATTCATTATGTGACTTTTTCCCAGTGTGATTCTACCTTTTCCTTCTCTGAAGATTTTTTTCTCTTACTCTTGCCTCAGTGTGGAGGATCCATTAACAGAGGAACCACATAAAAAGTAATTTCAAGGAAAAGCCTTATAAAATGTGAAAAATTAAAGCCGTGCTCAGATCCCATTAAGAAAAGAAATTGCCTTGAGCCATCCACTAAATATGTGAAATCCATTTCTGCTGAAGGGCTTCAGAGTTTATTCCACTCTTACAAATGCAATTTCACAGCACAAGTTGAACATTTAAACAAAGCGAAGCAGGATCTTTTCCCAGTTAGCGCCTCTTTTCCTTGATTGCTGCCAGGTCACCAAGTGCAAATTTATATGAGAATCCCAGATTATATAAATCTCAACCAAGAGGCTTTAAGGACATTTCTTCCTGGAATGACTATAAACTAGGAAATGCTCTCAGTATGGAGGGTTTACTGTTGTTATTATTAGTATTTATTTTGCTCAGCTTTATACAGAAAGCTAGAGAAGGCTGTGGGTTTAACATCTCCTTTCCTTAAGTGGTTAGTTTAAGCTGCTCTGATGGCCCAAGACCTTCTGACCTTCTTTTTCTGCTGCTGGCACCTCACATATTTTTAGTACAGTGCCCTGATTCGCTTTCATCTCCACAACCCCACATACCAGATTAAGGAAGCAGAAGAAAAGAGTGAGCTGCCACCAAGGAGGATGTCTTGTCCCTGCTGAAATCCACTGCTGCCATCCACTTATTTCCGCATGTTCCCTGGGGAGGTGCATCTGCCATGCACTGGTGGGGACCCCAGCCCAGCTTAGCGGGGCTGTGAGGAGGCAGCGTTCCTTCAGCCTTTCATCTTGCTGCTGGAGGAAGCTCTTCACCCAGACAACAGTGCACTATCTCTTTAGGCTACTTTATTGAAACATCCACAGGAGAATCCCTGCATTCTCCAGTAGCTATGGACCAACATGCTGGTGCCGATGTTTGGATATAACACCTTGCTGACAGAAGCCAATGAACCAGGCTCTTTTAAACAGACAAAAACCAATATGATAATGACCCCATGCTGACTTCAGATCATCTGTATTTAGTCTGTTTTTTCACCTTTACCATGAAACTCAGGGTATCTTGGGACAGGAAAGCAGATGGAAAATCACAGTTTTCTCCTCTTTCAGAAATGAGATCCTGCTGTCTGTTAAGGAAATGGACTTTGTCCCCTCCTCAGCTGCAGACAGTTTGCTGCCCAGTAGCCAAGGCTTCATCTCCTTGCCCAAAGCGATGCTGCATGCCCATCCACCCCTTCTCCCTTGAGACAACAGACCCAGTCTGGTGGCAATCGACAAAGCTGTTTTCATCATTTTGCTCTGTCTTACAGAATGAAACATACCTCCAGCATTGCAAAAGACTTCACTGGTGAGAACTAACAAGCTGTCTGCAAGCACTCCAGAAGTCATATGCAGTAATTTGACTGTATGAAATACCCAGAGAGGAAGAAGGGCTTTTTGCCCATAGTCATGATTTCAATGTAATGCCTGGAGAGGAGGAGAAATAGCGTCTCTGAAGGTTATTGGGGAGGCTCTTCTACGGAAAGTAACAAGCAAAATGACTGCAACCCTGATGAAAATTCAAAAGGTTTCTAATCCAGCTAAGATATATGAAAGAGGCCCCTACCCTCTGGCATATTTATTATTGGCTGCTATTTCTCAAATGGAAATATATGGTAATATTTAAGCTCCCTGGCACGAAGTCTATCCTTCAGGAGCTGTAAGCCATCCCCCATGAGCTCACAGCAATGTGAACTGCTAAATTGTTCCCGGGTCTAGATCATGTGTGTTGCCTCTTACCATCCTGCTTCCAACACAAACATCCAAAAGAGACACTCCATTTCATGCTTAAAAGGAAATTATAGGGGAAAAAAGCCTTTCCAGATGTAATGGTATTGTTTTTAAAAAATGAATAGGTCAGTTCTGAAAATACATCAGAGTGAAAACTGCTAATGCAGTACCACCAAATGAAAGCACTGAGCATCAACATATTATCAGTTCTCCTGATAACTCCTCTGCATATATTACCTGGCTAATACTGCCCCTGTTCACAGCTTCTGAATAGTTAATTATAATGCTGTTCTTTCTATACAATTTTTCAATTTCCTTCTTGCTGAAACTACTGGACCTTGTCTGACGGTCCCCTAATTTCCGAATTTTGTGTGTGTTTCTTGGGCCTGGGTATTTTATAATGTACATGAAAATGAACAAATATCTATATGCTTTAACTGCCTGCTGAAGATTCACTTTTCTATCAAGCTGTTTTTCAGTTCATTCATTCTTTTATTTAACAGAAAATTCCAGTAATTGTTATGTATGTTTTTTATTATAAGAAAAATTTTAAGGTCTCGATAACACATCTCAAAATATGGCATGGCTCTGCAAAATCACTGTGGATTTCTATCACTGTTACTGACTGCTTAATCCATTTTTTGGTAAGATGAGTAAATATACTCATTGGATTTTGTGTATAAAATGACTTCTATACCATTAATGGAAGGTACATTTTAATTAAGCCAAAGTAAAATATATCTGAGAGAGACCCACATTTTGACATCAGTTACAGATGAGCAATCCTATCAAACAGTACTGAATTTCACTGATGCTACAGAGCAGAGGTTCATCCCTTGTAATTATAGTTTAGAAATTATGTTTGTTGAAAAATCTAAAATGAGACCAGGCACAACACTTGAAACTTCAGTTCAGCTGCAGCAGGAAAGTTGAATGCTTTGGTGTTTAAGGTAGTAACCTAGAACTTCAGATTTCCAGCTTCAAGTCTTTATTTCCTCATGGGTTTCTGCTGTGTGATCATCAATGAATCATTTAATGCCAGTCTCTTTGAGGTGTTGCAGAATTTAGCACCTGCTGTTTTCAGGGGAAGTTGAGATCTGAAAGACCTGAGACATTGTCTCTCCAGGCCTCAGTTGCCCTGCTGTGAAAGAGAAGAGTGGCAGGGGTAAGAGCCTTATCTGCTCAGGTATTACAGTCATGAAAGTCGATACATATCGCACTGCATTTCTGATCTCATTTTACTGAAGTGCATTTAAACGAGAGTTATTTAATATTTGGCAGAACTTCTTAGGACTTTGATGGTTTCCTGAAATACGATTTCTTTGTTGTTTTCTATTCTGGCTTTCATTGAAACATTAACAAAGAGCAGTAAAATGCCTTGCTTTTGTCTAAATGGATTCATTTATCTCTTCTGCTGTGAAGATTAAAGTGGTTGAGATAGACTGTTACCTGTAGCCCTTTATCTGGAAAGATTAGCTATCAGGGTTCAGTGGTAATGGTCACTCTTCTTCACGGTCTTAAGTATTCTTTTTCAAGCATCCTTCTCCCTGATTCACTTACCATCCTTTTACTTTTCATGCTTTTTCTATCTGTAGCAACATCTCTCTTTTCCTTCTTTGCCACCCCTCCTTCTCCCACCACCCCAACTCTTTCTTTGTCAGATCCTGTGATAAGGTAGCAAGGGAATTTGGACAAGAATAGGTGGTACAATTGCTGCAAACATATGAAGCTTGCTAAGACCTTTGCTAGTAGCCTGAAGAAAATCCCACACAAGGTTTCAGTAATTTTTAATACTGAACAGAATAAAAATGTGCTGGAGTAGTCTCTCTTGCATACTCAGAACAGCCTCCTTTCTTTCATAACTGTCCTTGCTGTTCTGCCATCCGCACCCTCGCTCCTACTCCCTGCCCTTCACATCGTTGTTCACCTTCTCTCTCTTTCCACCAATCCTCTCCGCTATGTGAGCATCTCTCTCTCATGGTCTTTCTCAGCCAAAATTATGCACAGTGGACTGCCCCTGTCATCCCCTCCTACTCAGTGAAAACATACCATTCTCCTCTTGACAGCCGTCAGGTTTAGTTGCCTTGCCAATAAAGCAAGGCATCTCCAAAGCAAATCCTTCCTGGCATCATTCCCTGTAAGGATAATAATTAGGAGCCTGCATTTCAGAGGCAAAACCAGTGACATTAAAGGAACAGAGCTTTGGCCAGCCTGCTGTAAGAGGGAATGTTGCCGTACTTTCATCACATGGAAAACAAGCTTGGAATAGCTTCTCAGTAGCCACATCTTTGTGTGCAAGGTTTTGGTAGCAGGGGGGCTATAGGGGTGGCTTCTGTGAGAAGCTGCGAGAAGCTTCCTCCATGTCTGATAAAGCCAATGACAGCCGGCTCTAAGACAGACCCACCGCTGGCCAAGGCCAAGCCAATCAGTGACAGTGGCAGTGCCTCTGTGATAACAGATTTAAGGAGGGGAAAAAATCTGTGGTGAAACAGCAGTGAGGAGAGAGGAGTGAGACTATCTGAGAGAAACAACTCTGCAGACACCAAGCTCAGTGAAGCAGGAAGGGTAGGAGGTGCTCGACATGTCAGAGCAGAGAGTTTTCCCTTGCAGCTCGTGATGAATATCATGGTGAGGAAGGTTGTCCTCCTGCAGCCAGTGGAGGTCCATGGTGGAGCAGAGATCCACCTGTAGAAGGGACCCCACATCAGAGCAGGTGGATGCATGAAGGAAGCTGTGACCCCATGCGGAGCCCTGCACTGGAGCAGGCTCCTGCCAGGACCTGTGGACCCATGGAGAGAGGAGCCCACACTGGAGCAGGTTTGCTGGCAGGGCTTGTGACCCCGTGGGGGACCCATGATGAAGCAGCCTGTGCCTGAAGGACTGCACCCCGTGAAAGGGACCCACGCTGGGGCAGTTCGTGAAAAGCTGCAGCCCATGGGAAGGACTCACATTGGAGATGTCTGTGGAGAACTGTCTCCTGTGAGAGGGATCTCACACTGGAGCAGGGGAAGAGTGTGAGGAGTCCTCCCCCTGAGGAGGAAGCAGTGGCAGAGACGAGGTGTGATAAACTGACCGTAACCCCCATTCCCCGTCCCTCTGTGTCACTTGGAGGGGGGGAGATAGAGAAGCGGGATTGAAATGGAGCCCAGGAGGAAGGAAGGGGTGGGAGGAAGGTGTTTGAAGATCTGGTTTTATTTCTCATTATCCTGCCCTGGTTTGCTTTGTGATAAATTAAACGTCCTTTTCTCCCCAAGTTCAGTCTGCTTTGTCTATGACGGTAACTGGCGAGTGGTCTCTCCCTAACCATATCTTGACCCATGAGCCTTTCATCATATTTCCTCTCCCCTGTCCAGTTGAGGAGGGGGAGTGATAGAGCAGTTTTGGTGGGCACCTGGCATTTATCCAGGCCAAACCAAAAAAACAAATTAATATTAACAATTATATTAAACATTGATATCAACAATAAACAATTATATTAACAATTAATATTAAATTAATATTAACAATGATGGTGATAGTTGTAGTAATAAAATAACTGTGTATATTAGCTTTAGCCAATGACATAAGCCCATTGTTGTAAGTGTAGACTGGGTATCTTTCCCTGGCCCACAACTGAGACAGAAGCAGGAAGAAAAACTGATTTGCAAGTGACTGCCCCTCAGTTCATTACTTTATCTTCACTCCTTCCCTGTGCTCTTGTGAAGCGTAGTTTTTAGCCCTGATGCGAAAGTGGACTCTCTTTCCACTCTTTTCTTTTTATGGAAACCATCCCCTAAATGTGCCTTTCAGATGCCACCATGCAACAAGCATGTCGCTGCACAGGGTTAGCATCGTTAGTGGCACCTGCTGGACAATTTGTTTAGTTTCATCTGTAAGAGATGAGACACCTGCTACTTTGGAAGTCAACTTGCTCACACAAAAAATCAGACTAACATGAGCAACGTATCATTCATATTATATGGAGAGTCATCTTGTGAAGCGAATTTGAGAATTTAAAAGGAGACAAAACCAGAATGGTAATCCTTCAAGACTAGTGCAGCACAAAACGGAAGAATATTTTAATCCCTCTGTGCTAGAAAGCCCATGTACCCAAAAGGACCTATTAGAGCTAAGTATTAATTGGTGAAAGTCTGGGAGAAACGTTTGTTATTGCAGAAGCTGTTTGCTGAGAAGATGGCTGATTTGCATAGGCACATTCCTTAAGCACTTTGTAAATGACATTAATTAGTTATTTTACTATTTAAATTACCTGTAATTATTCTTACATGCAACAACTTTGCACAACATGCATCATCATATTTATTTGTACCAGTCAGCATCCATCAATTGAACAGGGACAAAGCAGAAGCAAGAAAAGCTGGATGTTTCTCTTCCACATTCATCTTGTCTTTTCTTTCCTCTTAGCTGAAAAAACTTTTCCCCTTTTTCTTTCATAATTCCTAATGTTACTTGTCTCAATGTTACCAATTTGATTATGATTGTTTCTCCTTATGAGTGGAAATTGTCTCGTCTTTTGATCATTCTGATGTCTTTAAATATACCCTCTAATTTTCACAGTTTCACTGTTTTACAGATATATCTGCAGTTGTCAAAATTTAGTTGTGTGACACTGCACCCACAATTAGCAAGGCACTACAGAGCATATTAGTAAAACTGGGAAAAAGGAAAGATGGAATGAAACTTATTCCCCAGTTTAGAGATGAAAAAGTAAAAGACAACGTCATCCAGTAATTTCATCGCAACATTCACTGAAAAGATAATGCCAGGTCTCTGAAATCCCAAGACTGACTAAATATACTATGCCTATTGCAGCGAGACTGGGTTCACTAAGGATTTCTAGATGCTACTGTGCTTCAGTAACAATAGATTTCCAAACACAGAAGTCAGTCAGGTTTTATTGTTCTTTGGTAGCAAAGATTTAAAAGTAGCCAGAAACTAGAGTCAAAGAAATGACTCTCCAGCAATGTCACTGCCATATTAAGGGCAGTGTAAGCTATCTAAAATTAATTTTTATTTTTTTAGTCATCATTATTCTTTATTTAAAACTCATCTTTGATGCTGTGTCACTTTGAAACTCATGATCATGAACACAGCTTAATCCACCGTGTTCCTGTCCTTCTCTTGTTTGCCTGCCTCTGGCTTTAAAAGTTCCTTGTCTTACAGTTCTTCCTTTGTTAGGAGGAGATTATGACCTCCTTACCTTCTTTCTATAAATCCTGTGCTTCACTGTCTGCTTGCCCTGCACCATACTTCAGGATGATCGTATCTTCGTAAACAAATTGAACTACCATTCTGTGCCACATTTATCAGACATACTAGAACAATCTAGATCTCATTCAGGCAGTGTTTGTTGTAGATCTTTGTCCAATGTCTCCATCTATGTGTGACTTAAGTGCAAAATATCTAGAGACTGATAAACACACACACATCCCAACAAACGAACAAAAATTGCGCTTATACTGTCGGATCCCAGGAACTTGTTGTGCTTGTCCTCGTGGATCTCTGACCTGTGAGAATCAAGGCTGGATATCCAGAAATACTTCAAGAAAGGGTGACAACTTTACATAGCTGCTTTTTTCTTCTGTCTCCTCTGTCACAGGAAGTTGCTTCTCTCTCTGTGTTCAAAGTCTTTCCTCACCTATCCCTTTCCTACATACAGTCTCTCTTTTCCTCCCAAAATCTCATTTCCAGTATCCAACCAGTCCCTAATACTTGTGCTCAATAATTACTTGTTCCATGATCAGATCAGAATTTTCATGCTTTCTTCCACACAGTGTCTCACGCTTTGAAGTAGTGATCTGAGAATATCCCCAAATCCATGTATTGGTCCTCCTTCAGTTCTTGCCTGTTCCACAAAACATAAAATGTTTTTCAAACAGAAGAATGTATACAGCTCCCTGTAGTCCTGATCCATCGCTCCTTTCTGCGGTAGTGACATCTATAGCACACAATAATTAAACTTTATAAACAGTCTTTCAATTTAAAAAAAGGGGGGGAGGGGGCTGACTCAGTTCCCATGAACTTTACTGCGTAGAGATCTGCCCTGTTCTCTAGATGACTAACTATAATTCTTTATGGGATTTTCAGAGAGAAAATCTCTCCTCCTTTAACTTTCAGGAATAGATACTACTGCAAATTGTCATTATGCAGCTCCTGCAAATTATCATTAAACATAATATTATATTATATTATATCATATTATTATACTAACATCGTTATACATGCAAAAACTCTGTAGTACCAGGGAGCATATATTGCCACACACTAGAAGGCATTTTCAGTCCCAAATGGCTTCAGATCTTTATAGGCAAAACCAAAACCAGCAGCAGAAACAAGCACCGAGAACCAAAGTGAATTTGGCCGAGGCCCTGCAGTAGACTCCTGACCACTCTGCACCAAATTTTGTCAAGACACAACACGTGACTTGGCAGTAGCACATTGCCATTTTGAAGGAAGCACACCTTGCACCAGCCACCTCACTCTGCTGCCAGCACCAAAGTCCTCCCTGCTGCATATCCTCTGTCCCTCCTTCACTTGGTACTGCACAAATCTCTCTGGGCTTTGTACAAAGTTCATAATGCATTGCTTTGATAACTGCACACATTTATAAATTAAAATCTCACTTTTCTATTCCAGGATGTTTTCAGCTGAAGGTCCTCATCAGCTCCAGTGGTGAGCCTCCACACAATGCTCTGAACTCTCAATGGGACTACCTGAAGGATCAGGGTCTGTTAGGACCCTGGTTTAACAGCCTCAGGCCTATAATTTGCTGGGTTTTCCTCACCGCTGAATGGATGTAGTGCAGTATTTGAGAAGAGCCAAGGGTTTTGAAACTAATTGAAGGCTATTAATTGAAATGCGTGAAGACGACCTATTCATTCATCCATATTTTCCCAGAAAAATTAACTGCACATGGAATTAATTTATGGCTCTTTATTTACATCTAAGTATAAGTGAATGTGAAAAATGAGTGACATGTTGAGAAACATGGAGAAAAAAAGTCTGTATGGTAAAATATAACTGCCTGCCAAGAATCTATTAGTGCAAATACAACTTCAGATAATAATCTGATTATTTTCAGAACACAGAAAGAGTGACATATTACCCATTTCATTCTGGTTTGTGTAACCAAATTGTAAATGTTTTCCACTTTGTGTGTGTGTGTGTTCTTTAACATGCTTGTGGTTTTCACAAAGTTTTAAAAACTGGCCTAATTTGGAAGTGTCTTCTAATGGCTATGGTTGGGGTCCAACACCACCACTTCTGCTGGGTTGGAGGAGGGAAGTGTTGGGAGCTGTTAAAAGCAAGAAATATGCTGAAGGACTGACTGTGAACTGGCAAGAAAGGCAGTGGCTGATCCTTCAAATCCCCATTTTACAGCTGCAGAAGGGAGGAACAGAGAGACACTGAACACTTCAGGACACTTTCCGTCTGAACATGAGGAAGAACTTCTTCCCTCTGAGGGTGACGGAGCACTGGAACAGGCTGCCCAGGGAGGCTGTGGAGTCTCCTTCTCTGGAGATATTCAAGACCCGCCTGGACAAGGTCCTGTGC
>Ga0065711_1001716_pt1 | contig 40219 bp, 16 predicted proteins | sample Hoacrofraction12_FD_59098 | JGI IMG/M metagenome (GOLD analysis project Ga0065711, IMG submission 59098) | Hoatzin crop microbial communities from Cojedes, Venezuela - Epithelial fraction 12 v2 (version 2) | ecosystem: Host-associated > Birds > Digestive system > Esophagus > Crop | place... | reverse complement strand
GGGAAGGGAAGGGAAGGGAAGGGAAGAAGAAGGAAAACTTGCTTGAAACGAATTCCTGTATTATTTTGCTGGGACTTTATAAGTGCTGAAGAATCTATCCTGTGATGCTGATACAAAGGGTAAAGTACAGCAGGTATTGAATTTCTTAAAGGCATTATTTTAATTATTTTTACTCATAAACTAATTAACGAATTTACATACAAATGATCAGAAAATTCATTCTGCACTCAGCAACATATATGCCATCTTTTTCATACATAACAATGAGGCTAAACCCTTGATTCAATCTTAATTAGAAAGCTACAGCTAGTTCTTCTGTAGTATTTTGTTTTCTGGGCATAGTGCGCAGAAAGACATGATAATTAATGCTGCAGTACTGTGAAAGATGATCAATTTATAGAAAAGGTCAATGAAGTGAGTTGAAGAAGGTATTAAGAAGTAAGAGAAATGAGTTTGCATTTATGAATACACAGGAAAACTAAGAGCTGCCATAAGATGGAGAATTCCACCAGAACAAAACGTTTGCGTTTACATGGTACACAGATAGGTCACAGGAGGGGTCAATTAGCATGTTTCTCTCCTGAACTGGTAAAATACAATGTTTGTAGATCGGCTGTGTGGATTATGAATAACATATTAAATAGGGACACAAATTTAGGTTTGTAGTAAGGCTTGCTGGCAAAATAGTTTGGTTTATCACTTTTTCTTTAAAAACTAAACTCCAGATTTTCATTAATGCATAAGGAAAATCTGTCAGAGGGCCTCAAACATGGGTCTGTAGTGATTTGTCTCTCTGAACTTTTGAGAAACCAGGAAGAGGAATAATATGAGACATGATTAAAGTAGAATAACAGATCTATGAGGGGGAAACTTTATTAGCCCTTGTTCCTGTTATAACTAAGCCTCTCATTTTTTCAGTGCCACTTTCTTGGGATTGATTACTGTAAGAGGAATAATAATGATTTGTGAATTTTTGCAAGGAGTCAGGCTATGATATTTGAATAAAGAATATAGGAAAGTAGTGGGTTTTTTTTCCAAAAAGCCTTTTTTTTATCTTGTCTTTTTTGTGACTGTTCAGGTAAGAAATTGATCATTGTTATTCAAATTTATGAGGTACTACAAAATTAAAATGGAAGAGTGCCATTTTTAGAGTGCTCTTTGGTAGAGGCTCTAGTCCTCATACTGTTACACGGAATGGAAGATTTTATTTTTTTTTTTATAGATGTTTTTATGTATAATCCAAACATTAACCACCACCACCATCACCATCACCCTTAGAACTGGGCACATAAACATACTTACTAGACTTATGACAGTGTTATCCAGATACAGCCGTTTTTATAAGCATTTTTAAGTCACAGAGAAAATGCTTCTCTTTAGTTACAAGAAAAGGTTATGATCACTATTTGGGGAAAAATGCTCTTGATACAGTGTTAATGACACCTAGAGTGGAAAACTGAAGTTTGTGCTAAAAAGAACTGTTAGTCTGGAAGATAGTCACTAATGAAATTCTTTAAGCAGCAGTTATTGATTTGATCATACTTGATCTTTTCATACATATAGGCAAAAAATTATTGTTTACTAATAAAACGTTCTACAGATGCAAAATGAGAAAGCAATGACAACGCAGAGGAGGGCTACAAAATTAAATGAGGTAATCTGGAATACCTTGCACACTAGAGTAATAGAAAAGGAATAGTATTCTAATAAAATCAAGGTTACATACTGGATAATTAATGACAAGAAATTCTTCCAGAAGCTTGCTAGTTGGTTATGACATAACTGGAGGACACATTCGATGAATTAGCCCAGCATGCCTATTGAGAGCTGTTATGCTGCCATTAGAGGAACAAACATAATCTTAGGTATTTATCAAGGACATATGGCAAATCTGATGCTATTGCTTCATGTACTTTATTTGGCATGATAAACTCAAAGAAGGTCTTTTGTGTTAAATCAGATTCAGTGAGACAGATCCGAAGAAGAGCTGTTAGCACCATTTCTAGACTGGGCAACCTGACAGCACTTCCTGTCTTTTGTAGGAGGGCAGGAGGTTGGCTTGCGTATCTTTCAGACAAGCCTGGAGTCAAGGTTAACATCTATAGCTTGTAAAGTCTGAGAAGCAGAACATACTGTTTCAAAGTTGAGGCTGCAGTCAACTGGCTACCCAGCTTCTGCTTGGCTTGGAGCTCATGTCTGATTCTGAGACAAACTTGCTCATGTATTGTTGGTCCCCATACTTACAAGATAAGCTTCACTCCTCATGATAGAAACAAACAAGCTTTTCAGACAGATTAATGACAAATGACAAGCATTCTTGTTAGCAGATGACTGTTCTTTTGTGCATGTAAATATGGATATTCACAGGGAGAGCAGCCATATGTATAATTTATTTCTGTACTTCTGTAACAGATCACATTTTAATGTGTGGAGCTTCTTAAGATCTGAAAAAGCAAATGTGTTTGCCAAGCTTATGCAAACATAATTATTTTTGTGTGCTCCTTTTTAGTTCAGACCCTATCCTCCTACTCCAAATCTTATTTGCCCTTCTTGCTTTGTTTAAAGGCAAAATGTTGTAAAGAAAAAACACAGAATTTTCAAAATTGGACTGAGAATTAATTTTTTTGCTTTAATACCAATATTGAAAATTAATTTTGTGTGCATATGCATTTAGGTATTTGCGTACATGATCTGTACCCATGTTAAGAACAGTTGTATATATGGGCAAGGGAGCACACCTCCACAATGCCCATTTCAGATACAAAAAACAATAACTAGTTCTATCACTCTGCCTTTCCAGCATTTTCCTAATTCTGTTTCTTCTGGGGATATTTACTGCTCTCAGCCAATTTAATTTTTTCTGAAAAAAATAGATTTCTAAATTGAAGAGTCTAGAGGAAAAAAAAAACATTCTGTATTGCGTGGACAGAATTATCCTAAGTTTTTGCCATCTTATGGTTGCTTAAACCATTAAATCCAAAGTTTATCATTTTTCCTACTGAAGGCTGATATGCAGACTGCAAATTGCAATAAAGGCTAGATGTTATTCCAGGGATGCATTGGACCTTGTCAATACCAAGAAGTAGTTCTGTACCTGCAGGAGAGGAAAGAGAAAAGATTATCCTTTACCCCACTGAAACTATTCGTGGTTCCTTGAACATAGGATTTATGTTCCCAGCAGATTCTCTGAAGCAAGGGAAGCCTCATACTATTTACTTGTGTCTTCCAGAGAGTGCTCCAGGCATGTTTTTGAAACAAGAGGCCCAACAGACTGGACCCCAACAGCTGGAACGAGGATACAATAGACTGTGAAGCCTGCAGGTAAAACAAGTCTGTATTTAAAAGTCTTTGCTATGATGTCCGTTTGGGTCCCTGGGGGTCAATGAAAATGGTGCTGAAGAAGCAACAATTTTCATATGGCATATCCAAACATGTCATTTGTAGTCCCTCGGGTGTAATTTTATTTTGGGAACTGGCATTCATTTTCCCTTATTAAGTATTCATTTTGGAAAGGTTAGTTCTTTTAGGTAGAATGACGATTTGATAATGAAAAAAAATCAATACATATGAATAAATGTTATAGGAAACCGTATAGTAGCCTCTTAACAGTTAAAGATTAAGAACTAACTCTGACTTTTATGACTTTGAGCCTCATTTATGACTGGCAGAAATTATTATTACTTCTTTTCTTAAAAGAGTAATTTCCATTTCAATTTTTTGTTGCTAGATTTGTGGTGAGAGAGTAATTATTATTGCCTAAAATGGAGATAATTCAGACAGTGCTGTTGAGCTGCAGAACTCTAATCTAAGTATTAATTATGTTTTCAGTCCCTCCCATCCCCCAATTATTTAGTGATGCATCTCTCCTAGAAAGAATAAATGCCTAACAAAATAAAATGTGAATTTTCTGAAAGATCAATGAGATCTATTGCAAACCAGCAATATGAAAGTAAATAAGGGTACAGCTGGAAGATGTCCATTCGTAGATTTGAAATTTTAGAAGAGCTCATTGGGCTTCACCAAATTTACAGGCATGTCAAAGAAGAAGTGGACTCCACATCTATCTTTAAGAGATTTTTAGAGTCGCTCTTCCCTCAGACATTCTGGCAGAAGTCAAAGCATCTCTTAAATTTTAGTAGAAAAAATGGTTTAGTTCTCTCAAAGAAACAAGTTTCGAGGTAAGCAAAGTTTTCTCAGCCCTTAATTGCTAATGTAGATAACCAGAGTTTGGTGAAAATTACTTATGATGTGGGTTTTTTTAGGGGGTAGGTAATCTTTAAAAAAGAAACCCATATTAGCTGACTGTAAAAGAGACCACTGCGCAAATTACTTGTATAAGCTGAATGCTGTAAAATATTGCATTTTGTTTTGTTTGGGGGGAGGAGGAATGAGGAATAGATTTGGATTTTAGCAGTGGTTTTTGCATCTATAGGAAGTGAGCTGGAAGGGCCCGGAAATACCCAGAGCTAAAAGAGGGTTGTCACTGGAAAACTCTCAGAACCTGTCTGAAGGTACAGAGGAAATTCCTTTTGTGAGCAAGCCATCTGGCAGGTCATGCTGAGTTACGCCAAAAAGCTGAAGCAACCAGAGCACAGTAGGGGGAAAACTTGTAAGCATGGGAGTTAAATCCAGATTCATGACCATAGTGGTTGATTAATGCAATCTGCTGAAAGAGCCAAGTCCCTACACCACTACCCTCTGGAGGTGGACTATGCAGGCCGCTGTCAGGGAACAGAAAGGCACTATGGTCTCTGTTTTCTTAGGAAACTACACTAAAAATGATGTAATGGCTCAAATCTAAGGTTGCCTACTGTCTTTTCAAAGAGTTAAAATAATTACCAATTTCTTAGCAGTAAAGCAGAGTAATTGGCTGTTGACCTGAGGTGAGCACAGTATCTAAGCTGTGAACCCCTGGTGCTTACTGATGAAGGTCCTTTGACTGGCGGCAAGCACTGGAGGGTCCGGGTGATGGGGTACAAAATGGAACAGGATTAGGCTGCACAACTCCAAGTCTGCTAGGTAAGGGAAGGCAGTACACAGAATTTCTTTTGTGTATGTATGCACATGTACATGTACATTCTGGCTATTTTTACCTTTGGTACATGAAAAGTGAGAGTCATCTAGACTTAATGCCAACACATATTTCTACTTGCTAACATATTTCCCAAGGAAAGAAACTTACACAATCACCCTGTCACCTGTGTCTTAGTAGTTTAATGCATCAGCCTGTTCCTATACTAGTGATGTAAGTCTCAGATACATTAAGTTCTAGAAGTTTTGTAAGACTATGTGACCAGGTGGAGGATAAAGTACTTATTAGGGTCATTGACACATGGAAAACCAGCAGTATGGGCCACTAAGCAGACTTCAGACCGAGAGTGCCTTGGGAAACCAGACACATAAAAATGTGCTTCTCACAGAACTGCCTTTATGCCTTTTCACGTAAGGAATTACTCCACAGAAAAAGGCAAAAAAAGAGGCTGCAAGTAAGAAAAAGCAGAAGGAATTCTGAATCTCACTTATTCACACATAAAAGGAGGGAAGAAATAGTTGATGTTTTGATAGTCTGCCCTGCTCAAGCCTGCATGATTAAAACAAAGACTAGAGGGTAAGAGAAATGTGTTGCTCATAGCTCAGTCTAATACAGAGTTCTGCTAGATTAGATGATGAAAGAAAAAATTCTTGCCCTAATGATAATGTTGGAAGATGTCAGGAATATCTGCAGTAATAAAAACTCTGAAATATATTTGAAAATCAAACATGAGTCTTTTGAAATCTTATGAATTGGAAAGGCAGTTCCACCACAGTGACCATATCAGCAGACATGCTAAAACTTACCACCTTCTGCTCTACTCGAGACTATATTTAGCCTTGAGTGTTTTAGTCTTTGATCTGGAATCTCTTATTTTGCTGCCAATTTCTACAGCATGTTGTGAAGTCTGGCTGGCTTTCTGGCATTCAGAAGAAGGTAGAGAAAGGACGTGAAAATAGATATCAACTTCACCAAGAAAAAAAAGTGAAACCGCATGATCAGTTTTGAAGTTCATGAGTAATAAGGATATCCAGGCATCATGGTGGATAAAATAAAAATCACAGTAGTGACATTTGTTGAGAACAAACAACAGCCAGTCTTTATAAGAGGCTGTCATTGGATCATTTGTACACTGTAAATACACAGTGTGTATGAATCTGGTGAGACATTTACACAGGTTAAAAATGATCTAGGACTTCAGTAAATTACACAGAAATAATTAAAATCCATTTTACTTCATCTGAGACTTGCAAATGGGCTTTTAGGTAACTACATTTAAGACACTGTCTTTCATACAATTTATGAATTATGGTTTTGTTCAGCCTAGAGACAGAAATTTTAAAAGAGAGATCACAGGTCACGTAGAGAAATGAAACAGGACCTATAAAACATCAGTCATAAGAAGGATTGGGCATCTCTCTAATTTTTTGTATCTGCCTTTATGTACTATATATCTCAGTCTTCACTAGTGCCCAGACTGAAGAGCTGGAAGGTGCTATTTACTGTTAATGTGTTTCTGTGATGCATGGGCCAATGCTACTGACCAAAGGATTTATCTACTAACAAGAAGATCAAAAGACTGACACACACAAAACAAACAATAGCTTTTACTTGAAAAATGGATTTTGTCTTAGTCCCTTAAACAACCTAGGGCTGATTTTGTCTGGATTTAAACTCTAAAAATCTGGAGACCCTAATTCCTTAGATAGAGCCACTTCATTATAGCTTCATTGTCTCTAAATAGATAGTAGTTTGCACAGTCTCAGAGATTAGGTTTTACCTGTTTTACAGTTACTGGAATACAATCTGTCTAAACAGTTTACAAGTGAGATTTCGGGCATAAAGTTACACTGTTTAAATAAGTTTAGCTCTTCCAAGTTTAGTTAATTAAGGGATCCCTGCCCACATGTTCGCTAGTTTCTATTTAGTACAGTACACTCAAGAACCCTTGAAAGCTGGTTCACAAACTTGATTGCACAAAATGTTAGAGATACTGCTGTAGAAATAATTAGTATATGCTTACATGTGCCACATTTATGTGAAAGTTGTTTCAGCTGTGTTGTTTGAGCACTGTTTTTGTTGGGGATTTTTTGCACTTAGAAGTTTCTAGAATGAATGACAGAAGGGGGGAGATGCTCATATAATATAGTCTAACCTGATCTTCTCTACTGTTCTGCTCTTGGGATGATGGTCTTCTTAAAAGTCAGGTCTAAAAGAAATTAGTCTTTTGTACTTTTAAAATGCAACCTGACTATTTCTTTAAATGTTCTAATGTTCGATTATTATTTATTAATATCATTATTTTTATTATTATCATCATCACTGATAATTTTTATTCAGTATTGCAGTAACTTCTGGGAGTCCCCACTCAGGATTTGAAACCCAATTTGTGAGTCCTGTACAAACACAAAATGAAAACACAGGTTGTCTCCCAAAGAGTTCTCAGTTAGAGAGGGAAATGAGGCAAACCAGAGGTACTTATAGACAGGTTCCATTAGAGTGACTTCAGATAACAGTAACTGTATTAAGACAAATTCAGGACTCAGAAATTAGGTATGCTTTCTTTCTCTTTCTTGTGTTATTTGCTTTACTTTCACTGGCAGTCTTTTCTTCTAGCTTATAGTTCACTTCCCTGGGCTATATCCCCTCAGCATTTTCTACTAAAAAAATCCCAATGTGCAGAATATTTTTGCATAAATCTTTCAGGTCCTTTGCGTCACTGTCTTATTTTCTAAGACAGATCTTACCTAAGTCTTATCTACTGAAAAGTGCATATATTGCACAAGGTTTGCCAACTAGTATCTCCAGTGTGTATTGTAGTCCAATTAGTATGAACAAAAGAAAAACTGTGACATCAAGAACAGTTTCTATTTCCTGGAGTAACTGTTCAGCAAAAATCCCCATAGCACTGACATGTGAGCAACACTGTAAGTGAAGACCCTTAATACCTTTTTTTTATTATTTCATTTGGATGCCTGCTGATTAACAGGAAAGGAAGGTGGTTTATTCACATTAAGTAAGGTAATAACTTCTTTGTGACTATAACTCAACTCAGTGTGAAAAAAAAAGAAAAAAAACAACTCAGCAATTTTATTAGTAATTTCCATATGCACTCATCCCCAATAGATAATGAATTTACCAACTAATGGGTTTGAAAGACTTTTTATAGATGCTCTTTCAGCCTGTCTCCCTTCTTACCTTTGTTCATTTTCCTTGCTGACATTTCTGCTCTTAGTTTCATTGCCATTGACAGCATTTTCAGTATGTGCTACTTGAGGATCCTACTATTCATTTCCACAATCATAATCACACTAATCTCTCTCTCTCTCTCTCTCTTTTTCACTAAAGTGCTCCCTCCATTCAGTTCCTAAACTCCGTTCTGTACTCTGGGTTGAAAAATGGAGAAAGAGCCTAGCTAATGTTTAAATATAATTCAGCAGTACTTAACCCACTGAAGTGTGCACATATTACCACTGTATCTATAATATCTTCCCCATGATTACTGAAGAGAAATTCAAGTCTCCTCAGTGAAGATGAGATCCAAGTCGACACGTTACTAAGTTGAAAGCAAGCAAGAGCCACTCAGAAAATAACGAAGACTATATTAGGATAATGTTGCCTTCGATACTTACCTGCCCATCAGACAGAGTTAACTTGAAGTCATCACAGCTGCTCATCAGGATACGTACAACTTCAGGGCAGTGATTCTCTTCCCTCAGCTCATATCTTCCTATAGCGTTGTCTTGTGTCAGCTGTGCCCGGCATGAATAGATTATGGGTAATCAAGTTCGCCTGATGCAGAGCTGGGAATTCAGTGCTTCCCTGCTCTACAGTAGCTGGTTCTGCCATTAGATTCCATCTGGTCTCTGCTTTCCAGTATAAAGAATTTCTGGAAACAGCATAATGTTAGATCAGTGGAAAATTTGCTGCTTTTAATACTTGCTGGGTTACTGTAGGTGATTTAGAGGACCCTCTATGTGTTCTTATAAAGCAGCTCTGTGGCTGGTCTCCACACCAAGAAAAAGAAAAACCATATGCTGTCTCCTCCAGACATTCACTTTCAGTTCACAGGATTTAAAATAGAGTAGACTAATCAGCAATTAAGAGATTGCTAAGAGAAGCAGATACTCAGAAAAGTATGTCTATATATGTATTGTCTTCTATACAGCAAAAACAAGAAATAAAAGAATAGGTAAAATAATATTTAAAATTGTTTAAAAAAATCTCTTTCCAGTTTCTTCTTTAAAAACTTTGAGGAGTGGAAGAAAGGAAAAGGAAAACCAAGAAGCTTGCAAGATACTCTAAAAAATCTAGATTGTAATATATTTGGTCAGGCAGCCAAACAACCAGTGTCATATCTGTTGGCAAAAAAGAGAGGTTTCTTTTCTCACAGTATTAAGAGAGAAATTTAAGTCATCACAAAACCTCCGGTCACCTACTGCACTCAGCTTGTTTACCTGCACTCAACTGTTGTCAATTTGTTTCAGTTCATTGCCATGATGTAGACATGAATAAGATGCATGCCATTCATAAAAGTAACTAATAAAAATGAATGGGATCCAGAGCACTTATCTTCAGTGAAATAATATATGTTAGGCATCAGACTGTTAGGAAATAATCCATTCTTTCCAAAGTAAGCATTACAGATGTCACTAGAGCCAACTACAAAGCTCTGAGTAGCTCAGAGAGATTTAGTACACTTAAGTTAGAAATATATTTCTCTCCCCTGAGCTGCGTTGAACTTGTTTTGGATCTTCTCTTCCCCTTTTTCTAGTAATAATTTGTCTCCTTCTTCCTTCCACAGTATTACCATATCCCCCTACTGTTGTGAAAGAGTGCAGGATAAACAGCTGCGGGCATCTTCAAAGCTTGGCATGAGTGAAAGCTGAAAATCATTGCAGATTTTGCTCTGGGCTTCAGAGGTGGAGCTGGTGGTTGCTAAAGACACTCATAAAATCCAAAACCTAGTTTGAGAGCAAGGGGGTGGTTCTACCATGTCAAAACACACGATGGAAGGGAACACATGGTCCCAGCTGTTTCTTCCTCTCATCCTTCTTGTGGAGAGGGGGGAAGGGAGAGAGAAGAATGAATGGAAAAAAAGATAGGACAGATAGACCAGCTCTAGCAGCTTTTATTTTTTATTTTCTTCACCCCTGAGAAGCAAAGCCAAAAGATGTTACTTCACCACCTCAGCTGTGAACAGCAGCCCTACTACAGGAGCCAATGTGGAAAGGACTAGTCCAAGCTACTGTGTCCTTTCCTTTACCAGTTCCCATTCCTCCACTGGTTTTCCTTATTCCATCAGTTTTGCTTCCCCAACTCCACCCCTCTAAGCGCTGCATTTGGCATCAGAGGCAGAATAAGTTCAATTCTCTGGGCCAAAAGGCAATGGTCAACAACTTGCTAACCTTGTTGGCCTGAATGCTAACATCAGGAAACATAAGCCCTCTTATCTCTCTTCCAAGCAAAAGCAACCAAAGGATATGAGGCGGTCTTTTTTCAAAGTTTTGTAAGAGGAGTTTCTATTACAGAAGTACCTCCTACCCTACTCCTCACCTGAGACTTCAACTCCCAAATGAATTGACTGAAGCTCCTTGAAGGAGAAGATAGGAGGACACAATTTATGGTGAAATTCAGGCTGTCACTTTTATGACAGGCTTCATGAGACAGAAGGCAAACAAGTAAGGAGAACCCTGAATCTCACTGGAGAGCTGAAATTTCAAATTGCATGACCCAGAATGTGAAAGCTTCTGATACTGGATAAACAACTTGAACTATCCTGGAAGGAGGAACTAGCTGACTGAACATTGCTAGATGTACTATAAAAATAATTTCTTGCCTCTCAGCATCAAGTGCCATGCCCTGCATTAAAAGAATTCAGTGACTTTTTTTTTTCTTGTATTACTTATATTCTTAATGTTTACTTGTTATTTGAGAATGAAATGCAGGAAATCACTTTCCTCCCTAGCTCCTCTCCTTGCAGTTTACACTGGCAACTTCAATCTACTTCCCAGGAACCTCTAGAAGGAGGCTGTGATACAAAAAATTGGAAATGGCAGTGGGAATGAAAGGCATAAAGTTGCAAAAAATTTCTACTGAAACATCTACTTTGGTGGTAGCAGCAGTCAAAAAACTCTGAGAAAGGTGGCATACGGTATCACTGATTTTATATTTTAAGATATGAAAATCCTACAGCAGTCCCGGCCATGCATTCTATATACATACTCCATACTCTTTTAATCTCATGACTCATTACTGGACTATGCAGACTAAGTAGTTTGAACAGCATTGCCAGCTAGCATCTACCTAGAGGCTAATGTTTAGTACCTATTCCTGAGCTACGTGAGCCTTTGCTTCAAAACTGCTCGGGGTGAAAAAGGCCTATAAATCAACTCTTTCACTTAATTGCTTGTTCATATCACTAGATTCTTACACACACACAAAAAAAAATAAATAGTAGTTTTCCCCAGATGACCAACTTCTCCAGTTTCTGCAAAGATTTGGAAGTACTTTATGTTGATCTATGTCTGGATTATACTGCATTTCTAGCCCGGAAATAATTCCCTGTACCAAAACAGGTGATACTTGATAAGGATGGCTATCCAAGAAGCATTGAGACATACTGTATTTTGGCATTTATCCTGCCAGGTAGTAACAAAAAGCAGGTCTGTTGGACTGTTACCTGCAGTCCAAATTCATTATCTGGCAGGCCCTATGAGGACTGCATGTTACATACCAAATATTGCTAAAGATTGCAGATATTTCAGATTTTTCCATATCTATGATTCAGAGATTAATTTTTCCTCTTGATTAAGGTTTTCTTTTTCTTTATTAAACCAGAATTTTCATGAATGTTTCCATAGGTGTATATTCATTTTAAGTAATAGACTTAGAAGCGAATTAGTTCATATCCAAGCTATGTCACAGCATAGGTTACGAAAAAAATGACAAGCGACACAAATAGCCTAAGTACTCAGATCTCTACTTCATTTTGCTAGGGTACATCTATGGAGGCTGTCTGAGATACTTTATTAATCAATGGAAGTACACACTACAGAAAGAAAAATACAGTGTTGTATGCAGCAATGCTTGGCTTTTGATATGGTGGTTTTGTAGTAACACTAGTTTAACTAGATTAGTAACATCACTGTCTATGATGACTTTCTAATTACATTATTTTTTATTCTCCTTAATCATTTACAAAATAAACAAGAAAAAACATTCACAAAATAAATCTTTGTTGCTAAAGATAAGGAAGCCATTTAAATTCATATTGGGAAATACTAGATTACGAATTTCTGAGTTAATATGAGACATCGCCCTGAGCACCACTACTAGTCTCTGATGATTACGATTGAAAGCATAAAAGAGGTTGTGTGAAAGGCTGTATGGTGAGGGAATTGTACTTATCAAGGTGATGGTGGATGCCTTGAGTAAATTATTCATTCAAAGCCCCAATCACAGTTACCGTCTCCTACAGGACAAAACACCTTTAACAGCAGCTGATTCCCTGAAGTCTAAAGAAATGTCATTCACATTAATTATGGTGTTTGCAGCTTGGTATATCAATCTGTTACCACCCATTTCTCAGGCAAGATGTACTGAGCAAGACTTTTCTAGTGAAGAAAGGTCACTGCTTTTCTTCGTTTCAGAGTTTGTAATCTCCTGCCTTTCATAATGCTGAAATAATTGCTCCCACAAGGATATTGCCCAGCTGTGCTTAGTTTATAATTTGTAATATTTTTCCTTCTGTAAGTCAACTAGTGGTATATTTTTATGGCATTCCCCCAAGCGTATAATGATCCAAACCAATGTATTTATTTAGAGGATTGGATAAAATGGACCAAAATTCAACAGCAAAATGTACAGAAAATGCATTCTGGTTTCCTAGGTGGTTTATATATATACATATATATATATGTATGTATATTTCTGTTACTTCTCTTAGTCATAATGCTAATACTTACAGTCTCTCAGATTTTCTGTCCCATTGTTCATTAACCAGGGAGGAGAAAATGTTGCTTTCCAGCATGTGCTAAGAATTTTAAATATGGAAGGGTCAAGATGCTGACTTCCATTGTCTCTAGGTCATGGAGACAAAAAGGTGAAGCTGAAGTAGTTTTAGGGTTTGTAACAAAACATAACTATGGTATACGTCATTAGAAGGCCACAGAGAAGACTGAGGCTTTTCTGGTCTCAGCTGACAATTGTTTTTATTTTCTCTTTTAATTTACTCAGTCTCAGTTCTGACAAATGAATGTGATTTCACTTAAAGGAGCTTAAGAGAACCACGGCACAGCTGTTAAACACAAACAATTCATAAAGTTGGGTCTTTTCACACAAGGGATGGAGGCTAGAGATGTCAAGTATATATAAAAATTATTCATATAAGGCATGACTGTTGTCACTAAAAAAGTAGTTGCAACTCTTAATCTTAAAAATTAGCAGCTGGGAGAGATGAGTAAATCACTGATTTCTGTGATGGGGTTGGTTAACTAGGAGACTGTCCTGTAATGGGATTTTATTTGCCAAAGTGGTACTCTACAGCAAGCAGATGACAATGTCAGTTCTCTGCCAATGGGCTTTTATTTACCACAGAAGAGTTCAGTCCCTGCAGGATGAGACACATACTTTAAAATCTTAGAAAGCTTTCTACTCACGCCATGTCTCCTAATTTCCCATTGCGTCTTAGAGCCAGGAAATATCATAATGTTGCTAATGAGATCCAGGCTGTTTTGACTCTCCAATTCACATTTACCGGTAATGCAGTCTTTGAGCTTGACTTGGATCCTTCTCCTAGTGTAGCATCTTAGGTCAAACAGACATAAAAATTATAAATTGTAGTCTCAAGGTGGTATTAGCAGGCATTATGTTTCCTGCCAGTTCAATACCCCAAGGATGAGGGCTTCTCCAGCTCGAGCAGTACTAAGAATCATCTGTAAGAGAGCACGTGAAAAGGCACAGTATTTTAAAACTAGACCAAGCTGCACCAGAAAAACATTTTTTTACATTTTTTACATTTAAACTAGAAAAATAGTATCTTCATCAATGGCCAGATTCTCTCAGGAGTTGAAAGATGCAGTTCAGATTTCTCTTTCAAAAGCATATAAAAGCTAAAACCCCATTACCTTTCAAACGTCAGAAAGTATTCGGAAAGGGGCCAATTGTTCTGGTTTTTAAGTGAAAACTGGGGTACTTGTGATAGTACATATGGATCATTTAAAGAAACTCATGTTTTCAAAACTTACCAATATTGTACAGACCTACCTAATTAATATTCAATGACTATAATACTAATTGGGATAAAGCAACTAGTACAGCCTTGCCACATCTCTACAGCTTCCATGTTCTAACTAGTTAATACTAGCTAGCATTTGGCAGTATTTGGTTAACCCCACTTGGTGGTTGGTAGCTGTAGATCTGGGAGAAATAGCAATAAAAAACCACTTATAGCCTGACAAGGCAGATTTGTTGTTTGCTGCTTCCACTTTCACTGAAAGATGATTAAGGTACCTAAACTATACCCTGCATGTACAGAAAATCTGACGTTTAGAATGAACGAGGAAAGTTGTGTCTGAATTAAATACTTGTGGTGGAGTTTAGGTATATTACAACTTCTATTAAAGCAATGAGTTCGTTGTCACTGATAACAAGTAAGCTTTTATTAGCTTTTATTCAAAGACTTTTGTGAGGCTTTGTGCTGTTTCTTCTCACGTATGTACACTATTTAATGTAAGAAATTGAGACAGATTTGATATTGTCAAACCCATACAAGGATTATAGGGACATTCATAACCTAACAATTATTTTGTAGCTGGGTCTCATTTATCACTTTTAGTTGTGCGAGCTTGAGCCCTAACCATCCATAGCAGATAATGCTTCCATGCAGAATAATTCATTAACCTTTCTATCTTTGCTAAATAAATAGACCACTTTTTCTTCTTTGAACACTTCTATAGGTTTATATTTATCATCTGTCCTCTGCATATGCTGAATTTTGACAGATCACAAAAATCCCCATGAGGGATTTCATCCATCTTATTAGCTTTGCATTTTGTGAAGTTTTCTATCTAGCAGACCTCAGAGGACAGCTTTAGAAATAAAGCAGTTAGAACTAGAGATTTAGTTTGGTAGCAGTAAGGTAAAGGAGGTGAGAGCTTAATCTATCTTAATAACGCACTTGCTGTGATAGCCTTCTGAGAACAGATAGACCACCTAAGAGAAACTGGCAGTGGTGGAAAGACCCCACCCTGTTAGTTTGGATGATGTCATTCAAAGTGACGCCCATAGGTGGGAGACCAGGCAAATCACTTCACTGACAGAGCAGCTGCGAGTTTTGTTTCTCTTTGCAACATCCACGGCAGTGTGAATGACAACCAGGCATAATATCGAGTGGCATCCCTGGGAGAATACTAGCACCAACTATCCTCCATCAGTTGAATTCACTGACTGTAAGTGACTCCACAAAGTTCAGTGAAGGAGGGTGTCCACTTTATATCCATTTACAGATGTATGAAGGAATCTAGTTAAAACACTTCATTAAAATTCATTAATTGATGATAGTATTTAACACACATACCTACAAAATACCTACAAAATGGCAAGTATAAAATAAATATTTTGTATTGATCTTAACAGCATATCAAAATTCTGAAGTAAGCAAATAATTTTTGCACCTTGGGAACAAATTCACTCATTAAACAAGAAACACTCCACCTTTCCTTGTTCTAACTTTTTCAGGTCTTAAAATTCATTCATTTATAGTGGGCCGCTCCAGATGCTCTGCTACATTGTACTTGCTGTGACCATTTGTATCTCTGTAATATAGGTGCAATTTTTGTGTACACCGGGTACATTTGTACTCTTGTGATCTGGCAGTCTATTAGGCTCTCTTGGCACACACACTCTCTTGGATAAAATGATAATTCTATGGCCAAAAGCATGGAAAAGAGACTTTAAAGCATAAACAAAATATTGTAATATTAGTCTTACTGATGCAGGTACTTAGACCTTTGACTCCTACACATATTACACAATTAAGGACTAGTCTCTTATAGCAAGACATGAATGATGTAGAGTAGTGCCTTGGGGTAAGATGAACTTTTGAAAGTTAGTGAAATGTACATGTCACCCAAATCAGTTCATCATTCCAAAAAAGACTACAGAGAAAAAAAAAACAAACACCCAACCTGTAGAAACTCAGAATGTGTGAACACAGCTTTAAGGGACTCCTAGGAATAACATGATTGTTTATTAAATGTATAGAACGCCATGCCATGCTTTGCCCCCACCTTCCTTCAGTGGATATCTGCTTGTAGTACAATGTCTTTACCTGTCACCCACCAAGGCAGCAGATTCCTCTTCTTTTCCAGTTAGTTTTAGACACACCACCAAAAAAACCCCCAAGAATTTCTCCCATAGAATTCGGAATTCATCTCAGTCCTAACATGGTAAAATTGAACTTACTTTCTTCCCAAGTGAATCATTCTTTCTTCTTCTAGCAATTCTTCTGCTCACCAAGCTCTGAACTACATCTCAAAACCTTCACCTCCTCTTCTTCCTTCTATATAACCTTACCTCTTCTAGTTATTAAGAAATCCTGCAAAACTCATTTTCTCCAAAAACATCCATTACTCCATTAGCATTGAAAAAACTTGTCATAGCTTATCTCAACAGCTTGATCTACATCTTTTTTGATCTGAGAGCAGGAATTGTATTCAGCTTGCTTGTAAAAGACCTAGACGTTGTGTAAGCTGTTTGACTTTTGACTGTTGTGAAGAAGTGATGTTACCTTCACTTTCTTTTGTAAGTCATTCTCCAGTTAGACAATATCTTTCATGGCTTTGGATTCTTAACAGGTTCCATTTAGTTTAGGCAATTTCCTCATCCAAGAATAAAAGCAGAGGCCTGACACTAGCATTTGACCACATAAAATACATCACCTTTCTGTGATGTGATTTTTAAAAAAGATATACACTTTGTGACAGCCCTTTGTCAGAAATGAATGCTTGCAATGAAGGAGTATTATGACTGGCTAGGAAATACAGTTGTGCAAATTTCTCTTTTGTTGTGGAAACAGAACTACTGTCTATAAAACATTTGGGTCCAGTTAAGGTATACGCACTGCTATATCGATGCAATTGCCTACCTTTAGGTAGATGTGGAAATGGATTATAAACAGTTGACAGGTAAGAATATGCCAACCTGAATCATGTTTGACTGTACCCATATGCAAGCCTCCAGTGTTACAATTTGAGGATTTTATAAACAAAAACTGTAGGTACAAGTGGCTAATTTTTAAGTACTTTGCTCAATTACCACTTGTTATTATTCTTCTTTTTTGGGGGGAGGGACAGGGGGAGGAGGCTTATGGCAGGAGTTCTCATGCAGATATAGACGTATGCTTGAGCTGATATCTCCAAAAGGCCAAGCTTTCTAATATTCATAGCATCATGATAATACTGTTAAAAGTTTATTAATGCTGTTAAAACAAGTTAATTGAAGATGCATGGTTTTTTAAAGATATGTATGGAATGTTTGGGAAGGTTGGTTTTAATCATAAATGACTGAGTTTAGTTTTGTTTTTTGAGTTTGGTTTTGTTTTTTCACGTAGTGTTCCACTTCTAAGAACGCATCCTTCGAAGATGATTTCTTCTGAGAAGTTAGGCTAGCTGTTTAGTTCATATTTTTCTTGCACCTGTTATAGTGCCTGCCTGGAGCAGGCTTTCCCATGAGTTGGGTCCAAAAAACCACAAAAGATTCTGATGCTCAGATCCAGCCAAAACCCCATAAAATAAACTTAATTTATAAACCTTTATGGAATGTCTCTGTTAACATAGGCAACTCATCGCCACTGCAGGAGTCAATAATAAAGCAGTCTTCCTGAGCTCCTGCTCTGATTAAATGACGTTTTAAAAAATCTTAAACTGGAATAAGCTCTTATTACGAAGTGAGTAAAGGGCACTATTATTTTTCTTTACTTTGGTAACAAGCATATGTTCTTACATTGTCAGCTGTTACTCCTGACAATGACAACAGATTAAAAACCCAGACTTTTGCAAGATACGGCAAAATTAGAGCACACCATAAATGTTAATAGCATTATTCATTTCAGATCTGGAATGTGACAAAATGACTCATGCTGGAGAATAGATTTCCTGGATCACAATGTGAGGTAGAAAATGAAATTAGAGATGGTTAACAGAAAGCGTTTCAGCTCAGCATTCCACACCCACTCCTGAAACCTTTCTCCAAAATTTGTCCCTCTCCTGAGATTTGAAAGAACTTGTATAATTTTTTCAAATTGTCTCTCATTTTCTCAGCTCCTCATTTTTACCTGATGATGAAGGTCTGATTTACTCGTTCCGTTTCTCATGATAGGAATTTTAGACTGAATGGAAACAAGAGCAACAGAAATCTGTCCTAAAGGTTTGCTTTTGTGGAATTTCCTTCCCATTTTTTGACTCATTAAGATCTTAGCTTGGGAAATGCTGCTCTGAACAGAAGCAATATGAATGCTAAACAGGCACAAAGTAAGTGTGTTCTGGCACGGAAATAGATTGATCATCTCTATTTGAATCTGCTAGTGTCATCATTTAACGGACTAAATTACACCCTTATTTTGTTACATGTCAATATATACTTCTATTTATACTGATAACAGAATAAAATAGAACTATATATTTATATAAATGAGTAACAAACAGAATGAAAATTTTAATATTATCAGTGTGGTTTTTTACTGTTGTCACCATAGGAATCTTTTAACAATAAATTTTTTCATTCCAATTTAACATTTAAGGACATTTTGAAACATAAAATTTCTCCATGGAATGAAAAATTTGAGCTTTACTCTTTCTTACTGGTAACTCATTATTTTTATGAATATGAAAAATGCTTCACTGAAGTCTGTTCACATGACAAAGTTTAGCTTTCGTGTTTATTTTCTTTTTATCACTGTCGCTATACAAGTATCTTAAGATATGTTAATATTAAAAAACAGATAGCATGACCTTGGTTAAACTTTTCACTTCCAAAGGGTCATTCTCTCACCACACATGAAGCATAGAAAATCCCTTTGAAGTATTTTTAGGAGAAGGTTTGGCCACAGAGTTAATTATAGAAAAATGCATTGTTATAAGAGGGTTTTATAACTAATCTCGAAAGACTGAATCATTACTTTATTAATAGGGCATGTTTCTCTATAAAGGCATAGAAAGAAAATTTTCCAAGGTAAGCAACTGTATCTTTCTCATAAGACACAGGCAACTATAAAGGATATAGCAGATGAGAGTAAGTACTATACCAGACATACAGGATAATAAACACAATATCAAGATCAGTTTGGCACTGAAAACCTTTAGGGGAGCTTTTCCTGAACAAATACAGCAGACAACCAAAATGAGGTCTCTCCAAGAGGTAAAAAAGCAGCATTCAATGAATCAGACTGACCTATTATTGAGAAGTAGAAACAGTGTCCATATTCTTAGTGCATATACAAGTAGGAGGCATGGCTGGATTTTTTCCAGAAATGTTTTAAAGGTTGGCCCAGTGCCTTATGAGACAAAAAGGATGTAATACAATGAGGCAGAATTCAAAATTTGTATATTTCTTGGTTTTTATGAGATATATGTTTAAATGTCTAGTGTCTCTCAAAAATTTATGGAGGTAATTCTGGGTTACCCTGAAATATTGGAATTCCCACAAAATGGCTACTACTGTTCCTTGACTCAGGCCATGACACACTCACCTCACAATAGCCTGTGATGTCCACTGGTAACTTTATAGAAAAGAACTTCCAGTACCATCTGCTTGATTCTGTCAGTGTTGACTTCGAATGGACTCAGAATGGCAGATCCCAATATGGACAAGTACCTTACATCAGCGCAGCGCAAAAGTTATGTATGCTGTAGCAGTTTTTCATGCCACTACTACAAAGCAGTGAAGTTGAAAATTTTAAAAACCTTCTGATAAGCAATGTGTCATAGATGAATGTATGTGCTCCTGTAAAAGGCAGTGGGAAGGATTTTAAATTTTGAGAAACAGTAGTCATTTCTACCTGTTCAGCAAAGAAAGAGAAAATGCATTCTGTAACAACTAATCTCTGATTTATTCAAATAGGATTCTTTTGAAGGGTGTCAACTTAATTGCTTAGGTAAAAGAAAGATACTTTGGGTTTATTAATATGAAGGTCCTTTAATATTAAAGTTTGCCAACACGAGGAGCTGAAGGAAGTGATATGGGCATACAGACATATATGATATTATATATATAAAAGAAGAATGACACCTCAGACTGTAGCATTTTTTCCACTGAATAAAACTTTGTTAACTTGGGTTAGCATATGACTCATGCAGTGTCAAGGATAGATAAGAAAGTAGAGCTTATAGAAAATAAAGAGAAGGATAAAGCAAAAGAATATATCCATAGTCACAGTTCATCATACTTAGACACAGTTTTAAATCTTATTTTTATTGATTGAGACAGGATTTAAGACCATTGCTGTTTTCTTTTTTTAATCAAATTTGGGATTAGCTCAGTGATAATCAGACTTGGTACAGTGGTATGCTATATAATAGTGTGTCTGTGGTTACCATTAAAATCCCACCATTAACAGTTGTGTATCACTGTCTGTCAGCATTATATATTAAGAGTGGGAATCACCTTACTTTTGCTGTTTGAAATTTAGGTGTCTAGATTAGTCAATCATTCAGGCTCCTTCTGTAATCAATAAGAACTTTCAGAGGGTGATTCATCCCGTACTAATATAGGGGTGGATGAATCATCCCCTGAAGACGCCTCTCTCCCTCCTAAGAGCTATACTTTTCCTACCAAGAGAAAAAAACCAACCACGTGGACTCTGTTTCCAATTCTAACTAATAAATGCAGCTGAAATTTCAAACATCAGTTACTGCAAGAAACTGCCGCACACAATCTATACACTGAAAAGTATTCTTGTGAGTTAGCTGACAAATAATATCAAAAGACAAAGGCATTGGGGAGGATTCTTGGCAGTTCGTTAACCAGTTGCAAATAGAAGAATATTTGTTCAGCCATACACGAAACTATAGTGCTATATCATTTTAAAAAATAACTATTATCGATCGCTGCATAAAATAATGCTGCAGCTTGTGCTTTCTTAGCTCTGTGACAGCAGTTTTAATTGGGGTTTGGAGGGGATAGTGGCTGCTTGCCAGTGCTATATGCAATCATCCAGCTGTTCAGACAGTTAAAGACCTTAAGATGTAATAGCAAAGGAGCTGGCAGACACTCAGTCTGCCTGCTAGAGACCAGTGAGTGTCCTACCAAGCTATTTAAGACCTTATTTAATAAGGTAGTCATTACCAGTCAGAGAAAAAAGGAAGAGGCACTGTGTAATTGATTAGTTGGAAACGCACAAGTTTATACAGATGAAGGTGCTCCACTATGCATACCGTTGCCTTCATCTAACAACACCTTTTACTTTTTAATGTGATTAAACTATTAAAAAGCCTGAAACTATAAATAACTATCTGATATTGATAGCACAGGATACTGTCAGCTGAATTTAATATTAAGAGGCAATTATTGCATAAGCCATCAGTGGACTATCAAGCTTCCAGATTGGAAGTCTTTGCCCTTCACACATGGAATTTGGTACTCTGGCTCCTGACGAACTGTTCTTCCATCGAAATGGTAACCTAAAAGATCATTTTGTTGGAAAAAGAAACCATTTAATGAATGTGTTATAAAGAAGTTATATACAGTTATATCAAGACTAGGAAAAAACCCATCAAAATAATACCAAATTATAACTGTATTTGTTCCCATCTCTGCAACTCATCTACAATGGAATAAACTACGTTCATCTTTAAACAGAAGAAAAACTAGCTCAGAAATATTCTCATAGGGGAACAGGGTGGGCTTTTTTATTATCTATTGATCACATTTTGACCTCAGTTGCTCACTGGCACTATCATGAATTTCAGTAGGCTACATCAGTACAAAGAAAGGTTGAACTGTACCTTGTATTGGTCTGTGAATAATGACATATAACTATCACTGTAGAAAGATCTTATTTTACTTAGCTTTTTTTAAATATACTGAAAGAGAAGTAATAGGTTTGCTTTTGTAAGGTCAGCAAGAAACAGAGTGACCACAATTTCAGTAGTCAATCACACATCAAATCATATAAAAGAACTATTTTAAACTAGTTTATGTTCATTTATACATTTTAGATTTATTAAGTAGCTTTTTAATACTTTGTATTAGGCTCATACCTAAGACCTTATGAACAGTTACGAGTTTGCTGTACTATAAGAAAATGTGGAACAATTAATAACAGAGTATATCAAGACATTTAATCTCTGAGGTCTTTATCTTGTCATACCATCCACCACAGGTAGGACTTCTTTCAGAGCACCAGTAATTTCAGCTCTGGTTTATTTGAACATTACAGGTCAGTTGCAGAGGAAGTGATTACCACTTTGGGCCTTTTTTCTGGCAGCAAGCACACTGAACCCCACATTCTGATGAGCTGTCTGTGTTTACATCCTACATAAAAAGGAAATCAGCTAAAATCATATGATAAAAATAAAAATGAAGATAGTTTAAAATACAATATAATTGAGTTAATACGCCATTTAGCTTAGTAGTTGTTTCCTGACTTACTGATAGAAAAGCTTTGAAAAACCTTATCCCTTCTCAGGTGGGAGTTTGACCCAGGAAGCAATTATGAGAGAAATTTTAGCAATTTGACAGCACCACCTCCACTTTAGCTGAGTTACTAATTGGTACTAATCACCTATGCCTTTTTGAGCAATAACACAAATAATTCAGTAGCATTCTCAATCTGCAAGCACATCATTATGCTGGGGTCCCTGCTTCCTTGTGTTAACTCATTAGTAAGTAGGCTGTAAGGTCACACAATGGTAACATCATCCATCTTGTTTGCAAATAGTCAAACAGCCTGTCAGTGCACAACAAATAACAAACAAATCATAATAACAACCCTTATCAGCCCCAAGAGGTATATGTAAGGAAACTTCTGTGACTTTTCTCTTATACAGTTTGCATCCCACGAAAATGGAAATCCATATGAGAGCAAGGGTGTGTGATTTGATGGGGATCTCAGAGCATTAAATCTCTTTTTTCTCCATTTCAAATTATTCTAATATTATCTGGAAGAAATCATATGGTTAAGGCATAAAGTATTTTTTTGAATAGGTCCCATGTGGTGAAGGTCGTTATAAACAACTATACCTTTAAATGGCCTCAACAATACAGTTCCAGAATAGCATCAATTATAGAATAAATGCTGGGCCTGAGATGCCCAGGGGGGGTCACTGGGGGAGGTCCCTGTTCCACTGCCAAGATGCATTTAAGAGTGCCCCAAATCTCATGTGGACTACGAGGTCACGTATGAATGCAGATCCTAGAGTCCAGGATGGTAACTACTAATTTAGTAGGGAAAAAAAATAAACTCAAATAAACAAACAACACCCCCGCTTGTTTCAGAAAACTACAGAATTTATTTTTCTTGTACAGTTTTGATCATGCTTTACACTGTGGAATCATCTAGACTGGTATCATTTACCAGAAACTTTAAGACAAAAGCTTAAATTAAGTCTTAAATACTGGTGCTCTTTAAATCAAGACAACAATGGAAATATGTGGATTTGTTGTGTAAGCATACCAGTATACTCTTTCCTTCCCTTTGGTAAGAAGTGCGGCATGGTTCAACTTTTGATATGCAGATGCTGTCATGCTACAGCTGAAAAAAATAATGATTTTGTGAATATGAAATCCTGTTTTTTTATATTTCTTGATCAAAAAATAACTCTTCATTTCAGCAACCAGAGAATTTATTACCTAATCCAAAATACACTAAATGGCATTGTTTGTTTATTTTTTAAAGCAACCAAAGAAGGAAGAATTTACTGATGTATCAAAAGAGAGAAATGCACAGCAATTATACTCTTCCTCAGGGTTCTGCAGTAAAGGGTAAAGCGGAATCTGTCTTGAAAGCAGTGTTATATTAATACACTAAGATTTCAGAATAATATTTGTAAGATTCACATCGTGCTCTGTTAGGACCATAAAGACATGGGTGGCCAATCTCTTCAGAGTAGAAGAGGGGGACGTTAAGAGAGGTCATTTGTTATTTGGGAGAAAAGCTGATAAGAAATCATTATCAGAACTTTTTGTTGACATAAAATTACAATATTATTGTTCAGAAAGGGAGGACAGAACTACAGCTGTATTTGAGAGAAAGATTGAACAAATCCAGCTGCAGGAAGTGCAGCAAAATTTATTCTGGACTGAGAAGGAGGAAGCTCTTCCATGGAGCAGGAGCTTGCTAGTGATGGCAATCTGCATAGGAGCTTATTCCTTTCTGCTTGGTCTCACCTGGGAGCCTGACTCCCCCTCTGAGGAAACAGCAAGGCTTAGAATTTAGTCCATGGGTATCTCCTACCATAACTCCACTCTGCCAAATCCTGAGCATGGACTGGCTCTCTCCATCTGGTTCACTTGGACTTGGTTTCTTTGCAAGTTTTACCTGTTGCTCCAGGGTACCAATCTGAGAGCAGGCAGAGCCCAGTAGGACTAAGGAGTCAAGTAAGTCTTCCACAAAGCGTATGAATTCATAGGTGTAAGTCTAGAACTACAGAGGGTGTTTTCTTCCTTCTTTTCTCCCTTCTTTCCTTCTCTTCAACAATTTTTTGTTACCGTATTCTTTTGTTTATGAAGCGAAAGAGGGTGTTGTGGCCAAATCTTAGTTTTGCTATTGAAACATTACCTCTTCTCTATTTTTTTTCAGTATTTATTCTCTGGCACTGGAGTAGTTACATAGTAACTACAGAATCATCGTAGTTACAGGATCACTTCAAGACAACCCTTTTAGTTTTATGGGACTAGAGAACGATTTCCCATTTACTGAAATGTAGACCTAACTTCTTCAAACGAAGCAGTTCTGAGACTGATCCTCATGTTTTTATCTGCAGCAGTCCTGCTCCTTCAAAGCAAATGTCTTTTTTGAGCAGAAATCGCCAATCAGGACCAATTGTCTTTTAGTTCCACAACAGCGACAAATGGTTTTTGGAATCTATGACTCATTTTACCCCAACCCAGTCAGGATTTTTCCAAGCTGTGAAATTGGTAGGATAAACCCAGCTGTGTCAAATCGTACCCATCTGTTTGAAAATATGTAAAAAAAGTTATCTGGACACAACATACCAGAAGCTTTAAGCCAACAAATAAATAAATAAATCTGAGCTCCTTTGACCAAAAGTTTTCGCATATTGAAAGGAAAAATAATACTGATTACATCTATGACTGATGTCCATTCTATAAAGAGAACCAGAAGCAGCACAGAAGAGCATCAGTACACATTTACTTTTCTTCTACTTTATGTATTAGGTACAACTGGCTTGTTTAACACTTTTATTAACACATTATATAGAACATAAACTACAGTAGAGCATCTTCTGTGACTCCAGAGGAAATATCTACAGAGCAATGCTTGAAGTGCAACACAGGGAGAATTTATACACCAAGGTCCGTGACAGCAATCTGCAGGAATTGCTTGGGTAGCAGAGGGCCAAGAGCTCTTCAGTTTTCAGCTGTAAAATTTATTAAGTGCCTGAAATTCTGCTCTGAGCATTTCTAGAGAGGTTAGCTGTGCAAGAAGTACTAGGAACTCTCCCTTGCCTAAGCTTGTAGAGACTACAAAACTCGGGATTCCTGCAGACTGCTTGCATCCTGCTGTCTACGACGCAATCTATGCAGGATGTTCACAATGACACAGACATTGTTCAGAGGCCCGATGTAATCGTGGTGATGTAGCAAGACTCACGGGGACTCATTTGCAGCTGACAAAAGAAACACGATTAATATTTCTACTTCCCTACTTTTGAAGTAAAATACTAATCCTTAATTTCTAATGCCAAATCATTGTCTCACATTCATCCGACTTCTTCAGATGGTAATATGCAGTGTTTGTTAAATAATACTTAAACTAAAATACTTCTTTCTGTTGTGTAAACAATAATATCTCTTTCCAATTTACATACTTCCATTTAATTTTGTTATTAATACTGTGCACTTGTTACCATCCCAAATGAATGAAATCTTTATATAACGAGAATGGTATGAAGATGATCCAGTGCTGTAGGCTGTTAATATTCAGTTCCAAATTAATAGGACTATTAGCAATTTGATGAGCTGACCTGCTGGTGTGAGTTGCGCTTGCCTAGGTGGTCCCCTCGAGCACTAGTTTTCTGAGTGGCAGTGGGCAATCTCATACCTCTTTTGTCGAAGGTCTGATTAATAAGAGCACCTACTATAATAACCTTTAAGATAATGAATAGACTGTCCTAGCTCCCAGCCCTGTCCTTATGTGATCAATCAGCCATGAATGGCAAAAAAGTTACTTGGAGATGAGAATAAATGAACACATTCTAGCAGGTAATTAAAGAGGATGCTTTGGTATTCCGCTAATCCTCTTTAACCCCTCCTGTTTTCCTTGCTTTCCAGCTACAGAATTACTGGAGCTTATTTATACAAGACAAGGAAGCACTAATTTATGGTGGGGTGTGTGTTCATCAGTAAGTGTACAAGCATGAAGACTGCCGAAGCACAAGGCATAGCCATCAGGAATTTATACCAAAACATGCTCTGTAAGTGCCCTCTTCACTGTGTTCACTTGCAATGAGTGTTCAGAAGTTATTTCAGAAGTCATGAAACATATTTAAAGCTCATTATATGTATGGACCAATTTTGGGTGATAACTATTTGTGAAACAAAAGAATTTCTCAAATCTTGGACATTTTTTTAGCTATCCTTTTTAATCTGGGGCAACCCCAAGTGAATCCTGAATTTTTTTTTTTAATTACCATAAAAAGACTCTTTAAAATAGGCTCAGATATGGGGGCAGCATAGCCTTACAATCAAGACATTAAGACAGGGATTTGAGAGACAGATCCTGTCCCCAGTGAGGGGGTGTGCATCAGCTCAGGCTCAAGACATGCTAAACAGTTATGGGACTTTCATATCAAAGCTGGCTTGTGCTAAACCACCACAGAAGGGACAAGGTATTTATGCATCTGGTCCTGCTGTTGGTACTTTATTAAACCTAACCCTTCATCTCTCAATGCTTCTCCCCCCCCCCCTTTTCTTTTTATAATAGGGACTGTACTTACTTCTTTTGAGAAGTATCATGAGAGCTCCTGGTGAAAGAACCTGTGTAAAAGCTGAGTGAAGCAGAACCAGTTCTTTGCATTTTTGTTCTCTGAAGAGAACATGACAGAAACTTCATGGGAAATGTTGTGGAGGATTTCTCTCATAGGATAAAAGCAGGAAAAGCTAACAAAGTAATGAGTTGTCAGAGTTCTAAGGGCTCTTGAACATTTAAAAATAGCATGCTACTAACAGAGCTTTCTCAGCTTTCTCTTAAAATGGCCTGGGTACCAAAGGAAAAGACAAAAATTACTACATTAAATTTTTGAAAAGGGTTGCATGGTGATCTGGGGACTACTGATCACACAAATTAGTAGAATATGTAATGTAGAAGACAGACAGTAAGTACATGGATAAATATGGTATTGCTGAGAAAAATCAATGTGAATTTTACAGAGAGAAGTTTGGTCTTGCTTATCCTTTAAAGAATCAATAATCAGTTGCTATTGTATACTTGTATTTCCAAAAGCTTTCAACAGCCCATCAAAGAAATCCAATCATTGTTTCTTTCTAAGACTCTTTCATGAGTAAATAAACACTAAAAATAGGAAAGAAAGGGTAGGAATAAATAGTCAGCTTTGTCAATACAGTAAATCACTCTTGAAGTCTCATAAAGATTCACACTAGGCTATGTATTTTTACATACATACATAAATTATCTGGAGAAAGACCACAGAGTGAAATGGCAAAGTTTGTTGGTAGTACTGAAGGCATACAGGGCTGCAAAAGTTGTTGATACAATTGTCAATAAACTCTCGATACTGAGTCACTGGGTGTGTTCAAACTCAGTAGTATAGATGACTAAGTGTGGAAAAAGTCAGAAAGGAAGATAGCCATGCAAAAGGTAATTTTACATTTGCAGTGAGGTGTTCTAAACTATCCATTATCCCTGAGGAAACAGATTTCAGCAGTCTCTTAACTGGACAGGTGAAAATGTTAGTTCAGGAGTCAAAAGAGAATGGGATGTTCAGGAATTCTTGGGAAAAAAATAGAGAACAAAGCTGAAAAGCATAATGGCGCTTCATGCACATGGGTCTTGAGTATTATTGGCAATCCTGTCTCACTGCCTCTGCAAGGACATAACCAAAAACACACAGAGAAGAGCATCCGTGATGAAAAAAATTACATAATAACTCCCAGAGAAAGGATTAGAGAGACAAGGGCTCTTCAGCCCAGAGAAGAGACACTGTAGGGAGCTTTTGACAGAACTATAAAGTCACAAGTGAAACTGAGCAGGTAGAGAGGGAACTGATTGCTGTTTCTCATAATTCAAGAACTAAGAGAACTCAGATGGAAAGTTGCAGATCAGATAAACCAATGAGGATGCACAGACAAAGCAAAGATGTTCATGGTCACATAAAGATGTAGCTTCAAACTGAGATTAGACAGATTGCTGGATGATAAAGTCATCATAAAAGCATTAAAAACATAATCTAAACTCTAGTTTTGAATGTTGACAAGCCAGTGATTGTTGGACTGGTATGATGAGGAAGATTGCTGTGTGTTTGCCTCATTTCTTGGAGTCCAACCTAGAAATTGATTACTGGTCATTGCTGGAGACGTGCTGCTGGAAGATGCTGCTGGAGGATGCTGAAAAGTTGTATAAAGTTCTGAACCCCTAAGAGCATTCTTATGTTCTTCATATTGCTATTAATTTTTGACTTGCAAGAAGCTGAGGTCAAGCTCTCTGTCCTTTTTTCAGGTTAGCAATGTCACTCTGTAGCTGTCTGATGTGCAAAGGTAAGTTCTGAGCCCTAAAGCAAGTGCAAGAATGTGCTGTTTATTCCCAGTAATGATACTGAGTGCTCTTCATTTAAAGCTACAAGATAAATGTCACCAGAAAAGACCTGTAATTGCTCCCTCAAAAGTTTGTTTTTAAAATCCACTACAGTATTAAACATGCTACTGTTTATTCCAGTGCAGATGGTATTTTCTAAACTGGAAATGAAATCCTACAAGTTATATTTGAACAAATTGAGTACAAAAATGTTTACTCTTCCTGTCTCTTTCCCCCTTTCTGTTTCTAATGGATAATCCTACACAAGCTGAATTTTAAATTCGCTACAAGAATAGACACTACAGAGAAAGAATCATATGAATTTGAAGTAAATGATGTAAATGAAATGTTTTTTCAGTAGTAATGAGTTTTGCACATCTGAAATAAGCATTCCCCTCATTTTAAAATATATTGACTAGGTCACTAGGAACTTCTGCAAGTTATTTAGCATACTAGATAAGATTAAATTAAGTTTTACTGTCTGAGTTGGGCAACACAATAATTGTGGAATTACATGACTGCATTTTGCTCTCTCACATTTTTTTCTTTTAATTGGAAAAATAAAGTGCTAAAAAAACCATTCAGGAAACCAGTAAAGCACATATTTAACTGTAATACAATTTACTCATTGAGATGTGTGTTTGTTGTTACTACAGCCTTGCATGCTTTGCTGAAGCACAGCCTTAATGAATAAAGCAGAAATTCTAATGAGGTCAATCAAAAACAGGGAAGGACCTAATAAGGTGCATTTTGGTGCAGCTCTGTCTTCCCTTTCAACTCGATTGATTACAGCTGGCCAGCTGACTCCACCTGTTCTGCATTCACTGCAGGACTGGTGCAAAAATTGCACTACAAGAATAAAGGGTTACATGTAAAGTGATTTGCTTGCAGTGTACATATATATTCTGATACCCTTGTTACAGCTGTTCATGTTATGTGGCTGTGATATAAACAAAATATGTCAGAAAAGAACCTTAACTTTTCTGCCTGGTAACGTTTCCAGCTGATTCACTGAGATAGTCCAGAATGGGCAACGTGCTATGGTGCTGCTCTAGCTCTAAAGGATCTGGGTTGCAAAATGCAGGAAAAATGGCTCCCTTGGCACTGTTCCAGCGCTGGGAAAGGTGTGGGTAGTTTTAAGCCAGATCTACATGTGCAGACATATTGACTTTATCTGTGTAGAATGACTACCTTCTTGATTAATTTATGTTTAAACTGGAAAATTTATTATTGAAGTACTGTCATTTTTTTAGAAATGTTGTTTGCATTGCTCTTATTTTGATAATGAAAAAAGATACCTTGCAGCAACAATTCTCATTCTGCCACCAAGGACAGGAAACAATAAGTCTGTTCCTAATTATCTCAACTGTTGAGCAAAATGCTTCAGAATCGAGAAAAATGTGAGACTGATATGTTAAAAACATTGCCAATGCACTTCATTCCTCAAAAACTAATATTATTTTCTTTTTGCTCTTTCGTCATAATTTGGTTAAAATTATTTTCTCCTATGGAGCTGAAATAAAACATTTGTGCATGTTACGACTATATTCCTAGACTTCATATGGCAAAGCATGAACATCAGTCAGACACAAACATGCAAGTCACTTCACCCCCAGATCAGCTTCTCCCTTATGTCCAAACAGACGTGGACACTGAAAGCAGACTTGAGAGCTGAGGGCTCCGTCCTGCTCTGGCTTTGCATCACAGCCTGTGCAGCGCCATCAATGCAAGTCATTCCTGTCCAGGCAGGAGCTGCAGCCAACTCAGCATTGCAAGTTGTATGAATTGAGATGTCCAGATGAACAGCAGCTTGGAACACATTTCTGATTAAAATAACATGTCAATAATGTCAATTTTTGTTTCCACTATTCTAGAGAGCTTTGATCCTTCCTTTTACAGGGGAAAAGGGAAGGGCATATAGAAGGTATATTCAAGGCGGTGTAACTTTGAATCTCAATCCTACAAAGAATTAGGAGCCTGACTAATTTTCCTGTGTTGGGGCAGATCCTCTGTTCCTGCAAATTTACATTGGTACATTGAAGTGATTTGCCAGCTCCACCTGTGAAACACCTGTCTTTCATACTAATTCTTTTCATTTCATGGACTTTGACACTTGGATACTTGAGAGAGCTGCATCTCTAAGTTTTGCACAGAAATGTTTCATCTCCTGATCTTCACTTTTGTCTTCTTATATTCTGTTGTAGAGTATTATGTTGTTGTTTTCCTGGGGGAATGATGCTTGCTAGTTTGTTTTAATTATTGTCAAAGAAGTTGACGTTAATTGACATGTTAGATAGATGCATTTAAAAATGTTTATGTTTCCAAAAATATATCAACCTGAATGTAACAAATGTGAAGGTTTTTTTCTTTCGTTGATTGTTTCTCTGTGAGAAGCCAAGGTTGAAGGCTTAAGCTCTCATTACGAGCAAAACCGATGTTCCAGACATTGATTCTCTAAACGGCCCCTTAGATCCCTGAGGTCTCCTTGTGCAGATAGAGTCTATTTGCGAGTAATCTTGACATATTGACATGAAGACTGTAGACCCCTGTGTCCTCCTGTCTGGTGGGTCTACACCCGCCTCCCTCCCCATGGGGAGGTGTGCAGGGTGCCGAGGCTCCGGCTGCCAGGGGCAGGGGGGAAGGTGCCTAGGCCCTGCCCTGATACAGCAAAGCAAGTGGTCTGGGGGATGGCATTTGTCTCTGCCATTAGTTTGGCTGCAGATAAGCTTGTGGCCATTCGGATAAAGACAATATGAGTCATAAAATGAGCTAAGCATGAGCCTGTGAAAGCATGGAGCATGCAGAGAGAGAGAGAGAGAGATGTATGGTTTTATTTGTATTCCTTGGAAAGTGACATTCCCTTTAACTTCAAAGCTGAATTACTTGCAGGCCTATATGTGTGATATTCATTAAATTTAAAAAAATAACTGTGCAATTCCTAGGGCTCCTTGAAAAAAACACCAAACAGAAACGTCCCACGCATGTCAAGAGAACAATTTTATGAGAGAAAAATATTGTTTTGTGTAAATGGAAATGTTTTGTCAGGGGAGATTTTACAACCTCATGAGTTTCAGAACAATTATTTTTTACTTTCTCATTTGAAACTTTCTATTTTCATCCCAATAATGTCAAAATATTTCATTCTAGTATTGCTAAAATATTTCTTTTGGTATATTGTGTTGTAATGTTTTGTCACTATGAAATACATCTGAATGGTAGCTAAGAAAAACATTTTGGCAATGTCACCACAGTGCTTTCATACTAACACATTTTAAACTTTCCATTACATGAAACAGTAATAGAGTTACACTTTTAGCACAGTTCAGGATAAAACCAGTAAAATTTTAGAATTTCCCGTGAGATCTAGTAAGTATTTTAAATTGGAATTCAAATAAAACAGTAAAGTAGTGTTTGAGTGGATTTGTGGTGGGTTTTTTCCTTTCTTTCTTTGTCTCTCTCTCTTTTTTGTTTTGTCATTACTCTGGAGTGGATCTGACAAGGATCTGGTTTTTCACGTACTTCTTTTACGTACTTCCATTAATTTTATGGGAACTGATGAACTTAAATTAATGGGGATGATGGTTATTATTAGTAAGTATAAATACTCTTTTTTTCCAGCATGGTACTATTTGAGAACACTATTCTCAAATGGGTAAAGCAAATCAAACGACACAACTATTTAATACAAGTGCTGATTTCAGGGACATTCAGTGCCAGAGGTAGTAATGAGCAGAGATGTAGCAGGGAGATAGTCACCTCATGAATATGGAGTTTACTGTAAACCCTGCTCAGTGGGGTTTATACTCTTTTTCAGCCAATCTTCCCATTAGCACTCTACTCTTTTGATTAGCCCAAAAAATAGAGTTGGACTCTGCATTTGCTAATGTCGACTCCATGCATAAACACATCTGCAGAGTGAGAACCCAGCTGCCAATTTCCTTACCAGAAATACAGAAAACTGTTGTAACATAACAGCTGATAGCAAAAGGGATGTTGGATAAAGGATAAAACATTATAGAGCTGAAGGAATGGTACTAACAAGTTGAAATGAGAACTCTTGCAGTTGTTCTAAAAGTTTCATTGACTACTGGATTTAACCTATCCCCCTTGGCCCAGCTGTACTTAAATGGTGTAACTGTTAGCATTGGAAAGGGGGATGTCTTTCTATTAATGATTTCATTTTCATCAGCCTCATTCCTACGGTGAGTATTTGTTTTTGCAGCCATAGTGATGAAATACAGGAGTTGTAGCTGACAGGCTGAACTACGTAACACATAAAAGATGAACAGGACCCATGTACAGCTACATGCCCACATTACCACCCTGCCATGAACTGGGAGGGAAGTAGAACTGCNGGATGCCGCCCAGCTGACACCTGCCTGCCTGCACGCCTTAGTTACACANGCAGTGTCCGTGCCTCCATTTCACTCCNTTTATTAACAACCAAAAAGGAAAACATTTGTATATTAAAGAATAATATTGTATTAGAAAATAGATGTCAGGGACTGTTATTTCATAAGTCCTCTGCAGACTCTGCAAGGAACTAACCTGGGACAATGGTGGTCCAGTAGCAATTTTTTCCATGTAAAACAGCAAGAGGATATTCAGAGCCATTTTAATTTCCAGCTCCATCACAACTTTGTTAAGTTCCAATAACAATAAATGGCAAGAATGAAGAAAAATACCAGCATATATACATATATATACATAAACACATATAGTGAGATCATCTTACCCCTGAACATGCATGTGTTCTGTGTTTACCTCATTGCAGTGGGCCAATAAATAGGTGGAAATAAACTATTTTATTTTACTTTCTGTTTGCAAAGCAAATTGATGTCTACTTGAGGGAAGACCGGTTACACATTTCCCAAGTTGCTCATTGCTCTTTCTTTGAATGTCTGCTTACACTTGCATGTGCATCATGCATCTGGCGGCAGGCTCTGAGCCTCAAATGATTTCAGCTCAAAGCCTTCCGGTGCAACAGAGAAACTTGTTTGTGGTGCTAGCTCCAAAAAGATGATTGCATTGGACAAGCTGCTCCCCGTCCAGGCCATATCAACACCGCTTTGTCAGGTCTTTTGCAGCAACCACCCAGGTACAATGCACTCGGGATCCATCATTGGATAAACGCGCTTACAACCCACAGCAGTCCTTCTTTCCTGGCCCATTGAAATATATGGAGAAAGCAGGAGGTTTCGTGGCGAGAAGCAGCCCCTCTCTGTGCACAGCAGGACCTTTCTGACACAGTAACAGCCAGAGGAGATAGCCTGGTCCCTGCGAGACGCAGCCCTCGAGCTGTGCGGAGGCAGCTGCAGCTCCGGGGGCAGCTGGGCAGTGGGCTGCCCCTGGCCCCAGGCCTGCCACCCCGCGCCAGCGCAGCTGTTTCCCTCCGCAACACCAGGAACGTCCACGTGTGGTGGGGCACGGTTGGTCTGGACGGCGAGCCTCGCACACGCAGCGGCTCGGAGAGGGCAGGCGAAAGTCGGGTATAGGCCCCCGCGCTGGTCATACATGTCTGATTCTCTGTCCTTTAGGTCAGCCTGGGAGATGACCGTGTTTGTTAGACGTATTTCTGCTACTTTGTCTGTAACTGTATGATACCACGCATGCAGCAGCTTAACCCAAAAACCCTTTAACACGGTCCGCCATTTGCATGTTGTCAGGCTCCTGAGGACACCCCCAGCCCTGCCTGCCCCTGCCCAGACCCCCGGGGCTCCCCCTGCCCATCCACAACCCAGGACCCCCCACCAGCCCCTGCACTTGCCCCAGCGATGCCGCAGCAGGGCTGGTGCCCAACTCCTCACGGCGCTGCCCTGCCCAGCCATGGGCGCTGCCGAGCTGGGCCTGTGTCCCAGCCTCAGCCACCCACAGCCCAGGGAGGGAGGTGCCCCATGCCCAGGGCTGGGGCTGCCCCCATGCCCCCCAGTTCCCTGCTTCTGGCCAGGGCAGTGGGATGGGCCCAGGCCACCAGACCCTGCCCCGATGACCCCACAGGGAGCCCCTACGTTCCCAGCCCCAGACCCCACAGGAGACACCCTGCTCCTGCTACGCCCGGAGATGTGTAAGAATAGTCAACCAAGTATAAAATCAGGTTTGTCCTGAGGTGTTTAAGGACCACGGCCATGCTGAGTGATTCATATGCAAAGTGATTTCTGACTGTGCGCATGAAGTTTGCTGGCAGAATACATCAGTGCTTTGCAGAGATACAACTACACCTGGGTTTCTTTTAATGATTCAAATATAAGAAATCGGGTTCAATGCACTGGGCATATATATATCTTCCTCACAAACATTTGAAAGTCTGAAATACTGCCTATAGTGCTAGGAGCAGAAAAATGTATTATTGAGTTAATATATAACTTGGCCAGGCTTCCTAATATATTTTAATCATGAACAGATCTCACTAAATGCTTCCTTTTAACTCTGCAGGTAACTGAAGAATTTCACAAGAAAAGAATGACCTCTTACTGTGCTTTTTCCTTCATTTCTGTCAAGAGGAAAGATCCAAATGTGTCTTTCTAACTTCCCCAATCCCTTTTAGTCATTAGCCCTTCAATCTACATGCAATTATTTAAAACATTTTGGTGGAAATCCCTCTACTATCACAATGATTTATCAGAGCAGTTGCTTCACAGTTGACAGGTCAATCTATAGATACACTTGAGGATGACTATAATTTAAAAGTCCCTGACAAAATATCATTTAAAAATAGTTTTTTGTTGCATATATTTTGCACGGGAATTTAGTGCTTGCTGAAAATCCCTGACAGTCAGTCGGGTAAGATGAAGTCTGGCTTTCTCCATAGAGAGGTACTTGATTGCAAAAACCCCAAGTGAAGCCTTGCTCCAACACCAGTCTTAAAAGAGGCAGGTATTTAATCTCCATAGATACTTCGCGGTCCTTGGATTTGCTGGGAGAACCAACACGAGAGTCAATTAGTTCCCATTTATACTGTGGCTCAGTAACGCACAAACATGACTTGCTCAAATTGAATTGCGGCTGCACACTAATTTCACACAGACAAGTGAACAATCATGTACTGGTAATGATTATCAGCTGCTGCTGAGCTAGGCTAGATTTGTACCAGAGATCTGAAAAGTCTTTGAAAAGCCTTGCTAATTAACCTCAGGTTAAAAAAAGCCTCTAAATTCATGCACACCTGGACTGGTAACTACAATTTTAAAAACACTGGAAAAACTAGACTAGCGCAGTTGCTCTATCCCTTCTCCTTTTCAGAAGTTTAACCATTTAAGAAAATGCCNTACACGTGTTATGCTCCATTCTCAAGCTGCAGCCCATCCAGTATCTCCAAAAATTTTTACTCAGCTCCAATCTTTTTGCTTCTTTAACAACAGTTTCAGAAGTCCCTGTCATGGCTCAAGGGTGCAAGTTCATTAACATCACTCCTTAGGATGACATTTTCCTTCTTAGGCAGTATTGCTTATAAAAGGGAACTAAGTGCAATGGTACCAACAAGGACACGGTGAAGCAGAAATGCTTGATCACTGGCTTTTCTTTGCAACCCTTTGCCAATTTGTCTAGAAACCGGTACTATACTTAACACAATGCTGGGTCATTTTCATTAATGCTTGTGAATTTTCTGCTTCAAGTGTATGACACTCAGACCAAGACTTTGTATTTTCATTTGTGTTCCAATGTTTGTTATATAAATTCACTACAGAGGTCATTACAGGACTACCATTTGCATATTACTTCTATCTCTACTCCTATTCCTGAAGTTAAACTAGTGCATTCACACATATGCAAGACTAAGAAAATGGAGACTGAAACTCTTAACTAGAACTTGTGAAGGTTATTCAGATCAGAAACTCTATTTGTCAGCCACATACATTTTCATTTTCCCTTTTTCTATCTTCCCCTTGCTTTTTTGCACAATGCTCCAAGACTTCCTGCTCTGATATTTTTTTGACTGAAGAAAAAAGTTCTTCTAAGCATAAAGAACAAACCATAACCTGTGCATATAATCATGCAAACGCCACACATAGTGAACCATTCTTTAACTGTATCTCTGTAAACTGTAGCCCCAGCAGATGCTCCCAAAAAATAATGGACAAGTTTAAAACAAAATCAAATCCAGCTTGCACTAAAACCAATAAGACTTTTGTCCGAAACTTTTAGGGGAATCATGATTACTTATTACAGGAAGTGCAACATTGTTATACCAAAAAAACCACAAAACGCAATGATTTGTGTTTCAACCTACTACTACAACGCTATTGAGAAGACTGGAATCTGGGAGAAGGAAACATTCTTTGCGTTTGGTGACATCTTATTTTGAGTAATGATGAGGACTCTCTGGAAATAAAAGAATTCATACATGAACTGAATATTCCTTTGATTTGATGGGCAGTTTTGTCCAAGTGTAGGTATGTTTATACTAGATTATTTGCAATAGAAGGAGCATAAAGATTTGTTGAAGAATACTTTAAAAATGTTAAATAGACTATTTCATTGAAGTCTGCATTGTAGACACAGCAGTGTTGAATTCGGATTATTGTGACAATCTCGTTTTGTCCACAAAAGTTTCCAACAGGCTCTCCAAGTGAGAAAATATCCAATACTCCGGCTTTGGAAAAAGGTCCCTAATGGTCCCTAATTCTTATAAATTAGAAATGAGAACTACACATCTAAATATCTTTGTGGATAGGGACCTAAATATTTAAGCATTTACTGCATATGACAGCATAAGCCAAAAGATGCCTAATGATAGCTATGAAAATGTAATTAGGCACTGCTTCACAGAGAGTGCTTAAGTCTATGCATGAGGCAATGCTGATTGCCTTTGTAAATATGGTTATGAGGGCTGTAACTGATGTTATTTTGTAACTTTGTAGTAGAAGGGCTTTAATACAGGATACGTCATTGTGCAATAAATAATTCCTTTTGGCATTTATTTTTATTTAGTTTCAGTTACTTAAAGGCCTTTTTATTAAAGATTCAACATACATTTTTCTCCAGAATTAAGTACACTAAAAATCAAATCTAAAGTAAGCATTTCACAGCACTGCTTTGTATGTATAACTTTCTACTAAATCTTCAATTTTACAAGCATTGCAGCAGCAAAAATGCAGAAGAAAGGCATAGCACTATCCATCACAAGCACAGTTTCATAAGGAAGAATGACAAGATTTTGTGCAGTTTGCACCAGCATTTGTGTTCCCAGGAGGTAAGCAGGTCACCAATTTAGTAAGTACTTATCAGTAAATAAGCTTTCAGGTTTTTTACTCTATTTAGAGTGCTGACTTTCAGTATTGCTTGAATAGATTATAAAACTAATTCTACGATGAAAACCAAGCTTTTAATTAGCTGTGACAAAAACCTACATGCAGTCTTGAATAGAAGTTATGAAAGATGGAAAGAAATTACCTCTTTATTTTCAGTACCAGTAGAGCCTCATTTTCAATTTATACCATGTGCTTCTTGTTAGCTGAGGGAGTTGCCATAAATTAGTTAGATCAGATGAACTCTGTAACACAACCACAAATCGTTTTTGCTTCAAAGCAATCATTTTAGAGCATAAATTATCACAAGGAAAGCTTTTATGTATTTTTTCTTACTGATTGTTTATGCATCTTGATTTATAAAATAATTAGAAAATAAATGTGAGTATCAGAATCCAACGTAGCCAAAGAATCGGTTTTAATATGGCATGGGTCATGTACTGTGGGCAGAATAAATAACAACTTTTTTTTTCAGGGTCTTTTTTTCTAGATTGGGTTTGACTTTTACAAACAGCTTCCTTGCCTAGCTTAACCAAGCCGCAGAAAAAGTTCTGAAGTATCCCAAACGGCCTAGCAAAGCCAGAATGTGAAGTGAACCACTGGAAAAGGCATGCACAATTTTGTAGGATTTAAAAAAAAATTTGATCTAGAATGTTAAATCTTCTCCTAAATTTTTTGACCTTTTTTCACAAGGAATGAAATTACCAACCTGAAAGTCAGAACCCCTTCCCATAGAAGCTTTTGGTCATATTTTAGTATTTATTATGTTGCATATATTAATGAAAATAGTGGATAAAGGCTAATTTTGAACAAGGAAATGCTTGTTCCAACTCACAGTTGACAATAAGCAGCCACCTCAACATGAATAATAACAAGTTTGCATTTGAACATGCAACTAAAAACAATCGGTATATTTAAGTAGAATCAAAACATAGATATGCCTGTACGGATAGATACTCTGTCACGCAGAACTGCTAACCTCAGACTCTGATCATATTTTAGAGTCTATTATTAAGCCAATAGTTTGCTGAAGTGAGCTTTTAGTAATCTTCAAATATAGCATTAAAACATATTGTTCATCCTAAAATGTAGCATCTAAACGAAGGCCTCCCTAGTATTTGAATCAATCAGCCCCAGCTTTTGACAAACCACTAATCAAATAGTTTTAATAGCAGACATTACAAACACAGGATAAGATGTTTTCCATGGGTGACTACAAACCAAGTGAAACTTGCTTTCTGGAAAAAGAACGGACTAGCAAGGGTTGCTAGTTAGTGCTTAGCATCATCGATCCTGAACATACTGTCTTCATCCTTATGTAACAACCAAAGTACATGCTACATACACATATATACACACACACGTAAGTACACGCACTCATGTGCACACACACGTCTGCCCAAAGAGCAAGGTTTTCAAAGCTGCATGTCAAGCATTGGCCATCAAAACCACCAGATTTTTGTTTGTATTTTTTTCACACACAGTACGTACTTTAGTTTTGGAAATGATAGTTTCAATTAAGGTGCAAAGACTTGACATTTTTCAGAATCTACAGAGTGTGTTGAATGGAGGTTCTGCAGTGCTGCAGGAATGAACGCGATCTTCCAAGCGCTTAAAACACACGTGTACTGCTGCTCAAATCAGTGAGAAGAAATTTGGATGTATATGATTAAACAAGGTGTCCCAAACTCATCTCTTCGCTATTTGGCTGTTGTGACATGACAAAGACATTTACTGTGACATTTCAGGGCCTCAGCAGAAAAAGCTCTTCATGATTAGAATAATGGTTCTGAGAAAGAAGCTTATAGACCCTTTTTTTTCCCTGTTATTAACATTATGGAATAAATATCACAGAATATGACAGAATAGTAGGGGTTGGAAGGGACCTCTGTGGGTCATCTTGTCCAACCCCCCTGCCGAAGCAGGGTCACCTACAGCAGGCTGCACAGG
>Ga0065711_1001715_pt1 | contig 40219 bp, 35 predicted proteins | sample Hoacrofraction12_FD_59098 | JGI IMG/M metagenome (GOLD analysis project Ga0065711, IMG submission 59098) | Hoatzin crop microbial communities from Cojedes, Venezuela - Epithelial fraction 12 v2 (version 2) | ecosystem: Host-associated > Birds > Digestive system > Esophagus > Crop | place... | reverse complement strand
CCCCCCACTAAATTTCTGCATTTTCACTTTCGTTTTAGAATAACTTAGTTATTGATACACCAAGAGTAAGAAAGCAAACCAGACTCTACAGTGCAGTCAAAGAGGATGAACTGATGGAGTTTTCAGACCTGGAAAGTGATTCTGAAGAAAAGCCTAGCACAAAGCCCCGCAGACCTCAGGACAAATCACAGGGTTATGCAAGAAGTGAATGTTTCAGGGTGGAGAAGAACTTGTTGGTTTATGGGTAAGGGTATGCAGATTAAATACACTGATTGTGGCTAAAGAGCTGAAAATATGGAAATGATATATATGTAGTAAGTCACTCATCCTTCATTTGGACGTGTTCACATAATCTCTTACTATGTAGCCTTTACCTCATTAAGCTGTATACATGCCAGTGGGATTTTAAGTTGCTATATCTATAAGTTGATGATTTATGTGTTATTTAGCTTAAAGTATCTGAGTGTCTCACAGGTGTCTATGAGCTCACTAGTAAGATAGGTAGTTTTGTGATGGCGGAATATTTGTTTCTGGTTTCTGATAGTGTAAAGAATTCCTGAGTTATCAGGTTTAATCTCTCACTTCTAAGTGCTGTGGAGAGTAACAAAGTATGTTTGTAAAGCACAGTGTGGTTGTGAAATCAACAGTCAGTCTAGACGTTTTTAACATAGATTCTGGTATTTCGGCACCACTTAAATTCAGCTGTTTGATACTTCGTGGTTTCCCCCATTGGATTTACCAATTTGAATTTTATCTCTTTTCAAGCAAGTGGTTATATTTGACTGCTACCACGGTGGGCTTCAGAAGGGCCATCTTTATTTTATGAAGTTTTGCACAACAATTGCTAATAATGGCTTTCGGGATCAACATAAGAATGATTCCCCAAATCCCATGATTGTAGGAATTGGTTGAATTTTCTATTTGTAGTTTACTGGGACCGTTAGAGTTAAACATACGTACTTTTTGAATGTTTAAGTGCAGCTTTATGAGCAGTGAACTTATTGCCTGTTCTGTAAAATAAACATTCTTAACTCTTTGGTCCCGGAGGTTGTGTTCCCTGACGTAACCTGCAAATGCAAAAGGCATTAGTGCTAACACAGGAGGTCCCAGCTTGCTTGGTACCGGGAGTTAAACTGAAAGTCACAAATTAAAATAACAGTGTCCTGACTGCTGTATTGAATGTATTTTTCTTATAGCTGGGGTCGGTGGACTGACATCCTCTCACATGGGCGCTATAAACGTCAGCTAACAGAACAAGATGTAGAAACCATCTGCCGGACTATCCTGGTATATTGTCTTAATCATTACAAAGGGGATGAAAATATCAAAAGTTTCATCTGGGATCTGATCACTCCAACTGCAGATGGGCAAACTCGAGCTTTGGTTAATCATTCCGGTATGTCTACCACAATTAAATAATGATGCTAGTAAATAGGAAAGAATTGCTTCAGTCATGCTGTGTATTTAGTTTAAACTATAGCCATTCTGACATGTCGTGGGATCTTGTCAGATTTTATGAGTAAGGTGGGCTTTGACTTGGTCCATACTTAAAGGGGAAGTCTCCCTCAGACACTTCACAGGATGCAGTGCGCTTTCCCTTAAATGAGCTTTGAACAAGTGTTCTAGCATAATTTTTAAGTGGCACCTATTGCTGGAGTTAATCTTTTTCAAATTGCTGTAAATTAGAAAGCTTATTTCCTTATGGCCATTGAGATTCATGAGAGTTTTTACAAGAAATATTTATATAACACCATTTTCTGGCTAGCGCTCTGAATTTTTGAAATCTTGACACATAAATTTGCATAAAAGTTTTGGTTGATTTTGTTACTTGCAATTTTCTGTACTGAATTATGTCGCTGTTCAGTTTTTGGTGGTTGTGTTGCCCGCAAGGGAATTAATATAGCAGTGATACTTAGCCTTAAATGTATGTTTGTAATACAGTTTGGGGTGAGAGCTTTTCTATTCAGATTGTATAAGAAATACTGGGGTTTTATGTAGGTCTGTCTGCACCAGTGCCCAGAGGGAGGAAAGGCAAGAAAGTAAAAGCCCAGAGTTCACAGCCAATGCTGCAAGATGCCGACTGGCTCACAACCTGTAATCCAGATGTATTATTTCAAGAAGACAGCTATAGGAAACATCTCAAACATCACTGTAATAAGTAAGTATTAATAAATATTTCATTTAGAGGTTTTTTTGCTACATGCTTTTGAAAAGTCCACAACTTCTTTTGGATATTTTTAATAGAACACAGGGCCGTTTAATAGGATGTAAATGCCATTATTACTTTTTAATTTGGGGATAATAATCTTAACAGATATCTGCCTACTTCTGTAAGCTCTGTGTGACTGATGAATGCTTGAAACATAGTTCTGAAGAAAATTGTTTTCTACTTACTAAATAAGAATGGAATCTGATGAGGTTATTCTTTTTACCATATAAAGGAAAGACTATATCCCTACACTAAGTCTATTTCTCTTGACAGTTGGCTATCTTTAAACAAAAGCTGTTTGTTTCTTACCCTTCTTGTGGGGTCTCTCAGGCTGATGTCCTTACAGTTTTGTTCCTTATATGTTAATCTCAAATGCCCACTTCTTAGTTTCCAGAGTTTCATATAGTAGTTCACCTGTTGTGTGGGCGTATCGCTTCTCTTTGTTCTTTTTCTCCCTTCCTTTCTTGCTCTCCGCATTATACAGAATATTTCTTCTTTTCTCCTTTGTTTGAGATGAAACTTCTCACCAAGCTTTCTTACCTGAATCAGTGCCCTGATTTGATTTTTTGAAATTCTAAACATGTTACTAAACTGAAAGCCTTTGGGGATAAAGATAATTGTATTTTGATTTGGATGTTATGTTGTATTATTGTTGCATGAATGTCTCTTAAATTCTTTTAGCTTTTGTTTTATAATGTCTTAGTTATTTTTGTGTCAGCTTCCTTTGGTGATGTCCTAGTTCTCCATCTCAGTTTTGCTTACTGTTATCTTTGTTGTAGACACTGAAACTAACCCTTGTCCCAAAAATATGGTGGTCTGGGGGGGGAAGAGGCTGTTAGCTTTTTGGGTTTGAGGGATTTTGTTTAGTTTTTAAATTTATACTCTTCAGTGTATATATACCATACAGATGTAATGCAGTGTTACTGAAAGGTCGTCATTACTTTTTAAATAGACACTATGTCTTACTAATACTGTTTATTGGTAAGAAATTACTGATTTGAAAAGTACCTGTGGCCTGTCAATAGGGGGTGTGATGTGAAGGAAAAAAGGCATTTTAAGGGGTTTATTAGCTTGTTTCCAGATGATAACCAAGCTTAATTCTCAGCTGGTGAAAGCAGACACTTATAGAATTACATTAGCAAGTGCACATCCAAATAAACTGCTTTCTGATTTTTTCTAAACTGTTAACTCAGGTCTGTTATTACATTTCACTTGCTCTTAAAGTAATTACATTATTTCCTGTAACATTATTTTAATCTCCCAGGTAACATGTCCTCATTACTTGTTATATCAGTTTGCAGATCAGACTTAAATTCAATTTTAAAGTGTTGCTTTTGTAATAATGCAGTAGAACAGTTACAAGGATCGGGAAGACTGATAAATGTGCAGGAACATTTTCAGTTGCTACCTTTTTCCTTCACTTCCCAGATCCACCAGGACTAAGTGAATTGTAGAAGGAACATGTTTAGCCCAGGTAAAATCAAACAGAGGTGGAAGCCAATTAATAATCTGAGTCATTTCCTTCAAAAGGTAGCAGTAGCAGTTGGCTTTGTAAGAACTGGTGTCCTGTCCTTATGTAACATGTATGCTGCTTCAATGCATAGGACTCCTGAAAGGTGCAGAGCGCCTCTGCTTTTTGGTTGATGTTGGTTTTTTTTCCTGCTCCTGTTCTTCAGCTTGATGTAACAGCTGTTATTGCTTAATACTAAGATGATGGAGACCCTCAACAGCTTATTTACATAGCCACACAGGGAGCAGGGACACCTTACTGGTCCCAGTTACCATGCATACAAAAAGAAGCATGTCTGACATGTTTTGAATTGTAGACATGACCTTCATTCAAATTCCTCCTCTTCCGAGGTTTGCTTGAATAACACATGTAAACCCGGGTGTTGCTCCGGTTGCATCAGATCTCTGATGAGGAGCTCTCAAAAGTGGTGGTGGTCTAAATTTTTCATGCAAGTGGGTGATCAGATTACTGCCTCCCAGGTCACCCTTGCTGTTCAGGAGCAGCAGCAAGTCAACAGTTGCCCTGAAGGATTTGGGTACAGTGAGGGCAGGCAGGGTAATCTCCATTTTAGCTGGTACTGGTTTTACTTTGTGAACTAGGCAGCAGGGGGTGCCCTGAATTGGGTAAACATCAGAGAGCAGGATTATTTTCAGGTAGATACTTTTTCTACAGAGATGACCTCTTTTCTAATCTCCTTGAAAAGCCAGAGTCTGCCTTTCTCTCTCCTGCTAGCTTCAAGTGTGACCACAACACCTGGCAACGCTTCCAAAAATGACTGTAGTATTGCAGAGATGGGGAAAAACAAACATGGGCAATGAAGATTTTTCACTTCCTTGTAGCAGTTAGGTTGTGCATACAGGTAAAATTAAATAGCAATTTCAACTCTAAAGAGTAAAAATAGTTAATATCTCCCAAGGGAAATGGGGGATTATTTCCCCCCCCCTCCCCCCCATTCTCGGAAGCAAAAAGTTGTATAATCTGAAAAACCTGACATTCCATATTGAGGGTTTATTGTAAGGTAGTAAAACCAGATTTTATATCTCGTTTATTCCTACAACTTCTGATGTGCTTCCAAAAATGGTATTAAGGCAGCAGCTGAGGAAATTTTATGAGATAATGAAGCAGAACAGTTACTGAAAGCCATCTGCTCAGTTGTTTACAAACTTGCTTCAATACTTCAGAGGCAGTGGTAGAGTACGTGTCTAAACTTCACAAGCTGCACTAGGTAGAACTAAATGAAATGCGCCGGGGCCGGGCTGAGCTGGGTCCCTCTCTGTGCAGTGTAAGCGGTTGCCAGGCAGGCCTGTTGGAAGCCAGCAGAAAGCACCACACAGAGGTGATTATGTGCCACCATCTGTCACGCTTCAAGCCTACCATACAGCATGGCTAATCAGCCTTGGCAGGATGATGGATGAACAGCAGCAGCTGCCAAAAGCCACTGTTGGCAAACAGTCCTGAAGTTAAGAACTTTTTCCCCCCTCTGCCTTCCTCTCCAGGGTCCTGCTGCGTGTCCGCATGCTCTACTATCTACGACAAGAAGTTATAGGGGACCAAGCAGACAAGATCTTAGAGGGTGCTGACTCAAGGTTAGTGCAAGTGCAGGTTTATTTTTTGCTTTATGACACTGGCTTTTATAAAGTACACGTACTATAATAATGCAGCGTTTAATAGTTGTCACACTTTATCTCTTAAATGCCTATTCTCAAGCAGCCTTATTATTTTATCAAGCGCCGTGGGTAATTTTCTTGGGGGAGGGAACAATGTGGGAAATGGCAGAAGCGGATTTTCAGTTCTGCTAATATTGAAGGATTATTCTATCTCTTAAAAAAAAAAGTATACTAAGACCTTAAATGAATCATATTTGGATAACCATTGTTGTTCCACTCCCAAAACAGGCTAATGTTAGGTTTTTTTGTTGTGGGTTTTGGGGCGGGGAGGTTGGGTTTTTTTGTTGTTTTTTTTTTAATCACCCTAATTATCTTTCCGGGTATTTCAATTTCTGTGTTGTATTTTAGGGTTTTTTTCCCCTCTCAAAATTCATATTTACTAAATAGCGTGGACTACTTTTTAAAAAAAAAAAAAATCTTTGTCTAGTAATATCTTGGAGAATGTAAATAATGCTGTCTTTACAGTGAAGTGGATGTATGGATACCCGAGCCATTCCATGCTGAAGTTCCTGCAGACTGGTGGGATAAGGAGGCGGATAAATCCCTTTTAATTGGAGTATTCAAACACGGTAAGTGATGTCTCACTCTGAACAAAACTCAGTTGTAAAGCTTTCTGTGTGTAGGACTGTTCAGTCATAATATTAACAAGTATTGTTCCAAAGAACTGTTGGCTTGTATCTCCCTTTTTTCCTTGCCTGCATTAAAAACCTAATATGAGCTGTAAATATCAGATGCTGTTTTTAAATGTTTGCAGAACATTTGAGAAGAAAACATTACTTTCTTGGCTGTAAATAAAACAAAACCATATTTGTTTAAATAATAGCCAAATAGTAAGATAGATCTCCATAAACTTTGCTTCCAGCACTGCTTCACTTGCTAACTCTGCCAACCAGTGTCAAAGTGGACGGTGGGCTTAACCTCTGCTATTAATCTGTACAAGTGCCTCCTGGGCTTTGTTCCAAGCAATATTTCACAAATGTCAGTGTTGAGAACTCCCGGCTCCCTTGAGTGGGATGCAGCCTTGTTAACTTTGAAAGGCTGGGGATGCAGAGCTGGCATGATATATACAGTGAGCGATTCCTGATTATAATCCCAATTCTCTGGAGGTCGCAGAGGTATTCTCAGCAGCCCAGCCTGACTAAAGGGGAGAATGATGGCTTATAAAACCTTTCATGATTACAGTTTGGCTTGAGGCTCTACAGCAGTTAGGAGCAGTGTGTTGTAGTACAAATCCTAATTGAATTGTGCTGTTCTGCCTATGTACAGCAGCTCTGTTTTGTGGGCTCAGCTGAGGCAAGTCTAGTCTAAAAATCATTTTCCTGCAGTGCACTGTTGGGATCTGCCATTTTCCATCTAGTCAACTTGGGCAGTAAAAAAGCAAACAGCAGTTTGAAAACCATAGAGGGAGCAGTGTCATCTTGCTGACATGCATCATCCTAAACCTAATAAGACAGGTTCGTTGGCCTTACGTATAACCCATGTATACAGCATTTTTGCAGCCTACATTGAGAGTTCCAGCAGGGCTGGAGCTATAGAAAATGCATGTGTGTGTGTGTTTCCGTTCACATCTGCGCATTTCCAGTAGGGAGTGTTGAATGTGGAGAAGCACTGTGAATGTCATATAGGAAACTTCAAGAAGTTTTTCACCCTTTTTTTTTTTTTTACTTTACCTTATAAAGACATTAAATTGAATGCTTTCTTCAGTGTCTACTATTTGTTAATGTTACTGATGTGAAAATGTTTCTGTGCTGATGGAATTTACCAACATGAAAAATTTCATTACATGAATGAAATGGTTGTTTCCAGCACATTGACAGCTCCTTTGTTTTATTTAAAAATAAATAAGTGAATCCATAACTTTGTACTTCTACTGCCTAAACCTATTCCATTCACTGCTGGTCAAGGCTTTTTAAAAAAAAAAAATCCGTCTCCCGCTCCGCATGCAGGTTATGAGAAGTACAATTCTATGCGAGCTGATCCAGCGCTGTGCTTTCTGGAACGGGTTGGCATGCCTGATGCAAAGGCCATAGCTGCTGAACAGAGAGGGACAGACATGTTAGCAGATGGCGGTGATGGGTAAGGAGGACATGAAAAAATTAATAAACTTTATCAGCATTATATATGTTGGCATGAGTTCATATGTCATATTTTGCTTAGATCTTGCCTGAGGAACTGAAGTCATCATTTGATGTAAAAAGTGCATAGATTTGTTTACACAGTTGAGCATGAAATATAAATCTGTACCTTTGTACATCGTATTGATGGCTTTTGTAGCTTTTTGCCTTTGTCCAGAAAATCAGACCCCTCTCAAACACAATGTATTTCTTGCCATGTTTTCTTTGAAATATTTTGTAGCGGTGAATTTGACAGAGAGGATGAAGATCCAGAATATAAGCCAACCAGAACTCCTTTCAAGGATGAGATTGATGTAAGAACTTGAACTTTCTGTAATTACAAATGTACGTAACGATAACCGATTCTCTGTGTTTATCTTAATGTGGAATTCTGAAGTTTGATCGCTACCAGATAAACACACCTTACAAAGATTGTTTGCTGCTGTGTTTGAGAGATGACATATTCTTCTCCTGAAATGATAACATATGGTCAAAACTGAAAACTAAAACTTCTGTCTTCTCTCCAAGGAATTTGCAAACTCACCTCCAGAAGATAAAGAGGAGTCCATAGAAATACATTCAAGTAAGACTATAGCAAAGCAGTTAAAAAGGCAAAAACGGATAATTTAGTGAAAGATGGACTGTTTATATTAACATGAGGGGATAGGTTCTGTTTTGGGAAAACACTGCAGTAAACTTTTTACTGCCAAATCCTTTCATGCTTCACATCTTTCAAAACAATTGTTTGCTGTGTCTGAATAATCCACATTATGGCTTTCTGGGTTTCTAATTACGTAGTAGAAATTGTGATGATAAAGACCGGATGTTGCATAATGCAGCCGTTGATGTTTTTACCGAGATAATCTTGGAAGTTATAGATATGTTGTTTCCTCAGCATGAAGGAAAATTGCCAAGTTTGAGTGAGAATAATAAAGTGGGAAATCATAAGCATAGGTGTTTCCTCAGAGGCAGAATGATCTTCTTAGTGATACATTTAAAGATGCATTGCATTAATTTAAATACGGTATTCATAATATGTTTGCATTTATAACATTGAATAGTAATGCTTGATGGTTATCTCTAGATGCTTCACAAGCATTTCTTGAGTTCTTACAGTTGGATGGTTGGGTTCTATTTTTTATTTTCTGCCAGTGTAGTTATCCTGTTTCTAATTTGTTATGCACCAGTATTAATGAGGCATATGTTTTTATCTGATAAAACAGCAATTCAGTTCTAGTCATAGAAACTTTGAAATGTTCAGTGGTGGTTTTGCGGTGCACAAATGCTTCTCTATTCTCTAGACAAACACAGTGAAAGCAATGCTGAGTTAGGCCAACTCTACTGGCCCAACACTTCAACCCTGACTACCCGTCTGCGTCGCCTCATTACTGCCTATCAGCGCAGCTATAAAAGGCAACAAATGAGGCAAGAGGCACTAATGAAGACTGACCGCAGGAGACGTCGGCCTCGGGAAGAAGTGAGGGCACTAGAAGCAGAAAGGGAAGCTATAATAACTGAAAAACGACAAAAGTGAGTTCCCCAGTAATATCTTTCTTTAAACCTCATTTGAGCCTTGTGTGTCACCACTACTGCTCTTCTGTTTTGAAATAACAATAAGCTAAGGGGGTTTTGGGGTAGTCACCTCACTATCTTGCTTCTTCCTTGCCTAGATGGACAAGAAGAGAAGAAGCTGATTTTTATCGTGTGGTGTCTACTTTTGGAATTATTTTTGATCCTGTGAAACATCAGTTTGACTGGAATCAATTCAGAGCATTTGCTAGGCTTGATAAAAAGTCCGACGAAAGCTTGGAAAAGTATTTTAACGGCTTTGTGAATATGTGCAGACGAGTGTGCCGAATGCCAGTCAAGCCAGATGATGGTAAGTTTTGATTGTGGAAGTCAAGATGACTGTTATGAGATTGTGCGACTGTTGAAACTTCATGCCCAGGTGTAATGATTTTGGAATGGATGTTCATTTGATTGATGTTAATACAATTTTGTATCGTTGCAGAACCACCTGATCTTTCCACTATGATTGAGCCGATCACAGAGGAACGTGCTTCTAGAACTTTGTATCGCATAGAATTGTTGCGGAAAATCCGTGAACAGGTTCTCCATCACCCACAGTTGGGGGAGAGGCTAAAACTTTGCCAACCAAGCTTGGACCTGCCAGAGTGGTGGGAGTGTGGTAAACATGACAAAGACTTACTGATTGGTGCTGCTAAACATGGAGTCAGTAGGACAGATTATCACATTCTGAATGATCCTGAACTCTCTTTTCTTGAGGCTCACAAAAACTTTGCTCAAAACAGAGCGACGGGTAATGTGAATACTGTCTCTTCTGTAAACCCTCTGGGTGTTGGCTGCAGTCAAACACCACCTATTGTCCCATCCACACCAGTACAAGAAGAAAAGACAACAGAACAAACGGAGTCTAAAGTTGAAGGGTCTGAAAATCCAGCAGCCAAAGAAAAGTCTGGCAGCAAAGAGGAGACAGAAAATGCAGATAAGGACACTAAACCGGACTGTGATGCTGAGGCTGAGCCTGGATCTGTTAAATGTGAATTGAAAGATATAGAAATGAGTACAGACGTAGACCCAAAATCTATTTCTGAGAAAGGTTCGGAAGAAGACGAAGAGGAGAAATTGGATGATGATGATAAATCGGAAGAATCCTCCCAACCTGAAGGTAGTGCATTGGTCAGATCATTTCTGTGTGCTGAGCATGAGCCTCACAGCTGTTGTAACTTGTGCCAGCTGGTGAGTGGCACATGCAGCCGTTATGGAGCTTGGGATGGGCTACATGTAGCAGTTCCTCTGCCCTTCTGCATATCAGGTGGCTAGATAAACTTTCATAAAAACCATCCAGCATCAGCAGGGTATTCCCCCACAAGGGATGACTTCCAAGATGGGTTACTGAGCCAATAAGCGCAGTCTCTGTGCCAAATGCAGAAGGCTAAGGCTCTGCTGTAGTAATAACTGAACAAAAGCCTGAGTTAGAAGTGTTGTGTCAAGCCTGGTTGTCTTAACCTGTCCAGTTAGGTTGACATTGGGTTGGGAACTTTTGTAGTTAATGCCTGGTGATGGTTGTTATTCAGCAGGAGCGGTTTCTCAGGGTAAGAATTTTGATGAAGAAAGCAATGCCTCTATGAGTACCGCGAGGGATGAAACACGCGATGGATTCTACATGGAAGATGGGGATCCCTCTGTGGTTCAGCTGCTTCACGAGAGAACGTTTGCCTTCTCTTTCTGGCCTAAGGTTCGTTAGGGGTAGAATGGCATGTGTCTTTTTAAATACAGATAAAATACAGGAAATGTTGTGTTTGCAAAATAGCAGCAATCTTTGTACGATCCTGCACTTCTAGTGGGCAAGGGACTTTTATCTATGACTCATTTGTGGAGTAGCATTTTTTTCTTCAATTTCATACAAATTAGAAAAGGAAATTAAAGGAATTGCTTTGCTTTAAATGGTGTAATTTAGTAAAACAGCAAACTAGTGATAGACATTAGTTCCTCACAGGGTCCATAACTGTATGTATATCAGCAGAATCACACCTTTTGCACCTCTATTGATGGAAGCAGACATGATTTTGAATTATGGGTTTCATCTGCAGAGCAATCTGCGGTGTTGAGAGCAGAGATTTTGTAAGATCGCAGCTTTTTTTTGGGGTGAGGAGATTGTAGAGGAGAGTATTGGTGACCTACATGATCTAAGCCATTATGTAATGTTGACAGATGTAATTATATTAAGGTATCCTGCAAACCTAAGCAGCAGTTTTAGATAGGATAAAGCTATATCTTATTTTGCGAACAACGCAGAAAATTATCTGATATAAAATGTTTTCAAAAACATGAAACCGTAACCTCATAATAAATCCATATATCATTTCGTACTCTCCTTTGTAGAAAGGGCCGAGAGAGAAATAAAGTAGTAATAGTCTTAAGCTTACTAATCACCATAACAGGGCCATCTGGTTTGGGACAGGGGGGCAGGGTGGGAGGACCTTGCTCTTAATAGGCTTATTCCTGGGGAAAGCAAGCAGTCTGTTGCAGCTGCTGAGGTTTGCTAGTGGCTTTTGCACTGTTGGGCTGTTCAGGAAGCTAGCTGATGCTCGTATTCCCTAACCAGCAGTATTTCTCATAGTTCTGAAGTTTCTACTACTTCAGGCAGGCTAGCATAGAAGGTGGTTTTGAATACTGAAATGAAAAAATCAAATGATACTCATCTTCTTTGCTTTCAGCATGTATTTTGGAAACATGGACTAAAACCTTATTCCAGTCATAGTGTAAAAGTAAAACAAAAAATCTTTCGTCTGTATAGGTTCAGCATAAGTAGACTAATAAACATAATTAGAGATTTTTAGTGTGCACGCTTCAGTGAAATTTGAAGTGATAATGGGCGTGGAATGAAAATTGACATTCATTAGATGTCCCTAGGTTGGTGCCCGTTTCATAATGTTGAACTTTATTAATAGTGACGCTAATGAGGATCCACTTGCTAGGACAGAATTGCAGATCCAGACTCTTGGATCTGGAGAACTGCAGTATTAAGATACTGATTGCAGGTGTTTTGATTTTCCTTTCCTAGCTGTTGATTTTGCCAACTAATGAAGTTTTTGCAGCATAAAACAATAGTGAGTTTCTGTTAAATTTGTCAATTAGTACATTGTCATACAGAAGACTTGGTCTGTCTTCCTCCTTCCGCCCAATACAAATGCAGCTTTTAAATTCCAGTGGTGTTTTATTCTACAAAATTGTCTGTGCATTAGCTTCTTGTAAGCGATCAATTTATCCTGACCTGTGAGAATAGTTGTTTTTGAATGTATTTCTTAAGCTTTGGAAGCTGGACTGTGTCGTTATTTGAGTTTAAAAGGCGACTTTCGCGCTGAAGGTTCATTACATACTTTTCCTTATGCAGGACCGAGTAATGATCAACCGATTAGACAACATCTGTGAAGCGGTGCTGAAAGGGAAGTGGCCAGTAAATAGGCGCCAGATGTTTGATTTCCAGGGGCTCATACCTGGGTACACTCCAACAGCTGTGGACAGCCCTCTACAAAAAAGGAGCTTTGCAGAGCTCTCCATGGTTGGTCAAGCCAGCGTCAGTGGCAGTGAAGATATCACTGCTTCTCCTCAGTTGTCAAAGGCAAGGCTGCATATTTCTCTTTTTTACCTAAAATATTTTGTCTTGCATGCGCTTCTTGTGCATAGTAGAAAAAATAAAAACTAGCATTTCTTTCAATAAAATAGGAAAAATAAAGAAGGTGTTTCTTTGAATAAAATTAAGACTTTGGTTCAGAGTTGTATGTTTGGACTTTTGTTTTAAATTCAGCATAGCAAACAGAGCTTTGCTAATGTTTGGAAATGCTCATTTTTCATTAGGAAGATGCACTCAATTTATCGGTTCCACGTCAGAGGAGGAGGAGACGAAGAAAGATTGAAATTGAGGCTGAGAGAGCTGCCAAGAGGAGAAATCTTATGGAAATGGTTGCCCAGTTACGTGAGTCTCAGGTGGTCTCAGAAAATGGACAAGAAAAGGTTGTAGATTTATCAAAGGCCTCACGAGAGGCGACAAGTTCTACCTCAAATTTTTCATCTGTTACTTCAAAGTTTATCTTACCTAATGTCTCCACACCTGTGTCTGATGCCTTTAAAACTCAAATGGAGCTGCTGCAAGCAGGTCTTTCACGCACACCCACAAGGCATCTACTAAATGGCTCTTTAATAGATGGAGAACCGCCCATGAAGAGGAGGAGAGGAAGAAGGAAAAATGTGGAAGGGCTTGATCTGTTGTTTATGAGCAACAAACGGACGTCGTTGGCTGTAGTAAGACAGTAACCTTTTTGTCTCATACTTGTTCTTCTGTGTCTAGTACTTTTTGAATGTGAGTTTCAAGTGTTGTTATGCTCTCTGTAATAGTAATGTACAGCTTTTTACCTAACCAGCTTTTTCTTTGTGTTTAGAGCTATTACTTCTTTTTGAACTATACAAAATGATATTCAGATAAATTTTTTATTCTAGCAAATTGTGACTGAGTTTGAAGTAGCTTGCACGTTCAAAAAGGACAATTTTTTCTTTTTTTAACAAAACATGATATATTTATAACAACATGCATTTTGAGGCTTAAGTATGTCTTTCTTACTGTGTAGAAAAGGGAAGGTCTTGAGGGCCATTAAGTGGGAATGCACAAAAAATAACTGTATGTTCTTTAATGTTCAAGGATGCTAAATTTACAGAATTCCCTGATGTAATGGTATTGCTTTACATAGTATGAATATTTAAACCCCATTAACTATTGCATATGCAAAATCTTCTTGAGTGTTTAGCTTTAGCCCCTGAAATTGTTTCTCCCAGGTAACTGTTGCCTTGAAGTGAGAATTAATATGGATGTTAATGTTTTCAGGAGGATGCAGAAGTGACCAAAGCTTTTGAAGAAGATATAGAAGCCCTACCAGCAAGGAACATTCCATCTCCTGGTCAGCTGGACCCAGACACTCGCATCCCTGTAATCAATCTAGAGGATGGGACCAGGCTGGTGGGAGAGGATGCTCCTAAAAACAAGGATTTAGTTGAATGGCTTAAATTGCATCCTACTTACACTGTAGATATGCCAAGTTATGTACCAGTAAGTATGTCATTCTGAAAGCGTTGTATTAAAGTAATGCAGAAGTTAGTTTTACAGACGTAAAAACACATTTCCTCACATTGGACATAGTAATGGGATCTTTTAACCGCTGGTTTTCAGTAGAGGTTTTCTCTTTAGCCACACTTAATGTAATATCTAAACCCACAANTGGCACCAGAATGTATGGGTTGCTTTTCCTTTCTTAGTATTTGTATATAACAATGTGCTAAAATGGTGTTTGCGTCAACAAGAAAAAAGGTTTTTCTGAGATAATCTGAGGGTAAAGCAATTGGCACCTTCTTGAAATTGTTGTAAGAAGAGGTTCCATAGTTGGTGATTTTTCTCAAGAAAATAAAAAACTAAAAAGCAATACATTTCTCTTCTTTCCAGAAGAGTGCAGATGTGCTGTTTTCCCCATTTCAGAAGCCGAAACAAAAACGACACAGGTGTCGAAACCCTAATAAACTGGATATAAACACCTTGACAGGAGAAGAAAGGGTACCTGTTGTAAATAAGCGAAATGGAAAGAAGGTAAAAATTGTTAGTTCAGTGGAGGTCTTCAGTAACGTCTTTGCATGTGGAAAGCAGGCTTTCTATTCCAAGCTTTCTTTTTAAAAAGTTTCATAATTTGGCACTGGCAGATATTCTTCCTAAAATGAACTACCCAGTTCCTTTAAATTCCTCCTTTGTTCTTCTGATGTGAACATGTTAATCACTTGAGTAAATAGCTCTTGTTTTTTTGAAACTGTATAATGTGTTTTTTCCTTGTATCAGGTATGAATTTCATTACCAGCCCTGCCTGAGCTCCAGCATTTTACTGTTTTGTTTTCAGTTGGTTTTTTTTCTTTTTTTCAGTGTGGTCTTTCTCAAGTCTAATATCATTAGCTGGTTTCCATGCAGTTTTCCACAATCTGAACTGAAAGTCTGTATTGCCATCCTTCAGAGATGAAAGTGCGCAGATAGAAAATATTCGTATGAATAGTTGCTTGGGTTTCGGTTTTTTGGTTGTTTGTTTTTTTTTTCCAAGTGTTAACCTTGTCTTTTTTATTAGATGGGTGGAGCTATGGCCCCTCCAATGAAGGACTTGCCAAGATGGTTGGAAGAAAATCCTGAATTTGCTGTTGCTCCAGATTGGACCGAGATTGTTAAACAGTCTGTAAGTGAAACTTTCGTTCCATGCTTCACTGTAGGTTGTAGCATGGAAAAGTTCAAGGCTGTGTAAATTGATTATTAAGTCTTTGTCTGATAGCTGGCTTTGAGCTGACTAAATTGTAATGTCTGGGTGGGAGTTACCCAGCTTGGACAGGGGAGTGGTGATAGCAGGGATAGGAGGTGATAGTAGGGGTAGAATGGGATTGGAGTACACTTGAAAAATCAGCTACAGTGAGGCAGGTTTCAGCATTTGGTTTTGCATTATTTTTTACTTCTAAGCAACAATCCTGAATAAGCACAAGTATTCATACATTAGGAACTATTAAGAAAATATTTGTCATCTTCATAACAGAAAGAGAATTTGTCATCTTGGTAACAGGCAGCACAAGAAGATCAGATTTTCTGCCTTTTATTTTATAACAGTTGTTTGAAAATAAATGGTACAATTCTACAAACACTCATTTTAATAAAATATTGTTCAATTTGAAGTACAAAGCTGTAAGTTCATAACTGCAGTACATCAGAGTTTTCTTTTAATGAAGCTACAGAGTTTCAGCAGGTTTCGTTTTACTGCTGTGCTTAAATACACAAAATCTGTGACTTTGCTTTCTTCAGTTTTTCTTACATGTTCTGCTGCCGTTCACTTCAGCAGCTAGCTAGTCACGATTTGCCAGGGTTGAAAAACAAATCGCTTTGGAGTGTACTGAAATCCCTTCTGTTTCTTCCATTGTCACCAGTTAACTGCTGAAAGCTATAAAAGCTAATTGAGAATAAAGCCTGTTTTTCGCATCCCCTTTTCAGGGTTTTGTTCCAGAGTCCATGTTTGACCGTCTTCTCACTGGACCTGTTGTGAGGGAGGAAGGAGCAAGCAGAAGAGGAAGAAGGCCAAAAAGTGAAATTGCCAAAGCAGCTGCAGCAGCTGCTGCTGTAGCATCAACTTCGGGAATCAACCCACTACTAATGAACAGTCTGTTTGCTGGAATGGACCTCACAAGCCTCCAGAACCTACAGAACCTGCAGTCTCTCCAGCTCGCAGGCCTCATGGGCTTCCCGCCAGGGCTAGCAACAGCTGCTGCTGCTGGGGGGGACGCTAAAAATCCGGCTGCCATGTTGCCTCTGATGTTGCCAGGGATGGCAGGATTGCCCAATATGTTTGGACTAAGCGGATTGTTGAATAACCCGATAACGGCTACTACTGGAAATGCCACTACTGCTTCCGGTCAAGGAGAGACTGAGGATGGCGCTTCAAAAGCTGAAGAGAAGAAAAATGAGAATGAAGAGGAGATCAAAGACTCTGAGAAAAGCACAGACACTGTTTCTGCTACTGACTCTGCGAATGGATCTGTCAGTGCTGCTACTGCGGCGTCTACCGCCACTGCCACCACTACCACCACGACCAACACTGGATTGCCCACAAACCCTCTGGCCTTCAATCCTTTCCTGCTGTCTACCATGGCTCCTGGCCTCTTCTATCCATCAATGTTTCTACCTCCAGGACTGGGGGGATTGACTCTGCCCGGTTTCCCAGCACTAGCAGGACTTCAGAACGCAGTGGGCTCCAACGAAGAGAAGGCTACTGACAAAACTGAAGGAACTGCCTTTAAAGATGAAGAAAATCTCGAAGGCAGTGATGCAGAGGAGAGCCTTGATAAAACTGCAGATTCCTCCGTTTTAGAAGATGAAATAGCACAGGGTGAAGAATTAGACTCACTTGATGGGGGGGAAGAAATAGAAAACAATGAAAATGATGAATAACCAGTACCAGTTACAGTTAAAGTGTTTTAAACTTTTGACAAGTGGTAGTCCTACTGTTTACACTCACAGTTAATGTCCATACTTAGTTTTTATAAGCTGTTCTGTAACATAGTGTAGCAAAAAAAAAAAAGTTCAAGTCATGTTATACAGATGTGTCAAAAGGTATCTTGGTCATTAAGTATTGTGCAGTGCATTATTTATTATCCCTAGGAGAGATGAAATTTGAGAGGTGATCATGTCTTTTTAAGGAAATTGACATAATGCTCTGCTTTTTTTTTTCTTTTGGTACCATTGGTATTATGAATTAAGCAGCAATTTGTAATCAAGTGGCACTAATAGAAGGAAGTGCTGCTTAAAGGAAGGATGAAGTTATATATTTAATTTTTTTATTTTTATTTTTTTTTTTGCTGTGAAGGTCAAGATGAAATTCACCATACATATCGTACTCGCGCTTCATTTTGACTGTATGGGAGTTCACCCGCTCACATGCGCGCACACACCCACACACACACTCTCTCTCTGACAATCTTCATGATAGTGTGAATGTCTCTGTCTTGAGACGCAGCAATAATAAGGCAGCTGTTGAATGTGAAGAGTACCTTTTGGAAATTAACCCGCGGAGAAGGTTCTTACTGGTTAAAGCTACAGTTTAATCGTCTCGTGATCTTGTAATGCACTGGTATAAACAAAAAGAAAAAAAATCAGGTACCTTTTTTAAATTAAAGGACTTTGTTACTTTAGCCACAAAGCTAAACAGCATTACCTCAACTCTAAACTAGCCTTGAAGTTTACAGACATGACTTTGTAAATGTATTGTTTTTCTTTGTTGTGATGTCTTTTTATTTTTTTTCTTTGGAAACTGCTATCATGTAAGATAAGATGTAAATTGCTGCCAACTGTAGTAATGATGCTTTTAATAAAAGTGACCCATGATATGCAGAGATGTAATTATAGAATGTAGTGTTTAGGGATGTCACAACCGGTGTTCACTTTCTGTATTTGCGTTGTGGCGCTTTTATAGCATTTTTCTGCTATATTCTTTGTAGATTAGTGGCTGTAAATGCTGAACTGATTGTCTTCAAGGGACTAGGCGGGAAGAGAAACCTTGAATTACCTTCATATTTTCCACTCTAAGTAACTTTACAGAAATGCACACTAAAAACCCTACTTTACCCCTTCAAAGGGGCATGAGAGACTGAGAATACTTTAAAATGTGTTCAGCATGTGATAATGTGGTACACTAAAGAACAAAAGGACAAAAGAAAAATGAGACTTTAATAGGCACAATATCTAGGTCATTTATCCTTGGTTAATGGGTAGAAAAACACAATGCTGTAGTGACAGCAAGGGATACAAAGGCTCTGTGGTATCCTGTAGGCCAGAGCTTGTGATGCCAGAAACCACTGTGTCAAACAACCTACATGAAACTAAAACTGACCCACTTTTCATAAAAACCAGTGCCTCTTCTGGAGAGCTACCGATTTGTACCCTTTTGTGACCTTTTGATATTTGAGATAATGTACCGTCTGAGAGCTTCTGTTTTCACAGTGTTGTCACCTTGACACACACATACACAACCATCTCGAGAGTGAGGATGAAAGGTGAGATTTTCAGTGGAGTACATGAAAAATTAGCTATTTGAGTAGCCAGCTGTGGGTGGACCCCCATCTTAGGACTAATACTGTCTATGCTTTTGGAATGCTGGAGAGCTGCAAACCTCGCTCTCATGTCCACTGTGCATTTGCACGAGAGCTCAAACAGATGAGTGTTGGAAGGCCAAAATTCGGCCCGGAGGGGGACGCATGAAAAGGAGTGAACTTGGCCTGAAAAGAGCTTTTCATGAATGATGAAAGTCGATGAGAAATGAAGGCTTAGGAAGTGAATTTTGCGTGAATGAATCACAGGCACGCACTGTTGAAGTGAATGGATGTCAGGATGTCTTGTAGTGCCACTTAAATAGATCATATGGAGTTAACGAAGGTCAGGAAGGATTCCCCCTGCCATGTGCATCGCAGAACGGTTGACGAGGTGTGTTATTCCTGCCTCTTTCTAAAACACCACACGTAGACCATGACAAAAAGTGAGAGGCTGAAAGGCAAGGTACATTAACTTGATCAGATGTGTTACATACTCTGTTAAATTCACTTGAGCTGTCATTTAAGTTCTTTAAATGTCTCGTATCTGATTTTTTCTTCGACCTATAGAATTCCCACCGCAGAAGTTGGTAGGTGCTTCCCATTGTGTGTATTCCACATACTGGTACCAAATAGCCTTTTTTTAAAAAAAAAATAAATAATAATTCAGTTTTACAATTCCCAGCAAAGATTTACACAGACTAATGATATCCCTTGGGAGGACCCTTTTTAATTGGCAAGACTAGAAATTATATTGTTAAATGCCACACTAACCCTCTTTCTTCTCCTGACCCTCTTCCTCTGCCGAAATGAGGAGGAAATTCTGGTAATCACCTATTTCTGCCTACAGGTTTTTGGCACCGAAACATCCAAGTCATGGCACAGGGTGTCCAAGGGTCAATTAAGTGGCTCTTGCCGCTATTAAAAGTGTTGCTCTGTAACAGTAATACTCATCTGCCTTTCCTAATCAAAGAAAAACCAAAACTGGAGAATGGTTCCAACGGAACAAGTGCCGTGGTAGTGGGGGAGCCTCCGTACTCTGAAAGTGCTTTCCAAAGAGCCTTGCTTCTCCACGGGCCAAACAGACGGCTCACCTGTTGAAAAGAAGGTGACATTTGATTTTTGGAAGGGATGTGGGCCCCTGGTATGAAAAATGAAGTGGGGGGATTGCCATCTAATGTCCAAGAAATGTATTACATGAAAATATGAAGGTTTTTCTTTGATTTGACACAGACTTTTTACATGTTAATCATTGCAAAGATCCTTACGGAGTTTTAAAGTGTGTCTAAATGAATAAAAGCTTCCGTGAGTAAGATGCTTAGATCAGACACTACTCTGCACTTGATTCACGTCTGGAGGACCCTTTTGGTCTGTCTCGTTGAGAAGCCTTCTTTTGCCACCAGCCATTTTTGGCTGGACCCTCCTAGTGGTGGCGGAAGTGTTACTGGAGGTGTGCAGGAGTACAAGTGACTTGTTTTGTTGTGCTTTCCGGGAGGAGGTGTCTGCGTCCAGGCAGAGCGATGGTCTGTCTGCGAACCCAGCCTTTTCTGTGCGCCTGCTGTGCAGTCCTGCCGAGGGAAACAACAGAACAACGACAAATTTCCTCAGGCTACTAAAGATGTATTTTTTAAGAACTTGCGAAGGAAGTCTTATGGACTTACTTTGCAAATGTGGAATGTAAGGAAGAACTGGTTCAAGCATGAGTGTTGAGAACTGTCACTGATGAAACAGCGACAGAGAATGGAAGAAGTAGAATGACAAACCCCTAAACTAGTCCCAGGTATCTTCTGTCGGCTTTGATCTCATTTCATATCCATGTCAAATGTCAAAGTATACTGTTTATTAGGATAACAGGCACTTCTTTGATTGAGGGCCTTTGCCGTTTAGTGCAGCAAAGCAAGCGCTCTTTCATTTGAGGGGGGCTGAAGATTTTGGCAGGGAGGAGGTAATCCGTTGTGTTTCTAGTGTTAAGCTTCCCACTGAATTTCGTATTGCCTCCAAAGCTGCCTGGGCTGTTGAGGACTCCCGATGTTCCACACCAGACCTTTCAGCTACCTCTGCATCCTTCATGTCAGGGCTGGGGGTCCAGTAACATCGGGGCGTCTGAGGGCTCCCGGTCCTGCTGCCTCTGAAGTCATCCCTGGGGGCCTGGAAGGTGCCGGCCCGTGGACTGCTCCGACTCCGCTCGAGGGCAGGGAGCGCCGGCTGCGGGTTTTGCTGCACGTGCCGTGTGGATAACCTGTTGGTGCCCCTCTGCGGCTTCAAGCGATGATGCCTTGGAGGGACCCGAAGCTGGCTCCTTCGAGGAGAGATGGTGCTTCAGGCATCTGTTCCGATCGCTAGCTGGAGTCAGCTGTTCTGAGGAAAATGGTGTGAAGAAAATGAAGTTTTAGGGACTGACAGTGGCTGTGATCCGTTTGATGGGAGTTTTGGAAGCAATCGAACACCTCCGTCCCGATGTAGGGGGAACGTCCCTACTCTGTCTGCATGCAGCTTTAGGTAATAGATTTGATGCAAAACAGCAAATGTTTAGGACAACATGAACTATAGTGCAAAAATACATTGTCTGAAGGGAGACAAATCCATGTCACTGCGTGGGTTTGTTCTTCCAGCTTTTATTGATGACTGTCAGCACTGCGTTAAAACCATCAAACCTTAACAGTCTGAGCTGTTCATGTTGCGGTAGCTCAGCGCCGGTAGTTTCCAACCTGTTACTTGTACCGCCTCAGTCTGAGCTTCAAAAATTTAGGTGTCAGTGATAGCTGCAAGTCGGAGACTTCATTAAACCCTGCTAATTATAGTCTGTGTTAGAAACCCAACCCACCCATCTAGAAAGTTTGCTCGGAGTAAGTAGATGCAAGCATTGCTACTTGGGGTCTCACTGCAGAAGCTCCTTGTTCCTTTTAGTGCCACCTTCTCAGACGTGAGCCTGATTAACCTGCGGGGCCGTGCGGAGACGTTGAACCGCGGATTCGTCCATCTTTCGGGCAGTTGCGTCTGTAAACCGACCAGTGGGCAAACTGCAAGCTTTAAAATGCCTGGTAAGGGCGTGCGATGGGTGGTCAGCTCCGACGCCTGAGCTTTTGCAGCTCTCCTTGGACAATGCTCTGACTTTCCAGTTTTCGGGAGGTCCCGGGAAGCGGTGGGCTTTGCAGGCATAAGAGTTGGGAGCGGCGGCCGCCCGGTCTGTGCCATCGGTCTCCTCCCCCAGGGCTGCCGCTGTTGTTGGGCCCGGGGAAGGATTTGCATCTCTCTGCGCGCAGAGCGAACGTGTGCTCCCTCCGCTCGGAGGCCCTGCAAGGAACGTCCATGAGCCCTCTCTTTTTTTTTTTTCCCTCTTTTTTTTTCTTTTTTTTTTTTTCTTCCAGAGGGCTAGTGGAAAATAAGAGACGGCCATTGTGTATCACTGCAGTGGCATTGTTCTGCACCAGACAAAGATGGCATATTTCTCTGATCCATAGTTTCTGCTCCTTCAGCCATGGCTGGCTACTGATGAGCAGCTGTGCAGGCTCTGAATAGCCTCAGGCATTTCCTAAAACCATTAAAAATATGAATTTTCCCCAAACATGTGCCAAACCCCTCCCAAAGATATGTGGCAGGAGGAGCGAAGCAAAGCCTTTGCTTTTTGTCCCAAACATGTTTTCCTAACATTGAACTTACAAGGCATCCCCGCTTTCAGAGAAAGTAAGTTCTCCCAAACATACCAGCTGATTCCTGAATGACTTTTAGAAGTCCTGTTTAGAATAATATTTTGAAAGAAGAAATATTTTTTGATGACTTCCTTAAAGATTTTTGTGAAGGGTAGAGGTGAAAGTGAAAGGTTTAAACTAAGCTATATAATTTTGCTTCATGAGCCGGACAGGTGCTTGTAATAAGTAGTTGAGGAAAATGTTAAAAATCAGTCCTGTCCCTCATCTGCTGTGCATCTGACATTTATGAAATATCATTTTGGGCTGTCACTGTAAGGACACGCTTTTTCTTCCCAGTCGTCTTCAAGTTCTTCTCCACCAGACTGGCCATCTTCTGCTGTCTCAGTCTGCAGCAGGCTTGCCATCTGCTATATGGCTAATCAATTCACAAAGGTGCTGCTGGGCAGTGCAGACTCCCTGTCCTCTGCCAATATTTTCTGGAAGTTGTCAAACATAGCTGAATTTGTTCTCAGCTGTCACAATCATCGCACTGATTCCAGCTTGTGGCACTCTAGTGACCGGTGGGGTACATGCTTTGTTTTGCAAGCAGTGTTTGCTCTTTTGTGCCCGTTTGGCGAGGCTGGAGCTGTCACTGGAGTCCGGGGGACCGCGTCTCTCGGGCTGCAGGTGAAAGGTGCCCTTGGACTGTTTTAAGTTGCCTACTCACAAGTTTGAAGGGTGAGCCCATGGGCGAATGGGCAGACCAGGACTCCAGATTCAATTTCTAATTCTGTCGACTTCCCCGAGGCGGTTGCTTTAATTGCAGTTTCCAATCTTCAGGACGGAGAATGACACTTGACTTCTTCACAGAGGTGTTGTGAGGCTGATGTTAGCAATAATCATGCGGCACTCAAACCACCCTGATTAGGGCTGCCTGGGTAAGAGACTCCAGCTCATCCTTGAACGTGACAGTCTTCATTACATCCCAGGCTGCCATAATAGAGCCCCCCTCAATCAGTTGCTGCTGCTGTGCGACGGCGAAACTGCCGCCCCGCTGTGAGATACGAACCTGTCAGCTTCTCTCTGCTTCCACGTAAAACCGCGTGCCAAGCTTTGGGCCTGGCTTCGGCTGTTGTCCCATTGAGTCCTGTTATGAGGGCAGGGCTGCGGCTGCTGCTTCCGCCGTGCGGCTTGCTACCGCTCGACCTTGGGGCCGCTTTCTGTGCTGACTGCGTAGTACAGCGTAGAAACGAGAGTGTGCACCAGGACACTGACTTCTTCAGGAGGGTCGGTTGTTGTCGGTGTTTCTGCGATACTCCTTTGGCCATACCTGGATCTGACGGTGAAGCCGGTTCATTTGACCAGCGCAGTTACCAAAGTTGCATGTTCAGGCTCTGGTTTGAAGTGTCAGGATTCACATCATTAGAGCTTCGCATTCTCCTAAAAAGGCTGCTCCTGCTGTACACATTGCTCTGCTGATGGGGCAAATCTGAAATCAAGATGGTAGACTGCTGAAGCTTTAGTATACTCCAAGCTTCTCTTTCTGCATGGTTTTGAGGGAGTGCTGAAAAGCCCTCTCCTCGTTCTGCCCTGTCTGGGTGTACAGCTGCCTCAAGAAGGGAGCTTGTGGATACATCAGGGATGGGCACAGAGAAGATAGTATTCCTGTTTTTTTCCAGCCTTACCTTCTTTCTGGCAGATAACAAGAAGTGGTTAGCTGATGCTTCCAGTGTCCACTGGTCTTTTAGAAGAAGCTGGTGGTTTTAAAAAGGTCTGAAGTCCAGCTTTCCAAGCACCGGTTCCTACCAGGGAGAGCCTTCTGTCATTGGCGCAGTACAACTGCACTGAAAGGGAGCATTCGGGAATAGAAAAAGGCATCTGCTGGCTTTAAACACTCCATGTTTCACTTCAGCAAGTTTTTACATTGCCTTAGTAGTTTCCCTTGCCATCGTTTCTTACCTACTGTATATTTGTATTTAATCCAAAGGAAAAAAGCCATATTCTAGAAGCCACGAGAGGCAAGCTCCAAAAGATCTTTCAGCCTGTTTTCAGTGTGTGCTGCTAAATACCTCATGTTTGTCAGCTCCTCCTGGCACCCTTTCTGTGTGACAGCCTCTAATGAATTTGGATCAGCTTCTCTGCTGATGGCTAGCAGGGATCACGTTCTGCAGTAACAGCACTTGGATATGTGTAGCGTTTGACTACAACCATTTTAGAGGTGGATGTTTTTAACCCGGGTTTGGAACAGGATTTACGAAACTGTTTCCATCAGTAGATTTCCTTGTACACAAGCGAAAGGATGAGTGAGCTTTCTTGCACGCTATTTCATGAAGTCCTCCTGAAGCAGTTGCAAGTTGATGTGCCAAGAGGATCTTAACTAAATTGGAACAAATTATGCTTCTCTGCCGTGTGCTTCATTTATTCCTCGTGGAGACGTAGCTTTTTAGATCTCTTCTTAGGCCTCATGCCTGTGGTGACCCAAGCAACATTTGCGTGCAGTGATATCAGGTTTTCTTGCTGTTTGCACTACAGAAATAGCCTGCAAGCAGCTGTGGAGCTGTTTTTTGTGTTTGTCTTCACTCTTTCTGATAAGTAAGGGAGACTATGCAGTGAGCAGGCAAAAGCAAATTAAATCTGCGCTGGTCTCCCTGATGACCAGTGCGCAATAGGGTTGCACGCAAATGTCTGTGTGTCTGCTGCTTGCAGCAAACAAAAATTGTCATGGGGAAAACCAGAACTAGGAGTTCTGGAAGGAACGTGCAGATTTCTGTGGGAGTACTGTGATTTCCCTTCCAGCACAAGGTGAAGACTGAAGGGATATGTGGCCAAGGCAGTGAAGGAGTCCTTGATGGAGTCCTCCTTGTATTGGCATGCTTTGATCATGGAGACTACAGCAAGGGCAGGGAGAGCTTCCCTCATTGGCTGTTATCGTGGGGAAAATGCCTGGACAAGAAGGCTCTCCCTCCATCCCATCCTAGGCAGGGTTTCTGACAGAGGATCCTCAGGCGGGAGGGCAGCCAGAGGTGACAAAAGCTTCTCCTAACCTATCAGAAAAGAATGGTTTCACCTGCAAGATGAGAAATTGCTGGTATGAATCAGTAGCGAAATGCAGGGCCTTTCCCTCGTGGTTCCTTTCACCTGCAACAACCACTCAACCTTGGACAGGAGCGGTGAGAGCCTCCCTGCAAAGCATGTGTAGGATGGGAGGGTGTGGCACAGGCTGCTCTGTGCTCACTAGAGCGGTGCTGGGTGGCTTTAAATCACGGGGCATGTTTTTTAGCTGGCGCAGGCTGTGTGTGTGTTACTGGTTGTTGGAGGATGGAAAAGGTGAGGATTCTGTCCTGAGGACCAAAACATCACCAGGAGACCTACTCCCTCTGGACCAGCTCTCTGTCTTCCTCGAAGTCCTGGCCAGCAGATTTAGTGGTTTTTACAAGCTCATTTGGAAGTTCTGGTTTTATATGTCCTGTTTTATGGTATGTTTATTCCCTTTGGTTTTATTACTGGTTTAAAGTTGCACAATCCTTGTGTTTGCTGGCAGTGAACCTCATGTGAGTCTACAGCTATCATACCCGCAGCGAAAATGCTAACAGCAGCTACCAAAATCCCAGTAGCAATGGATGTAACACCAAGTGCTTCAGAGGAATCTCCACCTGGGAAAAATCCATAATTCTTTCGATATTTTTGCAAGTTTGAGTCCTGGCACCCATAGAAATAAAGGCATAAAGCTAAAAATTAAATTCCCACCCTGAAGTACAGGCAGACTGACCACTCTGAATTTGTTTAGGAATCACATTTGACTCTAAGAAATCAGCCAGGCTGTGCACAAGTAATTCGGGAAGATATAAATGGCTACATTATAATGAGCAGACACCTATTTTAAGCATGATCTATGTTTTTAAGAAAATTCATTACAATGAGTCTTACAATACCAAGCTCTTCAATGAATTTTTCATGTCTGCATACCAAGATATATATAAAATGATCGTAATCATACACCTTTGGGGCAATGCTGAGCACCAGCTGTTTCACTGATGATTTATAGGTTGCCATGTTCAAGGTTAATAATCAGGAGAAACAGGTTACAGTATGCAATGTATTTATGTCAGGTTAGAAGTTCAGTAGTGAGGAGATGATGTTAGGATGATATGTGCGGTTTTAATTAGCTACATCCCGGCTTTCTGGAAAATCAAAAGCAACCACTTTCCAAAGGTAAATTCTGTGAAAAGTTACCGGTGCTAATTTTTATTTTCAACTCAGTTGAAATTTTAGCAGCAGATTACCCTCTTCGTCTTGTCTGAAATCTGCATGCAAACTGTATAAGCGGTCAATTAATAATCAAAGGTCAGTGCTAAGGTGGATGGAGACTTTCCCAGGACAGAGAGCAGGATGGTTTAAACTGCAAATGCAGTCGCACTCCGTGCTTTGTGAGCTGCTGTACTTCGCAGCCCAAGGCATTAAGGTGAGCCCTTATAGTCTGCCAGCGTGTCAGCCTCCAGGCAGCAGTGGACGTGGTGGCCATGGTGCCTCGGCCCACGCAGCCGCCCCAGCCGCTGGCAGGGCCATCACCGGTCACCGATGTTGTTCCCTCCCTGGTTCCAGCTGCATCCCTGTGTCCTCCTGCATGGGGACCACAGCAACTGTGTGATTGCCAGGACCTGCTCTTCTGTGCAAGATGTTTACTTTAAACAACAAAAGAGAAAGGCTTGCAGTCAACAACAGATGCCTCAGGCCATTTTTAAGTCTCTGAATAGTTACCCCTTGGTTTAACTAGGGAACTGCCTGCAAATTGACCAGCCTAGAGCCCAGCAACGTGAAAGAACCTTTGCCTCCACCTCAACAGGGAAGTTTTCAGCACTGGAGCTTTCTGACACAACCAAAAGGTGCAGACTTTTCTGCTGAGGCCTGGGGAGCTTTAGCTGCTTGCAAACACCAGAGCCCCGGAGCAGGGCCTCGGGGCGCTGTCATCGCACTGCTTTGCTTTGAAAAATCCTTTGCTTCTTCCCTTCAGCTTTCCTGAGCTCCCTCAACACTGAATACTCGTTCCTAGAAGTCGGCAGCTTTCTCCACACACTGCTATGATTATATTCACAACAGGGAGCTCCAAATAAGATGAGAAAAGGGGCTAATTCATTTCAGGAAGACGGCTTTAAATCTCAGTGGATTCAGCAATAGCAGACTCCTCTTTGGATGAAAACAGTTGATCCATCCCATCCTCGCGTTTCCAGCTGCCTTGCCCGCCGGACTGGGAGTGACGGGAGGTGTGCTGGTGCCGGGGTGTCGGCCCTGAGTCAGATCAGGCTTCACGCACACATGTTGCTACGTCCAGCTTCTCCCACCGGAATGCTCTGTGGCTTGGTGGGATTTGAGCCTTGGACCATGTGAGCCCTAGTTAAGGATTGCCTTGGTGTTGGGACACTTCGCGCAGCAACATCGCTCACCCATAGGCCCCAACGGCGCACTTTGGCTGTCGGATGCCCTGCAGTCAAGGGCTGTCTCCGCTTCCCGCTGTGCGTTGATGTGTGCTAAACAACCTGTTGAACTTACAGTAACAAATGCAGCCTGCCCTCTAAACAAATGGGAAGAGGCACCCTGGCATAATAAAATCACCAGAGAGAGGGCAAAGAATAGGACACAGATGAGATTTCATTCTCATAAATTGCCTCTCTATCGCACTTGGAGTATGTTCACAATAGGGAACTCCAAATAAGATGAGAAAAGGGCTAATTCATTTCACGAGAATGGCTTTAAATCTCAGCCTATATCCATACCAGAAAATTAATTATGTCTATGATGAATGAAAGGAGAAGTTATACCAGTAATGAACATCACCATATCCTGCGTTCTTAGCCCAATAAAATTTTCTTTACCTGAGCAGCGGCATTCATAAATGTCAGCAAAGCAAAACATGGAGATAATAGGACACGTTGACCTGGGTGCAGGCAGCGGTGCCTACGGGTACGGGAAAAGCTGTTGGAGCCCTTACATGCTTGTGCGTAATTTTGAAAGGCCAGGCTGTCTTAGGAATTTCGCAGAGTGACTGATCAGGCAGTGGAGGAATAGCCACTAAAAACAGGTGATATAAACATTGTTACTGAGCGTTGTGGTTGATGGTGGAGGGAGCTGGAATCCCAGGGTGAAAACTTCGCCGTAATGAAGGTAGTAGTAAAACTCATCCCAGCTCTGGATTCTGGTCTGAGGGCATCCAGATCCTAAACAGAATAACCTAAATTGTCCTATCACATTAGTAGACTGCAGTGGTAGTGCTCAAGCATTTTATTTCACTACTGTGTCGATGTATATTTGCCTCTCATTGGCCTGGCAGGGGCCTTTGGAGGTCTAACAAATCCAGTGCGCTAAAAGAGGGCTAACCACCCTTCAGGCTCTTCTGGTCATATTTGCTTAATCTGTTCTTAAAGACCTGGAGAGATGGAGATCTCCATCGAGAGATGGAGAAAACAAGCTGTGCTTTGCTCGCATTTCAACTTACTCTCCTTGTCCTAGTTTTTGCCTATTACATTACTGTTACTCCTGTTTTCCATGAACAAGGAGAACCAAAGGATCCCATTTCCTTGGCAGCAGTGTTTTCTACCTTGGAAAACAGTTCTTGTGTCTTTTTGTCTTCAGACTGGCCTGCAGTTGGCCCAATCTTTCCCTGCAGGTTGTCCCTTCCAGACCGCTCCCTTCAGTTAATTTGAAGGCAGGTCCTGGCACTGGCCATGCTGTTTGGGCTGGGACAGTCTATGTGGCCAGCTTACTTCACCTGGGGCTTCAGCTCTTCCCGTTGAGACCTCCCGTTACCCAGCTTTCCCCTTTTGCCCTGGTGTGCCATTGTTTTGTGCTCGGCTTGCGGCCCTCTGTTTCCCCAGAGGCCCCTTGGCTGGTCGTCCCTCCGTGTGTTATTTCTGCGTAACTGTAGTACCATGCTGCTTCTCGTCAGACCGTATGAGCGTATCTCCACTTTGTCATTTCGAATCAAGACCTTTTCTAAGCGTGAATGTTGCCATCCAAAATATTTCAAGACTCTCCATGAAGGCGTGATCTCTGTTCCCTACTAAATACTCTTCGTGCGGGGTCCTGGGAGGCCTCACAGAATCTGCTTTTAACCATAAACCAAATCCTTTTGTACAGTTTCCAGTTAGATTTTCAGTTGCATTGCAGGAGTTTGAACTAGAGAGTTCTTCCTCAGTTTACTTAGGAGGATGATCGGAAGACTGTGTCAAAAGCCTTGCTAACCTCAAGTATATCCACGAAGCCTATTACTTTATCACACAAGGAAATTAATTTGATTTAATGCAATATGTTCTTGACAAACCGGTCTTGGCTGAATCTCATCTCCTTGTTCTCATCTGTGTGCCTACAAATAGTTTTTTTATTTTCCTGGGAAATGAAATTAAGTTGACAGTGGTTTATAATCCCCAGCCCTCCTACCCCCTTGCCCCCCCACCCCTGTGCATCCTCTTCCTTTCTCCAGCCACACTAGAGCCTCTGTCTGTTGCTGCGGCGGCAGTCTTGGGACTTCTCTGAAATTTCCGTCCATGCTTTCCTGTCCTGCTTTTGGGTTTTTTTGGTTTGGTTTGGTTTTGTATTCCTCCAGTGCAGTAACCCTCCCTCCCCATCTAATCGCCGTGCTCCGGGGCTCCCACAGGGGATGGAAAGCTGCTGTTTTCCCTCATGTGTCGTGACATTTGACCACTTCACCATCAGCCAAACAGCAAGCGGCTCGCTGCTTAATTTCAAGATCCAAAATACAATTGCTTTTTAAACTCCCTATGGACTCTTTCCAGACTACTGCACAAATTAAGCCTGTTCCTACTCCTTTCCCCACCACTTCCTTTTCTTACAGACCAGCGGCCTCTTCCTTCTTTTTAAACTTTTATATAGTGCTATAAATTTATGTGGAGATTTACAGGTGCTAGATAAGACCCCCTGGCTGCCCAGAAGAGTTTGCACAATGCTGCTTGGCTCCAGTGAGAGAAGGTCTCCTCTGCAGCCCTACCCTCCCTCTTCCCGCGGCAGCGCAGAAGCCAGACGGGAGCAAGGCAACTCCCTCTTGCCAAGCTATCGTCAGCAAACAGTGCGGCCCCATTAAAAATTGTTACAGCCTTCCGCTTCTCTGCGAGCCTCTGAGATGCACGGGGATCTCCGTGTCTTCTGCATGGCTTGCACCCAAACTCAGACCGGGAACTGCAGTTTCCTTTGCTTTACGTGCTGGTGAGCTCAGCTGTTCTGGCAGCAGCAAAGCTGGGCAGTGGGCTCAGTGAGGGCTGCGTGTGACCCCCAGAACACTGGCAATGGCGTCTCCAAAAGGACAGGGAGGAGCCCCGTGGTGGAAACCAGACCTTCCCCACTCAGCCTCCGAGAGCTGTAACCCACCTCCACGGCAGCAAGGGTGATGCTACTCTGCAGGTGTTGTTCCCAGTGGGCTGAGGGCATCTGATGACCATCCTGTCCCTTCCCCTTTGCCAGCTGGAAAGGCTTCACTAGCCCATGGCCCTGGGAACCACCAAGGCAAAGGACCGAGGGCAGTCGTTCGAAACTCAGCCTGAAGTCATATGGATGAATTGGGTTCCCATCTATGTTTTATTCTGAAGTCTACATGAACCATTTTATCTTTGAGTCTAAGTATGCCTGCTAACCAAGTGGAGTTTCATGTGGTTTTGTCCTTTATGCCTGCCGCCGTTGCTCTTGCCATCTTGCTCATCATCTTGTGATGCTGGTTTCTGCAGCGGAAATGAAGCTGTGAAGACCCTTTGGATAACAAATATTAAAAGCCCTTTGTAAATATTGTTTGCAATGAACATTGTAGCAGAAACCCCCCCACAATTAGTAGTGAGCGAAAATCAACTGATGATATGCTCCTGCTTTGGTGCTTAATATCACCTGCCTAAATGCTTGTAGAAATGTCAGCACTGAGATTGCATGGTAATACAGATTTCACATTTTACAGTGGTCTGGTTATCTTGTCAAAGCTAAAGTAGCTGGACTATAGAACTTGTGTAGTGAGTTAACAAAGTCTCAGCAAGCAGAAGTCACAGGGGACGCCCGCTATTCTGATTTTTAATAATTTTTGGCTTTGAAAAAAATACCCTGGATCTTCAGTGTACTATAAAATCTTCTCTCTATAGATACTTTGTGTGCTGTGCCATTTGCACCACCGGCTCAGCCCCACAGCCCCGTTACTAGGTGTTGCGAGCTTATTTAAAGACAAAACACCCACCGCACAGCTCTGTGCGGGGGCAGAGCCACAAAAGCCCCGGGTGGGTGCCGCCATGTAGCGGGTCGCGGGAGGTCCCGTACCTGCGCCGTGCGTGCGGCAGCTGCCCCGGCCGCGCTGTGTGAGCCTGAGCTGCTGGGTGAACCTGAGCTGCTGTGTGAACCTGAACTTACGCGTTTCCTGCCTTTGTGTTGTTGTGGCTGGCTCCATTGTTGGCCTGCCTGGCCTCCCCCCTCGCCCCGACAGCGGATGCGCCCTCAATTCGGCGTCTTCCTATTCTCAGAATCCCTCCCTTATTTCCCCCTCTTCAGGCTGCGAACAAACTTTTGTGCCTTTTCCATGTTTTGCTTGATTTTTTCCACCAGCTGAGTCAGCATCTCCCTTTCTCTGCGAGACAGCAGCCCTTTAAAGCCGCTGTTATCTTGCCAGCGTGCCGTTTGCTGCAGCCACCACCTAGAGAGGCTGAGATAAGTAAAGCAGTTGAGGGAGTAACCGTGTCCTCACAGCCCATGAATGCTTCCAGTCAGGCTGGGAAATAATAGAAATATTTATTCTCTGGAAAAGCTTCTCACAGCTGCTCTTGCTCCCTCTTTGTTTCACCCAGTGCTGCCTATCTCGGTGGCAAACAGAGACGGGGCAGCGAAAGGCCTGAGCCTGGTGCAAAGTCCAGTTCTTCTCCTCGTTCGCAGGATCTTTAGTGAGCGCCAGACTGAGCAGAGCCCAGATTTGCCCCCGCTTCTCCGCTATATCCTCAGCCTGCAGTGCTGCCGCAGTGAGCCGGCAAGAGCTGTCCACAGCCCCCCTTTTACTCCTCTGGGGCTGATCGGACCCCCTGTCCCCCCCCTTTTCTGTTCTTCACAAGAAACTGTGAGGATATAATCACCTTTCGAATGTCTGCTGTGTTGGTTGAATCTGGGGTGGCAGTACCAAAACCCCCTTGGCAAAAGTCCTGTGTGATGAGCTTCTCGGTTTTGGGAGTACCTGGGGTTTTGGGAGGCAGCAGAGCAGCAGGTGCCAGCAGCCAGGGCCATGTCAGGGCTGGGGGAGACCCTCACTTTCCTTGCAGGGGCCATTGAACCCCAGTTGCCACCATTTTTCCAGAAAGATACAGAATCACAGATTCACAGAATGGCAGGGGTTGGAAGGGACCTCTGGGGGTCATCTAGTCCAACCTCCCTGCCAAAGCAGGGTCACCTAGAGCAGGCTGCACAGGACCTTGTCCAGGCAGGTTTTTAATATGTCCAGAGAAGGAGACTCCACAGCCCCCCTGGGCAGCCTGTTCCAGTGCTCCGTCACCCTCAAAGCAAAGAAGTTCTTCCTCATGTTCCGATGGAGCTTCCTCTGCTTCAGTTCGTGCCCGTTGCTCCTTGTCCTGCCACCCCTGTCCTGTCATTTCCCCTTGTCCTGTCATACAGTGGAGAAGAGGCCATGGCACAGGCATGGAGAACAGTTTGCACTGGGGGAAGGCTTCATGCAGAAGAAGACCGTGCTGGCATGCCACATGGGACAGGTTTGGCCGGGCTGGCAAAGCCGAGCCGTGCCAAGACCAGGTGGGAGCAACAGGCAAGGGCCAGGCTGCTGTGTGTACCCAGAGATGTACGTGCCCAGTGGGGGACAAGCATATAGTAAGTATTTAATAACTTTTCAGTATCCCATTTAACTTCTCAGGGCGTAACCCTCTGGGCAGAAACTCAAATTGCAGCTTAGCTGGAAAAATCATGCAGCACGTATCATAAACACCCGCTAGACCCGCGAAATCATTTTGTGGCCCCTTCCTTGGTTCCACCACCAAGCCCGTGCCAAGGTTGGATGGAAAACTAGTTTAATCTGCTCTTCTCTCTGGAAATACCTGTCGTGCAGCCAGTTCGTGCACCGGAGAGGCTTTTGCTTGCTGGTGAAGACTCCTGCTCTGGAAAGTTAGTGGTTACAGGGGAATCTGCCATTTTTATGTCAGACCAGCAACTTCTCCATCAGCTGTTTGTGATTAACCTTTTTCTTCTTTCCCTCTCTGCAAGCTGGCTGAAGATCAAAGGCTCAGAGCTGGAGCGCCAGGTTTATCTCCGTGTGTTTTGTCTGAGCTGTGGTTTTGGACAGCCCGGAAGCGGCTGTGCGGGATCTGGGCAACCATTGCTCCCTGTCCTGGTTTTGCACCCGTTTGTGTAAGGGGAGCTCGGGAGAAGCCGACGGTGTGTCTAGAGGCCAGGTACCAGGGTTTGTCAGTGATGTTGGTGGGGGTGAAATGCGATACTCTGTGCTTCTCAGCCATAGCAGGCTACAGGTGCTGCCAGAGAAAGGTCTCCTGCTGATGTCTTTGTATAAATATATATGTATTGTTGCACTGAAAAGTACAGGGAGCTACTATAAGATAGAGCTCTCCTTCCTAGGGGCTGTATCAACCAAGGGATGGCCGAAATCATCCCCAGGACTTTTTGCCGCTGCCTGCCTGTAGCCTGCCCATGTCCTGCTCCGCTCTGCTCACCGCTGTGGCGCGGCCCCCGACGTGCGTTTTTCTGGGTTCTTCCCTGCTGTGGCGGCTGCTGGAAGAGACAGGCTGCCGTCCTGTGCAGGAGGCTCCCCGGGGCTCCGGCCCCCGGCGCGGGCGGTGCGGGGTCTGCGAGCAGCCGGCTGTGCCTCGGGACCCCTCCATCCCTCTCATCCAGACGCTTTCGCCCAGTGTGTCAGGTGGAAGCGGCTGGACCCTGACCAATTTTTAATTACCAGCGCGCTGCCTGAAACGGTGGCAGCGGCGGCTACCTGGAGTCGGTAGGAGTTGCCTCCTGTCATGCGGTGAGTATCACCTGCTCCCAGTGTGACCGTGCCGTGGGACCGATGCCAGGGGATGAAGAGCGGAAAGTGGATTTTCAGAGATGGTGAAAGCTGCTGTGGCGGAGCGGAGAACGACGACTCCTCCATGCTGATGCAACACCAGGCCGCGGTCCCCGGCCGGCCGTTGTGTGTGAGGGACTGCTATGAAATAGCATCGTGGCATGGCATACTGAGTTCTCAAATAAAGAGAGGGAGGAAAAAGATGTAAGTAAACAAGAGTGGAGCGGTTCACAGAGCCGGCCGCCACTTCCAGGCAGCCTCGTCAATAACTTGCGTGCTTGCCTCGGACTGCAGATTATTTCAGTGTCAGCACAGAAGCCATTTCTGGAAACTCCCTGCAGACCAAGGACATCAGAGGAGCCATTTTATTGTGCTTGATGGGTGAGCGCAGGAGGGAGAGGCTAATAAGGCCCCTATCATGCACAGAGTATGCAGAATAAAAGTGGCAGCGTGAAAAGTTCGCATGAAAAATGTTTCGTTTTCTCTACGCACACTGAAGAAAAGAACACTGTTTCCTCCTTCCTCCAATTCCTGTTTTTAAGTGCACATTCATGATTTTTGCAGCTGCTAATGTGTGTTAACGCAGAGCCGCAATGCTCTCCTGAGCATAAGACTTCTCACCTAATATGCACATACTTAACTGCCTCTGAAACTCATTTATCTACACCAGCTACTTCCAGACTCCCTGGCATAAAATAGTTTTGCACCAAAGCTGTGTTTGTGTTCTCATATGTGACAACACCACATGAGGTGTTTTGGTGTTATTTAGCAAAGTCTCTCTGTTCCTACACATGAGCCACATTTGTCTGTGGATCTAAGGCAGCCCTCCCAACCGCTTTGGCTGTGGAGATCTGAGAAAAGCAATAGTTGCATTTTGAATACTGCATAAGTTACTAAAAAGAGAATATTTTTCTATGATGTACTTTAAAAAATACTTGACAGTATAGGAAGGTTTGGGACCATACTTTCAGACACTGTCACCAGAATTCACAGTGAGTTTTATGGCTGTGGAAGCTTTCCAGAACCCTGCAGGTGCCCAGCCCAGGCAGCGTGCCGCTTTCAGGGCACCCGGTGAGTGCCATGGCACCCGAATGCCCAAAACCACCGTCAGCACAAATGTCGTTGAACGTGCCTGAAGGCTGCCAGCGTAACCCCTGTTTGTAGAGGTGACCTTTACGTCATGGGGAAACCTCCTTGTGCACCAGACTGTGAAGAAGGCGTATCTGTCATTGCTAAATAATTCCTGAACAAGTCTTCCTAAATCTTCTGGGGAGCAGCACAGACAGGAGAAGGAGAGGAAAAGGCTTTGCTGTGGCTAACCTGGGCAGCTTCGTGACACCATGAAGGCAAAGCTTAGGGAGATGCTGGCAAGGGAAGGTCCTCAGGTCACAAATTATCACGTGGTTCTGTAGGGCTGAACAGGGACCCCAGCGCAGCAAAGGCAAAGGTCCAAACCTCAGGTGATGACCTGGGGATGGGATGGGATGGGATGGGATGGGATGGGATGGGATGGGATGGGATGGGATGGGATGCCCCCACAGGCGAGTAAGTGGCTGGCCAAGAGCAGGTCTCTGAGCGTGAAGCATCAGCTTATCCATGCTGTGAGAGAAGGGAAGAGCATGCCGTGATGTCCCAGGCCTAACGACTCTTGACCACATTCACAGCAGCCATGAGTACTTATGAAGACAAAATACTAATGTGTTGGCTGGCTGAATGCTCGGGCTTGGTGAATGCTGAGAAAGCAAAGGGGCTTCAGCGATTTTGAAGACAACAAATCCAGACAAAAGCTGCAGCAAAGCCGACGGTAGCAGCATATGCCACAAAAAGTTAGCTCCTCGTCCTTTGTAGCCAGGATGGGCTGCAGCTGCAGCGTGGGGGGAGTGAGGGGGGCAGAGCAGGAGTGCAGCTGCTCCCCGTCACGGGGGGGAGAGCCCATGCGGCACCTCCCGGGGACGGCTCGGAAAAGGGGAGGGAGGGAGGGAGGGAGCGGGGCTGGCCCCGGCATCCACTGCTGTTCAGTGGCTGACGGGAAGCAGAGATGTCAGATGAGGGACAGCGAGCGCCAGGCTACGCACCAGCGATCGATGATCATCCGTGATCAAGGTGCGCCTCTGCAAGTCGCCGTCTGGGTGAAAAATTGGTTGGAAGGGTTGAAGGTGATGGAGTTGATGCTGGCTGTGCGGAGCTGTAGAAAGATGCTTGTGCTGTCCTCCAGGAGTCCTGAAGTGGTTTTTGTTCGTTTGGAAAAGGCAACACTTTATTAAGGCTGTTGATTTACCACCAGTTGAGTTGGAAGAATAACGGATGGATAAACTGGGCTTTTTTATCCCCCAGATGCTTAATAAATGTATTCCTGAACAGACAAGTGTATATATTACAAATTCAGATGGGACAGTTGGGAATCAATGAATACATCTGGGTGGAGAATCCTCTGTATTATGTCCTTGAAGCTATTTTTACAGATTTCTTAGATTATCCATCAGGGTTCAACACGCAGCAGTGCTATAGGCCAGGAGTGGTATTTGTGAAGAATTTAAGCACATAAAGTTAATGATGTGAGAACAGGTGCTCACTGCTGTAGTCGATGGAGAGGAGTTTGGTACGGCATCTGTATAAGGACAATATGAACAGCAAGAGATTAAAATGCAGATGGCTAGCAACAGCGAGAGAGAATACCAAATAGCAGAGACATCACATGTGAGTCATGGGGTGGTTCTGAAAAGGGTTAAAAAAGATGATGCCGCAAAGGCCAAAGCTGTACCTCAAATGCAGATAGAAAAACAAAAAAGGAGTTTGAAATCAAGCAATGGATGCTGTCAGGTACCTAGACACTCGTAGATCGGCAGCATGAAGGAGAACATACACCCTCCTGAGACAGCTACAGCGCAAAGCGGATGGGGCTGAGGTGATGGCACAGCAGACCTGGCACCGTCCAGCTGAAACACATGCTGCCGCAGCTGCCACCTTGCTGGGAGTGACCCCCCCGACCCTTCAGCAGGTTCTGTGGAGAGCACCGTGGCACCACATGGTGCCTTCTTAACACTGGGGTTGCGATAATAGTGGATTTGAGCACTCACGTTAACGCAATTTCCATTACTAGACCTTTTTCTCATTCCCTGTAACTTTCTCAAATTAATTCTGAGTTTCCTTGCTTGAGTTTTCCTCATGAGTGACATCTTGTTGTTGTCTGAAGAGGTGGGGGACGGAAAAAGGCACAAATGCAACCAGAAATCCTGTCTCCTTTTTGATTCTTATGGATTTAACCAAATGCAACCATCTGACCTGAATATTCCAAACAAAACCAAACAGATTTTGTTCAGCCGTAGCACAGCCGCACAGATCGCAGTGGGACAATCCAAATTCCATGGAAACTGAAGCAATTCTTTCTGTATAGACCTGGTGAGACTGGATTAGTAGGCTGGGGAGAAGCTGGCGTACATCTGTGCACATATTCCACGCCTTAGCATCTTTCCAATTTTTTTTCTTCCTGTCTTCTTCTCCTGGAGCGTCTCCGAGCATGACAAACACCACCAAAATACATAAGTGTAAACTCCGTTGAAATGTCCAGGGCAAATGGACTGGAGGATGCAAAACCTCTCGACAGCACGGTAGAAGACGCTTGCTGTGAATACAGCCGAAGAAACCACACAGAGGATGAGTAGCACAGACTGCGGGAGTCTTAGGTCCCTTTCTGCCACCGATGGGTCTTAATAACTGATGTTTATCAAATTTTGCTTTGTCATATTAGTTGAATTTTCTGATAGGGAAACTAATGTTTATAACCTGCCTTACCAGCATGAGACTGGGATAAGAATGTCCGTGTCAGACTGCCTCCAAAAAATGGAAGTAAAAACAATGGGGAAAAGCGTGTGGTGGAAAGGGAACGGACGCTGTTGAGAAGTTGAGACCAGAGACACGGGGTGAAAAGGAGCTTGAACCTGCTGCCTAACAGGACCGCAGCATCCCAGAGAAGTGTGCTTCTCCCCAAGGAACGCTAAGTATTTTTAATGTATTGGAGCCTAACTATAGCTCCTGCCTGCACAGCCTGGTGTCAGCAAAGCCTGGAAAAACTACACATTGCCTGAAGCACAAGAGGATGTGATGGTAGGTTGAGAATTTGGACAAAACGCAGAAGATCAAGCCAAATTCTGCAACTCGCTGTTCATTTTAGCCGAGGGATTAAGATGCTGGCGAAAAAAGAAGAAGATGGAGCAGATGCAGAATCTCCATGGGGCTTTTTCTCGCAGCCATCTTCCTGTTCCTGCCTTGTGCTTTCTCGTCCTCTGGAGCGTCACGGCAGTCCCCGTTACCAGCAAGGCGCACGGCAGCTCCGCAGCGCCGGAGCAGGTGCCCGCAGAGGACGGCGAGAGGATGGATGCAGCCTGAGGCAATCTGGAGAAGCACTTGCGTCTTCCTTGGAGGACACGGGACTGCCCCGCTTCGGGGCAAGGAGCCATCTGCTCATGGATGCAGAAGCTCATGGTTTTCTGGTGCAAGATGATGTCCAGGCTCCTCCTGGAGAGGCAGAAGGGGGGTCCCATCCGGGCTGGGCCCCCCAGGCTGGGGACCACGCAGAGGAGGACGGGGAGGTTTGGTGGCCCTCCTCCCTCTCCACTGCACGTGTCCCACTTCCGCGGCACCTGACCTGCTGCCTTGCAGGGATTCCCAGCCGCATCCCGATGAACAGAGAGTTATTATCACCACGTGGGCAATCACCTTCCCCAGCAATTACACCTCCTGCACTGGGGGGGAGAGCCAGACAGGCTGGGGACACCCAGCTCTCCCTCTTGCAGAAATTCAACAACAACAGGTTTCAGTGAACTGGGAAAAAATGCTCAGCAACACCAGAAATAATTAAAGATGAATTTCACTACAAAGAAGAGCATTTTTTTTTCACCTTTTAAATTCCTTAAACATAAATAATTTGCAAAGCGAAACATCATTTTAAAATACAGAAATGAGTATTTTCATTTTGAAAACTGTAGATATTTTCATTTGAAAAGCTCAAGTGAAATGCTGGACTGTTTTGTTTTAATTGTCAGAACTATTCACCAAAACCATGATGAACTTGCAAATAGTTTCAACTGACCTACACCTGCATGTTTTTTCCAAATCAACTACTCGCTTGAAAAAAAACCTGTCTCACCACTAACCAAGAGCAGAGCCCTGGCCCTTCAGCATGCAGAAAGCCTTTATTTCCATTCATCGCTCCCTAATGTGCATTAAAAATTGCACACGCCATATAATTATCGAGCTGTGTAAACCGTGCATAGCGGGAAAGAGAAGAATGATGAGGTGCATCCGCCAGGCTCGGTCCACATCCGTCACCAGCTGCCTGGGCAGACTCCTTACCCAGCTGAACTCTGGGCAGCACCACGAGTTTCAGGGTTCTGTTCTAATTTTTCCCATCCCCAAACCTGCTTTGAAGCACTGCTTTTTAGCCTGGAAATTTGGATCCACTGTGGGGAAGGAAAAACCCCCGCAGCACCCTGATGCTCCTTAGTGAGCGAGTGTATTTTGGCGGCTGCGGGGCTGCATCCTGGTGCTGCCACGGTGCATGCAGGGGCTTTCAGCCCACAGGGAGCGGCTGACGGTGCCGTGCAGCTCCTGCACACGTGTGTGCACACACACACATGTGTGCACACTCCCGGCACACGCACAACAAAGAAACCCTCTGCCCTCTCCGGCACCCGCAGCATCAGGCTGACCCCGCCGCACCGCTCCCACGCGAAACTCCGATGTGTCTTAAAATAATTCTTTCTATGGCCTTTTTTATTCCAGATCAGTTATTTGCTTTTCTGTCTATACAATGGCTATTCTCTCGTCAGCGCTGTTTTTCTCTCTCACCCATTTCCCCCTCTTTTTCCTTCCTTTTTTTTGG